>Ga0315298_1000422_pt1 | contig 80751 bp, 80 predicted proteins | sample WHS_1_MG_FD_203077 | JGI IMG/M metagenome (GOLD analysis project Ga0315298, IMG submission 203077) | Extremophilic microbial mat communities from Washburn Hot Springs, YNP, Wyoming, USA - WHS_1_MG | ecosystem: Environmental > Aquatic > Thermal springs > Hot (42-90C) | place: USA: Wyoming... | reverse complement strand
AGAGGCATTCACCGTGCGCCCCCGCCTGCTGATCGGCGCCGACGGGCCACACAGCCTGGTGGCGGAGGCCGTGGGATTGCCGCATCAAGAGGTCGTTTATACCCGTCAATATACGGTGCCATTGCTGCGTCCCTATGCGGATACGGATATTTTTCTTTCGGATGCTTTTCCGGGAGGCTATGGCTGGTTGTTTCCCCGTGGGCCGGTGGCTAATCTCGGATTGGGTGCGGATCGGCATTTTGAAGATAATCTTAAATTGCCGCTGGAGCAGTTGCATCGGCAGATGGTGGCGCGTGGCATCATCGGCGAAGCCGTCCTCGGGCGTACCGGTGGCGCGATTCCCGTGGGTGGCATTCGACCGATGGTGCATGGCAACGTGGTGCTTGTCGGAGACGCGGCGGGGCTTACCCATCCCATCACGGGGGCGGGTATCCCCGCTGCGGTGATCAGTGGTGAAGGCGCAGGATTGGCCGCTGCTGGTTATCTGGCGGGCGACGGGGACGCGTTGGAGAGCTACGCAGAAGATATGCAGGATCAGTTTGGTCCGGCCCTGGCGCGGGCCGTGCAGCGAAGAAAATCTTTGGAAGCCGTGTGGCGACAGCCTGCGGCCCAGGAAGACAGGGTGATGCGATCCGGCTGGATCGCCTTTGATGAATACTACGCCGCCTGAGGCGGAATGACAGGAGGAACTTCCATGAGTGCGGTAGCCCAAGAAAATTCTCAGCCCTTGAACTTTTATCGCCCGGATTATTTCGTCAAAACGCCGACGATGCGGTCACCTGAATATGTGCAGCTCAGCACCGCGGCGGCGATTACGCTGGGTCTGGTGCCTGGGGTGATGCACCGCACCTCCTGTACGAATTGTCTGAATCTGCTGATGACCTACCCGGAAGGCTGTCGTGCCAACTGCACCTACTGCGGTCTGGCCCGGCATCGGGAAGAGAGCCGCGATTACGCCGACCGCAACTTCATCCGGGTGGACTGGCCGACGGTGCGCGTGGATGAAATGCTCGAACGTATCGCCAAGAACAGCGACAAGGGTCAGTTCCAGCGTATGTGCATCAGTATGATCACCCATCCCGATTCTGATCATGATACACAAGTCATGCTGAAGCGCTGGATGGAAGTGGCGCCCCACATCCCCGCATCCATCCTTTCCAATCCGACCACCATGGAGAAGCAGGATCTTATCGACCTCAAGGCGATGGGTGCCGATATCTTTACCGTCGCACTGGACGCCGTGACGCCAGAAATCTTTGAGCGCACCCGTGGCAAGACGGTGCAGAGCCCTCATTCCTGGGACAAGTACTGGCAGACCATCGAATGGGCGGCGGAGATTTACGGTCCCGAAAAATTCGGTGCGCATCTGATCTGCGGCATGGGCGAGACGGAGCAGGAAATCCTCGCCGTCTGCCAGAAGATGAAAGATATGGGCGGTCACAATCATATGTTCGCCTTCTTCCCCGAGAAGGGTTCCATGATGGAAGATTGGGACGCAGTGCCCCAGGACCATTGGCGCCGGGTGCAGTTGGGCCGTTTCCTCATCGATTATGCGGGTGGCCGTTATGAGGATATGGAATTTGATCAGTATGGCCGCGTACTGGGTTTCGGTTATCCGCAGGCGGAACTGGAAGACATCATCAACTCCGGTAAGCCCTTCCAGACCTCTGGCTGCCCAGGGAAGGATGATGAAGAAGTCAGCGCCTGTAATCGGCCTTATGGGGATTCGTCGCCTTCGGACATCCGCTCCTTTCCCTTTGCGCTGAACAAGGAAGATGTGGAGATCGTGCGGCGCCAGATGCGGTTACAGGATTTGCAGTTTTTGGGCTAGCGCCAAGGTCATGCCCCGAATCGGGGTGTATTATGTAGTGCGCATATAGGGGCTTCGGCCCCTTTTTTGATGAGTTTTTGTGCGTTCTCTTGCAGGTATTTATAATATTTATTATTGCTAATAAACCATCATTTTGTGGGTTGATAAACGGATTAAAAAAATGATAGAACCAATGCCTTGCAACACTGTTCCTGTTCCGACACAATCGTCGTGTCATTAGCGACACGACTGAGGGCGGAGGATTTAGATGAAAAAATCACAAATTTTAGGAATTGCGGTTGGCGCGACGTTGGCGATGGGTCTGTCGGCCAGTGCATTCGCAACTGATGGTTATCAATTGATTGGTATTGGTCAGTATGCCGTGGGTATGGCAGGTGCCGTGGTGGCGGCTCCTGATGATCCTCTGTCCGCGGCTATCAGCAACCCGGCCGGATTGGCATTGATGACTCCGCAAGCCGCCTTCTCGGCAGAAATTTTTAACCCGGTTCGCAAGACGAATTTGGGATTTGGCGAAATTGGCAGCCACACCAACGTCTACGGTGTTCCGGCGATTGGCTGGGTTGCACCTGCATTCGGCGATGGGATCGTATTTGGTGGTGGTGTGTATGGCACCTCCGGCTTGGGTGTGAATTATTTGCAGAATGTGCCTGCCAATCCTCATCTACCCTATGGCGGATACGCGCAAGCTTTTAGTAGCATCACCTTTATGCAAATGGCACCTTCTATTGCTATGAAGGTGAATCATCATTTGGCTGTGGGTGCTACGCTGAATATTGCTGCTGAACAAGCATCTTTCCAGCAGACTTTTTCGCAGTATGCGCCAGTTATTGTTGGACAAACACCGGGTGGCGTGCCTGTCACCAGTATTATGCCGGTCACGGGTGGATTGAATCTCGCTAATCCTTCGTGGGCATATGGCGCTGGCTTTACTTTGGGTATGCTCTACAAGGTGAATGATATGGTCACCTTGGGCCTGACCTATAAGTCACCCATTTGGTTTTCGTCCCTAAACTGGCAGGCGAGTGTTCAAAATCAGGTAAATCAAACCGGGTCTGGGGTATACGGAAGTCCCGGTCAATATAGCGGTACTCTGAATTATCCGCAGCAGGTTGCGTTTGGTCAGGCGATCCGCCCAATCCCGCAATGGTTGATCAGTGTAGAGGGGCAGTGGATTAACTGGGCGAGCACTATGAATAACTTTGACGTGTCTGGTCCTTGGAATGCCGTTTATCATGGTGCACCTGCGGGTAGTGTATCCTCTATTGCATTACCGATGCATTGGAAGAACCAGTGGGTGGCGAACATCGGCACACAGTATGATCTTACCAACTGGTTGCAGGTACGTGCAGGTTATACATATGGTTCCAATCCCATCAGTAACAACACGATTGCCTCCAATCTAATCTTCCCGGCCATCGTGCAGAGAGCCATCACCTTCGGTGCCACGCAGAAGCTGGGCATGGGGTGGAAGTTGACGGAGGCCTACATGCATGAGTTCTCCAATACCAACACTGGTCCGGCTGGTTCCTCACCTTTTGGTGGACCTATGCCTGTCAGCGCTACCATGTACGAAAACTCCTACGGTCTTCAGATCGGTTACGACTTCTAAAAAATCCCTCCTCAAGGGCATGCGGGAGACGGGTAACCGTCTCCCTTTTTGTGTGGGCGCCTTGCGCGGGGAGGGGTTTTTGGGGGAAAATATAGTAGAGCGCATTGCTAGGGATTATCATGAAGCCGATACCGATTACCGATGTCAGCAGTCTGAAAAACGAGCTGAAAAAATACAAGATAGGGAAGAAGCTGGAGATCCCCCGTTTCAATCAACTGGCGCGGATGGCTTATCTGGGGCGGCTGGTGATGACACCGCTGGACCCGGAAGACCCCTCCTGCAAGTCTTTCCTGGTACATATCCAGGAGCCGCAAGGACTGGCGGCACATTTTATTGATCTGGATGAAGATTTGCAGGATGGCATCCTGATTCTCGACGGCGAGCAGTCCATGGCCATGGCAGGCATCATGCAGGCGGGCGTGGAAGAGCGGGTGCGCTGGCATCAGGCCCTCAATGAGCGCGACTTCTATTTCTCCGCTTTTTATCGCCCGAAGGATAAAGAAGCGCAGGAGGAGACTGCGCAGAGCTGATCGGGGCGGATAGGTTGTTTCGATTGGATGCGGTTTTGTAAGTCGTGCGAATTCGCCTGATTCATCTGGGTGGGCTCGCCCCGGAGGCTCTGCACCGTGCTTATGTTGGCTTGGCGGAGGCGCAGGGTGAGCAGGATGTGCCCATTCTGCTGCTGGCGCAGTCTGACGCCCATCTGAGTCTGGGGGCCGCACAAGGGCCGGGTGCGGAGCTGGACCGGGCGGCTTGTGAGCGGCTGAGGATTCCGGTTGTGCAACGGGCATTGGGTGGTGGTTTGGTCTGGGTAGATCCTGGTCAGTTGAGTTATTTCTTTATCTTTCCGCCTGCTACGCGGGTGTGCCGTGCGCCTGAGCTGTTTGCCCTGATTGCCCCTTGGGTGATCGCTGTACACGCCTATTTTGGATTAAAGGTGGAGGCGCGGGATGGACATGATTTTTGGTGTCAGGGGCGCAAAATCGGCGGCACCGGGGCGGCCACCATTGGGCGCAGTCTGGTGCTCGGTGGCAGCTTCATCCTGGATGCGCAGTGGGCGTCCTTTGTGGACTGTGTGGCGGCGCCTTCACATGAATTCCGTGCTTGGCTGACAGAAGCGTTGCAGGAAGGGTTGTGTAGCTGGTCGCAGTTGCTGGACAAGGTGGTGGATCCAGGGGCTTTGCGGGAAGTCTGTCCGGCGTTGCTGCGGGCTGCGGGCTATGAGTTGGTCCTCCCGACGGAGCCTACTGAGACCGAGCAGTATGCGATGGGGCAGGCCGAGTTGGAGGAAGTGGATTGGGACCAGCCCGTCCGCCGTCGGGTGTTTGCCGGTATCAAGCTCAAGGCGGGCGCTTTCCTGACGGAGCAGCACTGGCCTGATGGCCACTGGCTGCGAGTGTGGACGGAAAATGACACCTTTCGGCGCGTCGCTGGTTCTGCCTGGTCGGCGGGGCAGGGGGATACGCTGACTGGCCTGCAGCCTGGTTCGGCGGGGTTTGACGAACGCTTGCGGGAAATGGCCGGGGCCGGGGCCGCGCTCTGGGGCGAAAGACTATCAGAGACGGCGGTCTGGACGGATTGAATCTGTCGTGCCTTTTAGGGATATCCTGAATTCATGCAATGGAGGTGGCCTGGTGCCGAGTATTAGTGACCGGATGCGCAAGCGCTTTATTCTTATGGCGGGTGATCCCGAATTGCGGGCTTCCGTGGTGGCGGCGACGCCCGAAGGCTGGGGGATGACGGAGGCTACGGACCTGGACGGTCTCGGCGATTGGCAGGAAGTGCTGTTGCATCGTTTCACGCTGCTCAGTCTGGATGATCCGGGGATTGTAGATCCTGTTGAACTGATTGATATCCTGCGGCGGGAATACCAGTTGAATATTGCGATATTTTGTCTGGGTGGAAGCCAGGAACGGCGGGATGCGGCGCGTTCGGCGCGGGCGGACCGCTTTTTTGACCGGGATACGGGCTTGCAGCGTCTGCCGGAATTTTTTGCCCAGTTTGGCTGGTGAGGGGTGGACCGCCCATCGGCCGGAGCACCGATGGGGATGGTCTGCTGCGCAGGGTCAGCCGACTTTGGCGTGGGCTTCGGTATCCAGCAGCAGGTCATGGCTTTCGCTCCGGCCGTCGGCGCTGACGGTGAGGGTGGCGATACGGATACCAGCGTTTTTGAAGGTGACTTCGTAGGAGAAAATGCCGGGCAATTCGATGCTGGTTTCCTTCATGGTCTTGCCTTCGCAGGTGACGCTGATCTTTGCCGTTCCCTTGCCTTCCAGCAGGGCCTGAATCCGGAAAGGATGGCCGGCCACGCGGCGATAAACTTGCGGGTCGCGGTTGGCGTTGTATTGCAGGTTGTTGAGTTTGACCATTTTGATCAGATTCATGCTCATGGTAGCCCCTTCTTAATCACGCTATAAAATGAATTGTACACGCATTCAGCTGAAACTCTTTTATCCTAGACGAAAATCGTCCGGAGTGGTAGCGGGGTGCGACCGAAAAATCCATCAGGAGTGATGATGACACAGTCAATCGGGTTGATAAGCGCATTAGATGGAGTGCACGTGCGTATTGAAGCGCTGGCGCGGCAGCAGGCTGCGGGGATGGCCTTGCCGCAACTGGTGGTGGCGGGCGTGGAAGAAGCGGCAGCCATGTTGCGCATTATGCTGGCAGCGGAGCACAAGCCTTATGCCAGTGATGCAGATTTGCTGGAATTGTGGAGGGCGCTGGTGAAGGGCGCACCCCACTGGAACACCATTCGCGACAATTGCCGTGAACTGATTTTTTATCAGAATTGCCTGATAGCGGAGCGTGCCGACGCGCTGCCCGCACAGCCGGAGCGCATGGTGATTCATACCCTGCGCCATATCTATCTGTACCTGCGCAGTCATGCCGAGCAAAACAATGGGGACAAAGTATGAGTGATACGAAAATGGCAGAGAGTAACGGCTTGCGCCTGCTCATCGATGAGCCTTTTTATGAGCCGGTGGCGAATGAAGTAAGGGTGTTCATGGCGGCCTGGGGTCGGCGTCTGCCGGTCATGCTCAAGGGGCCGACGGGCTGCGGCAAGACCCGCTTTCTGGAGCACATGGCGTGGCGCCTGAAACGGCCGCTGGTGACCGTGGCCTGCCATGAAGACCTTACCAGTTCGGATCTGGTCGGACGCTTTCTGATCGAGGGTAACGAGACGGTCTGGCAGGACGGCCCGCTGACCAAAGCGGTGCGGGAGGGCGCGATCTGCTACCTGGACGAGATCGTCGAGGCGCGTACCGATACGACGGTCGTCATTCATCCGCTGACCGATCATCGTCGTCATCTGCCCATCGAAAAGCTCGGTGTAGAGATCACTGCGCACCCCGATTTTATGCTGGTGATTTCCTACAATCCGGGCTACCAGACGGTGCTGAAGGACCTCAAGCCTTCGACCAAGCAGCGTTTTGTGGGGATGAATTTCAACTATCCGCCCGCCGCTGTGGAAACCCGGATTGTGATGAAAGAGGCGAGCATGGATGAGCGTCGGGCCAGAGCGCTGGTGGCGGCGGCGGGTAAGGCGCGGAATCTCAAGGATCAGGGATTGCAGGAAGTGACCTCTACCCGCGCCCTGATCTATGCGGGTGCGCTGATGGTGGCGGGGTTGGACGCGCTGGAAGCCTGTACCGTGGCGATCATCAATCCGCAGACGGACGATCCGGAATTGGCCGAGGCGCTGCTGGAGATTTTCCGGACCTTCTTCCCGGAACAGGGCTAAGGAACGGCCATGTCGGCGGCGACGGAGGATATCCTCGACCATCTGGCGGCCATCAGCTTTGTGGCCGGGAGGGATGCGCGGGCGGCTTTGCCAGCGGTTACCCCATTAGGTGAGGTGGCGACCTTGCGGTACCTGGAGACCGGGCGGGACCTGTTTTTTTATGATCGAGAAGCGGGCAAGGCGTTTTTTCATGCCACCGCCGATTTGGTAAAAGCCTTTGGGGGCTTGGATCCCTGGCTCGATCAGGCTCGCAGGTTCCTCAGTCAGCGCGGTACCTTCCGGGCGGCGGTGGGCTTCTTTGAACAGGCCAGCGCGGTACGCCGGGGTTGGGGTGTAGAGGGAGAGGCGTTGTGGTTTGCCTTGGGTGCCGCCTGGGTTGACCGGCATGTGGACAGCGCGGCCTCCTATTTCCGGGTGCCTGCAGCCATTCTGTTTGGCGACGCGGGCACTGAGGGGCTGCGGGCGCTGCTGACGCCCGCCGATACCCTGGCCAAAGGGCGCCTGGGGCTGGGGACCTATCTGGAGGGTGCCATCAAGGTACGTGGCATCTGCGGACTGGAGGGTGTAGCAGAGTGGGCGCGGCGCGGCGCGGATGTGCTGGCGGCGGGGCGGGTGCGCGGTGAGGCCTGGTTCCGGCTGGAAAGTGACGAGGCGCGCAGCTTCTTGCTGGAGGTTTTGCCCGGCTTTCATATAGGGACCCACAAGCGGCTCTTTGGACTCCTGCTTCAGGCCTGGACCGGGCTGCATCTGCCCCTGGAAGAGGGCGACTGGAGCCTGGAAGGCGGGCGCAGTTTTCTGGAGACCGACGGGCGCAGCCTCTTCGTACCGGCGGTGATGCCGGACCGGGAAGAGGCACTGCTCGCCTTTTACCATACCGGCGCGCATCTGGTGTTTGACAGCTACGAGCAGGATGCCATCCGCGCCCTTTTTGCGGAAATCGGTATGGAGCATCCACCCCTGGATCCCGACCAGCGGATGACCTGGCGGCCGCTCTTCGCGCAGTTCGGGGAAGACCTGATCCGCTTCCAGCTTATTTTCGACCTCTGCGAAGACTTGCGCGTGGATGCGGCGCTGGAACGGGAGATGCCCGGCTATCTGGCACGGGTGTTGCGGGCAGCGCATGCCCACAATCCGCCGGAAGGGGCTGCCGGATGCTATTACCAGGCAGCGCTGTCGCTGCTGGAAGACGGTATGGCCGGAAGATTGCCGGAGGATATGGCCGCGTTGACGATGGCGCAGGCGGGCATTGTCGATGCCTTCCGGGCGGCGCTGACCCTGTATGCGACGACGGATTTGCCGCCGATATCCCTGTCCGAGCGGGCCCGCGCCTATCTGCCCGGCCATTCGCCCAATGCCGCGCGACCGGTGTATCCGCGCCATAAACGTGGCACTGACGCGCCGGAGATGGATGGTGGTGGCGAGCTGGGTGCCGCCGGCCACGAAGAGAAGCCCCGTGAGGCCCCGCAACAGGCGGAGGGCAACGATCCGGATATGGATATCCCGCCCGAGGATATTCAGGGGACCGGCGGGCGCGTCGGGGTTGGTATTCCCATCCCCGCTAGGATTATTGGCAGTGGTCGCGGGGTACAAGGTCCCCAAGGCGGCTGGCCTTACCGGGAGTGGGACTACCGGCAGCAGAGCTATAAGGAAAACTGGGCACGGGTGCACGAGCGCCCCCTGCGCGAACAGGATGAGGTCAGAGCTGTCGCCATTGCCGCAGAATATGACGGTACATTAAGGCGTCTGAAGCGAGCCTTGCAGGCGCAGAAGCCGACCCGGATGGCGCCGCGCCGTCGGCAGTACGAGGGTGACGAGCCGGATCTGGAGGCTGCGGTGCAGTTTATGGTGGAACGGCGCGCCGGGCGCTCGCCTAAAGCCAGCATTTACCAGCAAAGACGACCGCAACAGCGGGACACTTCCGTACTGCTTCTTGCCGACCTCTCCACCTCCATCATGGCAGAGGCCGGAGATTCCGGGGTACGGGTGGTGGATCGTCTGCGCGCGGCCATGCTCCTTTTCGGCGAGGCACTGGTAGAAGTGGGTGATCCCTTTGCCCTCTATGGCTTCGCCAGCAAATATCATGACGAGGTATTGCTCTACCCTATCAAGCGCTTTGCCGACAAGTTTGATTCCCGGGCGCGGGCCTTGCTCGGCGGCTTGTCCGGGCGGTTGGCGACACGCATGGGGGCAGCCATCCGCCATAGCGCGCGGCTCATGCTGCGCAGTCCGGCGCAGCGACGTTTGCTGCTGATTCTGTCGGACGGCCGTCCCGCAGATTATGACGACGGCGGTGACTTTCGCTATTTGCAGGAGGATACGCGCATGGCGGTGAAGGAGGCGCAAGACCTGGGTGTTCACGCCTTTTGTATCAGTCTCGATCCGCGTGGTGGCGAATATCTGCCGCTGGTTTTCGGGCCGGGGCACTATCTCGTGTTGCCCCATCTCGACAGCCTGCCGACGCGTCTACCGGAGATTTATCTGCGCCTGCGGGGCCACAGCGTGTGACGGGTGTGGCGCAGACGGTTGCCAGCAGAGTGAACGAGCGGGGGATGCTGCGCCCGCAGATCGCCGCGACCCGCCCGGCGGTCTTCGTCGGGGCGGCGCGTTACCGGCGGGCGAGCTATGGGGGTAACCATCCCCTGGCGATTCCGCGGGTGTCCCTGACCCTGGACCTCATCAACAGTTACGGGGCCATGGCACCGGAAGAATATCGGCAGGGCCGCCCGGCAAGTCATCGGGAGCTCTTTGGCTTTCATACGAAAGAGTACATACAGGCCTTTGAGCGGGCGCAGTTTCGCGGTGGTGTGCAGGACAGCGATCGTCAGCGTTATCAGTTGGGTACGCTGGAGAATCCCTATTTCCCCGGTTTTTTCGATACGCCCTCCCTGGCTACCGGTTCCAGTGTGCTCGCGGCGGAAGCCGTGCTGGAAGGCGCAACCGCCTTCAGCCCTGCGGGCGGGATGCACCATGCCGCACCGGGTCAGGCGCGCGGCTTCTGCTATCTCAACGACCCGGTGCTCGCCATTCAGCGCCTGCGCCGCGCCGGTCTGCGGGTGCTGTACTGGGACATGGATGCCCACCACGGTGATGGGGTGGAGGCGGCCTTTGTGGAGGACCCGGACACGCTGACGGCCTCCCTGCACATGGATACGGACTACGCCTATCCCTTTCAGGGCGGTAAGCTCACCGACTGGCCGGGACTGGCGGTTAATCTGCCTTTGCCCAAGGAGGTGAATGACAGCGAATATGCGCTGGCTTTTGCCGAGTTATGGCCTCGTGTTTTGCAGCGCTTCAGCCCTGATGTCGTCGTTCTGCAGGCGGGCACCGATATCCTCGCACCGGATCCTTTGAGCAAGTTTCGGGTTTCCAACGGCTTGTTCTGGCAAGTCGTGCGCCAGATCGTGGCGGAAAGTCCGCGTCTGCTGGTCCTAGGCGGGGGCGGTTATCATCCCGTTGCTTTGGCGCGCTGCTGGACCGGTCTCTGGGCCATTCTGAGCGGACGTTTGTTGCCCGTGGAATTACCCGCGCCTGGGCAAGCGCTGCTCCAGGCGGTCGAATGGGAACTGGACGATGAGGATGCGCCAGACTATCGTCAGCAGTTCCTGAGTCTGGAAGATGCGGCCCGGCCCGGCCCGGTGCGCGCCGAACTGCGTGAACGTCTGGATTTTTTGCTGCACCATCATCCCCTCTTTGCCAACAGGAGTAACGCTGCGTGAATGCTGCGGAAAATGGACTGATTCCGGGGGCCGCGAGCAGTGCGGGTACCAAGGCCTATGTGGCGCGCTTCGCCGGGACCCTTGCTGACGAACATTTCAGTGACTTTTTGAACACCCGCATCAAGCTATCCTCCCTGGGAGTTGGGACCTTCCCCGGTGGCGTGGACGATGTGACGGATGTCGCGGTGGCGGCTATTGTGGCGCGGGCCTTGCAGTCGGGCATCAACGTCATCGACACCGGTGCCAACTACCGCTTCGGGCGGGCCGGGCGGGCGGTAGGTGTGGGCATCGCGAAGGCGATGGCGGCAGGTATCCAGCGTGAGGAGTTTTTCGTGGTCGGCAAGGGGGGCTTTCTGACCTTCCCCGACGGACGGCCAGAAGATCCGCTGAGATTCTTCCGTGAGGAGGTGGTGGCCAAGGGGCTGGGCAAAGAGGAGGATCTGGTCCAGGGGGTCCACTGTCTGAGTCCGGAATATATTGCCTGGCAACTGGATACCCTGCGCGCGCAAACCGGTCTGGAAACCCTGGATGTGTTTCTGGTGGATCAGCCGGAGGTGCATATCCCCTTGATTGGCAAAGAACAGATGTATCGCAAACTGATGGATGTGTTCACTATGCTCGAAGCGGCGGTGCAGGCCAACAAGATTCGCTACTACGGCATTTCCACCTTCAATGCCTGCCGGGTAGAGACGGATAATACCCTGTTCCAGTCCCTGACCAGCCTCATCGGGTTGGCCGAGAAGGCGGCGGGGCAGGGCAATCGCCACCATCTGCGGGTAGTACAGTTGCCTTTCAACGCGCTGATGCCGGAGGCCTACACGCGCTTCAGTCAGGTGACGGGGCAGGGCAATATCGGCTCGACCATTCAGGCGGCTTTTCAGCTCAAGCTGACCATCATGGCGAGCCATCCCCTTGGCAAGGGCCTGTTGGCGCGGGAAGAGGTGCCTTCCCTGCAGGAGGCGATGCCGGAACTGGCCGATGCCGCGCAGCGCGCCATTCAGTTTGTGCGCTCCACGCCCGGCATCGGGGTCACCCTGGTGGGGCTCAGTACACCCCTGCATCTCGCCGATTTCCTGGCGGTAGCCAAACAGCCACCGCTCCCCAGGGAGCGCTATCTGGCCATGTTTGAAAAGGAGCAATAGGCCGGATGTAAGTAATCCCGTTTACTTTTCGGCAGAATCAGGTGGCTTTTTCTCCGCCGCACTTTTCGAAGATTTGGCCATTTCGGTGAGCAGACGCTCCTGTTCCGCGAAAGAGAGGCGGCGCTGGCCCGGCGAAAAACCCTTTTTGGCAGGGACATTGGCGGCAGGATGGCCGGCACGCTCGCTCTCCTTGGTTTGGGTATAGTCTTGTAACTCGCGCTGCCATTGCGCCGCTTTCTCGCCGGTGTCCGCGCGTCCCTGGTAGTTGGCGGGGGCGGCCGGCGTCTGCTTGGCGAACCAACTTGCCTTACGCAGTTCCTTGTTGTAAGTGCTGATCCACAGGTCAATGCGGCTGAGGTCCCAGAGCGCAAGGGCGCAGAGTACAACGGCAAGGCTAATGGCTTCCCAGATTAAACCCAGAAAGGCCAGCATAATAACCGCCACGCTGACCAGCGGAAAGGCCCAGGCCCATGCCTGTTCCAGATAAATACGATGTGCGCCGACAGGAAACAAACCCCAGTATAGATAGCCATATAGAGATTTTTTCTGGAGTTTTTGCAGACGAATTTGTAAACTCTGTACCCCAGCGCCTTGCAGATCGAGCTTTTCCCAAGCCTTGGGCATGGGTTATCCTCCGTAAATACTGTATTGAAGCGCTCAGATATTACCCATAAACTGGTGAAAAGTCGCGGGCGACTTAAGGATTTCCATGGCAGACAGGCGTTTACAGGTTTTTCACACGGTGGCAAGGCTGCTCAGCTTTACCAAGGCGGCAGATACACTGCATATGACCCAGCCGGCGGTGACCTTCCAGGTCAAGCAACTGGAAGAGCAGTTCAATACGCGTTTGTTTGACCGCACCCATAACCGCATCAGCCTCACCGAGGCCGGCATGGTGGTTTATGAGTACTCGGAGCGCATTATTTCCCTCTACGTCGAGATGTCCAATCGCGTAGGGGAGATGACCGGTGATCTGCGCGGGCATCTGCTTATCGGCGCCAGTACAACCATCGCCGAATACATGCTGCCCCGGGTGCTTGGCGATTTCAAAATGAAGTATCCCGACGTGCAGGTACGGCTGCATGTGGGCAATACGGATAAAATTGTCCACATGATTGAGGATAACAGCATCGATCTGGGGCTGGTGGAAGGTCTGGTAACCAACAAGAGCCTCGCCACCCTCAAGTGCTGCATGGACTCCATGATTGTGATTGCCCACCCCGATCATGCCCTGGGTAGTCACGAAAGTGTGACGGCGCAAGAGTTGCTGGATTATCCCTTCGTTTCCCGAGAAGAAGGATCGGGCACCCGTGAGGTGACTATGGAGTACTTGCATCAGGTCGGCGTGGATACCAACGATCTGCATATCACCATGGAATTGGGCAGCCCGGAAGCGGTTAAAGGGGCGGTGGAAGGTGGGCTGGGGGTGGCTGTTGTCTCCGAGGCGACTGTCCTCAAGGAGCTGGCGCTCGGTACTTTACTGGCCCGCCCCTTGAATCCGCCGCTGGCCCGCCCCTACTCCTTCGTCTATCAGAAGCAGAAATTCCGCAGTCTGGTGATGGATGAATTTCTGGAGTTCGCGAAAGACCGCTGTAGCAGGGATATGCTGTCCGTGCCGGTGCGTCGAGAGAGTTAATATGAAACATTTTGCCGTCGTGCAGCACAGTTACTCCGAGTTTCTGGGCATCGTGGAGAGTCAACTGGAGAAGCGCGACATCGGTTTCAGTTACTTCCGGGTTTTTCTCAGTAACGAACTGCCGGGCAATGCGCTGACCTTTGATGCCTTATTTCTGCTGGGTGGGCCTATGTCTCCCCTGGAGACGGACAAATATGCCTGGCTGACCCAGGAACTCAATACCATCGCCATTTTCCGCAAGGCGAAGCGGCCAGTGGTGGGCTTTGGTCTGGGCGCGTTATTGCTGGCGCAGTATGAAGGGGCCGAATTGCATCTGGAGCCCTACCATAACGCCTATTTCACCACCGCCCATGCCACCGATGTCGGCCGCAACGACCCGCTGGCGCAGGCGGTGGACGGCGCTCAGGTGATGGTCTGGTCGCCGGGCACCGCCACCCTGCCGGAGGGCATCGAGCCGCTGGTGGTGGATGACGAAGGTCGCTGGATCGCCTTCCGCCCGGAAGAGGGGGTGGTAGGGCTACTGTTCCGGCCGGAGATGAAGCCGGGGCTGATTGAAGATATCCTCATGGAAGAGGACCGCGAAACGCCCGAGAATATCGGCGAACTGCTGGGGCAGGCGCGGGCACTGTGGCCGGAGATGCAGAAAACTACGGACCGGGTCATTGTCGCTCTGGTCCGCGAATTGTCTCTTATGACGGAGAAACGCAAACCACGGGTATTTGCCCTCAAGGTGGACACTGGGGACGATGTATGAACAGTCGGGAACGCCATATTCTCCGCGTTATGCGCAGGCTCGGGAGTGCGGAGCAGGAGCAGGTGCTTACTTTTGCGGAATTCCTGAATAGCCGGCGACAGCCAGCGCCAGAGCCGATGCCACGGGAGCCGAATATCTTACCCGCCAAAGAGGGTGAGACCGTCGTCGGCGCGATTAAACGCCTGCGGGAAAGCTATGCCATGCTCGATGCCAAGGAGATGCTCAACGACACCTCCGGCCTGATGTCCAGGCATGTGATGGGCGGGGAAGCGGCAGGGACGGTTATTGTTGAATTGGAGATGATGTTCGAACGTCACTATCAGCGTTACCGCGGCGCGCAGGAAGACGCGTGAATCCACGTCGCACCGGGTGATCGCGCCAATGTCGGATATTCATCATCTCGTGCAGATTCTGCTGCACTTTGACCAATACCTGATTCTGTTTTTGCAGGAATATGGAGCCTGGGTCTATGCCCTGTTGTTCCTGATTATCTTTGCGGAGACTGGGCTGGTGATCATGCCGGTCTTGCCGGGCGACTCCATGCTTTTTATCTGTGGTACTCTAGCCGGTGCAGGCATCATGAGCGCGCACTGGCTGCTGGGTTTGCTGGTGGCTGCGGCGGTGCTGGGTGACGCGGTGAATTACTGGGTGGGCCGCCGCTGGGGTGTCCACCTTTTTGGCGGGCGCTTGCTCAATGTCCGGCACCTGGATACGACCCAGCGCTTCTATGCGCGACATGGCGGTAAGACGGTGATTATCGCCCGTTTTCTGCCGGTTATTCGTACCTTCGCGCCCTTTGTGGCAGGTATTGCCGCCATGCCGTACCGTCGCTTCTTTGGCTTCAATCTGACGGGCGCTTTCCTGTGGGTGGGGGGCTTGCTCGGCGCGGGCTATTTCCTCGGGCGCTTTCCCTGGGTCAAAAGCCATCTGAATATGGTGATTGTCGCCATCATCGTGATTTCGCTGATTCCCGCTGCGCTGGCCTGGCTGCAACAGCGGTTGCAGCCTTCCGAACATCCTTCCCGCTAAGTCTTTGTCGCGCTGTGCCCCGTTGCGCGCGCTATGCGCCGGGCAGCGCGCTGTACCAGCCAATCAAACAGAGCCTGCTGATGCGGGTCACCGGCGGCTGTATGCTCCGGGTGCCACTGGACGGCAAAGACATCTGGGTTGTCGGGCATATCCACGGCTTCAATGACGCCATCCTCGGCGATGGCGTTGATGCGTAGTGCGGGGGCCATATTCGCGATGGCCTGGTGGTGCCAGGAGGATATCTCCAGGGTATCCCGCCCGGCGATTCGCCCTAGCAACGTGTCCGCCAAGACGATGACCTCATGCATGACGGGATTATGCTCAGCGTTGCGATGGCAAATGCGGGTGCCGATGCTTTTGGGCAGGTCCTGGAGCAGGTCGCCGCCCAAGGCGACATTAATGATCTGCAGGCCGCGGCAGATGCCGAGCACCGGGATACGCCGGGCGATGGCTTCTCGCGCCAGCGCGATCTCAGAGGCGTCGCGGTCCGGATGTACGGCATGAATGCTGTCGTCACGCGGCGCACCGTAAAAATCGGGAGAGATGTCGCCGCCGCCGGTGAGCACCAGCGCGTCACAGCGCGACAGAATAAGTCGGGCTTCGGGGCACTGGGGTGGAAAAAGGATGGGCAACCCGCCCGCCTGACAGACGGCGGCGGCATACTGAGGGGCGAGGGAAAAGGCCTCTCCGTTGCGCTCATAGGCGCTCAGCGCGATGACGGGTGGCGCGGGGGGGGGGGGGAATCATCCACGACGCGGATTCCCGTCCAAAGTTAGGATGGGCGTGTACAGTTCAGGGCGGCGATCACGGAAGAGTCCCCACTCCAGCCGCTGTGCAGCGAGGGCTTGCAGGTCGAGATCGGCATAGAGGATGGTCTCTTCCTGGTCGGCGTGGACAATGAGTGCGCCGGTGGCGTCGCTGATGAAGGAGCCGCCATAGAAGGTGATTTCGCTCTCCCGGCCGATTTCCCGTCCCACCCGGTTGGCAGCCACGACGGGGACGAGATTGGCGGCGGCATGGCCTTGCATGACCCTGGTCCAGTGCCCGCGACTGTTGATTTCGGGGGCCTGGGGCTCGGAGCCGATGGCGGTGGGGTAGAACAGTATTTCGGCACCCTGCAAGGCCATCACTCGCGCTGCTTCCGGGAACCATTGGTCCCAGCAGATGGCGACACCGAGGCGTCCGTAGCGGCTGTCAAACACGCGGAACCCGGTGTCGCCGGGGCTGAAATAAAACTTTTCCTGATAGCCGGGACCGTCCGGGATATGGGCCTTGCGATAGAGCCCCAGATCGCTGCCGTCGGCGTCAAAAACCACAAGACTGTTGAAGAAGGCGTTATTGGCGCGCTCAAAAAAGCTGACCGGGAGCACGACCTCGCGCTCCCGCGCCAGCTTTTGCATGGCGAGCAGGGCGGGGTGGCTCTCGCGGGGCTGCGCCAGGGTCAGGAAGTCGGGGTTCTGATCTTTGCAGAAGTATGGCGTGCTGAAGAGTTCCTGGAGGAGAATGATCCTGGCCCCGGCATCCGCCGCTGAGGTTACTTGTCGCAGCGCCTTGGCGATATTGTCAGCCTCGTCCCCCCCTACGGTCATCTGAATGGCTGCTACTTTTACCCGCATCTGCCACCTCGTTCGTCATGGCCAATCAAACATCGCTTCCGGCCTGTGGGATAAGTATAGAGGACCCCATCATTGAGACAATAGGTTAAGTGATCGCCCACCAGTTCACGGTTGACGCCAAGTCCATGGAACGGTGGGCTGAGCTGTCGTCACTGCCTTCTCCCCACCGCCGCACCAGCGGTAGACATGAACGAGAGACACAAGAGGCATTGCTGCAACTGCCGCAGCCGCCCGAACTGCAACTGCTGCCACAACTTTTCCGTGTACCCACGGATACTTGCTCTACCGCGCCGCGCCGCTGCCAGTACGCCAGCATATCCTCGACCAGTCCAACAAAGAGCTTTAATTCCGCAGCCATCTGGCTGGCGCTGGCCATGTCTTGTTTCTGTAGTACATCCCGAATTGCGAACAACGGTTTCATACCAACGCCCTCCGGTTCAGAGATGGCTTTGATAGGGCGTCGCTGCGTTGTCCATAAAGCCGCAGCCCGATGACCAGCAAGGCAAAAGCTGCCAGCACGCCAGCGATCCAAGCCGTAGAAGATCCCGGATGTTCGGCGAAGGCGCCCGTCTGGTAAATCACCGTGCTGGCGCCCCAGGCCAGGCCGGTGCCATAAAGCAGGGAGAAGATCATCCAGCCCCCTCAATACGCTGGATGACGCCCCAGCCCAGCGCAATGCGTGCTCCACCCACCTGCAATACCGCACCGCGCTTGCCCGGACCATGGACCACGCGGGTATCGGTGCCCCGGCGGATGCCGAGCATGCGCATGCGTTGCTGCATATCTCTGCCCCCGGTGACATCGCGTACTCTGGCACTGTCGCCCAGTTTAAGGTCTCCTACGAACAGGGATGGATTCACTGAATCGGCCTCCGCATTCAGAAAAATTCGACGTGCAAACGCAACATACCGACCGTCGCATCAGGAAAATAGCCGTTGGGATGCTGTATATATTGCAGGTCTGGCTGCAGGCTGAGGTGCTCAGTGAGCTTCGCGACGTAGGTGAGTTCGTAAGCCGTCTCGGCATTGCCGATGGCGGTGGTTTCCACGCCAAGGCTCTCTGCCACGGGACCTGGGCGCAGCCAGGCGCGCGCCATACCGATGGACAGGCTGTCATTCGGGTGACCGGCGAAGGGGTGGCCCAGGCGCAGACCCAGTCCCAGATACCAGGGGACGGGATTGATGTCCTGCGGCGCGCCGCCCATCTGGACAAAGGCCCCCAGCCGGCGTTCTCCGGGCAGACTCCAGTTCCCTTCGGCGACGGCATAGACGCCCGATGTCGTGGGGGACAGCCCATAGCGATCCGGGTTGGACGGCTGGTAGCGCCAGGCACCTGCTTTGAGGATGTACTGACCATAATTGTCGCTGTTGTCCTCAAGATCGTCTTCCTCCTCCTTGCCCCAGTGCAGGCCACCCTCCCACAAGGCCATGTAGCCGCGATCAAAGGCGGAGGTCTGGTGCTGAGGGTCGCCCTGAAATAGTGCGACCTTGCTACTCAGGTGCTCGCTGTGGATACCCACCAGAAACCCCAGGCCTGAGTAAGGATAGGTGGCGGTACCAGGGACGTTGACGGTCATGGTCGGCGTCATGCCAAAGGAGCTGTTGATGAGCTGCAAGGCGTTGGCACTGACGTCAAAGTAATAATTCACGTCCATGTAACCGACACGGGTGTTGAGCCAGTCTGTCCAGCGTTGGCGGAAGGCGGCATCGTAAAAACGGACCGCGTCGGGTGCCCAGATATTACTGACCGTCTGGATGTCGCCGCTATAATTTTGCTGGACCCCGCTGCTATAAATGCCCATGAGGGAAAGGCTAAATTTGCCGCCCCTCCAGAGGCCCGCCTTCTCAGTGTCGTACTCGGCGCCAAACTGGCTGGCAATGTGGCCCACGCTGCCCCGGCGAATGCCGCCCGCAAGGTTGGAAAAGAGTTCGCTGTCGGCATGTCCAGCCCAGGAGATGCCATCGGTCAAATGGTGGTAAGCCGGCAAATATTTGGGAGAAAGGCCAGGTACATTGGGGACGGGGCCGTTTCCCCCGGCCGCTGGATCCTCCGCTGCCCAGATATCAGAAAAGGGCCCGAGAGTGCCAGCGCAGATGACAAGCACAACAGCGGTGGGGTGGAAAAGTCGGGGCATGGTGCGCGCTCTTTATCATAATGATGATAACGATTATCAATATCATATAAAGAGCGCTGCCTGTCAATAATCTCTGGTGTCGAAGTGCGTATGGATGATCCAAATCATGTTGATGGCAATGGTCGGGCCATTAGTTCATAGGGGGAGCGCCATAGCGCGTCATAACTAGCGATTGGGTCTTGCCTCAGGCGTGGATACGACCTATAGTCCCAAACATGGACTATGGAGCATCGATTTTACTAATGGCCAATATTCGACTTGATTCGGGAGAGAGTTGTCGCACGGGCGACCGCCCGTCCTGCGCTCGGAGTCGTCGCCGTGCGTCCACGTCCACAACGCAGTATGCACGCCGAGCCGAACTTGTTCGGCTTTTTTATTGTGGGTAGGGGGTAGCCTCGAAGTTTCTCTTCTTGATGAGAAATGGCAATGTCTCTGCATAATCGGCCAATCGGCGGATTACGCAGCGGCGATTCCCAGTTAGTTCGGGAGATAAAGAATGCGGAATAAACATCGCTGGCAGGTTGCCATGGCGGCATTGACGTTTTTAGGTGGAATTAGTGTGTGTCAGGCGGCGCCGCATGCGGCAGGCCACAAGGCTTTGCATCGGGTCAGTCGCCACAGCCACGCACGGCTCCATTATAAGAGCACTTCGAAAAACTCGAAAACAGTCCAAATACAGTTCACACGTGACAATGGGTTAGTGCCTGTCAGGCGGGCGAAAAGGGTAGCTTTTCGAACTGCCCACAGGACAGTATTGCGTGCTCTAAAAAACGATTATATGGCGTTGGCGCCGACGGCTTTGCAGTTGATGCAGCTCGCGCCGGTTGAATTTGCTGGGGTAGGTGCGGCGCCACAGCGCGTTTTGACTTATGACTTTAAAATGCAATCCTTTCCTGCGGCCGATGCGGAAAAGGTAACGAGCCCCATTTTTGTCGATCAGTCGCTGGCGCTGGTCAAAGCCGGGATAGCGACGGATGATACGCCAGCCGTTCTTCCCGAAAAACCGGTGGCGGCTTCGGTCGACGCAATGGCCGTGACCTCAGTCTCGGAGCGGTCGCATTTGCGACTCGCGCTGGAGATGTTGGCCAGCCAGGCCTATCACTGGACGCGCCACCCTTTGCAGGCGCTGGAAGCCAGTGGAAATGCCACTGTCGGGCCGCAAGCTGCTGTCCAACTGGCGAATGACATCGCCCAAGAAGGTCAGTCTGTGGCATGGGATGGCCATTCTGACGCTCGCTCCTGGCTCTCACCCCGTTCCTTGGCGGTTTCTGCGCTCAATTTTATCGGGGCCCCCTATCGCTGGGGCGGTATGAGCCCGGCCTCCGGCTTCGACTGTAGCGGCTTTGTTAAATTTATATTGGCGAAGTTTGATATTCATGTGCCACGCACCTCTTATGCCCAGGCAGCCGAGTTACAGAAGGTTTCCCGGGTCAATCTGCGGCCTGGTGATCTGGTGTTTTTTGACACTATGCATCGGCCTTATTCCCATGTAGGGATCTATATTGGTCATCAGCACTTTGTCAGTGCCCAGACGCCCAGCACGGGTGTTCAGGTAGCGAGCTTAAATGATCCTTATTGGGCAGCGCATTTTGACGGGGCGCGTAGCCTGCCGGTGTCCAGCGCTTCCTGATGACGAAGTAAATACCTGCCCATTGGCCATAAAAAACCCGCGCTCTGAACCAGCCCGCGGGTTTTTTATGGCCAGCAAGGCGCAAGGCTGTTGGCGCAGACGGGGGCGACGTATATGAGCGCTTAGGCGTTCTGCTCCATATCATCCGGCGTTTTCCACTCATAACGGTCGGGCGCCTGAGTCTGGGCAGCCGTGAAGCCCTCCTTCTGGAGCAGCTCGGCCAGTGCAACGGCCGCTGGACCGGCCGTTTTTGGGTTCGCCAAGATATTGCTGGCGATTTGTGCCGCCTCATAGGCGGTCAGAATGACTTCTACGCTCTGCTCTTGCTCTTCGCGAATTTGCATGGGTGACTTCCTTTAGTCAAAAATATGGGGCGGTTGTTTGAAATGATCCTCTGTTCGGTAATCCTGCTTGGCCAACAGATAGACGATATCCAGTGTGTCTTTAGCAAAGACCTCGGCATTCTTGATAATGGGTTCGACTATTTTAGCAAGATCCTTTTTGTCGAAGCGGATGGTGATATTTTGGTCGTCTTTATGGATGACTTCCATAGTGCTCTCCTTTTTAGTGAGATCATGAGACAGTTCCGTGTCTATGGAATTGTTGCGTATATCTATAATGGATTTTTATAGCGCATACGTTATGATCAGATTCTGAGGGTTTAGTTCAGCGCGGAGGTTTTGTCAAAGGACGCGGCCGCATCGCCGGGTGCCCGCTTTGATCCATGCGGGCGAGCAAGCGAAAGCCCCCAATGACACCGAGGATGCGTGCGTGCACGGCGTCCTCCCAAGCATCCTGGGCCAGGGGCCAGTATTTGCATTGGGTATGTGCCGCGCGGGGGATGTCTGGCGTGGCGTGGCAGTCGAGGGCGATGAAGAGATCGGGCCAGACATGGTCGGTTTCGACCGTCCTCGCTTCCAGCCAGTCTGCACCCAAGGCTTCAGCCAACGTGGCGGCATAGCGGGCCTTTGCCGGATCAGTCGGATGCCAGAACAGGATGCGTGCGCGCCGTTTATACATGAATGCCCTCTTCACCACGAATTTGTGTAAAAATAGCAGGACTGGCGATAAAACGGGAGCAGAAATGGGGTGTCGGGAGTGATCGGGGAGGACTGGTCCGTGCTGTTGGGGCAAGCCGGGGCGCTGGCCCAAGTGCTACCGCAGTTCCGGGCGCGGGAGCAGCAACAGGCCATGGCCGCGCAGGTGGCCCATACTCTGCGCGACGGCGGTGTCGCCTTGATTGAAGCGGGGACGGGTACCGGCAAAACTTTCGCTTATCTTCTGCCGGCCATGCTTTCCGGGCGCAAAGTGCTGGTTTCTACCGGCAGCAAGGCCCTGCAGGATCAGATCCTGGAAAAAGACATCCCGCTGCTGTTGCGAGCCACCGGAAAACTGTTGCGGGTGAGCCGCCTCAAGGGGCGCGCTAATTATCTCTGCCGGCATCGTCTGCAACGCTTCAGCGCTGAGGGTGTGGCGCCCGCTTTGGCCGCACCCCTGGCACGAGTGGCGGACTGGGCCGGACGGACGCGGGAGGGGGATGTCGGTGAACTGACTTCGGTGCCTGAGGATTCGCCGGTCTGGCCTCTGGTCACCTCGACTCGGGACAACTGTTTGGGTAGTGATTGTCCGGAGTACGGGCGCTGTCACGTTATTGAGGCGCGGCGCCAGGCGCAGGAAGCGGAGATTCTGGTGGTGAATCACCATCTGCTTTTTTCTGATTTGGCACTAAAGGCCAACGGCATGGGGGACTTGTTGCCGCAGGTCGAGGCCATGGTGCTGGATGAGGCCCATCAGGTGCTGGATTTGGCCGGGCGCTACTTCGGCCAGCACCTGAGCAGCCATCAGCTCTGGGACTGGGGACGGGACAGCCGGGCCGAAACCCTGACTGAAGCAGGGGACGATGAGCGGCTGCTGGCAGCGGCAGCACAGGTAGAAACGCAGACGACGGCGTGGCGGACGGCTTTGGGTCCGGGTGAGGAGCGCGGGTCCTGGACCTTGAACCCGGATAGCGCGCAAAGCTCTGCTTTTGCCCGTTTGCGTCAGTCCGTGGCTGAGCTGGCCCAGGCCCTGACTGCGGCTGCAGCACGTGGCAAGGGCCTGGAGCAATGTGCGGCGCGAGGGGTAGCGTTGCTGGCGACGGTGGATTTTTTTACCGCGCAAAACACCCCGAATATGGTGTTCTGGCAAGAAAAGAAAGCACGTACGGTGCAGCTCCATGCCACCCCGCTGGATGTGTCAGCGCTGTTGCAGCGGCATCTGCTGGAGCCGGTGGAAAGCGTGGTTCTCACCAGTGCGACCTTGCGGGTAGGCGATAGTTTCGCCAGCACCGAGCGTACTCTGGGTTTGACGGCAGCCAGCACTTTTACAGCCGCATCACCTTTTGATTATGCGCGGCAATCCCTGCTTTACCTGCCGCCAGCGATGCCGGAGCCCAATCATCCCACGTACACCCAGGCCTGTCTGGAAGCCGCTGCACCGGTCATTGAGGCCAGTGGCGGACGGACCTTTTTCCTCTTCACCAGTCACCGGGCCTTGCAGGAAGCGGCAGCATCCCTGCCGCAGCGGCTGTCCTTCCCTATTCTGGTGCAGGGGAGCATGCCGCGGCCCCGTCTTCTGGACCGTTTTCGCAGTCTGGGTAATGCGGTGCTGCTGGGTGCGGCCAGCTTTTGGGAGGGGGTGGATGTGCAGGGTGAGGCTCTCTCCTGTGTCATTATCGACAAGCTGCCCTTTGCCAACCCTTCGGACCCGATTTTGCGTGCCCGCACGGAGCAGTGTCAGGCGGCGGGCGGTGAACCCTTCCGTGAGCTACAGATCCCGCAGGCGGTGATTGCCTTGCGCCAGGGCGTAGGGCGGCTGATTCGCTCGGAGACGGATCGCGGCGTGCTGATGCTCTGTGACCCACGCCTGCGCAGCAAGGGCTACGGACGGATCTTCCTCGACAGTCTGCCGCCTATGCGGCGCGTTTCCAGCCTCGACGCGGTCCATGCGTTCTGGCGGAGAGAGGCCTGATGGGACTGCCGCGCTTTCTGGCTATGGATACGGCTACCGAGGCCTGCTCAGTGGCCGTTAGCACCCCGGCTGGGGTGGTTGAAGAGTTTGTCGTGGCGGTTAACACCCACAGCCAGTTGCTGCTCCCTATGATTCAACGGGTCCTGGATCGCGCTGGCATTACCCTCGCCGATATAGGGGCTATCGCTTGCGGCGTAGGTCCTGGAGGCTTCACCGGGGTGCGTATTGGCGTGAGTACGGCGCAGGCACTGGCTATGGCACGCGGCCTGCCAGTTTATCCTGTCTCCAGCCTGCAAGCACTGGCGGCGACGGTACCCCAGCCGCAGGTGCTGGCGGCGCTGGATGCCCGCAAAGGGGAGGTCTACGCCGGGGTGTTCTGTCAGGATGCGCTGGGCATGCCCCAACTGCAAGGCGCGGAGAAAGTTTGTGCTCCCGATGCCGTGGGTTGGCCAGCGGTGGGCCAGTGGTGGGGGCTGGGTACGGGCTGGCAGGCCTACCATGCCCACTGGCAGGGCCCCAGCATCCTCGGCTGGAGTGGTGATAGTTTTCCGCGGGCTGGGGCCGCGTTACGCCTTGCGCAGGCACGCTACCAGGCGGGAGATCGAGGTATCATCCCGGCGCTGCTGGAGCCGCACTATATCCGTCCCTCCCTGCCGGAGGAGAAACAAAAATGAATCTGCGTCCCATGCAGGTAGGTGATCTGGATTCGGTGGCGACGCTGGAGTCGCACATTTCGCCGGGACCCTGGACGCGGGGTATTTTCCGCGAATGCATGCAAGCAGGTTATGATGCCTGGATTATGGAGGATGACGCCGGTGTGCTGGTGGCCTTTGGGGTCTTGTCCACGGGCGCGGCCGAGGCGCATATCCTTAATCTCGGTGTAGCACCTGCCTTGCGTCGGCGCGGTTTCGGCCAGCGCATGCTGCAACATCTCCTCTGCCGGGCCGGGCAACTGGGTGCGCAAAGGGCCTTTCTCGAAGTGCGGGTGTCCAATGTCGGCGCTCAGGAATTGTATCGCTCCCAAGGTTTCCATGAAATCGGTGTGCGTTTGAATTATTATCGCAATGAAGAGGATCGGGAGGATGCGCTGGTCTTGTCCCTGTCGCTCCTGCCGTCCGTAAATCAACTCAGAGAAGGTTAATCTTTTATGTCGTCATCCCCTGTTGCTGAGGCTCCGGCCGGCGCGTTTATTGACGCCATTCGGCGTCGCCGTACCTTTGCCATCATCTCCCACCCCGACGCCGGCAAGACGACGCTTACCGAAAAACTCCTGCTCTTCGGGGGCGCGATCCAGTTGGCGGGGACGGTCAAAGCGCGCAAAAGTAGTCGTCACGCCACCAGCGACTGGATGGCCATTGAAAAGAGTCGCGGCATTTCCGTCGCCAGTTCGGTAATGCAGTTTGAATATGGCGAGCATGTCATCAATTTGCTGGACACACCGGGTCATCAGGATTTCTCCGAAGATACTTACCGGGTACTGACTGCGGTGGATTCGGCGCTGATGGTGATTGACGGCGGCAATGGCGTTGAGGCGCAGACCATCAAGCTGCTGGAGGTTTGTCGCCTGCGCGATACCCCCATCATCACTTTCATGAACAAGTTCGACCGCGAAAGCCGTGATCCGACGGAGTTGCTGGATGAGGTAGAATCGGTGCTGGGTATCCGGTGCGCGCCCGTCACTTGGCCTATTGGGATGGGTAAGCGTTTTCGCGGCGTGTATCACCTGCTGCGCGACGAGGTGCTGGTCTTCGCTGCCGGTGAGGAAACCCGGGAGCAAACGGTGGAACGGATTGCCGGGATCAATAACCCGGAGCTGGACCGGCGCTTTCCGGATGAAATGGCTGAATTGCGGGAACAGGTAGAATTGCTGCGTGGTGCCTCCCATCCTTTTTCTCTGGAGGATTTTCTGGAGGGACAGCAGACGCCAGTATTTTTCGGCTCGGCCATCAATAACTTCGGGGTGCGGGAATTGTTGGGTGCCCTTATCGACTGGGCGCCTTCGCCTCGCCCCCGTCCCACCACGGGGCGGACGGTGCGGCCTGAAGAAGAGGCTTTCAGCGGTTTTGTGTTCAAGATTCAGGCCAATATGGATCCCCAGCATCGCGATCGGGTGGCCTTTCTCCGGGTCTGCTCCGGGCACTTTCAGCGGGGCATGAAGATCAAACATTTGCGCCTGGGTCGGGATATTCAGGTGCACAATCCGATTATCTTCCTCGCCCAGGAGCGGGAGTTGGTGGAGGAAGCCTTCGCCGGCGACATCATCGGCCTGCATAATCACGGCAGTATTCAGATCGGCGATAGTTTCAGTCAGGGTGAGGCCTTGCAGTTCACCGGGATTCCCTACTTTGCGCCGGAGCTGTTCCGCCGGGTGCGTCTGCGTAACCCTCTCAAGGCCAAGCAACTGCAAAAGGGGCTGCAACAACTGGCGGAGGAGGGCGCTACCCAGGTCTTCAAACCACTGCAAGGTGGGGATATGATCCTGGGTGCGGTGGGCGTACTGCAATTTGATGTGGTAGCGGAACGGCTGAAAACCGAATATGCCGTCGACGCGATTTTTGATCCGGCGGCGGTGCAGGCGGCGCGCTGGATTCAGTGTGATGATCCCAAAATACTCGCCGAATTTACCCGCAAACATGAAGAACAGCTCGCCGAAGACGCGGGGAATCGCCTCGCCTACCTGGCGCCCTCCCGCGTTAATCTGGACCTTACTATGGAGCGCTGGCCGCAGGTCGTATTTCATGCCACCCGGGAGCATGCGGGATCATAATGCCTTTGATGAGCCGGAGGAGAAGAAGTGCTTCTACGTGCGACACTCTCGTTGATAGCTGGCCTGTTGCCTCTCGCAGCCATGGCACAAGATCTGGAATCCCTGCGTAATCAGGCCGAACAGAACCCAGCCGCGCTGGCGCGTTTGCGGCAGGCCGCATCAGCGCCGGATGCCAAGGCCGCCTTCTACCTCGGTACCCTTTACTCCCCACTGATTACTCGTCAGGAAAGCACCGTCGTCAAAGGCTGGCCGGAGGCCATGCACTGGTACCGTCAGGCGGCTCGCCTCGGATGCGCCAGAGCGGATTTTGACCTGGGTCTGGTTTATGAGGAAGGCTTAGGCGTCGCCAAAAATCCGCAACGTGCAACGGTATATTTCTCCCGGATGGCGGCCATAGCCCGTATAGAGACGGCATTGCTCCCATCAGCGAGTTCTGCGGTTGGGCGGCACACGGGTATCCATAAGGACTAGGGTAAGGGCCGATGATATATAAATCAGCGGCCTTTTCTCTAACTGATTATTGGGCCAGCGTCCGCGCCAAGCGCCGATACTGGATGGCTTCTGCCAGATGCTGGGTGCTGATCTGCCCGCTTCCTTCCAGATCCGCAATACTGCGGGCGACGCGCAGCACCCGATGGTAGCCCCGCGCGGAGAGGTGCAGGGTCTCGGTGGCGCGGCTGAGCAGGCGGGTGCCCACCGCATCCAGGGCGCAACACTGATCCAGCAGTTCGCCCTGAAGTTGTGCGTTGCGCACCTGCTGGCGTTGCCACTGACGATCAACGGCCTGAGCTATGCGTTCGCGCCAGTAGGCAGAACTTTCGCCCTGTGCCGCCTCTTGTAAGGCGCTCACCGGCAGGGCGGGCACTTCCATCTGGATGTCGATGCGGTCCAGCAGCGGGCCGGAGAGCCGACTGCGGTATTGGCTGACCTGCGCCGGGGTACAGCGGCACATCTGCTGCGGATCACCGAGATGGCCGCAGGGACAGGGATTCATCGCCGCGACCAACTGAAATCGGGCCGGGAAAGTAGCCCGCCGCGCCGCCCTGGCGATATGGATTTCTCCAGATTCCAGCGGCTCCCGCAGCACTTCCAATACCGCACGGGGGAACTCGGGCATTTCGTCCAGGAAAAGAATACCGTGGTGCGCCAGGCTGATTTCGCCGGGACGCGGGTGCGAACCCCCGCCCACCAGTGCCGCTGAAGAGGCACTATGGTGGGGGCTACGGAACGGGCGTCTACCCCAATGGCGAATATCAAAGCCGCTTCCTTGCAGGCTGTGGATGGCGGCTACTTCCAGTGCCTCGCTGCGGCGCAGAGGGGGCAGTAAACCGGGCAGCCGCGCCGCCAGCATGCTTTTGCCGGTGCCCGGCGGGCCGGACAGGAGCAGGTGATGGCCGCCTACCGCTGCGACAATCAGCGCCCGCTTGGTCGATTCCTGACCGCGTACGTCACGCATATCGGGGTAGGGAATGGCGGATTCCTGGGCCTCCGCATCGGAGATGACCTCGGGCAGGCGATCCGTGCCGCGCAGGTGGGCGACGGCTTCTGCCAGATTCGCGCAGGCAAAGACTGAGGTGCTTTGGGCGAAAGCGGCTTCCTGGGCATTGCCTTGCGGCACCAGAATGGCACGATGGGCTTGTCCCGCTGCCAGTGTGCTGGAGAGCGTGCCCGTCACCGGACGCAGGCTGCCGTCCAGCGCGAGTTCGCCAATCATCTCCAGTTTTTCCAGTGCGGTCGCAGGAAGTTGCCCGCTGGCGGCGAGAATACCGATAGCCATGGGCAGATCGAAGCGGCCACCTTCTTTGGGCAGGTCAGCGGGGGCCAGGTTGACGACCATACGCCGCGCCGGGAACTCAAAGCCACTGTTCTGAATAGCCGAGCGCACCCGGTCCCGGGCTTCCTTGACCGCCGTTTCGGCGAGGCCGACGACAGCAAAGGTAGGCAGCCCGGGACCAAGATCGCATTCCACGGTGACGCCCGCCGCCTGCACTCCGGTAAGGGCACGGCTATGGACTATCGCCAGCGGCAACGCTCAGTCCTTGCTGGCGTCTTCGTCTACAGTAGCCTTGGGTGCCAGGGCATCGACGCGATCTTCCAGCACAGCGACCCGCGCGGCGAGGCGGGAGAGCAGTTCCTGCTGCACATCAAATTCATCACGAGTGACGAGATCCAGGCGATCCAGCGCATTGGAGAGCATGGCGCGCGCCTGTTTGTCTACATCTTCCTTGACCGTCCCTAAACGGGCGATGGTGTCGCCAATGGCGGCGGCGATATCGTCAGCAATACGGTGTTGCATCTACAGTCTCCTTAAAGGCCCATGGCCTGACGGATGAGAAAACGTTTGACCGGAGCGATCGCCCCCGTCCCCAGCATCCCCAAGTCGCGCAACCGGGCGAGACCGCGGCTGTGGTTGGAGAAAAGATGACTGAGGACGCCGCAAGTCAGTACGGTGACGAGATTATCAGGCCGCCGCGCACTTTGATAGCGACGTAGCACAGCGGCTTCTCCCCAGTCCTCATGATGTTGGCGGGCTGCGGTAATGACTTTCATCAGTTGTTCAGCATCACGAAATCCCAGATTCACCCCCAGGCCGGCCAGCGGATGGACGCCATGGGCGGTATCCCCCAGCAACACGCTGCGTTCCCCGACGTAACGGCTGCTGTGCAGGCCCGCGAGCGGATAACTGCCGCGTCGTCCGATGTGTTGGAAATGTCCCAGTTGCGGCCCGAAGGCCTGGTATAGTTCGTGGAGAAACCGGGCATCATCCAAGGTCATCAGATGCCGCGCACGGGCATGTTTTGCGCTCCAGACGATGGAGGCGCGGGCTTTACCATCGGCATCGTCGCTCAAGGGCAATACTGCCAACGGGCCGGTGGGGAGGAAGCGCTGATAGGCGACGTGGCGATGGGGTTTTTCAATCCAGACCGTGGCGGTAATGGCATCCTGCCCATAATCTTCCCGGAAGATTGGTGCCTGAATGAGCGTTTTGCGCAAAGACGACTGCCGACCCTCCGCAATAGCCAGCAAAGTGCCGTGAGACTCCGTCCCCGAGGCATCGGCGACGTACATGGCTTTGCTGTCGGCAAAGGCACTGGTGATTTCCCGTCCGTAATGAATGTGTAGCCCGGCGTCTTCCAGCGCAGCGTGCAGGGCTTGTTCCAGGCGACGATTCTCGACAATATGCCCGAGCCGATCTTCTTCACCTTCTTCGGCATCCAGATGAATACTGCCCGAGCCTTCCCCATCCCAGACCCGCATGCGTTCCACGGCACTGCCTAGCAACGCGAGATCGATGCCCAGGCTGGCCAGAAAACGCCCGGACCCGGTGGCGATTAAACTGGCGCGATCAAAGGGATCCGCCGCCGCGCATGCCGCGGCGCTGCGTTTTTCAAATACCGCAACGCGCAACCCCGCCTGTTGGGCTGCCAGGGCGAGGCTGGCACCGACCATGCCGGCGCCGGAAATGATGAGATCGTAGCTGGCACTAGCCGACATAGGTTCCGCCCACAGCTAAATCCGGGATGGCGCTTTGCGCCGGGAGATGAATGCCAGCCAGCCGCGCCGCGAGTTCCCGCTTCCCCAGCGGTATCTGATCCAATAGCGCTAGAGCCGCGGCCCGTGCCAGGCGCAGCGGCAGACGCGGGCTGCTGAACAGACGGTTCATCGTCTCGGTAAAGGCGATGGTTTCCAACCGGTCGCGGCGACGGATGCGGGTATAGTCGCTGAGTAGCGATTTACTCCCCGGATCATCACCGCGCTGTGCCGCTTCCCGCAGCAGGGCGCCCAGAGTCAGCACATCCCGCAATCCCAGGTTATAACCTTGACCAGCCAAAGGATGCAGTGTCTGTGCGGCATTGCCCACCAAGGCCAAACGCTGATTGGGCTCGGCCCAGAGCCGCTGGAAAAACAGGGGATAGACACTGCGCGGGCCAGTCCTGGCAAGTGGCGGCAGTTGCGGCGGCCTCTGACGGTTCAGGGCCTCCACAAATTCTGCATCAGAAAGGTCCAGTACACGGCTGGCATCGCCGGGGCGCAGGCTCCAGACAATGGAGAATTGGTTGTTGCCGATAGGCAGGAAGGCCAGCGGTCCGCTCTCCAGAAAATGCTCGAAGGCGATGCCGGGCAGGGGCTGCCGCGGGGTCACCGTGGCGATGATGGCATGGCGGTTATGATCCCAGCCCATGCGTCGCAGACTTGCCAGCCGTGCCAGTTCGCCATGGCCGCCATCGGCAATCACCGTCAGCGCTGTCTCGACCCGCAAATCAGGCCAGTCCAGTTGCACCCGGTCCGGAAACCATTGCAGGGCCTGCAACGGTCCCGGTGATTCCTGCTCAAGGGTGTGACAACGCGCCAGCGGCACGGTCAGAGCATCATTCAGTGTCTCCAGACCAGCGACTTCCCCTAGTCTTTGCTCCGATGCGTTCAGCAGGCTGTGTTCCAGGCGCACCTGCCCGCGGATGCCTTGCTGGGTAATCTGCACGGTCTGAATGGCCGCGGCATCCGCCAGAGGCATGGCTACCCCCAGACGACTGAGCAGGCGACGGCTGCCCAAGGCCAGCGCGACAGTGCGGTCTGTCAGCCGCGGTCGTGCCTGCGCCAGGGGATAAGTATCCAGCATCAGCACCCGCAGCGGGCTGTTCGCCAGTGCGAGAACCAGACTGCGCGCCACTGGACCATTACCCAAAATGGCCAGGTCTGCCGTCATCGTACGCATAATTTCTCCAGCGTGGTCTCCATATCCGGTCATTTAAGACCAAGATGCCCTTTGCAGCAAGTGCTGAATCTGTCAGTCCGGCACGAAGTGCATGTTTACCCCGGAGTTTTGCCACAGTAAAATCAGCAGATGCCTTTTCTTGCTTCTGGCGCCGAAAATGTCGCAGATCTGCCTGTGCATGATCTGATAGACAGCCATTGTCACCTGGATGACGCCGCCTTCGACGATGATCGTGATGCGGTTCTGCGCCGCGCAGAAACGGCGGGTGTCTGCAAAATCATCGTCCCTGCCTATACCCTGAAGTATTGGGACCGGCTCAAGGAAAGCTGTCGTCATCACCCTGGACTTTATCCGGCCTATGGTGTGCATCCCCTCTATCTGGGTGATCGGGATGACCAATGGGAAGCGACCTTGGCTACCCTCCTGACCCAGGCGGTCGCTCTGGGAGAAATCGGGCTCGATGCTGGCGATGGGACTCCTGACGCTGCCGGCCAGCGGGCCGCTTTCACGACTCAACTCGCCATGGCACAGCAATTGGGACTGCCGGTCATTCTCCATGCCCGGCGGAGCCTGGAAGAGGTGATCCTGACGCTACGTCGCTTCCCTGGTTTGCGCGGCGTGCTACACAGCTTCTCCGGTAGCCTCGTACAAGCACAGCGATTGATAGATATGGGATTTTTGTTGGGGCTGGGCGGCGCACTCACCCACCCGCGCGCCCAGCGTCTGCGGGCGACGGCGGCCATACTCCCCGCGGAATCTCTGCTGGTAGAGACGGATGCCCCGTGGCAAACACCGCATGCGCATCCCGGCACCCGCAATGAACCGGCGTATCTCGGCGAAATTATCGCCAGCCTGGCACAGTTGCGGCATACTCCGGCTCAGGAAATCGCGCAGGTCACTGCGCAAAATGCCCTTACCTTATTTCATCTTCAGGACGCGCCATAATGCCTCATCCTTTTGCCCGCACCGAGATTCTCCTGGGTACACCTGCTGTCGCGACCCTGCGTGATCGCCATGTGCTCATTGCGGGCGTCGGTGGAGTCGGAGGCTATGTCGCAGAAAACCTTGCTCGTGCCGGGGTGGGGCATATCACCCTCATTGACCACGATGTGGTCAGTATTTCCAACATCAATCGTCAACTCGTCGCCCTGCATTCCACGCTGGATCAGCCCAAGGTGGCGGTGATGGCCGCACGGATTCGCGACGTTCATCCCGATTGCGTGCTCGAAATCCGTCAGGAGTTCATCAACACGGACAATGCCCAAAGCCTGCTGACGGGCAGCGGTGCTGAAGTGGTTGCGGATTGCATTGATGCCATCGCCTGCAAAGCGATCCTTATCCAGACGGCGCAGACCCTGGGTTTACCCGTCTTTTCCAGCATGGGGGCGGGCAACCGTCTTGACCCCCGCCGGGTTCGCGTCGCCAGGCTCAACCAGACGGAAAAATGCCCGCTGGCCCGTGAGTTACGTGCCCTGCTGCGCAAAAATGGCGCGTCCCTGGACGTGCAGACCGTCTTTTCCGATGAATCCCCGCGCCGGGCAGCCCCTCCCCCGGAAGTATCCACTCCGGGCGGGAGGGCCAAAACGGTCAATGGCACCATTTCCTTTATGCCCGCGCTCTTCGGGGTGTTATTGTCCGGTATTATTCTCCAGCATTTGTTAGCCACTGGCGAAAATCCCAAAAGCGCCTAACTAGAGAATTAACAGAAATCATCTCGTTGTTGACATATAACAATATATTTAAATGGTGATGTTATCATGTGATTTGATAATCAAGGTGTTGAGAGCGGGGGCTCCGATTATGGCAGCAAAATTTATGAGTACGGAGTGGATTCGTCTGGTGGGCAAGCAGTGGGATACGCACCCGGAAATCCAGAAAGATCTGAAAAACTTCAATGCCACTTGGGAGTACTACATTGAAGATCGCCCGGATATCCCGCATGTCATGCTGTTCTGCAAGGCGGGGAAAGTCATCTACACCGGACCTTCTGACGGACGGCGCCGCGACTTCATCATGTGGACGAACATGGACCACTGGAAAAAAATTCTGTCCGGGGAGATCAGTGGAAAGTCGGCGTTGATGACCCGACGGCTCAAATTCAAGGGATCCATGATGACGGCCATGAAATACATGACGCCATTTAATATTCACCTCAATATTCTCGGTGAAATACCGGTGGATTTTAATATTTGAGGGTCCTGAAATATGCCATCTTCTGACACAGCAGGGGAGTCCACCCTGAACTTTACAGTGGATCCCAATTATTCCGGAAAAAATCTTCCGGGGTGGTTTTTGATGAACACCTATCTGCAGCGTCACCTCGGGCAGGTGATGCATTTTCAGCACTATGATGGTTTTGATGCCTGTCGTGCAGCGGTTCTCGCCAATCAATACGACCTGGTTTATGCAAACCCCTTTGACTGGGTGCAGTATGTTCAGAAACTGGATTTTGTGCCTATTGCCAAGCCGCGTGACCATTTTGATGAAGTGTACTTATGCAGTTCGGCGGCTGTCCCGATACAGGAGGTTGCGGATTTGCCGACGCGTATCCGCATCGCTTCCGCCCATCCCGCCACGCTGATTCACATGGTAGGCCTGTTTCTGCTGGATAAAGCAGACATAGACCGGGCGCGTCTCGAATTTGTGTTCACCGGCAGTTATCAGGGCGTACTCAAGGCCATACTGCAGGGGCAGGCCGATGTGGGTTTTCTGTTTGACGAAGTGTATGCCGGTGCGAGTGGCCTGACCCGTGATCGGCTGCGCATTATTGATCGTTCCGATGATGCTTTCGCTTTCCATGCTTTTTGTATCGGTCCGCGATTGTTGCCGCAGCAGGAACTGCTTACTCAAGTGCTCTGTCGGATGGATCAAGAAGCGCGTGGACAGGTGTTGTTGCAGGATATCGGTTTTTCCGGCTTTGCGCCGGTGACCGATGACGAAATTGCTTGTCTGACTATGCTTGCCGACGAATACATCAGTGGCCATGAGGCTATTGATCTGCGTGCGACGTCATCTCTGGCCATCGATGATAGCGCCTTCGTGGTCGCCCGCGAGGACCCGGATAGCGGGACAAAGTAGTGTGCCTGTGCTTACAATGCGCGTATGAGCTACCGTGATCTGCGGGCCTTCGTGGCCGACCTCGAAAAACGCGATTTATTGCGCCGATTGAACATGCCTGTCTCGCCTGAGTTGGAGATGACGGAAATTTGCGATCGCACCCTGCGTGCAGCAGGCCCCGCCATTTTGTTCACCCGGCCTGCGGGCTACGACATGCCCGTGCTGGGCAATCTCTTCGGAACGACGGAACGGGTGGCGCTGGGGATGGGTGGCGAATCTCTTGCTGACCTCCGGCAGACCGGTCAATTACTTGCCTATCTCAAGGAACCCGACCCTCCCCGCGGCTTGCGCGACCTCTGGGAAAAATTACCCACCCTGCGTAAGGTCCTCTACATGGCGCCGACCACCCTGAGTCGACCGCCTTGTCAGGAAATCGTCCTGCGCGGAGAGGCGGTCGACCTCGCTGCCCTTCCGGTGCAGACCTGCTGGCCAGAAGATGCGGCACCGCTCATGACCTGGGGCCTGACCATCACCAAGGGGCCGCACAAGCGGCGGGCCAACATGGGTATCTACCGGCAACAGGTCATCGGTCGTAACCGGGTGATCATGCGCTGGCTGGCGCACCGGGGCGGCGCTCAAGACCTGCGAGAGTTTCAGAAAGTACACCCCGGCGCGCCATTCCCCGTTGCCGTAGCCTATGGTGCCGATCCAGCCACCATCCTGGCTGCGGTTATTCCCATCCCCGACACCATTTCTGAGCACCAGTTCGCTGGGCTGCTGCGCGGCGGACGTACTGAACTCGCCAACGCCCTGAGCGTCCCGCTACAGGTGCCCGCGCGTGCGGAGATAGTGCTGGAAGGGCATATTTATCCGGATGACATGGCGGTGGAAGGGCCTTTCGGAGATCACACGGGCTACTACAACGAGACCGAGCGCTTTCCGGTGTTCACCGTAGAGGTGATCAGTCACCGCGAAAACCCCATTTACCACAGCACCTACACCGGCCGTCCACCCGATGAGCCCGCCATACTGGGTGCGGCTCTCAACGAAGTCTTTGTGCCCTTGCTGCAAAAACAGTTCCCGGAAATCGTCGATTTTTATTTGCCGCCGGAGGGTTGTTCTTACCGCCTGGCCGTGGTCAGCATCCGCAAAGGTTATCCCGGGCACGCCAAAAGAATCATGTTCGGTATCTGGGGCTTTTTGCGGCAGTTCATGTACACCAAATTCATCATCGTGGTGGATGAAGACATCAATGTGCGCCGTTGGGAGGACGTGATCTGGGCGATGACTACCCGGATGGATCCGGTGCGCGACATTACCCTCATCGAAAATACGCCCATAGATTATCTCGACTTCGCTTCGCCGGTTGCCGGGCTAGGCGGTAAACTGGGCATGGATGCCACCAACAAATTGCCTGGAGAGACGGCCAGAGAATGGGGTCGGCCCATTCACATGCCTGATGGGCTGCGCAAACGGGTAGATGATCTATTGGCAACGCTGGAGCGGCCACTGTTCTAAACACGCGCTGTGCGGGTGCGGGGTTCCTAAAATACGCATATGGGGTTATTCTCAATCACTGATGATGAACAAGTCGTACTTTAGCGGTACTCTGGACAGAGAAAAGGGCCTAAGCGTTAGCATAAGCCCTTGTTTTTAAATGGAGCGGGTGATGGGAATCGAACCCACGCCATGAGCTTGGGAAGCTCAGGTTCTACCATTGAACTACACCCGCATGTGGTGGATTCTATGCGGATGTACCTAAAAAGGCAAGGTGACCGCAGGCACTGCGATTTCCGGTAATTATAAACAAAGTCAATAAGATACTTAAATAGACCAAGAGGCATGATTATGGATCAGTTACCAACCCGGGAAGAGGATATTGAACAGGCCTCCCGCTCCCTGAAAGCTATGGCGCACCCGCTGCGTCTCAAGGTTTTGTGCGTATTGGGATCAGAAGAAATGAGTGTGCAGGATATCGTGGCCGCTGTTGGCACCACTCAGAGCAACATCTCTCAGCATCTCGCCATTTTGCGTGAAAAGGACATCCTCCGGGCGCGTAAGGATGCTAACAAAGTCTATTACCGCGTGGGTGATCCCCGTACCCTGCGCCTGATCGCCATGATGAGTGATGTCTTCTGCAGCCTCCGTTGAACACCGGGGCATAATATCGGGCACTGAGAAGGATCGAACTCGGGCCATTCAGGCAAAGAAGGCTTGAATGGCCGCCCATTGTATATTACAATAGTCTAATATTGTCTTGTGCTCACTGTGGACGTAGTCGTCAATGCTACGTTCGAACTGGTGTCACCATCTCGTCTATAATGAACTTGTGTGATGCTGCGCGGGCTTGGCAGCATTTGTTGTTTGAGCTTTTGTGTCGCCTGTCGCGGCGGGGAAAAACATGTCCTTTCGTCCTCACAAAAAAACACGATCCGTTTTAATCGCCTTGCTGATGGGCTCCGGTGCCTCGTTGCCAGCCGCGGCCTTGGATTTTAATCAGTGCCTAGATCTCGCCCTCAAGCAAAATCCGCAGATGCTACTGGCGCATGCCAGGCAGGCAGAAGCCAAAGGTGCTGTCTCCGAAGCGCGTGGTCACCTGCTCCCCAAGCTCGCGGCCTCTTTTTCTGCGAGCCAGTCGAACAACGCCTTGACCGTTTTCGGTATGAAGCTGTCGCAGCGGCAGGCGACCTTTAACGATTTTGGCGCGGGACAATTTAACCCTGACGCGCTGGGTGTAGCACCGACAGGGCTGGATCAACCGGGTAGTTACCACAATTTTGGCACCAAGCTGCAACTGGAGATTCCGATCTGGAATGGCGGGGAAATCCGGGGACGTCTGGGTCAGGCGCGGGCCATGCTGGAGGCCGCTCAGAGTGGTGACGTCATGGCACGCCAGAGGCTGACTTTCGCTATTTTGCAGGCCTATGACGGCGTCATTGCTGCTAACACGGGTATCGAGGTGGCGGATAAAGCCAAACTGGCGGCCGCATCTTATGTCAAAACCAGCCGCTCCCTGCTGGCGCGCGGGGTGCTGGTAAAGAGCGATCTGCTGTCTGCGGAAGTGCATTTGGAAAAAGCTGAACTGGCTGTCGAAAGTGCCCGGAACGCCCAAGCCAATGCCCTGGATAATCTCGCCACGCTTATTGGCTGGCCGGAAGGGAGGACCCTGACGGTAGCTGGCCCCGTTCAGCCCACACTGCCTGCGGCGCCGCTCACCAGTCTGCAGGGCGACGCGATGGCCCAGAACGCCGGTATCGTTGCCCTCCGTCACCAGGTCAAGGCGGCACAGGATGGTATCAGCGTCGCCCGTGCCGCTTATCTCCCCCACGTTAACGCCATGGCCAATCAGGAATGGAATGGCAGGACTCTCGGCAACGCGGCACCGTCTTATACCATCGGTGGAGAAGTGACCTGGAATGCGCTGGACTTCGCACGCGGTGGCGGAATGGACCGCGCCCAGGCTGAGCGTGAACGGGCCATGGCTGCCTTGCAGGAAGCGCAAGATAAGCTGCGTTTGCAGGTGGCGCAGGTGTGGCGTGGTGCCCGGGAGGCCACGCTGCGCGTCAAAATGCGTGCACTCGCGGTTAAGCAGATGGAAGAGGCGCAACGTCTGGTGCGTCTGCGTTACGAAAATGGTATAGAGACCGTGACCGGCTTGCTGCACGGACAGGCAGAACTGGATCAGGCGCGTGCCGAGCTTGTCTCTGCCTATTATGCGGAGGCGATAGACCGCGGCGCGCTGTTGCTGGCCATCGGCAAGCTGAATCCTCAAGAAATCGCCAGTGCGGGACATGTGCCCGCCATAGAAGGAGCCCCCCAATGAACACATGGAAGCGGACCGTCTTAGTCGCCGCTCTGGCATTCTCTACGGCAAATCTTGCGGCCTGCAGCAAGTCGCCCCCGGATGCGCTACAAGTACCGAGTAAAATCACGGCGCCAGTCATGCAGATGGGGAGCCAGAACATGGCCGCCTTTGCCCGCGTTCCGGGTACGGTCACTGCCCATCAGCAGGTACAGCTCAGTTCCCGTCTGAGTGGCTATATTCGCGCCATGAGCGTGCGTGATGGACAGGCTGTAAAGGCGGGACAACTGCTTTTTGAGGTCGATCCGACGGAGGTGCTGGGACAGGTGCAGCAGGCGCAGGCTGGCTTGGCCGAGGCCGAATCTGCGCTCACGAACGCCCGTTCCAATTATGATCGATTCAAGGCCTTATATGCTCAGCAGGCCATTCCCGAGAAGCAGTGGGATCAGGTGAAATCGGCCTATGCCATGGCTCAGGCCCGTGCCGCAGCGGCACGGGGGGGTATCAGCACGGCGCAGTCGCAACTGCGTTATGCCCGGGTGACGGCGCCGTTCTCCGGAATTATCACGCGCAAGTTCATGCAGAACGGGGATCTTGCATCGCCTGGCCAGCCCATCCTGGCTTTGGCGGATACCTCCCAATTGGAAGTCCAGTGTAGTGTCAGCGGGATCCTGTACCGCAGTCTCCACATCGGTCAGCAAGTCGCTGTCATCTCCGACGGAAAAAGCGTTTCCGCAACCGTTCTGGATCTGGTCGGAGCCGCGGACGCGGTGACCCATACACACCTGGTCAAGCTCGGCTTGCCCGCAGACAGTACACTGCAGGCCGGTGACTATGTCAGTGTAGAAGTGCCGGTCACCCGGCGGCAGGTGATGGTGGTGCCGGCGTCTGCCTTGTTGGATCGGGCCGGTATTCCGGGTGTTTTTGTTGTTGATGCGCAAGGCATCGCGCGCTATCGCATGGTGCGGCCGGGGCAGAGCACGCCAGAGGGGGTGGAAATTCTTTCCGGTCTGAGTGCGGGTGAGACGGTAGTTGTGGGTAACCTCGCTGCGGTGAATAATGGCGACCATATTGAGCCAGCCGGAGTCACTCATGGCTGAACCAGGGCAGCGGCAAAACCTGGCGGGGCGGCTTGCCCAGTCTTTTTACCAATCCAAGATCACGGTGCTGATCATGGTGGCCATTGCCCTGTTCGGGGCTTTGGCCATTCTCGTCACGCCGCGCCTGTATAATCCTGAAATTGTGGTACCCGCTGCCGAAATTTTCATCATGCGGCCCGGCTCTGACAGCGAGGAAATTCACCATCTGGTGATACGCCCGTTGGAGGCCCTGATGGCATCCCTGCCCGGTGTCCATCACACCTATGGTTACGCCGTCAATGATATGGGCGTGGTCACCGTCGAGTTTCAGGTCGGTGCCAACGAAGAGAAAAGCCTGCTCGAAGTCTACAACCAACTCAGCCGGAATATGGACAAAATGCCCCCCGGTACGGCGCAGCCCCTGGTTAAATCCATAGGCATTAATGACGTTCCGATCATGTCGCTGACCCTGAGCTCCAGCCAGTTGACGCCTTTGGCGTTGCGTCAGGTCGGCGTGCGGCTCATGGATCAGTTGCAGAGTGTGCCGGATGTGGCGAACGCCGAGGTGATTGGCGGTAGCCCTCTGGCGATCAATGTCTGGTTGAGCCCTGCCAAGCTCTCTAGTGCCGGTCTCAGCCTGGAAAATATTCAGCAGGCACTGAAGGGAAGCAATGTGATTCTCCCCGGCGGCGACCTGGTGCGGAACAACCAGGGAGTCCCTCTGCGGATCAATGGGGCGATAGGGTCAGCACGGGGCGTCGGCGACCTTATTATCGGCAGCCATGACGGGCAACCGATATTTCTTAAAGACGTGGCCCGGGTAGAAGAGGGTGCTGCGGAAAATAACATTGCGACCAGTAATACTCTTGGACGTGCAAACCGAATCGGCCTACCGGCGGGTACGACCATGTCGGCGGTCACCATCACCCTCGCCAAGCGTCCGGGTGCGAATGCGGTGACAGTGGCAGACGCGATCAAGGCGAAAGTGGATCGTTTGGAGCGGGAGGCCCTGCCGGAGGGCGTGCACGTTTCTATCACCCGTGATTACGGCGCCCGCGCTGACGACGCGGTCAGTACCCTTTTCGAGCATCTCAGCATCGCGGTCGCGGTCGTCGCCGTTATCCTGATGATATTCCTCGGGTGGCGGGAGGCCGGCATCGTTATTCTGACAGTGCCGCTCACCTTGGGCGTTGTGTTGGGTATCGGCTGGCTGCTTGGGCAGACCATCAACCGGATCACCTTGTTTGCGCTCATTCTGTCGCTGGGGCTGCTGGTGGATGGCGGCATTGTCGTCATCGAAAACATCCATCGTCATCTGCATGGCTGTGGCAAGGATGGTTTTGCCCGCTGCATCATCAATGCCAGCAATGAGATTGGTAATCCGACAAATATAGCGACGCTGGCGGTGATTCTCGCCTTCGTGCCCATGGCCTTTGTGACCGGGATGATGGGACCCTTCATGTTGCCCATCCCCATTTTTGTACCTATTGCTATGATTGCGTCGGTACTGCTCGCTTATACGGTGGTGCCTTGGGGGGCTTATCGCTTTCTGCGGGGCAAGGCAGCCAAACAGGCCGGCAGCTGGGGGGAGGGCGGGCATACGGCGCGGTCGGACGCTCTGCAGCGCGGGTATATCCGGGTGTTCAAGCCTCTGTTGAAATCTTCGGGGCGCCGTAATATCTTTTTCATCGTGGTCATTGTGCTGCTCTTGCTGGCGATGCTGATGCCGATGTGGCAGTTCATTCGCCCGCAAGGCATGAATGGACCCCTCAGTGCACTTGGCGTCAATCTGAAAATGCTTCCCGAGGGGAACGTCAGTGATTTCATGATTCAGGTAGATACCCCTGCGGGGACCGCGCTGGATGAAACCGGGCGGGTTACCGAAGCGGTGGGCAATGTGCTCAGCCAGAATCGCTATATCGAAAATTTCCAGACTTATCTGGGGCGTTCAGCACCGGTGGATTTCGCCGGGCTGGTGCGCGGTGACATGATGCGCCAAGGCAGTAATTACGCGCAGATTCAGGTCAATATGGTGCCGCGGGATGAGCGGCCCATGTCCCACACCGTTTCCGTGGAAGTCTACAAGGCGTTGCAATCGGTCAGGATACGTTTCCCTGGTAGCGTTATCAAGATTTTTGAGGTGCCGCCGGGGCCGCCGGTACGTGCTCAGGTGGTGGCTGAGCTCTATGGACCAAACTATGACAAGTTGCGCCAGGTGGCGGGTATGGTCGAACAGTATTTCCGCAAAGACTATGACATGATCAATGTGGACGACTCGGTGACCGCTACAGTGCCTGAGTATCTGCTGCATGTGGATCAGCAGAAGGCGATGCTCGCCGGTGTCGCGCCGGCGCAGGTGGCCGCGCTGGTGCATGATTATGTGGCGGGTACCAGACTGGGTGCCCTGCATGTGGAAAATGCCCGCGAACCGGTGGATATCATTCTCCGCGTTCCCCCGGCGGATCGCGCCTGGCGTCAGCAGATACTCGACTTACGGGTGCAGAGCCGGAACGGGCAGCCGGTGCCTCTGGCGAGCATCGCGCAGATTGAGCGGACGACGCTGGCCAAGCCGATTTACGATCGTGATCAACATCCTGTGGTGTATGTGACCGGAGATCTCATGGGTTCCAGCCCAGTTTATGCCGTGTTGTCGCTGAATCACTGGCTGGATGGCAAGACCATCGACGGTGTGCCTCTCAGCACGGGTAATCTGGGTTTTTCGCCAGCGCAGCCCGACGATATTACCCATTACCAGATTCTCTGGGGCGGTGACATGCGCCTGACCCTCGATGTATTTCGTGATCTCGGCGCTGCTTTTATTGTCGCCCTGGTATTTATCTATCTGATGCTGGTGGCTTATTACCAGTCTTTCGTGATGCCGGTGATCGTCATGGGCGCTATTCCCATGACGTTGATCGGGGTTTTCCCTGGACACTGGCTGTTGAATACACCGTTTAATGCCACTTCCATGATCGGAGTCATTGCGCTGGCGGGTGTCGTGGTGCGCAACTCCCTGTTGCTGATTGACTTCATTATCGATTACCGGCGCCAGGGTTACGCACTGGAAGAGGCGGTGTTGCAGGCCGGTGCGGTGCGTTTTCGCCCCATTTTGCTGACAGCACTCGCCATCATGTTTGGCTCTGCCATCATGGTGACCGATCCGGTCTTTGGCGGGCTGGCCGTTTCCTTGATTTTTGGCACTTTCGCCTCCACACTGCTGACACTGATCGTGATTCCACTGCTCTATTTCCTTTGGGAACGGCACTTGGAAAAACAGACACAAGGAGTTTGATTGCAGATGAATACCGAACGTTGGGTGCGGGTGGTTGCCGGCTTTTTTGTGCTGGTAAGTGTGGTATTGGGCGCTCCGGCCAGTCCTGTATTTGTGAGCGAGTGGTTTTTGGCCTTCACCCTTTTTGTGGGTTTTAACCTGCTGCAAAGCGGTTTCACCTGCTTTTGCCCGCTGGACCGCATCCTGCTGAAGCTCGGGGTGCCGGGTTCCGGGGCCTGCGGACGCTAAGCCATGGAACATAAAATTCTTTTTTTTATAGAGTCCCAATGGCCGTTGTTGCTGAGTGCAGGCGCTTTGATTGCCATGATTTTTAAGGGGCCATTGACGCGCGGGGTGGCGGGTATTCATGAAGTGGATCCGGCCGCCGCAGTGCAGTTGATCAACCACGAAGATGCCGTGATCATTGATGTGCGCGAGCAAAGCGAGTGGTCCCAAGGGCACCTACCCGGTGCCCGGCACATTCCGCTGGGTGACTTACCCAAGTATATCCAGGACCTGGAGAAGCATCGCGGCCATCATGTTATCTGTCAGTGTGCGAGTGGTATGCGTTCGGCGCGTGCCGCGGCCAGCCTGAAAAAGGCCGGTTTTGACAAGATTTATAGCCTGAAAGGTGGAATCAGCGCCTGGCGGAGTGCCGGATTGCCAGTAGAGAAGTGATTATGAAGGGGGCGGCGGTGCGGATGTACGCGACTGGCATTTGCCCTTATTGTCACAGGGCCGAAGCGCTTTTGCGCAGCAAAGGTGTCACCCCCGAGATTATTCGGGTGGACCGGGACCCCGCGCAACGCCAGACCATGCAAAAGCTCGCCCACGGGCGGCATACCGTCCCGCAGATATTTATCAACGGCCAGCATGTGGGTGGTTATGATGACATCGCGGCCCTGGATCGCCGCGGGGCCCTGGACCCCCTGCTGCAGGAAGAGGGCTGGGAGCGTGGATAGTACGGTTCAATGTAAAATCGGGGGAAGATATGACATCCGTTATATTGCTTTGTCCTGCCTGCGGCGCCGTCAATCGGGTGCCCAAAGAGCGTCTGGGGGAAAACCCCAGGTGTGGCAAATGCCACGCACTGATTTTTCCAGATCACCCGGTTAATCTCAGCAGTAGCCGTTTTTCCGAATATGTTCAGAAAAACGAATTGCCGGTGCTGGTCGATTTCTGGGCCCCTTGGTGCGGACCCTGCCGAACAATGGCGCCGCAGTTTGAGCAGGCTGGTCGGGCGATGCGGGGGCGTGTGCTCTTCGCCAAGGTGAATACTGAAGATGAACAGCAAACCGGTGGCCGCTTTCAGATTCGTTCCATTCCTACCATGGTGCTATTTAAGGCAGGAAAAGAACTGGCGCGGGTCAGCGGCGCCATGGGGGCAGCGGAACTGCAGCGCTGGCTGGCGGGCCAGGGTGTCTGAGATTACCTGGTATCTCCTTGACTTCTTCCGAATAAACTCTAAATTACCCTCATAACTCAATATTTCTAAAGAGTAGAATGGGGGCGCGGTGGTCAGGAAACCCGGTGAGAATTCCGCGAGGCGGCAGTTCCTGCGACAAGCTGCGCTGGGCAGCGCTTTGCTGTGTACCTGGAATATGGCCACCGCCGCGCGACTCCGCGCGCTACGGGTGGGCCGCTATCAACAGGGTGTGCGTCTGGTCTTTGATCTGGATCGGCGGTTGTCGGCTGTGCCGGTGATCCGCAGCGTGGGTGAAGTGCTGCATATTGAGTTGCCGGGGATAGAGCACGGGCTGAATCGTCCCGTAGTGCCCGCGTTGGGTCCCCTGCAAGGGGGTGCGGAAATGAATGAAAGTTCCGCCGGGTTGGTTCTGCGTTTGCCTTTACGGGAATCGGTGCGCTGGCGCAGTTTCTCTCTCGGTCCGGGTGGGGGTGCATCGCATCGTCTGGTGCTGGACTTGATGCCGCTCGCGACGACCGTAGTAGAATCTCCCCGCTTGCAGCCGGTTGCCGGAGCGGGGCGGCCCATTGTGGTCTGCCTGGATCCTGGTCATGGTGGCCATGATCCGGGCGCCGTCGGCGCCAAAGGGACCCGCGAAAAAGATGTCGTGCTGGATGTCGGCCTGTCTCTGGCCCAACTGATCCGCAGCACCCCTGGAATGCGTCTGGTCATGTCCCGCAACACGGATCGCTATGTGCCGCTCATGGACCGCATGCATTTGGGCTTGGAGCAGCGTGCCGACCTCTTCGTCTCTATCCATGCTGATGCCTTCCCGGAGCGCACCGTGTGTGGCTCGACGGTATGGGCGTTATCGGAGACGGGGGCGAGCAATGCGGCAGCTCGCTGGTTGGCTAAAACGCAGAACGCCGCGGATCCTCTCCTTGGAGAGGTGCAGTCGGGCATTCACGATCCGATGCTCAGTGAGGTGCTCATCAATATGACCCAGACGGCCGCCATGAATTCGGCGGCAGCGGCAGCGGACGTCATGATTCGCGGATTGGCCGGGGTGGAGGATTTGCATAACGCCACCGTGCAGCATGCTAATTTTGTAGTGCTGCGTGCCCCGGATGTGCCCTCCGTGCTCGTGGAGACCGCTTTTATTTCTAATCCTGAAGAAGAGCAGCGCTTGCGCGATCCGGATTTCCGTCAAGTACTCGCGCGCACCCTGCACGATGCGGTTGTTGCCCATTTCGTGAAGGCGCCACCCGCGCATAGCGCCTGGTCGGCGACACGACATGTGCTGAGCAAGGGGGAAAATCTGGCGGGTGTGGCGCACCGTTACGGGCTGAGTGTAGAGGCCTTGCGTTTGGCCAATAATCTGCCGCGCGGGGAGGGGCAGCCCGGAGAACATCTGCGTGTGCCCATCATGGGTGTCTGACTCGGCGTGGCGACAGCTCGGGCAGTCATGTTATAACTGTTCCAGCGGGGAGTGCGAAATGGCGGAAGGGTAATGGGACAAGACTCGGTCGGTATGGTGCGGGGTCAAACCCGCGTTGAAGAATGGATCAACAGTCTGCTGCATGGTGCGGGCGCTGCCGGGGCCTTGTTGGTTTTCATCTTATGGCTGGTCGGCGCTGGTCTCCACAGTACGCGTCTTGCGGTAGCCAGTGTCAGCATCTTTGTGGTCACCATCTTGATGCTGTATGGGGCTTCGACCATCTATCACATTCTGCCATCGGGGCGACTCAAAAGCGCCTTTCAGTTGGTGGACCGCTCCGCCATCTACCTTCTTATTGCGGGCACTTACACCCCGGTGACGCTCATGGTGCTCCATGACCCGTGGGGTTGGACATTGCTGGCACTGGAGTGGGGTCTGGCCGCACTGGGCATTAGCCTGCTGGCCGTGGGCGGGACGCGCTTTCAGTCGGCCTCTCTCTGGCTGTATCTCCTCATGGGCTGGTTGGCCGTCTTCGCAGCGGTGCCACTTTATGACGCTGCGCCTGGCTGGTTTTTATGGTGGTTGGCCGCTGGTGGGCTGGCCTATACTGTTGGGGTCCTCTTTTTTTTGCTGGATCGCTGGAAATACTTTCATTCCATCTGGCACGTTTTCGTCATTGCCGGTACTGCCCTGCAATTCTGGGCGATTCTTCAATACGCTGGCTGATCGCACGCCCGCTTAACCTTGCTTTTTTGATAAAAGCGCCTATAATTTGCCCGCTCGCTCCCATCGTCTAGCGGTCTAGGACACTGGCCTCTCACGTCGGTAACAGGGGTTCGAACCCCCTTGGGAGCACCACATTTTTTCTCTGAACGTCCCCTTCTGAAGGGGACGAAAGCCATTCCATGCCCTGAGCGTGGACGGTGCGGGTGATTCTTGCCTTGCCAAGCCCGCCGTCGGGCAAGTACCATCCCTAGCAGAAAAGGTATGCGTTAAAGCGGGAGCTGGATCATGTTTCATGGCAGTATGGTAGCTTTGGTGACGCCCATGCGGGCGGACGGTGCGGTGGATGACACGGCACTCCGCGATCTGGTGGAGTGGCATATCGCCGAAGGGTCGCACGCACTGGTCGCCGTCGGTACCACGGGAGAATCCGCCACCTTGGAAATGAGGGAACATGTGGCGGTGATTCGGACCGTCGTGGAGCAGACCAAAGGGCGCATCCCGGTGATCGCCGGAACGGGGGCCAACGCTACCCATGAGGCCATAGAACTCACTCGCGCGGCCATGGAAGTCAAAGCCGATGCAGCCTTGCTGGTTTCCCCCTATTACAATAAGCCCACTCAGGAAGGTTTGTTCCAACACTACTCGGCGGTCGCCGAGCAATGCCACTTTCCCATCATCCTCTATAATGTCCCTGGCCGTACTGCTGGGGATATTTTGCCCGAGACGGTAGCGCGTCTGGCGCCGCGTGCTGATATCGTCGGCATCAAAGAAGCGAGCGGCAAAGTCGAACGGGTCGCTGAAATTCTGGCCCTATGCGGAGATCAGATGCGGGTTTATAGCGGCGATGATGGTGCTGCCCTCGCTGCCATGGCATTGGGTGCGCATGGCGTGATCTCAGTCACCGCCAATGCGGCACCCCGGCTGATGGCGCGGATGTGTGATCTGGCGCTGGCTGGTGATTTTGTCGGCGCCCGTGCGGTCAACGCGCAACTGGTGGGATTACACCGGGATCTTTTTCTGGAGTCCAACCCCATCCCGGTCAAATGGGCCCTGCACGAGATGGGCCGCATGGGGCCCGCTCTGCGCCTGCCCCTGACCCCTTTTTCGTCCGCCCATCATGAGCGTCTGCGCGAAAGTTTGCGTCGGGCGCAGTGTATCTAATCATTCTCGCGCCTGGTCGCGTTTAGTGGAGTCTTGCATGCGCCGTTACGTAGCTCTCGCCGTGGTTGCCAGTCTGGGTTTGGGGGGGTGTTCCTACATTCCCTTCTTCAAGTCTAATAGTGGCCCGAAATACCAGGATTCCAAGGTGATGGAACCCCTGAAGGTCCCACCGGATCTGCTGGCTCAGGCGCCGCAACCGGGGGTTACCATACCGGGGGGGGCGGTGACTTCACCTGGGGGGACGGTGAATTCCGGCGAATTGCCGACGAACGCGAATAGTGCCGCCTCCGGTGGTTACGGACTGTTTCAACCCCACGAGGCGGCCGGGCAGCAGCCAGTAGAAGAGAAAATGCTGCCGGGTGTAGGCGCGCAGATCCTGGGTACCGGCGCGGATTTGCGTTTGAGCACGACCGCGAAGCCCGAGCAGGTTTGGGCTGCCCTGAAAGCGACACTGGCGGCAGACAAGACTACGGTGGCGAAATTCTCTCCAGAACAGGGCGAACTGGTTACCAACTGGCGGGATTTCCGTAGTGGTCTGGCCTTCGTGCTGGGGAACACCGTAGCACCTACTTATCGGGAGAAATACACCTTTCACCTGAGTGCTGGCGAAAATGGCGCGGAACTGCTTTCTGTCCAGCAGGAGCGTGTCCGGAATGATCCCAACGGTAGCAGTCTGGAGTGGAAGAAGGTGCCCGCCGACGCTGGGCACAACCGGCGGATCATGGAAGCGGTGCAGAAGCGTCTGAGCCAGGAGTCACTCCTCGCAGAAATGCCGAAAATCAAAGTGACCCGCTACCAGGATGATCGCGGTCCTTATCTGGTGTTGAACGCGGTTCCCGCCAAGGCGCAGCCAGCAGTACAAGTGGTTTTGCAGGGGCTGGGTTATCCTGTGCAAAGTGAGGGCACGGGGGTGTGGAATGTCCAAGTGCAGGGCGGTGGTGCACAGGCGGCTCAGAAACAGGGCTTCATCGGCGGCATCTTCCAGCGGACCTGGGACAACATCAAGGCCATCTGGAGCAGTCCGGAAAAGCAGAAACCCGTCTCGGTGCAGGTGAAGTTGCTGCGCATGAAAAACAACGAGGGCAGCGTACTGGAGACGACGCCGGGCGTTGGCAAGGATGCCGCAACTTGGTCCGCAGATATTCTCGACAAGCTGCAGTCGGGCCTGTCTCCCAAAAATGGAGACATGGCATGATCGAGCGCTATACGCGCCCGGAAATGGGTGCCTTATGGACGCAGGATGCCAAATATCAGGCTTGGCTCGATGTGGAGCTGGCAGCCTGCCGGGCGCTGGCGGCACAGGGGCAGATTCCTGCCGACGCCCTGGCCGAAATCGAGGCGAAAGCCGCTTTTGATAGCGCCCGTATTGCGGAAATTGAGCTGGAAGTCAAACACGACGTCATTGCCTTTCTGACGTCTGTGGCTGAGTATGTCGGGCCGTCCAGCCGCTTCATCCATCTGGGCCTGACCTCTTCGGATGTGGTGGATACGGGTTTTGCGCTGCAGTTGAAGCGTTCCGGAGTACTGCTGCTGGAAGGGATGGATCGCCTGTACCGGGCTTTGGTGGAGTTGGCCTGGAAGCACAAGGATACAGTGATGATCGGCCGCTCCCATGGCATTCATGCGGAGCCCATCACTTTTGGCCTGAAAGTGGCGGTTTGGTGTGCCGAGGCGCAGCGCAACCGGCAACGTCTGGTCAGTGCCATCGCCGCCGTGTCGGCGGGCATGTTGTCGGGGGCCGTGGGCACTTTCGCCAACATCGACCCCAGTGTCGAAGACGCGGTCTGTGCGGAGCTGGGGCTGGCTCCGGAACTGGCCAGCACGCAAGTCATTTCCCGGGATCGTCACGCCGAGTTTTTCGGCACCTTGGCGGTGATTGCCGGTTCCATTGAAAAGATTGCCGTGGAAATTCGTCATTTGCAGCGCACCGAGGTGTTGGAGGCGGAGGAGCCATTTACCGCCGGGCAGAAGGGCAGTTCCGCCATGCCCCACAAGCGCAATCCTATCCTCTCCGAGAATCTGACCGGTCTCGCCCGCCTGCTGCGCGGTTATGCGGGTATGGCGCTGGAGGACATCGCCCTCTGGCATGAGCGCGATATTTCCCACTCCAGTGTGGAGCGGGTGATCGGCCCCGATGCCTGCATCGTCATGGACTTCATGTTCCATCGGGCGAGCGGCCTGCTGGAACGGCTCGTGGTTTATCCGCAGCGGATGCTGGATAACCTGCACAAGATGCATGGCCTGATTTTCTCACAGCGGGTGCTGCTGGCGCTCACCGGGAAGGGCATGCTGCGCGAAGACGCATACCGGGTGGTGCAGCACAACGCGATGCAGGTCTGGGAGGCGAATGCGGACTTCAAATCTCTCCTGGCAGCGGACCCACAGATTCAGCCTTATCTGAGCGCGCCGGAACTGGCTGAGTTGTTTGATCTCGGCTATCACACCCGCAATGTGGACGCCATTTTCGCTCGCGTTTTTCCGGAAGGACAACCCCGATGAATGAACGCATCGCCCTTTATGAAGGCAAGGCCAAAATCGTCTATGCCAGCGAATCACCTGATGAGTTGGTCCTGCATTTCAAGGATGACACTTCGGCCTTTGATGGCGAAAAGGTCGAGCAACTAGCCCATAAAGGCGAGATAAACAATGCGTTCAATGCCTTCATCATGGAGTATTTGCAGGGTGAGGGTGTGCCGACCCATTTTATCCGCCGCCTCAATGCGCGAGAAAGCCTGGTGCGTCGTCTGGAGATGATCCCGGTGGAGTGTGTGGTGCGGAATCGGGCGGCGGGGTCCTTGTCCAAGCGCCTGGGTATCGAGGAGGGCCGGATTCTGGAGCCGCCGACGCTGGAATTTTTCCTGAAGAACGATGCGCTGCACGACCCCATGATCAACACATCCCATATTCGCACTTTTGGCTGGGCGACGGCAGAAGAAGTAGAGGCCATGCGCCGTTGGACGATGCGGGTCAATATGCTGCTGTCCGCACTATTTGCAAAAGCGAATCTGATTCTGGTGGACTTTAAGCTGGAGTTCGGGCGTTTTGACGGTGAGCTTTATCTCGGCGATGAATTCAGCCCCGATGGGTGCCGACTCTGGGACGCCCTGAGCCTGGAAAAAATGGATAAAGATCGCTTTCGCCGCGGCCTGGGCGGGGTAGTAGAAGCGTATGCAGAAGTCGCGCGCCGCCTGGGTGTGCCGCTTCCGGCAGCATCATAAAGTCGTAATCTTTCCAGCGGGATAGTCTTCTGGCTCGTCCTGCCGCGTTTCTTGAATGAGGGACCATCCCATGCTGCTGCTTCGCGGCTCTGCGGCGCTGTCCGCCTTTCGTGTGCAACACTTGCTACGCATCCTCATTGCCGAGGGTTTTCCCGTCCAGAGCGCAGTCGCTCAATACGTCCATCTGATTGATCTCGGCGCGCCCCTGACGTCGGCAGAAATGGGGGTGCTGACGGCTTTGCTGCATTACGGGGAACCCGCTGAAGGACATGCAGAGGACGCACAGGAAGTCTGCGTGGTGCCCCGCCTCGGGACCATCTCGCCATGGTCCAGCAAGGCGACGGATATTGCCGGACACTGTGGATTGGGTGCGGTGCGGCGTATTGAACGGGGGGTTTCGTATCGCTTGCGCAAGGTCGGCGGTGCGGCCTTCAGCGTGGCGGAGTTACAGGCGATGAGCGGGCTTTTGCACGATCCCATGACCGAGTCGGTGTTGCCGGACTGGGCGGCGGCAGAGACCATTTTTGCCCACCCGGAACCCGCATCACTGACCCGCATTCCTCTGCACAAAGAGGGGCGTGCCGCCTTGTTTTCGGCCAATAACAGTCTGGGGCTGGCTCTCGCTCCTGCGGAACTGGATTATCTGTTTGATTATTTTTCCGGCTTGGGCCGCGATCCCAGTGATGCCGAACTGATGATGTTTGCCCAGGCCAACTCCGAGCATTGTCGGCACAAGGTGTTCAATGCGGCCTTCCGGCTGGATGGCCAGGATCAGGCCCTCAGCCTCTTCGCCATGGTTCGCGAAACGCACCGCCTGCATCCGCAGGGTACGCTATCTGCCTATAAGGACAATGCCGCGGTCATGGCGGGTGGCGCGCTGAGCCAGCCTTTCGCGGTGGGCGCGTCGGGAGCGTATGCCGTAGCGGAAGAGCGCACCGCCATTCTGATGAAAGTGGAAACCCACAACCATCCGACGGCCATTTCGCCTTTTCCCGGAGCGGCCACGGGGAGTGGCGGCGAGATTCGCGACGAGGGTGCCACCGGACGGGGCGGCAAACCCAAGGCGGGTCTGACTGGATTCTCGGTATCGCATCTGCGGATTCCCGGCTATATCCAGTCTTGGGAGTCGAACCCTTACGGAAAGCCGGCGCGTATCCGCTCGGCGCTGGACATCATGCGCGAAGGCCCCCTGGGTGCTGCGGCCTTCAACAACGAATTCGGCCGCCCGGCCATTGCCGGTTATTTCCGGGTCTTCGAATGTGATCAGGACGGGCTGCACCGCGGCTACCACAAACCCATCATGCTGGCCGGCGGTCTGGGGCAGATTCGCCCGTTGCTGGTGGAGAAGAAGCCTCTGCCGGAAGGCGCCAAGGTGCTGGTGATCGGCGGCCCGGCCATGCTCATCGGTCTGGGTGGTGGCGCCGCATCCAGTGTGGCCAGCGGGGCAGGGGATGAGCAACTGGATTTTGCCTCGGTGCAGCGCGGCAATCCGGAAATGCAGCGCCGGGCCCAGGAGGTGATCGAGCGCTGTATTGCCCTGGGAGAAGATTCCCCCATTTTGTCCATCCATGATGTCGGGGCGGGCGGGCTCTCCAACGCCATTCCCGAGTTGTTGCATGATGGTGGGCGTGGCGGCCGTCTGCAACTGCGGGCGGTGCCCAATGAAGAACAGGCCATGTCGCCCATGCAGATCTGGAGTAATGAGGCGCAGGAGCGGTATGTGCTGGCCGTGGCGGCAGCAGACTTGCTGCGTCTCACGGAGATATGTGCCCGCGAGCGCTGCCCCTGGGCGGTCCTGGGAGAAGCCACGGCGGAGGATGCCCTGATTCTGGAGGATTCCCTGCTCCATGACCGGCCGGTGGATATGGCCCTCAGCGCCCTGCTGGGCTGCCCGCCGCGCATGGAGCGGGACAGTCGGCATGTGCAGCCCGATTTGCGCCCGCTGGACCTGTCGGGTGCCGATTTGCGTGCTGCCGCCTATGCCGTTTTGCGCCATCCCTCGGTAGCCAGCAAGGAATTCCTGATCACCATCGGTGACCGCAGTGTCGGCGGCCTGATTCACCGCGACCAGATGGTGGGGCCATGGCAGGTGCCGGTGGCCGATTGCGGGGTCACGGCAGCGGACTTCTGGAATACCCACGGCGAGGCCATGGCCATCGGCGAGCGCGCCCCGGTGGCGGTGTTGAATCCCGCGGCCAGCGCCCGGCTGGCCATTGCCGAAGCCCTCACCAACCTGTTTGCCGCCGATGTGGCCGCGCTGGGGGATATCAAGCTCTCGGCCAACTGGATGGCGGCGGCAGACCATCCGGGAGAAGATGCGGCGCTCTATGACGCGGTACATGCTGCGGCACTGGAACTCTGTCCGGCGCTGGACCTTGCCATCCCGGTGGGCAAAGACTCCCTGTCCATGCGCACTATCTGGCGAGAGGAGGGTGTGGAAAAGGCCGTCGTATCGCCCCTGTCGGTGATCATCTCGGCCTTCGCGCCCGTGGCGGATTTGCGGAAGAGCTGGACCCCTCAGTGGTCTGCCCAACCAGATACCGATCTCTGGTTGGTGGACTTGGGGTGTGGTCGGCTCGGCGCTTCCATCCTGGCCCAGACTTTGGGGCAGATGGGCGATACGACGCCTGATCTGGATGCCCCGGAGTTGCTGCGCGGCCTGTTCATTGCATTGCAGGCTTTGCGCATGCAGGAACTGGTGCTGGCCTACCATGACCGCTCTGACGGTGGTCTCTGGGCGACCCTCTGCGAAATGTCTTTCGCCAGCCGTTGCGGGGCGGATATCCAGTTGCCTTCTGGTGAAGATGTCTGGTCCTTTCTTTTTGCCGAGGAACCAGGAGTGCTTATTCAGACCCCGGCCGCCCAGCGCGCGCAAATCACGCAGATTTTTGCGGATGCCGACCTCGCTGGACGGGCTCAGGTCATTGGTCAGGTAAAGACCGACCACTGGCGTTTGCAAGTGCAGCAGGGCGGCCAATCCATCCTGGACGAAGCGGTCGCTGACCTGCTGCGCACCTGGGCGGAGACCAGTAACCGGATGCAGGCCCTGCGCGATGATCCGCTTTGCGCCCAAGAGGCTTTTGCTCTGGCGGCCAGCGAGAATGCGCCGCTGTTCTCCCATCTCTCCTTTACCCCGCAGATGCCGATGATTCAGACCGGGGCCGGACCCCGCGTGGCGATCCTCCGGGAGCAGGGTGTCAATGGTCAGATCGAGATGGCGGCGGCTTTCCATCGTGCCGGTTTTACCGCCGTGGATGTGCATATGAGCGACCTTGCGGCCGGTCGTCATCGCTTGGCGGATTTCCAGGCAATGGCCGCTTGCGGCGGCTTTTCCTACGGAGATGTGTTGGGTGCCGGTGCGGGTTGGGCCAAATCGATCCTTTTCCATGATCGTCTGCGGGACGATTTCGCCGCCTTTTTTGCCGATACCTCGCGCCTCGCCCTGGGCGTTTGCAATGGCTGTCAGATGTTGGCGGAACTGCGCGACATTATCCCCGGCGCGGCGCATTGGCCGCATTTTGCGCGCAATCGTTCGGAGCAGTTCGAGGCCCGACTGGCCATGGTCGAGGTCGTGGATTCGCCGTCGCTGTGGTTCGCGGGTATGGCGGGCACTTACGCGCCCATCGTTATCGCCCACGGCGAAGGGCAGGCGCGCTTCGCCGGAGATCAGCCGGTCGCAGCGCCTGTTACCATGCGCTTTGTGGATGCCCAGGGGCGGCCCGCAGTGCAGTATCCAGCCAATCCCAACGGCTCCCCGCAAGGTGTTACCGGCCTCTGCAACGAGGACGGTCGGGTCTCCATCCTCATGCCGCACCCGGAGCGGGTCGTGCGCAGTTTACAGATGAGCTGGCGGCCGCCGGAGTGGGGTGAGGCTACACCTTGGATGCGGATTTTTGTGAACGCACGGAAGGCATTGGGATAATGTATGGAGCAAAATAAGATATTTCCCTGTCTGGTGGTGTTCAGTTTACTACCGAACTATTTGCTATAGGGGCCAATGGGTAACGCTGCGAAGGACTACGGGATGCTGCGAGGTAAGGAATCGGTGACGCTCATTGTTTTTTCGAGCCACGACCTTTGCGCACGGACTTCTGGCTTTTATCCCCCAGCGCCTTCGTCTCCTTTAGTACCCGGTCAAAGTCCGACTCGATTTTCAGTGTCCGGTTGAATTCTGCATATTCGGCTAGCGTTCTCTGATCGGCCTGAGTTTTGCTGATGTTGCCCTTTTGGGTCAGCACAGCGGTGTGGTCGGCTTTGCTGTGGATGATCTCGGCGGCGGTCTGGCCGGTGATGGCGTAGTGGAACTTGTTCTGCACCATGGCGTAGAAGGTCTGCGTGACGTCGGACCGGGGGTCGTAGTCCACACTGCATTCGGCGAAAATATCGGTGATCTGCTGATAAATAGGGCGTTCGCTGGCACGGATCGAGCGAACCCGCTCCAGCAACTCCAGGAAGTAGTCCTCGCCAAACACCTGCTTGCCTTGCTTCAGGCGTTCATCGTCCAGCATAAAGCCCTTGCGGATATATTCCTTCAGAATCTGCGTGGCCCAGATGCGGAACTGGGTGGCACGCTTGGAGCTGACGCGGTAGCCGACGGCGATGATGGCATTGAGGCTATAGTGCTTGAGGGATCCCGAGCGCGAGACTTCTCTGGAACCGATGGAGGCCAGGGATTGCTTTGCCAGCCTAGAGGCCAGCAGGATGTGGATATGGGAGGTTTCCTGCGTTGCGCCGCGCTTCAATGCTGTTGAGTTCCTGCATGTATCTGTTTAATGCGTCAGAGAGCAGCGTGCGCTCGGCATCGTTGCGCTGGATAAAAATGCCACGGACCATTTCTGACTCAGTAATCCTTGACCACGATTCAGCATCGCGCTTAGTGCGGAAGGTTTTCGTCTGGGATGGGAACACGCGTTTACGAAATGATGGCTTGCCAGCCGATCACGTTATTATCTTGATCTACTCTGGGGTTAATTGTAGCCATGCTGCACCTCGCGCCGCACCTATGATTTGTAGCTAAGTGCAGCGTTTAATAAAGTTAGCCGTACCGCATTGGCTATCTTGTTATTTTATTTGGCGTCCCCATGGGGGTTCGAACCCCAGTTACCGCCGTGAAAGGGCGGTGTCCTAGGCCACTAGACGATGGGGACCTGGACAGCGCTGAGGATCCTACACAGAACGGGCGCATGGGGCAAGTGTTGTTTTGCGGAGTTTGCGGATGCACACGCGTAGCCCGGTGGTGCCTCTTCAGGTAGACTAAGTCTCTCGCAATTCAAAAATCCAGGATGAAAGGACTTATGGACGAACAAGAAGCAGTTTTTATGATTGAGCGCATTTACGTGAAGGACATCTCCTTTGAGTCGCCCAACGCGCCGCTGAGTTTTGTGCAGACTGAGGCGCCGACGGTGGATGTGGGCCTGAACACCACCAGCAATGCGGCGGAAGGCATGGATGGCCTTACCGAAGTGACGCTGACCGTGACGGTCAAGGCCAAGGCGGGCGAAAGCACCTACTTTGCGGTGGAGGTCCAGCAGTCTGGTTTGTTCCGCATGCAGAATATCCCGGAGGAGCACCTGCCCGCCCTGGTCGCTGTGCACTGCCCGACAATACTGTTCCCCTATGCGCGGGAAGTGGTGGCAGATATGGTGGGCCGCGGCGGTTTCCAGCCTCTACATCTGCATCCGGTCAATTTCGAGGCACTGTATCAGCAGGCACAGGCCCAGCAACAGAACTACACGACGCAATAAGCCATGCGTTGGGCGGTGCTGGGGGCCGGTCACTGGGGGACAGCCCTGGCGGTTTATCTGCTCCGGCAGGGGCATGCCGTGCAGCTCTGGGGGCGGTGCGCCGAGCGTCTGCCTTGCCAGCCCGGTCGCGCGGATCTGTTTCCCATATTCCCGCAGTGCGCGCGACCGGAAGGGCTGCGCTGTACTGTGAACCTCACCGCTGCGGTGCGAGGCAGTGAGGGTATAGTGCTCGCCATACCTAGCCATGCCTTGCGCGGTCTGATGACGAATTTGCGCTCCTGTCTGCCACCCGCCACGTTGCTGGTCCTCGCCAGTAAAGGGCTGGAGATGCAGACAGCTTTGCGCCTTGATCAGGTATTACAGGAAACCGTGCCGGATGTGCCGCTGGTGGTGCTCTCCGGTCCGAGTTTTGCCCATGACCTGATTCTGGGAAAACCATTGGCAATGACGGCGGCGTCCACCGATCTGGCCCATGCTCAGCGGGTGGCCGAGGCCTTTGGCAGTGCGCAGATGCGGGTCTACACCAGTGATGATGTGGCGGGGGTATGTCTGGGTGGGGCAATCAAAAATGTGCTGGCGATTGCTGCTGGCATTTCTGATGGATTGGGGAATGGCGACAGTGCGCGTGCCGCGCTCATCACCCGCGGGATGGCAGAATTGCATCGCCTGGGAACGGCGCTGGGGGGGCGAACCGAGACCTTCATGGGCCTGGCCGGTGCCGGTGACTTGATCCTCACGGCGAGCAGCGACTTGTCGCGGAACCGCCGGGTGGGAATCGGCCTGGGCCGCGGCTTGAGTCTGGAAGCGGTGCTGCGCGAGATTGGCGAAGAGGCCGAGGGCGTGCGTACGGCGCAAGCCTTATTCCAGCTTGCACAGCGTCTGGGCGTGGATATGCCAATCACCGAGCAGGTATATCGCGTGCTCTTTGAGGGCACGGCGCCGCGCGCTGCGAGCGATGTGCTGATGCGCCGCGCCCTGCGTTCCGAATTGCACATGCCGTCCGATGTCACGCTTTCCTCTGGTGCGTCGTGATGAGCCTGCGCAGGGTGGGGTGGTCATGGGTCTGCAGTGCAGGACTTGCAGAATGGGCTTGGGATCGTTACATTGCCGCCAGATGACAGGGTGTTTTGCACACCCGGACAAATAGAATAAGGAGTTTGGATGTCACCAGACAGGACCGCATGTTGACGGCGGCGCTGGCGCAGGCTTTGGCGTACCAGGCACAAAGCCTCCAGGCCGTTTCGCGGACTTTTGCCCTGACGATTCCCCAGTTGCCGGAAGCCTTGCGGGACGCGGTCGGTAATGGCTACCTGTTGTGCCGAATTGCGGACACCATAGAAGATGACCCGGATTTGCCCTGGAAAAAAAAGGCCTACTGGCAGGCGGAGTTTCTCAAGGTGGTGGAGGGGGGGGGCGACGCCGCCGCTTTCGCGGCGGCGTTCGGTGCATGCCTGTCGGCAGCGATGCCCGAAGCTGAGCACGATCTGATTCGTCATGCCCCCGATGTTGTTGCCATCACCCACAGCTTTAACCCCACGCAGCGGGCTGCATTGTCCCGCTGCGTGCGGATCATGGGCAGGGGGATGGCGGAGTTTCAGCAACATGCTTCCTTGCAGGGGCTTGCGGACATGACGGCGATGGACCGCTACTGCTATGTAGTCGCGGGCGTCGTCGGTGAAATGCTCACCAGCCTTTTTGTGGAGTATGAGCCACGACTGGCGCCGCATGATGCGGAGATGCAGCGGCTTGCGGTGTCTTTTGGGCAGGGTCTGCAGATGACCAATATCCTCAAGGACATCTGGGATGACTGGCAGCGCGGTGTGAGTTGGATGCCACGCGCACTGTTCCAGCGTCATGGTTGCGATATTGCCGCGGTGCAACCCGGCAGCCATGATCCGGCTTTTGCGGCGGGCCTCCGTGAACTGCTGGGTATTGCCGCCGGGCATTTGCAGGATGCGCTGCGTTATACGCTCCTGATTCCGGCCGAGCAGACAGGGATGCGCGATTTTTGTCTCTGGGCTATTGCCATGGCGGTGTTGACCCTGCGGCGGATTTCCGAAAATCCTGCTTTTGCTTCTGGGAGCGACGTGAAAATCAGCCGGAGCATTGTGCATCGGGTGGTATTCCTGTCGCGCCTGCTGCACCGCTCCGACGCGCTCCTGCAACTGAGTTTTCGGGTGGGTGTCAAACCACTGGCGCAGTCTTCTGCTGCGGGGCGACCATGAATCGTATCCTGCAACCGGTGCGCTACAGCGCGAGCATTTTTCGCTCGCCGCTGGATCGGGTGATAGCTGAGGCGCGCATCGCGCTAAGTAATCTGCAGGCGGAAGATGGTCACTGGTGCTTCGAATTTGAAGCCGATTGCACCATCCCCGCCGAATATATTCTGATGCAGCACTACATGGACGAGCGCGATACCTCTCTGGAGGCCAAGATGGCCGTCTATCTGCGCAATAAACAGGCGGATCACGGCGGCTGGCCTCTCTATTACGGAGGCCGTTTTGACCTGAGCGCTTCGGTAAAGGCCTATTATGCACTGAAACTGGCCGGGGATGCCCCAGAGCTACCGCATATGCGGCGCGCCCGTGAGGCGATCCTGGCGCATGGCGGAGCGGAACACGCCAACGTGTTCACGCGCATTACTCTGGCACTTTTTGCCCAGGTGCCGTGGCGGGCCGTGCCTTTTATTCCGGTGGAAATCATGCTGTTGCCGCGCTGGTTTCCCTTTCAAATTTATAAAGTGGCGTCGTGGTCGCGTACGGTGATGGTGCCGCTGTTTATTTTGTGCAGCCTCAAGGCGCGGGCCAAAAATCCCTTGCAGGTGCATATCCGCGAACTGTTCCGGCGGCCGCCGGAACAGATTGCAGACTATTTCAGCCATGCCCGGCAAGGGATTGTGGCGCATCTTTTTCTGTCGCTGGATCGATTTTGGCGGCTGATGGAGGATTGGATACCCCGGAGTATCCGGCGCCGTGCCCTGAAGAAGGCGGAGGCGTGGTTTACTGCGCGAATCAACGGGGAGGATGGCCTGAATGGTATTTTTCCGGCCATGGTGAATGCCCATGAGGCTTTGGAGTTGCTCGGTTATCCCTCCGACCATGTCTATCGCCAGCAAACGGGGGCAGCCCTGCGCAAATTGGTGGTGGAGCGGGCGACCGACGCTTACTGTCAGCCCTGTGTGTCACCCGTCTGGGACACCTGTCTCGCGCTCCATGCGCTGCTGGAGCAGGATGGCGAGGTGTCTCCGGCGGTACAAAGCGGTATCCAATGGCTCAAGGACCGGCAGATTGGTGCCGAACCCGGCGACTGGCAGGAGCAGCGGCCCAATTTGGCGGGCGGCGGTTGGGCCTTTCAATACGCTAATCCTTATTATCCGGATCTGGATGACACGGCAGCGGTGGGCTGGGCGCTGGCGCGGGCCGGGCGTGCAGAAGATCGCGACAGTATCGAAAGGGCGGCGAACTGGCTGGCCGGTATGCAATCCAGAAACGGCGGATTCGGGGCTTATGACGTGGATAATACCCACTATTACCTCAACGAAATCCCCTTTGCCGATCACAAGGCCTTGCTAGACCCGCCGACGGCCGATGTCACCGGGCGCGTGGTGGCCTTTCTGGCGCATTTGGCGCGGCCACGGGACCGGGATATTTTGCGGCGTGCCGTGGCTTATCTGTTGCGTGAACAAGAGTCATCCGGGGCCTGGCTGGGGCGCTGGGGGACCAATTACGTCTACGGGACCTGGTCCGTGCTCATGGCGCTGGCTGAGTTGGATGATCCTTCCCTGCAACCCGCTATGGAACGCGCAGCGTACTGGTTGCGCGCGGTACAGCAGTGCGACGGCGGTTGGGGTGAAAGCAATGACTCCTATGGCGACCCCGGTCTCGCCGGCATGGGCCAGACTTCTACTGCAGCGCAGACGGCCTGGGCATGTCTCGGTCTGATGGCGGCGGGAGATCGGGATAGTGTCGCTTTGCATCGCGGTATAGCCTGGTTGCAGGCACACCAGGAAGGGAATGGGTGCTGGCAGGACCCATTTTTTAACGCACCGGGATTCCCCAAGGTTTTTTACCTGATTTATCACGGTTATAGCCGGTATTTCCCGCTCTGGGCGCTGGCCCGTTACCGGAATTTGGGATGCCTCGCCCGCGATTAGGGGTGGTGGTGGCTCTGGACGCGGAGGCGCGTGTTCTCCATGCTGGCGCTCTGTCGCACGATGCGGTGATAGAGGTAGGTGAGCAAATGTTGCTGTGTGTTTCTGGCATGGGGCCTGAGCGGGCGACGGCTGCGGCGCGTAAGCTGATTGCTGCGGGTGCTGAAGGGCTGGTTTCCTGGGGCACCGCAGGCGCCCTGCAGCCGGAACGGAAGCCTGGGGATTTGCTGTTGCCGGAAACCGTGTTCTGGTCGGGGCAGACCTGGGCGGTGAATCTGGCCTGGCGCGCGACCGTCGCGAAACCGCTGTCCCTTCCCGTCCACGGTGGGGGCCTGCTCTCGGTGGATACCCCTTGCGGCTCTGTGGCCTCGAAATCCGCATTTCTGGTGGACTACCCGTCGGCACAAAGTGTGGATATGGAAAGTGGTGCCATTGCCGCGGCCGCCCATGTGGCAAACCAACCTTTTATCGTCATTCGCAGTGTTGTGGACCCAGCGGATCAGTCGCTGCCGATGGTGGCTACAGGGAGTGTAGATGCTTATGGGCGCCCGCAGGCGCTCAGGTTCATGCACGGATTATTGCGTCATCCTGCTGAGTTGTCTGCTTTGATACGTTTGGGCGGGCAGATGCAGAAGGCGCTGAACACTTTGCGCGCCGTTGTGCCGGGTATTCAGGCGGGAAGGTTCGCATGAAAGCCTTGCTGACCGGAGCATCGGGTTTCGTCGGCGGTGCGGTGTTACGCCGCTTGCTGGCCGAAGGCCTGGAAGTGCGGGTGCTGCACCGGGCGAGCGCTGATCCGAGCAACTGGGAAGGTCTGAACGTGGAGTTGGCAGTCGGCGACCTTACTGATGGTCCGGCTCTGGACCGCGCCGTAGCAGGTTGTCAGGCGGTCTTTCACGTCGCTGCGGATTATCGGCTCTGGGTGCCCGAACCGCGCTCCATGTACGCCGCCAATGTGGGCGGCAGCGAACGTCTGATACGCGCGGCGCTCAATGCCGGAGTGGAGCGCATCGTCTATACCAGTAGTGTCGCCGTGCTCGGTCACTACGCCGATGGCCGTGAAGCGGATGAAGAAGCTCCCTCGCGTTTGGAAGATATGATCGGTCACTATAAGCGCTCCAAATATCTTGCTGAGGAGGCACTGCATGCTCTTTGCCAGGATGAAGGCGCGCCCATCGTCATCGTCAATCCCTCGACGCCCATAGGCCCGGCGGATCGCAAGCCGACCCCCACCGGGCGGATGGTGCGCGATGCCGCGGCGGGCCGCCTGCCGGCTTATGTCGATACCGGCCTGAATGTGGTGCATGTGGATGATGTGGCTATGGGCCATTGGCAGGCCTTTGTCGACGGTCAGGTGGGGGAGCGCTATATTCTCGGCGGCGACAATCTCCCCCTGGCGGCGATCCTCACCCGTATTGCTGGTCTTACCGGGCATCGCTCGCCGTGGCTGCGTATCCCGCGCCGCCTGCTCTATCCCCTGGCCTGGGGGGCGGAGGGTATGGTGCGGCTACGCGGCAGGGGGACGCCACTGGTGACGACGGACGAGCTGCGTATGGCCGCGCATAAGATGTATTTTTCGTCTGCCAAGGCGGAGCAGGTCTTGCGCTATACCCATCGTCCTGCGGAGGAAGCCTTGCGGGATGCGGTACAATGGTTTGCTGAGCATCACTACTTATAGCGTGCCTGTCGGTCTGACGGACACCGCTTCGGGGCGCTTATGCTCTGGTGGGTAGGTGGCTTTGCGGCGCTGCTTTCTCTGGCCGCCGTAATTTATCTGTTGCTGACGCTCTGGGCGGTCGGACGCTGGCATCCGGTGTTGCCGGAGCGCGATGCTGCTGCCACGGAAGATATCTTGCGCGACTGGCCCGGCGTCAGCGTGCTCAAGCCCCTGCATGGCGATGAGGATAATCTCTACAGCGCACTGCACAGTTTTTGCGCACAGGACTATCCGGCATTCGAAATTGTTTTTGGCGTGCAGCGCCCGACCGATCCGGCTATCGCCGTGGTGCAACGTCTGCAAGCCGAGTTTCCGGCCTTGTCACTGTACTGGGTGTGTACAGAAGCGCGTATCGGCAGTAATCCCAAGGTCAATAACCTAGTGGGCATCCTCGCCGCCTGTCGTTATGACACTTTGGTGATCAGTGACGCGGACATTACCGTCGGCCCCCGTTATCTGCGCCAGATTTGCGCACCCTTGCAAAATAGGGATGTGGGTGTGGTCACCTGCCTCTACCGGGCACGGCCAGCGGCTACCTTCTGGTCGCGGGTGTTGGCCAGCCAGGTGAACAGTCTTTTTCTGCCTTCGGTGCTGGTGGCGGCGCGCCTGGGTCCAAATATCTTCTGTGGCGGGGCGACCATGGCCTTGCGGCGCGGGACGCTGGAGGCCTTTGGCGGCTTGCCCAGATTAGCGAACCAACTGGCGGATGATTACTGGCTCGGTGCCTACAGCCGCCAGTTGGGGCAACACACCCTGTTGGCGGATTATGTGGTCGACACCGAGGTTCAAGAGGCCGGTTTCCGGTCATTTTATCGGCATGCCTTGCGCTGGTCGCGCACCACGCGATCGGTACAGCCGCTGGGGCACGCGTTCTCCTTTTTGAGTTATCCGCTGCCGCTGGTACTCCTGCTGGCACCTTGGATGGGCCTGTGGGGCGGGCTGCCTCTGGGTGTGGTTCTCCTCTTGCGCCTCGTGTACCATAGGCAGATTATGCATAAACTCGGTGCAGGCGACACCTTCGGAGTGGCCCTGCTGGGAGATTTTCTGGGCCTGTGGATTTGGTTTCACGCCCTTTTCGCGCGGCACGTCGCCTGGCGAGGGTCGCAATTTGCCATCGGCGCCGACGGGCGGATGGGTGGCCATGACGGAGCAAAACAATGACGATGAAAACCCTTTTCTTGCAAGCCCCTTCTTTTGAGGGATTCGACGGTGGTGCCGGTTCGCGCTATCAGGCCAAGCGGGAAATTCGCTCTTTCTGGTTCCCCACCTGGCTGGCCCAACCCGCCGCCATGATCCCCGGCAGTCGTTTGCTGGATGCCCCTCCAGGGGATGTCAGTGTTGAAGAAACCCTGCAGGTGGCGGCCGCGTATGAGCTCTGCATTATCCACACCAGCACGCCGTCTTTCCCTTCGGATGTGCGCATGGCCGAGTTGCTCAAGGAGCACTACCCCGAGATGCTGATTGGCATGGTCGGCGCCAAGGTGGCCGTAGAGCCGGAAGAATCCCTGCAAGCCTCCACCGCTGTCGATTTTGTCGCTCGCGAAGAGTTTGACTACACCCTCAAGGAAGTGGCGGAAGGGCGGCCCCTCAGTGAAGTGGACGGCATCACCTATCGCTCCGGAAATGGTCAGATTGTCCATAATCCTGATCGTGCCATGATTGAAGACATGGATGCTTTGCCCTTCGTCTCCGAAGTGTACAAGCGCGATCTGCACATTGAAGACTATTTCATTGGCTATCTGAAGCACCCCTATATTTCTTTTTACACCGGGCGTGGTTGCCGTTCGCAGTGCACCTTCTGCCTTTGGCCGCAGACTGTCGGCGGGCATCGCTATCGCACCCGCAGCGCCGCCAGCGTCATTGACGAGGTGCGCTATATCCAGAAGAACTTTCCGCAGGTGAAGGAAATCTTCTTTGATGATGACACTTTTACGGATGATCGTCCCCGTGCCGAAGAAATCGCCCGCGGTCTCGGCAGGCTCGGTGTGACTTGGTCCTGCAATGCCAAGGCTAATGTGCCTTATGAGACCCTCAAGGTACTGCGTGAGAATGGCCTGCGCCTGTTGCTGGTAGGCTATGAGTCTGGCGACCAACAGATCCTCAACAACATTAAGAAGGGCCTCAAGATCGAGGCGGCGCGTAAATTTACCGCCGACTGCCATAAGCTGGGGATCGTGATTCACGGCACCTTCATCCTTGGCCTGCCAGGCGAGACCAAGGAGACCATTCAAAAGACCATCGACTTCGCTAAGGAAATCAATCCGCATACCATTCAAGTATCGCTGGCGGCACCCTATCCGGGTACTTTCCTGTACAACCAGGCGAAGCAGGAAGGCTGGCTGACGGACGAAGACGAAGCCCATCTGGTCAACGACCGTGGCGTGCAGATCAGCCCCATGAGTTACCCGCATCTCAACCACACGGAAATCTTCGACTCCGTAGAGGTGATGTATAAGCGCTTCTACTTCCGTGCCGGCAAGATTGCCGAAATCACGGGTGAGATGCTCAAGAGCACGCAAATGATGAAACGTCGTCTGCGCGAGGGTGTCGAATTCGTCCGCTTCCTCCGACAGCGCCACGGCTGAGGTGGGGCAGGTCGGCGGTCGGCGGGTCATCTTCAACGCCGACGACTTTGGCTTGGATATGGCGGTGAATGAGGCGGTGGAGTCAGCGCATCGTGATGGTGTGCTGACTACCGCCAGTCTCATGGTGGCTGCACCGGCGGCTGAGGATGCTGTCACTCGCGCCAGAGAACTGCCACGCCTGGGTGTAGGCCTGCATCTCACGCTGGTAGACGGCACACCCCTGCTCCCCGCAGAGCAGGTACCTGATTTGGTCGATAAGCAGGGGCGTTTTGCCGCCGATCTCTGGCTACGCGGGGTGCGCTATTTCTTTTTGCCCCAGGTTAGAAAACAACTGGCGGCCGAGATCCGTGCCCAGTTTGCGGCTTTTGCGGCGACCGGTTTAGAACTGGACCATGCCAATGCCCACAAACACCTGCATTTGCACCCCACGGTACTCACGCTGATGCTGGATATCGGGGAGGAGTTTGGTTTGCGGGCGGTGCGTTTGCCCTGGGAACCTCTGGAGGCGGCGCGTTGTGGCGGTGCCAAAGGTTGGGTGCCGGCACTTTGGTCTGTCTTTCTGCGCCCCTGGCTGGCCCGCATGCGCCGCCAACTGGACTGTCGCCGGATCATGCACAATGATCTGCTCTACGGTTTGGATGCCACCGGCCATATGGACGAGGCGCGACTGCTCCGGATGCTCGGTTGTCTGCCGGCGACGGGGGTTACGGAAATCTATTTTCATCCGGCAACGGCGCAAACCGCAACATTGCACGCCCTCATGCCGGAGTATGAACAGCACGCCGAGTGGGCGGCACTGATGAGCCCCCGCGTAAAAAATTATTTGCGCGATCAAGACATCGCGAAGGGTACTTTTAGTGATTTTGCCGTCCGTTGATCGTTTTTTGCAGCGCACCGGGGCGCTTGTCTCCCAAAGTTTAGTGGCTTTGGTGGACCTTTCGGTGCGACGTGCTGCCTGGATGCTGGCGGCCATTGTGCTGGCTACGCTTCTCGCTTTGGTCTACTCGGTTAGCCATTTTTCCGTAGATACCGATACCAGCCATGCCTTGTCGCGTGATCTGCCTTTTCAGCAGCGCGAAGTGGCTTATCAGAAGGCTTTTCCGCAGGATAAAAACACGATTGTGGTCGTCCTGCAGGGCGATAACCAGAATCTTACGGATACGGCGGTGGATCGTCTGAGCGCTTGGCTGCGTGCCCGGCCACAGTCTTTCCATGATGTGTATGTGCCTGGCGGCGGCTCCTTTTTTCAGCGTAACGGTCTCCTGTACCTCTCCCCCAAAGAAGTACAGGCTTTCGCTAACCGCATTACCGATGCCCAGCCCCTCATCGCCAGGCTCTCTGCTGAGCCCAGCCTGAATGGCCTCAGTGGCCTGTTAAGCATGGCGATCGGTCAACGCTTGACGAATGGCGTGCATCTGCCTGGATTAACGGGTATTTTTTCCGCACTGGATCAGGCGCTCACGGCGCAGATGCAGGGTAAGTCCTATGAAATCCCGTGGGGTGAACTCATGGGGGGCGATCTGGCCCAAATGGGGCCAGCGCAACGCTTCGTCATTATTCAGCCTGCCCTGAATTATAAGTCTCTGGAGCCTGCTGCTGCGGCTATACATACTTTGCGCGCTGGCCTCACCTCGCTCAACCTGAATGCTGCCCACGGGGTCGACGTTGGGGTGACCGGCGGCGCGGTACTGGATGCGGAACAATTGAAAACGGTGAGTCAGGGGGCTGCGGTTTCTTTGGCGCTGACCCTCAGTCTTGAAATTATTTTGCTGATCATCGCATTGCGCTCATTGCGTCTGGTTTCCGGTGTGCTGATCGGGTTGATCGCGGGCATGATTTTAACTACGGCCTGGGCGCTGTTTTTTATCGGTCCCTTCAATCTGATTTCAGTGGCCTTTGCCATTCTCTTCATTGGGCTGGGCGTTGATTTTGGCATTCAGTTCTGCCTGCGCTACCGGGAAGAAGTTTTTAACGGCGCCTTTCACCGACAGGCCATGCAGCGGGTGACGCAAGGTATGGGCGGTGCCTTAAGTCTTGCCGCCGTTGCGGCTGCTTTCAGTTTTTATGCCTTTGTGCCTACCAGCTATGCGGGTATCGTCGATCTCGGACTGATTTCCGGCACCAGTATGCTTGTTGCCCTCTTCATGACGCTTACCTTCCTGCCCGCTTTTTTGACCCTCTGGCCTATGGTGATCACGGGTACAAAACCGACGTACTATCCGCACCTGCGCCATATTCCTACCCTCGTGCGTCACCCTATCCACCGTTATGCCTACTATGTACTGGGCGGTGTGACCCTGCTGGCGCTGGCATCCGTGCCGCTGGCATTGCGCACTTCCTTTGATTTTAATCCGCTGCATATGATCGACAGCCATGCCGAGGGGGTGCGTGTTTTTGAGAAGCTCCTCGCTGATCCTCAGACGGCCCCTTATCGCATTGAGGTACTCACCCCTGATATCCACGCGGCGCAGGTCCTTGCCACGCGGGTGGAACAGTTGCCGACGGTGGCGCGTGCCCTGACGATCTCCAGCTATATCCCGGAACAGCAGTCCGAGAAGTTGGCCATTTTGCAGAATCTGCAGATTCTGGTGCCACCCTTTTCGCTGTCGATGCCCGCCAGTTTGCAGTCGCCGACGCCGGATACCCCCAAAAATCTTGCGGAACTGGTAACCAGGTTGCGAGACCTCGCGCAAAAAGATGGTGAGGGCACACGGGACGGACAGGTGGCCGCGGCGCTGGCTGGTCATCTGGCGCAATTTTTAGCGAAGGATGGCGCTGACAGTAAAGCAATCGCGGATCTGCAAACGCGGGTGATGGGGACTTTGCCCGGTGAGTTGCAGCGACTTGGCATGGTCCTGTCCGCAGCCCCGGTAACCTTGCAGAGCCTGCCGAGGTCCTTGCGCGATCGTTATGTGGCGGCCTCAGGCCAGGCGCGCGTGGAGATTTTCCCCAAAGCCAATCTGAGCAGTAATCAGGCGATGACGACCTTTGTGCAAAGTGTGCTGAAGGTGGAACCGAATGCCGTGGGGACATCGGTGATGCTGGTTCAGGGTGGGGAGGCGGTGCTCGGGGCTTTTCAGGAGGCTACTTTTATTGCACTGATCGCTATCAGCCTGCTGCTCCTCCTGGCGTTGCGCAGCTACCGGGACGTTTTGCTGGTCATGATCCCGCTGCTGCTGGCGGCATTGTTTACGGTAGCGGCCATGCGTTTGTTTGGGTTGAGCTTCAATCTGGGCAACATCGTCGTTCTGCCGCTGCTCATCGGCCTCGGCGTGGCCTTTGCCATTTACATTGTGGTGCGCTGGCGCAACGGGGTGGATGTGGCGCATTTGCTCGGCACATCCACGCCCATGGCGGTCCTTTTTAGTGGGCTCACGACCCTCAGCGCCTTTGGTAGTATGGCGGTTTCCCGCGATCCCGGTATGGCCAGTCTCGGCGAGGCACTGAGCCTCGCGCTGGCCATTGTGTTGCTGTGCATTCTGATTGTACTTCCGGCTCTGCTGCTGCTCTTCACCCAGTCACCCCGCGAAGACGGTATCGCGCAGGATGAAGGCCGCTAATTTGTTAAAACAGAAAGGCAATCTCCTGTTTCTGGCGGCTGGTCTGCTCGGCCTGGGCTTGTCTGTCTTCCTGATCGTGCAGGCCGGCGTTTCCGGCATTGTGAAATTGTTGGCGGTAGCCGGCTGGGGCCTGCTTTGGCTTCTCCCCTTTCACCTTCTGCCGCAGGCTCTGGATGTGCTGAGCTGGAAGTGGCTGCTGCGCGGTGAAGCGCGCGCGCGCTACTGGTTTTTACTATGGGTCGCGCTGGTCCGCGAGGCCGTCAACGGTCTCCTGCCGGTGGCACGGGTGGGCGGTGAAATGCTTGGTGTACGTCTCTTGACTCGCTATGGCGTGCCCGGTTATATCTCCGGGGCTAGTGTCATGGTCGAAGTCACTTTGACCTTGTTGAGCCAGTTTGCTTTCACGATCGCGGGACTCCTGGTGCTCAGTTACGAGGTAAGTGATCGTCATCTGCAACTGGATGTGGTGTTTCTTTTGGCGCTGGTGTTGCCGCTGTTGGTGGTCTTTGTCTGGATGCAGCGGCACTGGGGTTTGTTCACTGTTCTACAGATACTGATGAAGAAACTCCTGGGTGGCAAGGACCTGCTCGCGCTCATAGGCGATCCGCAATATCTGGATGCCGAAATTCGCAGGCTCTATGCCCGCCGCTGGGGCCTGCTTCCGGCCAATTTCTGGCAACTGGCGAGTCTGTTGGCAGGCACCGCGGAGGTCTGGTTTACCTTCTGGCTGCTTGGGCATCCTATTTCCTTCTGGGCGGCGCTGCTCATGGAAAGCCTGGGACAAGCCCTGCGCAGCATGGCCTTTCTGGTGCCTGGGGGACTGGGGGTACAGGAGGGTGGTTTCATCCTTTTCGGTAACGCTATCGGTGTGGGTCCCGACCTAGCGCTGGCCTTTTCGCTGGCACGGCGTTTCCGTGAAATCGTGCTGGGCATCCCGGTACTCTTGTCATGGCAAGTATTAGAGGGCCATCATGTACACCTTCAGTGGCGGCACAGACATGCCAATGAGGAGAGCATTTCATGATCGCCATGTCTTTGGATATGGGTTCCGGTACCCACATTCATTCTAAACGTTGGTGACCTTGTCCCACATACGCTTTGGTATGTTATACTGGCCACAAGGTGTTGTTCATTACTTACATGCTGCGTTGCAGCGAGGCGAGGGTATTCTACATGGGCGTTCCTTTAATTCAGAGCTATCGGGTAGGACGCTACATCCTTACGCAGAAATTGCGGGGGCGTAAACGCTATCCCCTGGTGCTGATGCTGGAGCCATTGTTCCGCTGCAACCTCGCCTGCGCGGGCTGCGGCAAAATTGATTACCCCGATGAAACGCTCGACAAACGCCTCTCTGTAGAGGAATGCATTGGCGCCGCCGAGGAATGCGGCGCGCCTATTATTTCCATCGCCGGTGGCGAGCCGCTGATTCACAAGGATATGCCCGCCGTCGTGGAGGGCCTCGTCGAGCGCAAGCGCTTTGTTTATCTTTGTACCAACGCACTACTCCTCAAGAAACGTATGGATGACTATCAACCGTCCCCGTACCTGACCTTCTCGGTGCACCTGGATGGCAACGAACATCGTCATGATGATTCAGTGTGTCAGCCTGGCACCTATCAGCGGGCGGCAGCGGCGATCCGCGAAGCGGTGGAAAAAGGCTTCCGGGTCACGGTCAACTGCACCCTCTTTCAGGGCGAAGGTGCTGAAGAAGTAGCGAGCTTCCTGGATGATTGCAAGGCCTTGGGTGTCGAGGGCGTGACCATCTCGCCGGGGTTCAATTACGAGCGGGCACCGCAGCAGGAGGTCTTTATCCAGCGGCGTGCCTCACGCCAGCTTTTTCGCGATATCTTCCGTATTGGCAAGGAGCGCAAGGCAAACTGGACGTTCAATCAATCCAGCCTGTTTTTAGATTTTCTGGCAGGTAATCAGAATTATCAGTGCACCCCTTGGGGCAACCCCACCCGCAACATTTTTGGTTGGCAGAAGCCCTGTTATCTGCTGGTCAGCGAGGGTTATGCGCAGAGCTTCAATGAGTTGATGGAGACGACGCCCTGGGATAAATACGGCGTGGGGGTGAATGGGAAATGTGACCAATGTCAGGTGCACTCTGGTTTTGAACCGACGGCCGTCAATGATACCTTCATCCATCCGCTGCGAGCCTTGAAAGTAGCGTTGCGCGGTCCGCGTACGGAGGGGCCGATGGCGCCAGACATGCCGGTGTCACCGCCTCCTCAGAGTCCCAGTCACCCGGTCTTTCCATTGCGCGTCGAACGTTGAGTTAATTCCGATTCGGGATGGATCTGGAGGAATTATGCTGAAAAAATCCGTAATAACGCTGTTGGCCTGTGCGGTGACGGGTATCACCCCAGCGCTCTCTGCAGCAGCGCTGGCTGCGCCAACGGCATCCACATCTACAACGTCAACGGCCAAGACGATTGTTGCGAATACGCCGGAAGCAACCATCACTGCATTGGATGCTGTTCTCATCAAATCCATGCAGGGTGGAAGCCGATTGGGTTACAGTGGTCGTTACCGCATTGTCGCCCCGGTGCTGCAGCGCGCTTTTGATTATCCGCAAATCGCCAGTCTGACGCTGGGCGCTTATTGGGAAAAACTCAGTCCAGAACAGCAAAAAGAGTTTGTTGGAGTGCTTGCTGATTTCACTGCAGCCACCTATGCCGCGCGTTTCGACAGCTACAACGGGGAGCGTTTTGCTATCACGAAGAGCGAAACCTTGCATCCCGGTACGGAGGGGGTATTCAGTACCTTTACAGAGCATAATGGCAAGGTGCATCGTTTTGATTATATTCTGCAGAAGCAAGGGGATCAGTGGCGCATCGTTAATGTCTTCGCCGACGGGGTCAGCGATCTTGCCCTGAAGCGGGCGGAATATACCGAAACCGTGCAGAAAAAGGGTTTTGCCGCACTGGTTGCGCATCTGAAAGCACAAATCGCCGGGTACGCCAAAGGGTCCCAATGACGCGATCAGGTGTGTATTTATCGGGAGTGATGCTGGCCCTTGGAATGTTGACCTTGTCGGGATGTGCCACGGTAAATGGGCCTCAGAGCGCCGCGGAATCGCCCGCAGACCCGCTGGCGGCCATCAACAGGCCGATGTTCCATCTGAACATGGGTCTTTATGATTATGTGCTGGAGCCGCTAGCCACCGGATATAAAACAGTGACCCCGGATTTTGTGCGCGAGGGAGTCAGCAACGTATTTGCCAATGTGGATATGCCCTATATTTTTATCAATGATTTCCTGCAAGGGCGTGGTCAGCAGGGAATGGAAGATCTGAGCCGATTCCTCGTCAATTCCGTGTTTGGTCTGGGCGGACTCTTCAATGTGGCGAACCGTCTGGATCTGCCCAACAACGAGAACAGCTTGGGGGTAACGCTGGGTGTCTGGGGGGTTCCGCAGGGACCCTATCTGGTGCTGCCGTTTTATGGGCCCAGCTCACTGCGCAGCTTGCCCGGTCTGGCGATGACGATTTTTACCGGGCCGGCATATTATCTGACCAGTGCCCCGGCTCAGTGGGCCATGACGGGTATGGGAGTCATCAACAAGGGCTATGTCGAAGGGCCCAACATTCGGATGGTCCAGGATGCCGTTAATCCTTACGTGTTTATGCGTAATGCCTGGGAACAGCATGAGCAGTATCTGATTTCTGGAGGGGCTGTCAGTAAAAACCAGTTGCTGGAGGGCCTGCAACTGCCGCCACCGGTGGCCAGCACACCAGATCAAGCCACCCAGAGTCACGAGAGCAAAAAAGGAAATCCATAATCATGGCCTTCGATCACGATACCGTGCGGCGCACGGCACATCTGGCCCGTATTGCGCTGCCGCAGACAGAAATACCCGCAGTGGCGGATCAGTTAGAGCGTATCATGGCTCTGGTGGAAGAACTGCGTGCGATTGACACGAAGGGTGTCCCGACCATGGCTCACCCTCTGGATCTGGATCAGCCCTTGCGTCCGGATACGGTTGGCAATCATGATCAGCGTGAGGTGCTTATGGCCAGTGCTCCGGCGGCTGAACACGGGCTTTTTCTCGTCCCCAAAGTTATCGAGTAGGAGCTGCACTTGGAACTCCATGAATTCTCCCTGCGGGAACTCCGCCAGGGCCTGCAAGAGCGGGATTTTTCTTCCGTAGAATTGACCACGACGTTGCTAAAGCGGATCTCCGCCCTCAATCCGGCGCTGAATGCTTTTGTCACGGTTACCGAGAGCAAAGCCCTCGCCGCCGCCGCGGCGGCGGATGCGCGACGTGCGGCTGGTGAAGATGGTCCCTTACTCGGCATTCCCATGGCCCATAAGGACATCTTCTGCACTGCGGGGGTACGCACCACGTGTGGTTCAAAGATGCTGGAGCACTTTGTCGCGCCCTACAACGCCACCGTGGTTGAGCGGCTGGCGGCAGAAGGCATGGTCATGCTGGGTAAGCTGAATATGGATGAATTCGCCATGGGTTCTTCCAACGAGACCAGTTATTTTGGCCCGGTGCGCAATCCCTGGCATACCGGCATGGTGCCCGGGGGCTCTTCCGGGGGCTCCGCCGCTGCGGTGGCAGCGGGCCTGATCCCCGTGGCGACGGGCACGGATACCGGGGGTTCTATCCGCCAGCCAGCCGCCCTTTGTGGCATCACGGGTATCAAGCCGACGTATGGCCGGGTCTCCCGTTACGGCATGATCGCCTTTGCTTCCAGTTTGGATCAGGGCGGTCCCATGGCACGTAACGCCGAGGACTGTGCGCTGATGCTGAACGTGATGGCCGCGCATGACCCGCGCGATTCCACCAGTCACCCGGCCGCTGCCAGCGATTTTTTACGCGGTCTGGATCGTCCCTTGCAGGGTTTGCGGGTGGGGGTTCCGGAGGAGTTTTTCGGCGCCGGTCTCGACCCCGAGGTGGCGGCCGCCGTGCAGGCGGGTATTGCGGAGCTCGCCCGGCAGGGCGCCGCGGTGCAGTCGATTCGCCTGCCTAATAATCCCCATGCGGTTAGCACGTACTATGTCCTGGCGCCGGCGGAGGCCTCCAGCAACCTGGCCCGTTTTGACGGCGTGCGCTACACCCACCGGGCGGCGAACCCTGCCGATTTGACCGATTTATATCAGCAGAGCCGGTATGAGGGCTTTGGTGCGGAGGTGCGGCGACGGATTCTGGTGGGCACCTACGTGCTCTCTGCGGGTTACTATGATGCCTATTATCGCAAGGCCCAGCAGGTGCGCAGCCTGATTCGCGAGGATTTCCGGCGGGCTTTTGCGGAAGTGGATGTGATCGTCGGACCGACCACGCCGACTCCGGCCTTTCCGCTGGGGGCCAAAAACGCGGATCCGGTAGCCATGTATCTGGCGGATATTTATACCATCGCGGTGAATCTGGCGGGCATTCCCGCGCTCAGCGTTCCCTGTGGCTTCACTGCGGCGGGGTTGCCTGTCGGCATGCAGTTGATGGGGGATTACTTCGCCGACGATCTATTGCTCAACGTGGCCCATCGCTATCAGCAGGAAACCCAATGGCATCGCGCGCGTCCGTCCTTGCAGGCGGGGGAGGCTTGAGTATGGACTGGGAAGTCGTCATTGGCCTGGAAGTCCACGCCCAGCTCAATACCGCCACCAAAATATTTTGCGGCTGTCCGACCGCTTTCGGGGCGGAGCCTAACAGTCACACCTGCCCGGTCTGCCTGGCTATGCCCGGTGCTCTGCCGGTCCTCAATGCGGCAGCAGTAGATAAGGCTATCGCTTTAGGGCTGGCGATTGGCGCGGAGCTGAACCGGCACAGTATTTTTGCCCGCAAGAACTACTTTTACCCCGATCTGCCCAAGGGCTATCAGATCAGCCAATACGAGCTGCCCGTCGTCGGCAAGGGGACGCTGACGGTGCAACTGGCTGACGGTGTGGAAAAGGTAGTGGGTGTCACCCGTGCTCATCTTGAAGAAGACGCCGGTAAATCCCTGCACGAGGCCTTTATCGGCCAGTCTGGCATCGACCTGAATCGCGCGGGTACGCCGCTGTTGGAAATCGTGTCGGAGCCGGATATGCGGTCGCCGGCTGAGGCGGTGGCGTATCTCAAGAAACTGCATGCCCTGGTGCGTTATCTGGATATTTGTGACGGCAACATGCAGGAAGGCTCCTTCCGTTGTGACGCCAACGTCTCCCTGCGGCGGCCGGGCGCTGCATACGGGACTAGAGCAGAGATCAAGAATCTCAACTCCTTCCGTTTTCTGGAAAAGGCGATTGAATACGAGATCGTTCGCCAGCGCGATATTTTGGAGAGTGGTGGTCAGATTGTGCAGGAAACACGTCTCTATGATGCCAATCGCGACGAAACCCGCTCCATGCGCAGCAAGGAAGAAGCCAACGACTACCGCTATTTTCCTGACCCCGACCTGCTACCGTTGGTGCTGGACGAGTCGCGTATTGAGCGGATACGGGACATCCTTCCTGAGTTGCCCGATGCCAAGCGTACCCGCTTTATGAGTCAGTACGCCCTGACAGCCTATGACGCGGGGGTGCTCACCGCAGGCCGCATCCTTGCCGATTACTACGAGCAGGTGGCCGCCGGTGTGGATGGTAAGCTGGCGGCGAACTGGGTCATGGGCGATCTGCTCGGCGCCCTCAACAAGGCGGGCATTGAGATTGAGGACTGCCCGGTCTCTGCAGAAAAACTGCGTCTGCTGGTTCAGCGTATTGAGGATCAGACGATCTCTGGCAAGATCGCCAAAGAAATCTTTGAAGAGATTTTCTATCGCGGTGGCGAGGTGGACGCCATCGTTGATGGTCGGGGTTTGCGGCAGATCACCGACGTGGCGGCTATTGCCGCAATGGTCGATGCCATTGTCACGGCCAATCCGCAACAGGCGGCCGACTTCCGCGCGGGGAAGGACAAGCTGCTGGGCTTCTTCGTGGGTCAGGTGATGAAAGCCAGTCAGGGGAAAGCCAATCCCGATCAGGTAAACGCCATTCTGCTGGAGCGTTTGCGGAAAGGTTAGCAGGCGGAGTTTCATTCGTGCCAAAGGGGCACCCGAACGCCGGATGCCCCCTTTGTGTTGTGCCCTGGTCAGCCCCTCAGGAGGCGGGAACCGTTGCCGGCACGTCCTTGACGAGTTTCAGGAAAGCACCGAACGGGCCCATGTTCCCCATGGCTTCCATCTTCGGCCCCTTGAAATTCAGGCGTCCGAACATCATGGCGGTCAGCGGGGAGCCCATGTGATGCCAGTCACGGGTGGTCGCCCACATTTTATAGTCATAATCATAATTAAGCTTGCTGACTTTGATGGGGCCGCCATAGCTGCATATGGCTTTGCCCCCTTTGAGGGCGATTTCCAGTTGCACGGGTGGGGTGGTCTTCATGTCGGAGTCGGAGACTTCCATCACTTTGTAGCCTTTGCCACCGTTGTTCTTGACCCAGGAACCGGCCAGCTTTTCGGTCAATGTCGGGCTGTTGTTCCACGCGGTGCAGAGGCCTTGCGCCCAGGCTGGGGACATAAAAGCGGGATTTGCGGCGGGCGCCTGGGCAATGGCGTCTGCCGCCGTAGTGGGAGCTTCCGCCGCCACAGCCATTGTCGACCCCGCCAAACCAAGCCCCAAGATGGCAGCTATTGTCATTTTTTTGAACATCGACCTTTCCTCCGTATTGCTTATCGCCGCGCTCCAGATGAGCGTATAGCAGTATAGTCTCAGAGGGTTATTGCTGACACCAAGGTATTTTTAATTGCGCGATAAACAATCAGAAAATCGTTATATAACTTTCCAGTGAAAAGCGGCGTTGTGTCCATTCCCATCGGGCAGCACTTTCGTTAGACTAGCGGACCACGGAGGTGTGGCAGAGCGGTTGATTGCACCGGTCTTGTCCCCAAATCGAGCCCCTGCCGGGAAACGGGCAGGGTGGCAGGAATCAAATTCGGCGAATCCCCTGGTTTATCCGCGGTAACGCCGAGCCAAGCCGGGATTATTCCGGAAGGTGTAGAGATCAGACGGTTCCCACCTACAGCCTCACGGCCAGGGTGAAGGCATGATCCAGACTCCAAAAGGGTCCTTGTGGCCCTGTGGCGAAAGCCATAGCGGGTAAGGAAAACCGGCAGGGGTTAACGCCCCTCGTGAGTTCGAATCTCACCGCCTCCGCCAAATTATATATGTAATATATTGTTTAAAAAGAAAAAACATTTTCAATAAACATTCAGTATGCCACCTGGTATGCCACTCATGCCTTTGTGGTTTGCCATCTCTGAAATAACCAATGTTTACAGATTGTTAATCTGAAGATGATCCTTGGTTTGTTTCGAAAGTTGATATCGGAGTGCTATGCGATGGAAATGAGGTCTTGCATGCAACCTCCATCCACGGGTAGTGCAGACGTTGGACTTAAGTAATGAAGCCACTGCAAGGACCGGGGAAGATGAAGCAGGGCTATTTCTGGCCGGTCTATGGCGAGTGGGACGAGATCTGCTTCCCGTATTGCGAGAGCCGACGGGCGGAACATGTGGATCGGCTCCTGGGACTGACCGCATCACCCGGATCCGTGCTGATCACCGATGGTTATGCGGCCTACAGCCGCTACGAGAAGAAAACGGAAGGGCTGACCCATGCCCAGTGCTGGGCGCATACCCGCCGTGAATTCTTCGAGAGCCAGGACGCCGATCCGCAACGGCAGCCGTGGCGCTGGAGATGATCGGCAACCTCTATGCGGTGGAAGCCGAGATTCGCGAGCAGGGACTGAAAGGCGCCAAAAAGCAGGATGTCCGGCTGACCAAAGCCAAGCCCTTGGTAGAGGCGTTCTTCACCTGGGTGGCCGACACGGCCGCCGATACCGGATTACTACCCAGTAATCCGCTGAGCAAGGCACTGGCCTATGCCCACAAACGCCGGGCGGGGTTGGAGGTCTTCCTGAGTGATGCCGATGTGCCCATCGACACAAATCATCTGGAAAGAGGCTTGCGGGTGATCCCCATGGGCCGGAAGGCGTGGCTGTTCTGCTGGACGGAACTGGGTGCCAAGCAAGTCGGCATCGTGCAGAGTCTGCTGACCACTTGCCGCCTCCACGACATCAATCCTTATGACTACCTGGTCGATGTCCTGCAGCGGGTCGGCCAGCATCCCAGTTCCCGCGTCGCCGAGTTGACGCCGCGACTCTGGAAGCAACACTTCGCCGCTAACCCTCTGCGCTCGGACCTCTATAACATCTCGAACTAAGCCGCAAGATACGCCGCTCAGTTACCGCTTACGGTGCGCATGCCACAGTGCCGCTGGACCTGCTAGGGATATATTGTCCAGATTGACAGAAGTCGGGTGAATGTACACTTTTGCGGCGTTACAGAGAAAGCCTGAATGATGGATGAGTTTAACCATGATCTTGCATTGCTCTGGGCTGAGGGTAATGGGTTTTTCTGTTGCCACAGAGACCGCGAATAGATGGCTGTCGGGTTGATCCTCAGACTGCAGGATACTGGAGTATTGGCAGGCTGCTGAGATGAACATTTCGGCTGTATCTGGATCTGACTCTGCCAACCTGAGGTAAATGGTATCAATGGCAGCGTCCTGACCCTGCTCCAGAAGCGAACGGACCGTAGTGGCAGCAAGGATTTCAGGGTTATATTGAGGATTCAGTAGCGATTCGACGATTTGGTCGAAGGGTATAGGAGCATTCACGCAGGGAGGCTTCGTCATCGATGATTTCTACAGTGGAAAGAATGAGATGCTACCCCACACGGTCGAGGGATGTCAGCACAGGAAATGAATCCGGTGTGTCTTGCTGAATTAAAGCGACAGTGTCTCGTGTGCATAACTGATTGTATTTAAATTGGTATAAACACATTCGCCTATAAAAATGGGTTGACGATATGCAGGCGCCCCTCAAGAATCTGTCCATGATGCATATCCTCCGTATATAGCGTGACGCAATGCGCCATGAGGGCTGAAGCCACAATCATGGCATCCCAGATATTGTACTGATAGCGCTCTGCGATCTGGATGCCTTGAATATGCGTGTCCAGGCTAACCGATGTGATTTCACAGAGGCGATAGAGAGGCGTTAGCACCTCCCGGACTTCTGGTAGGGACATCGCCATTTTACGCCGAGCGACAGAAGCAAACTCGTTCAGCACCTGGGCGCTAATGATGCCCCCCTGCACGATGACACTTTCTGCTCTATCTGCCTTGACGGTGTCCTCGGATAGCAGGTACAGCAACACGTTTGTGTCGAAGAATGCCTTATCACTCGTCATGGGCTTCCAGTCGGTCAAACCGGAAGTCCGCTGGAAGCCTGCCACGATAACGCCTTAATCGAGCGAGCAGTTCAGCATTTTGCAGTGTGCGCTGAATCTGAAATTGCTTTTCGCCCAATACTTCAATCTCGATGTTGTCGCCATCTTTGAGTCCCAAGGCTTCAACAACGGCAGCCGGGAGACGAACGGCCAGGCTATTCCCCCACTTGGACACTTGCATGCTGAACTCCTAAAAATATAAGGTAACGCATGATAAACACTGTTGACATTGTATATCATTGGACGGGCAAGTGTGCAAGCAGCGGTGACACAATGGACGTGCACCGGCACCTTTAGTGGAGAATCCCATCCAAATCGGATCTGACTGTTTCATGATGCTGAAGTGGCATAGTGCTCAGAGTATGCCACCGAGTAATAGGCCATCGTCGGTATAGCAGGGTAGGCGGTCATTCCCGCCCAGTACCTGTAGAGTGATATTAACCAGAGGTGTGGGCCATCTAATAGACGGTATAGGCATAACTGATAGCCTCTCAAAATTCATGATAGAGGTCATGAATTAAGATAACGATTTCAAGAGGTATTTTTGAGAGCTGTAGCACATTGATTCTGTCGTTGCCAGTGATCAGAATCCATGATCTCTCACTGGCGGTCGCTTGTGAGCAAGCTGGATAACTCATTCATTTTAAGCCATGGTCGCTTGCGGTGTAACATGCGGTGACAGTTTGAGCACACCAAGGCGATGTCTTCAATCTTAGTTTCCCCTCCATTTTCATGAAGCGTGCTAACCGGTTTAGTGTGATGCGCTTCAATGAAACCCTTTCCAACTTCGCCATAAGTTGCAAAGAAGTCGAAGCCACAGCATGCGCACTTCAAGCAGCCATATCGATTTTTCGCCAAGAGCTTGGCTTTCAGAACAAGTTCACGATTTCTTTCTCTGGAAAGGTGCAGCCTTTCTTTCAGCTTTCCTTCTGGGAATCCACTACGCACACTTGGGAGATTCTGGTCGAGTTCATCTGCTTTCGTTCTGCTGCTGACAAGAGAAAAGAGCTCTTCGATGAAGTCGTCTACCTCGTCAAGATTATTCGGAACAGATATTCGGACATTGTCAGAAAGGAATGCATCAACAAAATAAGCCATCCGTTTTTCATTTCTCCCGTCGCGTTTACTCGGCGAGTAACGCCAATGAAGAACCTTCTCACCGTTATTGACTGTAAGGCGGTGTATTTCCACTAAAGGGCCGGTTCTTGATTCTGGAAACAGCACAATGTAATAATTCTCATTTATTCGCCAATCTAAAAGCAGCACCCAGAGGCAATTATCATTGTCCTCATGATCTTGAAAGAGATATGCCCCCACACACCTCCGGTAGTCCGCCCATGGGTGAAAGCCGCGTAATTGTTCTACGCCGATATATTCATTCTGCCTGTCACTTGGGTTATAGGCGGTGTTGACACTAGCAAGTAGATTAGAAAGAGTCACTGCATCTGCTTTTTTCACTTCAGTTTTCTCCCATCAGAGCTCAGGTCTAACGACGGAAAGGCAGATTAACCACTCATTCGAGCGCCGAAGGCCCTGCCATAGGTCCTCAGTACACGGACTTAAATGATATTAACCAACACGTTGCCTTTTGTAAATCTTCCTTACCATGCTGTGCATTCCTCCAATATCACCGTTTACGTTCGAGACTCCTTCGTAGTCGCTCCACGGCTTAGTATTCTCACCAATAACCAGCCAATCCGGTAATTATTTTTGCGATATAGCAAGACGTTCGAGTAATCCACCAGCGCCAAAGGTTGTGTAATTTCCGCCATAGCCCATGATCCTGTAGAAAGACCGCGAACGGAGAATGACTGCCTTTTTGACAATAAAAGAAGTCGTAGGATGAAATGCCATCCATACCAAGGAATAAAATGGCGATCCGTTCTGCTCCATGGATATCACCTATATCTTTATCACGCTCCATGATGGTTACCAATGCATACGGACTTACTGAGTGAAATCTCTTGCTTTGATCAAGATCATTTTGCGCTAAATGGCACGCCTTGCCGGCGTGGCTAACCTGACTAAGAGGCAGGCGTATTTCGAAAATTACATGATATCCGAGAAACCCATTCTTTTTGCTTTCTAGTTCTTCTATTATCCTGTCTTCTGAAAGCAAATAGTCAGCATATATAAAACAATGGGTCGCGGTAGAGACAGCAGTTACCCACTGCCCCCCGCACAGATCCGTACGAGCGGAATTACCGCATACGGCTCCTACCTCAGGTCATGACGCGAAACCTTTGCG
>Ga0315298_1000420_pt1 | contig 80902 bp, 75 predicted proteins | sample WHS_1_MG_FD_203077 | JGI IMG/M metagenome (GOLD analysis project Ga0315298, IMG submission 203077) | Extremophilic microbial mat communities from Washburn Hot Springs, YNP, Wyoming, USA - WHS_1_MG | ecosystem: Environmental > Aquatic > Thermal springs > Hot (42-90C) | place: USA: Wyoming... | reverse complement strand
TATGCTGCCCGTAGAAGCGGTGGAAGCGATCGGCTGTGACACCCATCACCCTTTACAAAAAGTACGCATTGTTGCTGCCAATGGGGTCATCATTGCCCCGATTATCGCTGTCCCGTGGTTCAATTGTTTGGGACAACGTGTAGAACAATGGCCGGTGGTGGCTCATACCTTACCGCAAGGAGCATTTGTTGACGGTTTATTAGGCATGGATTTTCTCGTCCACTTCCAAGCAAGTATCGCGGTTGGCCAGGCTGAAGTAATTTTGGGCAAAGAAGATACAAGTGATTTGAGATAACCCAAAAGCACAAAAATGAATTAGGTTATCGTCCAGGTTTTTATTTCATTCCATTTCTTAGATTGAGATAGTCATTCCTGCCCCATTTTTTGAGCCAGTCTATTTTAGCCAGAAGAACCAGAGAAATCAGTAAAGAGTAAGTAACAAATGGTGATCAAGGCAACGCTCCGTTCTGAGATGGAGGAAATGCCACTCGCTGTAGGATAGCAAATGATTAAATGATCCACACCCCAAAAATTGAATCCTTAAAAAAACTGGACTTTCTGACTGAATTTTTCAGTCACCCCAATAATTCCACCTCGTAGGTGGAACGGGCCATCGCCCATCCATTTTCCACCTACGAGGTGGAACGGGATAAACCGCAACTGGAAAAAATTAAGGGGTTAGCTAAAATAACTAACCCCTTAAAATCTTTGGTGCCGAGACCCAGAATCGAACTGGGGACACGCGGATTTTCAGTCCGCTGCTCTACCGACTGAGCTATCTCGGCCCCTTATAAATTTTATTATAATGCCCCCCTATTTTTAGTCAAGACTTTTTTATCACTCTTTCTGCACTACAGTGCCCGCGATCCAATCATGCCAGGAGCGCTTCTTAGAAGAAAAGCCGACCCATAAAAATCCTAAACCTAAAGGGAAGGCTGAAACAAAATAAGCGACAGCGCGGAGCAAGGCACGACCTGTGCTCAGCGGACGGCCATCGGTTTGGGCTACTCGTAAGCCAAAGATCATCTTGCCGATGGTTTGCCCCCAGACCAGATGAAAAAATGTAAAATAGCTTATAGCTAAAAGACAGCCCAAAGGGCAAAGGGCGGGCAAAATTATCCCCAAAAGGCGCAATAAAGGAATTTCTCTTATTTCTCCAGGCATCATTTCCACAGCAATCATTCCAATAACCACAAAAATTATAAAAGTAAAAAATATGATCGCATCGTCTATAGCAAAAGCCATGAGGCGCAGCCAAAAACCAGCAGGTTTGCTCACTTTCAAACTAACCAGCCGTTTCACCTCTTCTTTCTCTTCTTCAGGCTGGGCTAATTTTTCGATTAATTTTTCTTTTTCTAATATTTCTTCCTCTTTATTAATAAGGGGATTAATAACGGGAACTTCTCCTTGCTCGGAACTTTTTGCTGATTTTTCTTCTTCAGAAACAAAAACCTCTTCTTCATAAAAGCTCTTGAGCAACTCCCGCAGAGAAGAAAGATCTTCATTACAATACGGGCAAATATCTACTTCGTCGGGAACTTGCGCCCGACAACGTTTACACTTCATAATCATCTCACCTCGATTAACTTAAGAAATTATAGAAAGGAGTAAATTATTAAGCAAGAGGAATTTATTTCCTACTTAAGTCGCCAAAAAGAAATTGGAGCAAGGCGACGATTACCATTCCTGCTGTTTCCGAGCGTAAGATTCTTGGCCCAAGATGGACGGGTTTAAAACCCGCTTCTTGGGCCTGGGCCGCTTCTTCATCGGAAAATCCCCCTTCGGGTCCTACCAGGGCATAAATACCCGGATATGCCGCATGGGTAATTTGAGCTAAAGTCCTCTCTGCTTCTTTTTCCCAAACAAATATTCTTAAAATATCTCCGGAAATCTTTTGGAGAGCTTCCTGAAAAGAACAAGGCGGATGGATTTGGGGAATCTTTGGGCGCTGGCATTGCTTGGCCGCCGCCGTGGCAATCTTTTCCCAACGATTCTTTTTAGTAATTATTTTTGCATCCTCCCAATTAGGCACAGAGCGTTGACCATAAAAAGGGACTATCTCGGCTACTCCCAATTCTGTTATTTTCTGGATTAGCCAGTCAAATTTTGATCCTTTAAGCACCCCTATGCCCAAGATGATCGGCAGCGGGGATTCCTTAGAAGATACGGGAGTAGCAGATTGGATTTGGAAAATAACTTCACCATGCTTTATTTGCCTAATTAATGCCTCATATTCATGGCCTTCCCCATCAAAAATCGTTACCTGGTCGCCTGGTTTAAGTCGCCTCACTTGCCAAAGGTGGCGGATTTCCTCTTTATCCGTCAAGATGGCCTGCTCGCCCTTTATGAATTCTTTTCTAAGGAAAAAACGACGATGGCTCATTATTATTCATCCTTTTTAAAAACAAACCCAGCCCAACCATTTAATTCTTTTTCTTGTCTTAGGTGAAAGCCTAAGGGAGCAAAAGCTCCATAAATTTCCTTTTTTTGTTTCTGCAAAAACCCTGAAATGATCAAAGTGCCCTGAGATTTAACTCTGGCGGCCAGACTATCTTTCACAGCCATAAGCTCCTGAGGTAAAAGGTTGGCTACCACTAAATCGAATTTACCCCCCACTTGCTCTGGAGAAGCAAGACGAAAAATAATTCCTCGATGAATTTTATTTAATTTGGCATTTTCTTTGGCAGCTTCCAAAGCTGAGCGATCAATATCTATAGCTTGAATTTTTTTAGCCCCTAATTTTAAAGCAGCAATAGCTAAAATTCCAGAGCCGGTTCCCACATCGAGAACATCAGGGCGTCGAGAAAATTGGGGCATTAATTTATCTAAAAATTTGAGGCATATCTGGGTAGTTTGATGAGTCCCTGTCCCAAAAGCCATACCCGGGTTTATTTGTAGGACTATTTCCCCTTTATGCTTCCTATATTTCTCCCAAGGGGGTTTAACTACCAAACGAGAACTAACTTTAAGGGGTTTAAAATTGGACTTCCAGGATTCGCCCCAGTTTTGTTCGGGAATGATCCTTGTTTCCAAATTATAAGAAGCACACCCGCCCAGGTCCATCAAGAAAGAACGAATTTCATTTTCTTTTTGCTGAAAAGTCTTTTCTTGAGAAAAATAGGCTATGAACCTTTCCTTGTTCTTTCCAATTTTTTCCTGAATTAAACCCGGGCTGCCTTGGGAAAATAAAAATGTGGAGACGAGTTCCGTATAGGAACGCGGAATTTCCAATCTAATTTCTAACCAACTTTTTCTCTTTTTAGAATAAGCCATTTTTTGCATCATAACGCATTCTTTTTTTAAAAAGTAGGCTAAAAATATTTTCCTTTCATTAAAATCCCCTTCCCTCTTCTTCAAAAAGAGGTAACCCCTCCTTTCCTCCCCTTAAGATAAGGGGAGGGAAGGTAGGGTTATGATTCACCGCAGAGAACGCAGAAGGCAAAATCTCCAAAAAGCAATCGACGGTCAGCTAAAAAACCATTTGACAATTATCGAGGGAAAATTTATATTTTTGTTGTTTTATAAAATCATAAAAATTATGGTGCTGAGATGAAAAGAAAAATGGTCTTGTATTTTCTATTAGCTTTTTTAATTACTTTCCTTTCCAGTTCCTCAGGTTGGCCAGGAGAGGTAGTTACTAAGGAAACTAAGTTATGGGCCCAAAAAGCCTTGGCTGAGGAAAAAGCTCTCGCGGCTATAACAGCCCCAAATACTCTCGCTGTACTTTACTTTCAAAACAAGTCTGGAAATTCTGCTCTTGATCCTTTGCGTAAGGGATTGACCCTTATGCTCATTACCGACCTTTCCCAAGTAAAAGGCCTGCAAGTAATAGAAAGGGTGAAGCTGCAGGCTTTAGTAGAAGAGATGGGCCTGGGAGCCTCAGGTCTGATGGATGAAGGCACTGCTCCCCGCGTCGGCCGATTATTAGGGGCCCGCTGGCTGGTGGGCGGAAATATTTTGCCGGCAATTGAAGAAAGACTCAAGATTCAAGCAAATCCCTTAGATGTCCCTAAGGGGCAAGTATTGGGAGAACCTCTAAGAGAAGGAAAGTTAACTGACCTCTTTCGTCTCGAAAAAGAATTACTTTTTGAAATAATAAAGCTATTGAAGATTGAAGTTTCTCCAGAAGAAGAAAGAGCGATGCGCAGGCTATGTACGGCCAATATTAAAGCTTTCGGAGAATTAGTGAGGGGGATCGAAGCAAGTGACCGGGGAGAATACGAGAAAGCGGCTAGCCACTATGAAAAAGCCCTGCAAGAAGATCCGCAAATTTGTATTGCTCGGGGAGCTTTGCAAGAATTGAAAAATCTCGGTCTCATTAAAGTTACCAAAAGGAGCCAAGAGATGCTCCGCACTTTGCGCGAAAGGACTTCCACGACTGACCAGTTAACTCAAGATGAGATCACCAGAAGGACTCGTACTCCCCAGCAGGTACCTGCTCCGGTAAAGATTGATATTTATTTTCCATAAATAATTTAAAGCAGAGGAGTCCTATGAAAAAATTATTAATTTTATGGAGTATTCTGGGACTGGCCATAATTTATATTTCCTGTGGTGGAAGCGGGGACTCATCTTCTTCCGGCATGACTAAAGTGACGATTAACTTAGGAGAAAGATCAGCAATCTCCAAAGAAAAATCCGGAATTTTTAAAGAAACGGCAACTATACCTGCAGAAGTGGTGAGTATCCGCTTCACTATCAGCGCTCCAGATATGGTTACCATTCAAAAAGTTATCGAGGTGGCCGAAAGAACGGTAATCTCGGAAACCTTTGAGATCCCCAATGGGCAAAATAGACTAATAGTGGTGGAGGCCTTAGATGCCCGAGGAAATGTAATTTATAGAGGAGAGACTACCATAAATCTTACTGGTAGCGCGGTAACTGTGCGCATAATATTGGAATCAACTGCTCCTCCGGTTATAGAATATGTAGACCTCTTCCCCAGCGATGCTGTAATTGAAAATGATGCAACTGTTCTAAGCTTCCAAATTAACAACAGCGGCAACGTAGCGGCTGATAATGTCTTGGTTTATGTACTTTACGCAGATTGGTACGGCATTTCTACTTGCGAAAGTTTAACTGTCCCGAGCATTCCTGCAGGTGGTTCTGTCTCCCAAAGTATTCGAGCCTCGTATCCCGTTTATATGATCAATGATTACAAAATAATAGTCGACCCTCAAAATACTATTCTGGAAACAAATGAGGATAACAATGTAGCTTGTGCATGGGATTTGGATCATTGTAATGCGCCGCCGCCAACAAATTGCCCATGAAGGCTTAGGTGAATTGCCTCACCCCATCCTCTCCCTGCTGGGGAGAAGCGAAGGCTGAAGGACAAACGAAAGGATGGCCTATGAAAAAAGTTATTAGCTTAGTTTTAACTTTTATATTTTTTAACGGACTTCCCTGTTGGGCTGCTGAATTTGGTGGTTCAACAGGAGTTAATCTGGACTGGTGGGACGACACTACGAAAGCCCGAGGCTACCAACTTTATGTCCCCTTAAAACTGCAGGCTCAATATCAGCCTTTTTATTTCCAGATTTTAGCTGGCTACGCTTATACTTTCTATGATCCTGCTGCGGGCGAAAGTCGTTCTCTAAGTGCTCCCTTAGATACAAAATTAAATCTCTCTTATGAAGTTTTGGAAAAACTTCCAGTTGATATGCTCATAGGTTTGGACGTTAATTTACCCACTGGTAAAACTGCTTTGGCGATTAAAGATTTGGTGTTGATGATGGATGAAGAATTAATCTCTATTAACCGCTTTGGTGAAGGATATAATTTTAACCCCACTTTAACCTTAGCCAAGGAGTTAGGCAATTTTGTAGTCGGCCTAAGTGCGGGCTACGCTTGGCGGGGGAAATATGATTACAGTACCGACTCCAGAAACTATGATCCAGGCGATATATTCACGGTGAGTGCGGAAGTCCGTTATGATTTCAGCCGCACTTGTTTTACGCGCCTATTCGGAAATTATGCCTGGTATGACAAAGATAAATTAGAAGGCGCTGATCAATATCAAGAGGGAGACCTTTTTCTTCTTGGCTGGGGCATTCATTATCACCCGCAAAAATGGCAGACGGGATTCGTCCTCCGGAGTATCTACCGTAATAAAAGCAAATTTCAAGATAGCCAAGGCGGATTAGTCACGGAAGAAAAAAATAGCCATGGTTTAGAATGGCGTGGTGATCTTTATCTGCATTATCTGATTACGCCTAAAACCACCTTAAAAACAGGCCTGCAGGGATTGCTCATCACCGAAAACGACTACCCCCAAAGCTCTGCGCGCTATATAGGTAAAAAAGAGAAGCTTTCTTTGGGGTTAGGAGCAACAACAACCTTAGGAGCTCATTTCACTGCGGATATCCTGCTCAAAGGGTTTGTTATGCATGAGGAAGACAGTCAATATCCGGAATATAAAAGTGGGCGGACCTACCGCGGCTTCTCTTTAGGGGCCTTTATCACCGGCTTGTTTTAAAGCTCCTCGGCCGCTTTTTTAGCTGCCTCCAGCCATCCCTGAAAATCTGCGGCGGTCGCAGTTTTTTGCACCGCTTTCAAAATCTTTCCGCTTTCCACATCTAAGAGACGCAGATCAAGGCGCATCTGTTCGCCGATGACCTGATAACCGCCAAAGACCATCCGCCTAGCCCCTAAAAGCCGCCCCAGTTTAAGACGGGTACTTTCATCTACCAGAGATGTAGTCCCCAGCCGCTGTTCTTCGAGGACTAAGAGTAACCGTTCTCGTTCGACGATCGTATATTGCCCCTTCTTTTTTAGGGATGCAATGATCTGAGCCGTGAGAAGTTCACCTAAATTGGGCAGACCAACTGAACCGGGGCTTAAATTATCCAAATCCCAAACGGCCAGCGTTAATTCTTTCTCTTTGGGAGGAGAAGTAGCACAAGCCCAAGCCAAAAGGATAATTGCCCAAATTAATTTGCTTAAAAAACCTCGATAAATCATTTTTTATCTTAAGGCCGCTTCTTCTATTCTTTCTTGAACTTTAGCATCAACCTGGAGGGGCTTTTCCTTTTTTATAATTTTGCCCACGGCCATATCAGGCTCCACCCGGACAATTTCTATTTGGCCAATAACCTTAGGAGCAGCCTGTAAAACTTTTCCTCTATAAGTTAAACTCTCTCCTTCCTCCAAGACATCAAACTTAGTTCCTGAAACCACTCCCTGTTTCGCCCCGATGTTAACGATAACTTCCTCTCCAGATACCTTGGCTAAATAACCCCGAAGGGGGTATTTCAAAATAACTGTTTTCAATATTTCGCGGTTTAATTGGAAGAGATCCTTCTCCAAAGTAGTTTGGGAAGCTAATTGCCTGGTCAATACTTGGGGGATGGCCGATGTTTCCGTATCTATCAATCTAAGATTTAGTAAAGTTCCTTGGGGAAGATAGTATAGGGAACCGGTACCGATGAGTTTAGCCGCTAAGACTCGGCCAAGTTTTAAGGAAGTCTCGGGATTAGCCAATTCCGAAGACCCTAAATTTAGTTCTTCTAAAAGTCTCTCGATGAGCACCCTTTCCACCACCCGCACTCTACCGGAATTGTTGAGATGTTCGGTCAACTGGCTCAGCAGCACGGAAGAAAAACCATCTCTCTCCGCCAACCCCCCCTTCTCTTGAAAATCAACAAAGGAAAGAATCATGGGCGGAGAAGTCCACGTATCTTCTACCTTTGGCTTAGCCTCTACCTGACTTCGGTACCGGGCGGCTAAATCTTTTACCAATTGGTCCAGACGTTTCTTTCTCTCCGTATCTTTCTGAATTTCGAGCATCTCCTGGGCCTTTTTGGCTAAGACCACGGCGAAGGTATCCTTTTTATCCAGGGCCAACGTCTGCCGATAAGCCTCTAAGGCTTTGTCCCATTTCCCTTCTTTTTCATAAGTGATGCCTTTGTTGGTCGTCCCTTCGATGTAATAAGGATCAATGGTTATTGCTCGATCGTAAAATTCCCGCGCTTTTTCAAATTGTCCTATGCTGGCATAATATCTGCCCATCTGGTTATACCGCAAGCCTTCTTGGTATGGCTCAGCTTTCTGTTTGCGCAGAGCCAGTTGGTATTCTGCTTCTGCTTCTTTCTTTTTATCTTGGGCATACAGGAGATCGCCTTTGATTACGTGCACAAAAGACCTCTGCGGATCTTGTGCTTCCACTTCTTGAGCCAGCTTTAAAGCCTGATCAGCTTGGCCTTTCTTGGCATAGACGACTGCTAACCCTTCTTTCCCCAAGACCTCGCCTTCTTTTCCTGTTTGAGTTAGTTCTTTAAAATCTTCTTCGGCTTCTTGCAATTTTGCTTCTTTTAAAGCCGCATAAGCTTTCACAGTCTTGGCTTTAACGTTTTGGGGATTTTTCTTAACTACTTCTTGGGAGATTGCTCTGGCCATCATGGTCTGTTTCTGCTGGAGCTTTCTTTCGGCTAGGCGTACCAACATAATTTCGGTAGTCTTCCCGCCACCCTGGAAATAGTCTAAGACTTTTAGCCCTGGGCCAACCACACAAACCGTAGGCAATATTACTTGAGCTTGGTAAAGCTGACTCACTTTTCCTTTATCTAAGAGGACGGGAAGGACCAAATTAGCTTTGTTGGCAAACTGCATAGCTTTTTCAGGAGGAGAAGCCGTAACCGCCCAGACTATTAATTGAGCCTCCTTATATTTTTGGGCCAATTGATTTAAACTCAACAAACCTTCTTGGCTAGGCCGGGAGTCTGGGTCAAAAAAATAAAGGATGATCATGGGACTCGTCTTCATTTGAGCGAGATCATGACTTTTGCCTTTCAAGTCCAATAACGAGAAGATGGGGGCCTGCTGGCCCGGAGCAATCTGCCCATAGCCTACATCAAGAATTAGCCAACCCCAAATAAACATAGAGATAAATAAATAGGCAAATTTCTTTTTCATCGGCTCCTCCTTTAAGCCTCATTTTTTTTCAGTTAAAGGAATCAAATTCACCATTAACGGGGCCTCTTCTTCCTCTTTTAACTTGACCTGCGCTTCCCAGTCATAATAGTTAGGAAGGACTAAGCGCACTTCGTGGGTTCCGGCCGGGATTTCTAACCTGGCCGGAGTTTTTCCTTTAAAAACTCCATCTATAAAAATCTGCGCCTCCATGGGGTTACTATCAAGTCTCAGAAATCCTGTTTTAATTTTTTCTACGGTAGCTTCTTTGGGGGTGGCGGCCTCTTTTACCCCTGCTTTAACGGCTACCGGCTCTTTAACCACCGCTGGCTTGAATAAATAATAAGATAATCCCCCTCCCAAAATAATAATGGCTATGATCCCATACCATAAAAAATGGCGCGGCCTTTTAAATTCTTCTGCTAATTCTGGCCGTTTGGGGGCTCCCGGCGCTCCTCTTAAAGCTTCCGCTAACTCTTTCCCCGTTAGATAACGGGAAGCCGGATTTTTCTCCAGACACCTCATAATCACTTGGGACAAGCTCTTCGGAATAGCCGGGTTAAGTTCAGCCGGTGAGGCAGGATGATCCTGCGTAATCGACTGGAATATAGCTGCCAAATTAGGCCCTCCAAAAGGCCTTCTCCCCGTGCTTAATTCATAAAGAATTATGCCCAAAGAAAAGAGATCCGACCGTCCGTCAGCCGGCTGGCCCCTAACTTGTTCTGGAGACATATATGCTGGTGTTCCCAAGATTTCCCCAGCTTGCGTCTGGATGGAGGCCTCTGGATCTTCAATATGGGCAATACCAAAATCAGTAATTTTGATCTGGCCATCGGGCTGAACTAAGATATTGCTTGGTTTAATGTCGCGGTGCACGATCCCTTTTTGGTGGGCGTAATCAAGGGTCTCGGCCACTTGGATTCCTAAGTTAGTAATCTCCTCTGGGCTGAATTTCTTCTTTTCCAGGAGCGCATTTAAAGGCTCTCCCTGGAGCAACTCCATGGCAATGTAAATGGTGCCATGATCTTGGCCTACATCATATACTGTTACAATTCGGGGATGGGAAAGGCGGCCTATGGCCCGGGCTTCTTTCAGAAACCTTTGCACAAAGGCGGCACTGGTTAAGCGGTCCTCGCGCAAAACTTTTAAGGCAATCAGACGATCGATTTCCGGATCGTGCGCTTGATAAACCAGCCCCATGGCTCCTCGACCCAATTCTTTTATAATTTCGTAGCGGCCATATTTCATGTTAATTTTTGCCTTCGCCTTCCTTATTTAAAAGAAGATTCTTTGAGGAATTCATATAACGTTGTCAAAGGAATTAAAAAGCCCACATGGTCTGTTCCCTTTAGTCTTCCTTTGACGATACCGATTAAATTCCCATAGCGATCGAAAACGGGACTGCCGCTGGAGCCGGGCAAAGTTTCCATATCTACTCGCCATAAGGGAAGTTTGTTCTTTTGCTGGAGAGCTTCCTCCACTACCCCCGCAATAAACTCTCCGGCATCCCGGTTAGCGCAGCTAAGCATATATACCTTTTCACCCAGCAGAAGAGTCTTCCTACCTTCTTGCCAGAGGATATAATTCTTAAATTGGCCGTTAACTTTAATGAGGGACAAGTCCCGTTGACCATCCTTCCGGATCAGCGACCCGGGGAGTTCATTTTTATTCTTTAAAATTATTTTTAGTCCTTTTATTTTCTCCAGGTCATGAGCCGTGGAAATGATCGTGCCTTTCTCGTTTATCAAAAAACCCGAAAATTGGAGAGGAACCTCTCCTGTATGACCTTCAATACAAACCACGGCGGCACTCAAAATAGAAAAGATACTTTGGGGATAAGTTGTCTGTTTTCGAGAATCTGTATAGGCACCTCGCCCATAATTTTCTAAGAAGAGCCAGAATTCCTGGAGGTCTTTTTGATCAACCGGGTGGGCCTTTTCCAATTGAACCTTAATTAGCGAAGCTAAGGGAGAATAAGATTGGCAAAAAACTTCCCATTTTTCTTTATTTTTTATAGCTTTTATTTGAATCAGACTACTTTCAGCAGGAGAGCTGGAAACTTGAAAGCCCCGATTTCTTAACCAATCAGAAATTGCTTTTTCCGCTTCTACCAGAGGAAAAGGAAATAATTTAGCCTCTTCTGCCCTGCTTAGAGTAAGGCAAAGTAATAAGAGCATTAGGCTACCGCTTTTTATTATTGAAGCCACCCAGTATTTTAGCTTTGGCATTTTAAAAATTCTCATTAAATTTAATTACCCCCACCTGGCCGCTCTCCGCTGGAAAGAGAGACAGCTAAGAGAAAACTTTAATCAGCGGCTTCTACTTGGCATAAAATTACGGTAATATTATCATGCGCGCCGGCTGCTTTCGCCAAAGAAATTAATTTTTCTCCTTTTTGTTCCAGACCAATCAAAGAGTGGCCTAAAGTATCCTGAATTAGCTTATCTTCCACGAGATCACTTAGCCCGTCGGAACAGATAATAAAAATATCGTCCGGAAAAACTCTTCCTTTAATTAAATCAATAGCTAAGTCGTTTTCCACGCCTACGGCGCGAATGATTACATGGCGCAAATTATGCTTCTTAGCTTCTTCCGGCTTTAAAAGGCCTTGGTCAATCTGCTCCTGGACCAAGGAGTGGTCTTTGGTTAACTGCTTTAACTTGCCCTGCCTTAATAAATAGGTGCGACTATCCCCCACATGTCCCAAAAGAAAATTTTGGCCATAAAAAGTAAGCAACTCGGCTGTGCAGCCCATTCCTTTATGCGCCGGTTGTTCTTGTACATGTTTAAGAATTTTAGCGTTGGCTTCCAGGAAAGTCTTTTGAATTAATTTGATAATTTCTTCTTCGGAGTCACCCCGCTTAGCAGCAAAAACGGCTAAGGCAGTTTCGACAAAGATCTGGCTGGCAATCTCGCCGGCTGCTGCTCCGCCCATGCCATCTGCTAAGGCCCATAAGGCCAATTCGGGTTTAATTATGAAAGCGTCTTCATTATTTGAGCGCTTCAAACCTACATCTGAACGGCCGTAAGACTTAAGGCGTAGCATAAGTTATTATAAAAAAAATTGGAGAAAATGAAAACTTTAATTTTTCTTGACCAAAAAATTAGGGGGCGTATAATATAAAAATATGAAGCAGCCCCCCGTAATTGTGGTCCAGTTAATTCACATCCTTGGCCCCATGAAAGGGGAAATTCAAGAATTTGTTGACCCCGTAATTACTATTGGGCGGCATCCTTCTTGCCACCTTCGTTTTCCGGCAGACTTGACGACCATTTCGCGGAAACACGCTGAAATTATCCGCGAAGGCAACCAATTTAAGTTGGTCGACCATAGTACCAATGGCACATACGTTAACGGTAAAAGAATAACCGAAACCTACCTTAAAAATGGTGATGTATTAACCTTTGCCGAAGAAGGGGGTCCGAAAGTAAGCTTTTTAACTCAGGTCAAAGAAATGCCCGCGGAAATGCCCGAAATTAAAGTGGCCCCGCCACCCCCACCTCCCCCACCGCCTCCACCTCCGCGGAGAGAAGGACGGCCAGAGCCTCTTCCTCGAACCCCAGAAGTTAAACCCAGGTATACTCCACCTGATATTCCGCGTCAGGAAGAGATATTCGTCCAACCGGTAAAAGCCAATCTGGTCATTCAATATGGACCTACTTTGCGGTCATTCAAACAATTACCTATTACTATCGGTAAGAATCCACGGTGCGATTTCAAGATTGAACATCCCGCTGTCCTCGATCAACACGCCCAAATATTCTTCACGCAAGGACAATACTGGATTAAAGATCTTACAGGAAAAGGTTTACTGCGCATTAACCGCCAGCCAGTTTCTATTCAAGCCCCGCTAAAATTAAATGACGATCTTTCGCTGAGTCCTGAGGGGCCTGCTTTTCGGTTTATTGGGGAAGGCCGTCTGGTGGAAGCCATGGAGCCATCTATAGAAACTCCTCCCCGCACTCCCAGTTCGGGGAAAGAGGAATCTCCACCAGAAAAACCAGGAGATAAACCTTCCCCCAAGAGTTCGTCTTTCTTTAAGAAGATTTTTAATTTTTAGCTAACTTGCGCATCCCCCATTCTTCTTCTTCCCCACAGGGAGAGAGAAAGGTAAGGAGGCATCATGGAAATCCCTTCTTTCCCTTATAAGATTTTAATCCTGGCTCCCTTTCTTTCCGGAATGGAAAGCTCATTTCCTGACCGACCCCTCCAAGTCAACATGGAAAATCCGGACGATATATTCCGCCAATTAAATCCTTCTTTTTATGTGCCTTTGCCCAAAGAATTGCATCCGGCTGGGGGGGTTAATATTCGTCCCCAGAAAAGCAAAGATTTTCACCCTGACTCCTTAGTCCAAACTCTTCCCTTTCTAAAGACTCTTGGGGAAGCAAGAGAATTTCTCAAAGAGGCCAGGGATAAAGGATTAGCGGAGGAGGAAGTGGCGGCTAAATTAGCTAACTGGCCAGAACTCCCTGACGAATTCAAATACCCTCCTGCCGCGTCCCCAAAGAAAAAAGATACAACTTCCAAAATCGACGATTTATTAAAGCTGGTAGCTTTACCGGAAGAAGAGAAAAATTTAACTGGTGCCTACATTGATGTATTATCTTCTTTAGAATGGCAGATCCAGCAAATTTTAAAATCTATTTTTAAAGACCAGGCATTTCGCCAGGCCGAAGCAACTTGGTTAGGATTTAAATATTTAAGCAACTCTATGAAAAAAAATCACAAAGGGGAATTAAACATCTACCCTATTTCGGCCAAGAATCTCCAGGAAAATTTGGACCATCTTCTTCCCTTCCTCATAACTGAGCTTCCTTCTTTAATCATTTTGGATTTGCCTTTTGATAATTCCCAGGTCAGTATGGAAAATTTACAAAAAGTCGCTTCGCTGGCCGAGACCCTGCTCGTTCCGGTGGTTTGTTGGATCAAACCCCAATTTTTTTACTTAGAAAGCTGGAGCGAAATTACGAGGCTTCCCTTTCTTCCCCATTTCTTGGAAGAGGCCGCCTACGCTAAATGGCGGCAGTTGAAAAGAACTCCGGCTGCTCGATGGTTAGCCATTACCTGCAACTGTTTCTTGGGCCGCTACCCTTATGGCGCCGAAAATAGACCCAAACAAGTTTATTTTGAAGAAAGCCAAGAACTCTGGTTAAGCCCAGTTTGGGCTATGGGCATCCTTATCAATCAAAGCCTGCAAAAATATGGCTGGCCGACCCGGATAACAGATTGGAAGAATATTTTTGTGGAGAATTTACCTTTGCCTCTTCGGGAAGGAAATAAAACCTATCCCACGGAAGTTCTTTTCTCCGAAGACCGGATTGACCAATTTATTCGGGCGGGGATAATTCCTTTAGTTTCCATGCCCAATAAAGATATGGCTTTTTGCCCTCGAGAGACGACGATAGCTGGGGGGTCCTTTGCTTACCAATTGCTGTTAACCAAAGTCACCCAATTCATTCTTTGGCTTAAGGAAAATTACGGCCAAGAAATCCCTCTTGCCCAACTGGAACAAAAGTTAAAAGAAAACCTCGCTTTTTTCTTCACCAGGATTAGTGACTTAACCCCCCAAGGAATGGAAATTTCAGTTGCCCAACCAAAGCCCGGAAAACCTGCTGAGGTTAAGATAGAAATAGAACCTTCCCGTCAGCTTCTACCTTCAGGGGAAAAGATTGAACTTAAATTAGACTGGTAAATTTATATCAACTTACCAACTTTTGTAGCATTTCTTTATACGGGTCTGGAATGGATTCCAAAGCTTCTAAGTCAATTATTTCCTGGAAAGCCGCAATACCCGATAATTGGGTAATCTGCAGGATGAACTCGTCAGGCGGTAGAAAAGTCTGCACCGGAGCTTTAAAGACAACTACAGGTAAGTCTCCAAGATCAGCAAGTTTTTTTATCTCCACTTCGTAGCGGAGGTCGGAGATCAATTGACCAAGGGCAGGGTAATTTTGGAAGAAAAGTCCCAAGGTAAGGTGATTAATTATAGCTTGCCGCATATCTTCTATCTGACGAGGTTCAATACCGGCCACCATGGCCCGCAGACGATTTAAAGGGCAGCCTCCTCCATAGGAAATTATCCATTTCGTGGGGGATGTCACCCTAATTGGTTTATCTTTGGTATTTTCAAAGTAAAGGGCATATTCAAAAGGAGTTGCCTCTAATTGAGAAGAAATAGGCGGCAAAGGATGGGGGAGCTTTTTAGGCAAGCCAAAGGGATTTTCACAAATAGCCGAGTATTTCTCTTGCAAGCTGGCAAAGGCTTTATCTGATCCAGGAATGTCTTCGGGAGTCGCCGTCTTTATGTAGGCGCCGAGCAAGAGTTTGGGTAAGAAAAGGGGACGCAGGATCTCCAAATGTCCAGTAAGCCTTTTATTCAAAGCCTGGGCGATTTTTTCCGTTGATTGCCGAAGTTTCAAGAACTGCTGATTATCGAGGCTCTTCCGTGGCTGCTCCATATTTGCCTCCCTGCTTGCTTTTTGATTTTTTAATTTTTTCTCATACTTAACACATGGTTAAGGATATGTCAAATATTTTATAATCTTAACCTCCTCCCCTATCTTTCATTCCTCCTTTTTCTAAAGGGAGGCAGGTTCTTGACCTTCTGCTCCGCAGTTGGGCCGGCGTTTCTATCTTTCAATCCTCCCTTTTCTAAAGGGAGGTAGGAGGGATTATAAGAGGAAGATGAAAGAATTATCAAAAGAAGGACAAGTTAATTTGAAGGAGAAGTTCATGAAGAAAAATAATAATCCTTATTTACCAGGCAAATTTTTTCTTTTCTTCTTTCTTGGGCTAATTTTAATTCCGGCAATATCGCCAGGGGCCTCTCCGCGAGACGCCCAATTGATAACCGATACTAATTATTTTCCCCTTGCTCGAAAGATTATTCAGGAAGCGAAATCTTCTATTCGGGTGATGATGTTCGAAATGGCCTTTTATGAAAAACATCCGCAAACTCCTTCCAACTTGCTTATCAAGGAATTAATTGCCGCGCGCCAACGGGGCCTAAAAGTTGAGGTTATTTTGGAAGTCAAAGAGAGCCGAGATCGCACCACAGTTAGAAATCAGCAAACCGGAAAAATTTTAGCCGCTGGCGGCGTAGAAGTTATCTACGACTCGCCTCTCAAAACAATGCACGCCAAATGCCTGGTAGTGGATGAACAAATTATTTTGCTGGGAAGTACCAACTGGACCTTCTATGCGTTAACTAATAATAACGAAGTCTCTATTCTGCTACATTCGCCCAAGCTGGCTAAAGAACTGATCCACTATTTTAATCAAGTCAAGGCCACTGGCCAGCAAGAACGAAAATAAATTAAAGGAAGGAAAAGGGAGAAAAGGAGCAATTTATGTCCAAAACAATCGGATTTATTGGTCTGGGAGCAATGGGCAAACCAATGGCTTTGAATCTGCTTAAAAAAGGATTTGCCCTCACAGTATATGATATTGTACCATCCTTCCTGGACCTGCGGAAGTGCGCACAGCCGTCATGGGGGAGCAGGGGATAATGGCCGGCTTAAAACCTGGATCCACCCTGATTGAAATGAGCACCATCGATCCTTTAACCAGCAGGGAAGTGGCCGCTAAATTAGAAGAGAGAGGGGGGCATATGCTCGATGCCCCCGTCGCCAGAGGGGTTCCCGCGGCCGTAGCCGGAACTTTAAGTATATTTGTCGGTGGTAAAAAAAAAGTTTATGAAGAATGCCTCGATATATTAAAAGCCATGGGCCCAGATATTTTCCATGTGGGTGAAGTACTTTTTGAAGCCTTAGGCGCCGGTTCAGCGGGAAGCTTTGCCCGGCAAAATCAAATTGGGCAATTCGTCCTCAAAGGTCTCTTCCCTGAAGGTCGTTTTTCTGTTGATTATATGATGAAAGACTTAGGTTTGGCTCTGGAAACGGCTAAAGGCCTCCACGTTCCCCTGCCCTTCACATCTCTGGCCATGCAGGTTTACGAAAGTGCTCGGGCTGCTGGGAAAAGTAAAAAATATTATCCCGTCGTCATCACGCAATGGGAAGATTTAACGGGAGTCAAGGTGAGAGAATAATTTTAAAAATTATTTAATTCTCACCACGTAGACTTCTGTTTCTTCTCCTTGAGCATAAGGGCCAAAGAGGATGGCATCTGGAAACCCCTTAACTTTTACAAAATAAGAACTTTGGGAATTTATCTCATTTTGGACGGCCCAGGCTACAAATTCTTTTTCTCCTAAATTTAATTTGATCCCTTTTAAGGGATAGTTAAGCACGGCCCGTTCCGGGAGAAATCCCTTGTGACCCACGGCATGAAAAGTTATCTCCCCCACGGAGATGCCAAACATGGCTCCGGACCAGGTTGCCTGGGTCGGCCCAATTTCAAACCATTGCCCAATTTGGGCATTTCCATAAACATCAAGGCGGTATTCTGAAGAAATAGGTGGGGAAGGAGCATGAACTTTCGCTACTAACTTGGCTGGAAGGGCGGTATCTGCGAGAGATAAAAATTCCACACTCTTTAAAGAAGTAGGTAGATCTGCTGCCGCAGGAGGAGTTCCTTCCGTTAATAGAACAATGATGGGAAAAGAAAGGCCTCTATTAGCCTGGACAGTAATAGCCAAAAGGGAAAGGCCATAGCGAATTGTGGGCGTAGTCAGACTTTGCTCATCGGCCAAGATTAACCATAGAGCGACTTCTGGTTTTATTAATTCCTCTCGGGGACTCATCCAAGCCATATTAGCTAAATTATCTTCCCAGAAATGACCATTGACCTCGATTCCATAAGTTTTCATTTGGGTGATTAATTTTTTAATCTCCTCCTCTGCTCGCACCAAAGAACTTAGCCATATTGATTTCGCCATTTTCCTATCTCCTTTCACCTTCGCTTCCCTAAGAGAGAATAAGAAGGAATTTTAATTATGGGACGAAGATTTACGCAGATCGCCGATGTTTAATTATAAATTGTTCGGCGAGCTATGCGGCCTCCCGGGTTGATTAGCCAAAGCGGCCCCGGTAGCAAATTCCATCATTTTATTAAAAAGCCAGACTCCTGGCCAAGTTTTCTGGCTAAAAGCTTCATGCTTCTCCGCCCAATCGAGAGAAAGAGTCAAAGGAACAGTCACTAAGGGCACTTGGTATAGTTCCGCAGATAATCTGGCCATGGCTACCATCATACTCCGGGTAATCCTGACTGTCTTTACTTCATTATTGATGGGATCACGGCATAATTCTGGTGGAGAAGTTACATTATACTCTCGGCAGGAAAAAGGCCTTATGGGGTGAATAGTGCAGGTGTTATCTTCCAAGAATGGACAAGGCCGGCCCATATGAAAATATTCTCTACCCAATTCTTTATGCTCTCCTGTGTCTTCTATCTTCTCCAATTTTTCCATAAGCCCTCTATTGCTCATGGCTTCTTTGATTACGCCGAACCGCCTTTCTAATGCCTCTCTTCTCTCTGATGGAAGTCTGCGCATATAATCTGCTAAAAAGAAGGCCTCTGGTGGGGATAAAGGAACAAGCTGACAACAGCAGACACCGCATCCTTTTTGGCAACTTACTTTAGCCCCCCTCTGCACTTCCCGTCTAATAGCCAATTCCACAATACCATTACAAAGCTGCTGCATGGGAGGAATTAGGCTGGTAAGACGCATAGGAATGTTAGGTACCTGAACGCGCGCCGGAGGGAGCTGCCCATCAGGGGTTTCGATAGAGAGGGTGAATACCTTTAATTCTACGGACTCATAAGCAGAAAGCATTTAGTTCATCCAAAGAATTATGGGTTTAAATCAGCGGGAGATTATTTTGCTATTGATGTCGCAGTAATACTCTGGACTGAATTGGGGTCTCTGGGCATAAAGATCAGCACCAAAAGGCTCTTTCCAACAATAAAGATCAGCGCCAAAAAGGTCATGCTCTGCTCTTTTGCTGATGTCTTGGACCCCGGCCCTTCTTATACCCCTCGCTGTTTGCCCAATTTCCATCACTTTAACCATTTTTACCCCTTTTGATGACTTATAAATTTCCTAAAAATCTATTTAATTTTTGAGGCAATTAATTTTGCCTGGCTTAATTCTTCAGGTGAATATTGTTTTATTTGATCCACTTTAAAAGGAAAAGGATGATTTAATAATTCATCAATTGCATTTATTGCTACATCGCAAACTCTTATAAAATAAGTATATCCGCCGGGAGCAACATTTAGAGCATTTCGCAAATCGTCTAATAAGGGCAAAATATAAGGTACCAAAGTTTGATCTCCAATATATACAAGATCTTTTAAGGCCTGAACCCTTTGTTTTAATTCGGTATTTTGCAGCATGGCAACATAATTTTGGCGGCTGGCGCTATCTTTAAGGCGCACAAGCGCCAGAAACATTCCATGCTTCGCCTGAGCATCTACTTCTTTAGCATATTGCTTTTGCAGAATCTCGATGGCCCGGGGATCACCGATTTTCCCCAAGAGCAAAGCAACATTTTCTCTCACATATTCATCAGCGTTATCAGTAACTTCTTTTAAAAGCAAAGGAAGGTCTTCATGGCTATAATTGTTATGTAAAAACCGGCAAGCTGCAGCTCTTACCATATCATTGGAGTCATTAAGCGCTTTGAGAAATCCTTGACGGGCTGCTTTCCCACCAGAGGCATTTAAACAATGCAGGGTTAATTCTCTTACCTCTGGATCACCTTCCTCAAGAAGAGGCAAGAGATGGGGGCCTATTTCGGGTTTGAAAAGGCCCTTTTGGTCAATGATTTTCCAATCCTTCCTTTTTATGCTTTCTATAATCGGCGCTGTCATCATATCTATTCCCCTTTTCTTCTCTTTGAGTCTGGTGGCCACAAAAATATTGCTTATTCCTTGGGCGTTTTTGGGGGCATCGGAGACCACTTCATGTCCGTTAAATAATACTTCAGAAAAGAAAAATAAAGTACCAGATAAAACAAGAAAATATTTTCTTCCCTTTACCATAAAAATTCTTAGTTTGTTTAATAAGGGTCTAAAGCCCGCCTTCGCGCTCGGGCTAACTCTCCATCCCTAACATCTGCCGCCAGATCTTTTACTGTAATTAGCGCACCCCGCCGATTTGCCCCATAACCAACAGTATCTCGGTAAGAAGGATTTTGGTTCCCATATGGGTTATAACTATACATTAAGCAGCGCAAAGCCCAAATGTCCCTCCGGACATGAGCCCCAGAAGCATCAACATCTGTATGATCGTCAATATCAAGGAAATGGCCCAACTCATGGGCCAAGTCATTATCATCGGCATCATCGACAATTACTATTCCATAGCCATTTGGCCGGGCCACATCTTTATCGTAGGCCAATCCAATAATCTCATTAGATTGTTTTACACAATAAATATTAATCCTATTGGCAGCAGGACGCAAATTAATAATACGCGAAAATTCTCCCCAGGTTGGCGGGGTAGCGTGCAAATTAGTGGTCATTTGACCAGCAACTGCCAAGCCGTTTATCGTTTCATTTTGAGTTTCCTCCTCCCTATAAACAAATTCGATTCCGCATGGCCGCCATATCTTATTCACATCTTCAAACATTTTCACCATGCTTGCGGCTGTCCTATTAGTACTAACACCATTGATACTTACTAGATGTACTTTCACTCGCAATTTCCGCAATTGAAAGATGTGCGGTTCCAATTCACCGATAACCGGACCATCTGGAGCTCCCAGATGCACTTGAATTTTTACTGGTTTATTTTTGGAATCTTTTAATCCCTTAATTTCAAATATTCCATCAGGCGCAAGGGGATCATTTTTGTTGGGAGAAATAACTTGGGCATATTTCTCATCTGTGCTGGTTATATAAAGAGGCGCCGATTCATCAATATCCTCTCGCGAAACTTTTAGTTTAATAATATCTCCTTCAGTAACGCTTACCATTGCCCCCCTGGTATCCGTGGCCCCCCATGTACCAGGTCTTGTTCCCATCTCAAACCCGCGGGCATCTACATCAGGACAATCTTTTTGGGGAGGTCCAGTGCAAGCACGCATGAAGCGGATAGGCACAATTATTTGGGAATGAATCTTGGCTTCTTTAGTTTTTTTGAAAGCCTTTACCTGAATAGCCATAACTAATTACCATCCAACCTCAGTTTTGAGTCTGGCTTGGGTCGATGGATCTGCTTCCCCGTTTATACAGTTAATCGTCAGCCCATGGTCGGCTTGAAAGTCTAAAATTGCACGTTCGGTCTCCCATCGCTTATTCCCATCAACTCCATTTTGGTCATTTCCCATATGCCCCAATTGATAGCCTAAGATGCGCAAGCGCTGCTGTTGCCCTAATAAGGTAGTTTCAGAAGCAAGGTCGGCATTGCTTACAGTTACGACATATTCAGCCACTGCTTGGCCTTCCCAGAGAAGCTGGAGGGTCGCTTGTTCACCTTGGATATGCATTTCTATCCGTCCATCTTCTCCTGTTTCTTTTTCAGAAGTAGTCAACCCTTTGGAAATGACTCGATACTTTAGGCCCTTAATGCCTCGTTTGTCTCCTTTATCTTTACCAGGAGACTTCTGAAAAAAAATCTCCACCGTGTTTAGGTTCAAAGTATTATGGGCCTCAGAATCAAGAGTAAGTCGCGCTAAAAAAAAGCTCATTGGCCAAACTTCTCCTTTAAACGATTGCGGGTAGCTTCATCTGCTACACCGGTTACCTTCAAACCCTCTCTTTGTTGGAATTCACGGATAGCGAGGGACAAATCTTGCTTGATGGCATATCCGAGATTAAATAATCGACATTTTACCCCTTCATCTGTATCTATGGGATCAATAGTACCCAATTGGAATTCATAAATGTCTTGATCATTTCCTTTTCCCACAATTAATTTCCCCCTCTTGGCCTTGGCGGGTATTTTTTCTTCGAGGTAACCATCGCCATCCGTAGTCCCTTCTTTCGTCTGGCCTTCGATCTCTAACTTATAGGGTTCGTTAGCTCGGGGTTCATCATCTATTGTTAACCGAATTTTAATTTTGGCCATTGCGCCTTTGGCCTTAAAACGGTGTCTTTGCTCTGTTGTTCCAGATTCTTCTTTGTCTTCTTTATCCGGCACAAAAACTATATCACCAGGATAGAGGACATTAGGGTCCTGGCGCTTTTGCTTCAATTTAGCATTCTTGGGATGGTTCCAGATTTTATCCCAGGAAATCCCATTTTTCGCCGCTATGCTGGATAAGCAATCGCCTTGTTTAACGATATATTCTGGCATATTTGGTCTTCCTTCTTCAACTATATCTTTATAAAATTTAATCGCTATTAATATTTTTCCCTATCCCATAATTTACCATAATCCCTGTCTTCATCTTTCGGGGGATATTAATATTTTGGTTTACCCCCTATTCTTTCTTAACTCCCCCAACCCCTCTTACACTTAAGAGGGGAGAAGAACTATAAACTCCCACTAACGCCTCTTAAACTAAGAGGGGGAGAAGGGGAGTTATTTACCTCCCTTACTCCCCTCTTAAATTAAGGGGGGATAAAGGGGGGTTACTTTAATCTCTAAGCGAGGGTAAAAGAGGGGTTACTTTCATTGCCAATTCGGCCAAAACCCCTTCCATATTTAATAATACCTCATTATTCCAATATCGAAGCACCTCTATCCCTTTTGCCTTCAAATATTTTGAACGAACTAAATCATAATCCTTGCTTTCTAAATGATTATGCTGCCCACCATCCAATTCTATGGCCAGTTTCAATTTTGGAGAATAAAAGTCTAAAATATAAGGACCGATACTGTATTGACGAAAAAATTTTACTCTATAAATTCTTTTGTTTCTTAGCTGTGCCCATAAAACTTTCTCTGCCTCGGTTTGATTCTGCCTCAACTCCCTTCGCCGTTGCTTTAATTTTGGATCATTACGTAAGAATTTCATAATTTCCGCATCACCCCTCAACCCTTCTTTCTCTCCTTTAAATCCCCCTACCCCTCTTACACCTAAGAGGGGAGAAGAAGAGTTATAAACTCCCCCCGCCCCCTCTTAAAATAAGAGGGGGCGTTATAAAATGATCTAACCCCTTTTCCCCATCTTAAACTAAGAGGAGGCAAAGGGGGAGTTATTAAGGAATTTATAGCCCCTTTCGGAAAATTTTAAGAATTCATTCTGCCAAATCATATCTCACTATGAATACGCCTCGATCATCTACAGCCATCTGATATATTTTTCCTTCAGATGAAACTCTGATAGACCGCCAGACCTCATGGGGAGCCTTTTGTACAAGCAGTCTTATTCGCCCCATTTCTCTCAACTCAGGGGAGAGCACTACAACTTCATTAGCGTAGTTCCTTTTCCCTTTGGCATTTTCATCCTCAAGGAATGCTCCCAGAAAAATTCTCCCCTTTTGGTCATCCCATACTCCAAGGAGACTGACAATGGCCATGTTAAAATAAACAATGCATTCAGGATCCCAATGGACAAGACTATCTTCTTTGGAACGATAAACAACTGCTGTTATTTCCCCAATTTTTTTCATATTAAATATTCTTCTTCCATTTAAAGAAAGTTTTCCGGGGACAGAAATTCTCTCAGTTGCTATTCCCTCCAAAGAGGCTACCCGCACCATGCGCCCATCTAATTGAACCCAAATACCCGAGAATTTTCCTTCTTTAATTATCAGAATCTCTGTAACCGATCCAGAATCGGGAATAAGATTTCCCTCCAAAGAAATGGTATTCAGAATTTTACCATTGGCCTCAATGATATAGAGAGCTGTCTTTTCGCGGCCAGTAACATAAAATCTCTTCAATAAAGCGATTTTATTTTCCGAAATTAAATCAATATCTTTAAAATCCAAATGGTCTTTTTCATCGATAGGAATCGTTCTAATCCTTTTCCTATCTTTAAACACCTGAATACGGGAGTTTATTTGATCGAGAATGTAGATTTCTCCATCTTTACCCAAAGTAAAGCTCATTGGACCTTCGGGATTACCTTCCGAGGGAGTACTGACTCCAAGGTTGTCAGGTGCTGAGCCAAATCGCGCCCTTAATACTTCAACAGATTTTACTCGGAGAAATTCTTTTTTTGCTTTCCCTTTGGGACTCGCAGATTCACCAAGCGAATAAGAATTGCATATGAAAATTAAAATTATGCCTAAAATACCGAGCACCCATATTTTTTGATTCATTATCTTTTTCCCCTTCCCTTAACAACTTTCATTTTTTTTCATTGCCTCATTTTTTTCCTTTTTTCAGAAAGCATAAATAATGGATAAGGTTCTTCTACTTTGGACCATGAATATCTTAGTTATTCCGTTGCTTAAGTTAGCTCCTCGATTAATCCCCAATAATGATTATTAAAATATTTTTCGACTATCTCATTAATTGTGAGTGGTGTACTCCCCCAGGTACTCGTCCATTTGGTATCTGCGGCCTTTTTAAGTTCGGGTTCCTTTATTAGGTCTTTATAATATTTTGTATCAGATACTTTTTTCTTACTGAGAACCCGGAAATGCACATGAATTTCGTCATTTTGGTCCAAATTTTGAATCTTATCAAAAACCCATTCAAATTTTTTCAGGTCAGCACTTTTATAACTTATCACGAATCCAGCTACATCAGAAAGTAAATCAATCGCCCCTCCCACGCCTACTAGAGCGATCATCTGGGGGTCAAATCTTTTGATTTGACAATTTATTAAACTTCTCATTTAACTGGTTAAAAGATGCTAATAACTTTCTGTTCTCCTTGAGCCTAAGCTCTAATCTCCTTCTATTCTGACTCACCGTCGAATAATCTACGCCAAAGACCTCTCCTATTTCCTCTTGGCTGCAACTTGTATACCGATAAGCCATTTCCATGGCCATCTGCCTCAACTCCTTGCCCCTCTTTGAAATGAGCATCCCTCGATCTACCTGAAAATGATCGGCCACCCCAAGGAGAACTTCTTCTATGGTCAGAACCTTCTTTAATGATCTTAAGGCTGGTATTTCCCTTACGCTTACCCCTCTATCAAGATAATTTCTTACTTTCTCAAGAAACCCCTCGCTTCCCAGTACCATCCGACTTTTCAGTTCCTCAAATGGATTGGAAAGAGTACCCTTCAGTCCCTCCATCATGTAACTCCTATAACCCACTTTGGAAAACTTATTATTTCTTTTAAAGAAGCCTTCTATTCTTTCGTATCGAATCCAATTTAACTTTTTTCTCTCATCAAGATAACCAGGAAGGGTACTCCATAAATAATTTTTAAGGTATTGCCATTTATCTTCCACCGCGGTTCCTTCCCATTCTTTAGTCCGCACTGGGTTAAGATGAATATATCGACTCAGAACCAGGAGATATGGATCTTCTTCGACGAGAATTCCCTTGAACCTGCCTTGAAAAAGATGGCCATTTCTCCCATGTCTTTTATTAAACCTGATTGTGTAAGTGAGCCCAAAATGCTGCATAAAATAGCTTAAATTTGCATTGGGCGTCTCTAAAATCATGTGATAATGGTTATCCATCAGGACATAAGCAATGACCTCTATCCCGGCAACCTCAACGCTTTCTTTTAAAGTCTTAATGAATAGATCCCGGTCTGAGTCATCTTTAAAAATCGAGTTCCTCTCATTTCCCCTGCTCGATACGTGATAAATTGCACCGGCAAATTCAACCCTCAATTGTCTTGCCATGGAAAACCTTTAGCATATAAGAATTTTGTCAAATCAAAAGATTTGACCCCATATTATGATAAGCTATTTTCCCTTTTCATTTAAAAAAATAAATTTATTTTCCCGCAGCAGCGATTAACTCGCGAGCCATACGCAGCTGCTCCGCATTGTATACTCTGTTCCCCGTTGGGAAGGGAAATGTCTTTCCCGTAAGGGAAGCCACTGCTTCCAAAGCTCGATCGCAAACCCTGTGCCAAATAGGCCATCTTTCTTCGCCTACATTAACCACCCGAGCTTCATCGCTTAACAAAGGCAGTAATCTTTTAACCAGAGTTGGCTCATTTATATATTCCAGCTCCCCAATTGCTTTATAACGAATTTTGGGATCTTCATGGGAAAGCCTACTTAATACTTCTTGCCGTTCAGGGCCATCTTCCAGCTTGGCGATAGCCAATTTCATTTTGAAGGCTGCTTCTCTATCTTCTTCTCGGCCCAACTGAGATTTAATAGCAGGCAAAGTTGAAGAGGCCCCTATACGCCCTAAAATTCGAGCTACCTCTCCTCGTATGCGCGGATGAGGCGATTGCGCCAGGAAAGCGCTCAATGGACCAACAGCTCCTGGGCTGTGCGTAACATGTAAGAGATTGAGAGCTGTGTTCCAAACATCTTGCTCTGGATCATTCAGAGCATCTATTAAAGCCTGGACCGCTTCTTCCCCTTTTACTTCCGCCAAACATTCCAGGACCAAAGCTCTTTCCCGGGGAGAAGCAGCTTTTGTTCTTTTTAAAAGAACCGAAAGGGCCGACCTTCCCAACCTGCTGGCCGTGGCCCGAGCATCTCCATTTAATTGATTAAGCTGTTCTTCTAATAGGCGCACATCCACTTTAGTTTCCTCCATTTTTAATAAATATCCTTTTTGGCCGGCCACCTCTCTTCCCGGAAAAAATACCAAGGTAAGAGCCAGCACTCCAAAAATTAACCTCTTAAGGAGTAAATAAGCTTGCTTGTCTATTACGGGCATCTGCATACTCGTTATCGGTTTGGTCATTAGCTAAATTTTTTATAGTAATCATATGGCCTGAACGTCCTTCCCCATAGCCTACGTCTGTGCCTGCAAAAGCATAGCGACCTCCCCTCCCCGTCCGATCTGTCGAGTTTAATCCTACCATATAATACATAAGTCGCCGTCTGCTCCAAAGATCATGGCGACGCCTGGTAACCGTGGCATGCCATTGGGGATCATCATCTGCATGGGCATCTTCCGGAACAGCATGACCTATTCCAGACAGGTTCAATATATGACCCAATTCGTGAGCCAAGGTATGGGCTTGTGTTTCCAAATCAGCAGCACTATCTGAAACAACACATCCCCTTGCTGCCGAACTACCAAAACCGACATAAAAAGGACGGCCGTCAGCACTTGCGGTTCTAATTTCGCGGACAAAATAGATATTTAGCCTATTGGCAACGGGATTGGTGGCCATCAAGCGGGTAAAATTTTCATTATTTTCCCCGGATCCATAGACTGGGCAAAGCAATGCGCCATCCGTGGGATTGATGCCATTACGGGCTACCTGATTGGTAAGGTCAGTATTGTCTCTCTGAGTATCTACATGGAACTCAATTCCACAGGGCCGCCACATACGATTTACTTCATTCATAAGATTGGTTATATCAGCAAAAGTCCTACCTGTGGTGTTAGCAGCCGTGCGAGTTGATGGAGGAGTATAAATAGCTGTCCGGTGCACAGCGCAAGGAACAGTTAGAAGTTGAGAAATGTGGACAGTGAGCTCACCAACTATCGGACCATCCAAAGCCTGGGCATGGATTCTAATCTTTACATCTCCATCATTAGTAGAGGAAGCCCGAAAATCAATAGAAACTTCATAACCATCAGGCAATTGTCCGGGATTAGGAGGCGGGTTTATAAGCGTCAATTTACTGGTGTCCTCGCTAGTCACAAAAAGAGGGGCATTATCGATAAGTTGTTCCCTGACCAAGGTAACGCGAGTAAGATCACCCCGACAAACTCCCACTACGGGCCCCCGATAGGGCTCGGTGTATCCCCGATCATCCAGGTCAGGGGCATATGTTCCCGCCGGTACAGGATCTATATAACGGGTAAAACGCACTGGTACAATTCGTTCTCGTTTATAAACCTCTTTTATAAAAACAAGTGGCATGGCTATTCTCCAACTCGATCGCGTAGAGCTCGCTGGGTTCTGGGGCCTGGAAGGCCATCAATTACTAAAGGACTATTGTCAGCTTGGAAATTAAGGACGGCCAGTTCTGTCCGGGGACCCATATCACCATCAACAGGACCAGCATTATATCCCAATATGTTCAACCTCCTCTGTACCCCTCTAACTTGGTCAACTGGCTCCAGCCGAGTGCGGGCTCTCACCACATATGTTGTGCCCATAATATTTAAATCTGCTGTCTCTCCTGACCCCAACCTAACGGTTACTTTACCATCAGCACCTGTAGTTCCCCGAGAGGGAGGGCTTCCCCCAACTGTAATTTCATAATTTAAACCTTGAATAGCAGCTTCGGCCTCCGTACCTGGATAACGCTGGAAAATTAGTTCAATAGGTCTCCGCTGAATAGTGGCATGACCAGATGCTCCAGACTCTCTGCGGGGAACTGCGCGTCCGTTTGCCATATTACGCTCCTCCTTATTTTAAGACCCATGGACTTCTAAAAGCTTATTACGCGTCGCTTCATCAATCTTGCCGGTCACCTGCAGACCATTCTTTTCTTGAAATTCTTTTAGAGCCTGCTCAAGTTGGGGGGTTTCTCGCCCATTAACTTCACCACAATCAAAGTTTAAGTTTAAAAGCCTTGCTTGCACTCCGGTAATGGTGTCGATGGGATCAAGCTGCCCTAATTGTAAAATAATCGGAGTGTCACCCTCGAGTATTAAAACTCCTCGCTGAGCATTTGGGGGAATCGTTTGTTCGATTTTACCATCTGCATCAGTAGTCCCATTATAAATACGGCCATCAATTTGGAGAGTGTAATTGACATTTGCCCGAGGTTTTTCATCTTCCAGGATTCTTAATTTTAACTTAGCGGGCACCCCTTTTAGTTTGAACCTATGCTTTTGTTCCGTTCCTGCCGATTCCTCCTTCACTTCTTTCTCCGGAACAAAGAGGACATCTCCCGGATAGAGAATATTGGGATCTTTTCTCTGTTCTTTCAGTCGGGCATTCTTAGGATGATTCCAGATTTTTTCCCAAAAGAGGCCATACTTTGCGGCAATGCTGGATAAACAATCACCTTGTTTTACTGTATAATCAGGCATTTAGTTTTCTACCCTTTCCAAAATAAATTCAAGGAATGAAATTCCCAAATAGCCATTCGATGATGTCAGATTTTATCTATTTTAATTAAGCAAGTTTTATTCCTTTTTAATAAAAGATTCGAACTTTTCTTCTTCCCCTAAATGGCGGCCCTATTTTAAATTTGCGGGTACTCTCCTTGTCTTGGGTATTCCAATTTTCCATTGTTCAGCAAATAAAGAATCCACCCCTTTTTGTATATTTTACTCAATAATCTTCAACCCCACCAAAAATATTTTTTAACATGGAATTTATTATTTAACCGAATAATTTCAATGGATTATAAAAACCGATGTTAAAAACTCGGGAAATTCCCGTCCTAAAAAGCTTGACATGCTTCTTATTGTTTTATGCATTAGGGCATACTTTAAATTTATTTTTCCTCTGCCTTACCAACTCGAAAGCAAATTAAATGGCCAAAGATTACAAAGTCAAACAAGGTGATTGCCTAAACAGCATTGCTTTTGCGCATGGATTTTTTGGGTATCTTCAGCAGCAGCATCTCGTCGATTAAACTCAGATACCGGAAGAGACTATAGGGGCCCATCCAAATTACTTTTTAGCAAATTATAATCCTTCCCTTTTGCTTCGATCCAAGCCCAATTGTCCTTTAATTTGAGGTAATCCACCAGAAAGACAATTTGGGGAAGCGTGGGTACTTTCATTGAAAATTAAGATTGTTAGATTCTGGAAGATTCTTCAACCCCTTTGCCCATTAGCATAATTTTATTTCTCGATTTCCGGAATAAATGATATATCCATTGCATATTTTTTAGGGTTTTGCGGATCAATGCGCACGAGTATATCTTTGCCTTGGATAAAAGCGGTCGGATCGCTCCAGATTTCTTTGCTTTTAAATATATAAAGTCTGTTGGTCAGCGGATCACGCCAATGGGCTACTATCCTATATGGAGATCGCCCTCTGATAACTGTAGAATTATCGATCTCCACCGATTGAAATTCAGCATTAATTATTTGTCCATATTGCTGCAGCCAGGCATCTCTTTTGGCGGAGTGTATCATGATGATAAACATAAATAAACCAATTCCGCTGAAAGCAATCCCCATTCCTGTGGATAAGATACAGAAAATCCATATGGAAAAGAATGAATCAATCTTTGCGCGATAAGGATTATTGGGGTCATATCGTACCTGAACCTGGGCACCCTTTTTATACGCCGGTGGATTACTGCCAGTGGTAGATTTAAAATCTATAGTCTCACCAGTTGCCGTCTTAAATCTGATCACAGGATAGTATACGCCAGCGGAGGAACGTGATGAACTATCGCTTTGGAGGACGAGGTCTGTTACTGTTCCTGGGGCAATTGCCGACGTCTCCATAAACTTTTTAGTCTCGTTAAACTGCCAATAGGCGACTAATAACAAAATTATCCCCGTTGCCAAGAATAAAGGAGCAAGTATTTTCGTGATTTTCATTTTCTCTCCATAATAATATAAACTCCTAATTCTTTCCCTCTCCCCATTGAGACTGGGTCACAATCCACTTTTGGTCCTCGCGAACGACCCAGCCCCATTAAGGGAACCTTCTTGAACCACAAGTTTAACTCGTCCTAATTCTTTCAGCTCTTTGGCTTTTTCCTTTTTATTTGCATCTTCCCGAAAAGCGCCTGGGAATTTTTCTATCCTTATCCCTTTTAGTTTCATGGTTCATTTTCCATCAGGATACTCCATCTTTAAAAGGAATGTAGCGCATATTCTGCGGGAAATTTTTAAATTCAAATAATATTAATTTGGGCTTTTTTAACTTCTCGAGCCCCAAGGTCAGAAATGGCTGTAATTCCTCGCCAAACTTGATAAAACACCTTCTCTTCGGGAATTAGACAGAGGGTGTCGAGATTCATGGTTACCTCTTCGACAAAGGTAGGTGCATTTCTTTCTAGGCCCTGGGACTTAATTAAAGTAGTCTTTATTTTTATCCCCGGAAGCTTAAATTCCACTTTCCCTTCGGGAGTTAAATTAAAAAGGGCTACTTCTTCGTCTCCCCGCAGATAGCCTTGGAGTTGGAGATCAGGATGGGCAGCGTTATAAAACTCATACCGAAAATCGAGAGGCAAATCCGGGCATCTTTCTCTTTGCCATTTTTCATCATAAGTACCCAAATATTTGTACCTGGGCATCCAGGATTTCCCGTAGAAACCAAATCCTACTGGTTTAGGATGGTCATCCCAATTTTTAATCAGATGGTGAGGATCTTCAAGATTTGGTAAAGGAGCATTATTAATAGTCTTGGCAGACTTTTTATCAAAATATCCTTTCCCCAAAGGATTCTCTAAACAGCGCCCACCAGTTAAGGGATCCATTCCGCCAAAGGCCCGTTCATAAATTAGCTCCAGGGAGGTGAAAGGTACGGGTAAGGAAATCGAAGGCGGCAGAAGATCACTCGTAAAATCCCAATGCCGATCACCATAAACGCGGATAGTCTTTTTCAATGATCCAACTTGCAAGGTCACCTCAACCTGCGCAGCAGCCCGTCCCCCAGGCGCATAAGCCTTGCCTATTAGCACCACATCAGCTTTGGGTTTAAAAGGAGCCGTATCTGCTTCAAATTTTACGCTTCCCCCTTTTTGGGCATCATAAAACTCATCCCCAAAGAATATGGGGATCTGGGTATAAGCTATTTCCGCTAGGCCTTTTGCCGGCATAGTAAATGTTCCTTTAACAATTATGGTTAGCTTGGGCCTCCCCTCCAAATCTCGAAAAGGAAGCGCTTCGGTTAAAAAAGGGGTATAATTTTCCATCTCCATAATTACACCAAGCAACCTGGAGGGCTATTCCCTACTCCACCCACCACCGGCCCCACGGGCACAAAAGGAGGCGCATAAGTAGGCACGGGTCCTGTACCCAAAACATTCTGGACTAAAGTACTGGCTTTGAAAATTTGAAAAACTGTGTTGAAGGCCTTAGCTATGGCCTCAAAAAGCTCTTGGGCATGCAAGGCCCGGGCATCTCCTAGATTATTCTCCATGGTTGACTTTAGCGTGGTTGGCGACAAACCACTCTCGCCTGGCGAAGATAAAGCTATTAGAGGTAATGGTAAATTGGGCGTGGGCGGGTGGACCGGCGCGGGACAAGCGGCAAAAGTTGGCGGATACATAATGGTGCCACTTAAACCCAAGTGCCAGGTCTGCCAAAGATTTCCCAAAGCGTTGGCTATAGCTTGGGCATACTTCAATTCTTGCGGTTTTTCTTTGGGCGCGGAAGCCATGATTAGAGGCGCCAGCGGAGGGCCTTTGACTCCGCTGGGAGTAAGCATTCCTACCGGGCCATTAATGATTACGCCAGTTATCGTAGTTAATTTCATCCACTTGTCAATAGCAGCACATATGGCGCCGCAGATCCCCTCGATGAATTTAGCAAAAGCTTCCCCGATAGTCTTAGCTGCTTCCACATGATATTTATTAAGGGTGGCTTCCCAAAATAGATTAGTGGGCGGATTGGGTATGTAAAACAACTCAGTCAAAGAGAAAGCTTTGGGAAATTGATCTCCCGGATAGGACCAATCAGTAGGAATTTTGATATTTTTAGCAATAAAATTTGCTTTGGCCAGCTCGGCCAACATTACTTTCTGGGGTGCAGGCATCCTTCTCTACCCTCCGACAATTACATCCGGACTCCCTTCGACGAGAAATCCTACTCCCCCGCAATGTCTATCCATGTCGCCAAAGCGATGAGCAGGTTTATTATTGATCAACACTGTAGCACTTCCCGTTACCGCCTCCCACGTGTTCGGCCCACAACAAGGGGCATGAATACCTTTATCCCCTACACGTAAAGCCGGCCGATTATCAACTAAGACATTGGGCGACCCTTGCACTGCCGGACCAATCACGGAATGGGGGCAAGCTACACAGCCATGGGCATCTATGGGCGCCTGCGATTTATCCCCTAATCTCCCTTGAGGGGGCATATCTTTTCTCCTTCTTCTGCTAAATTTTTACACCTTCTCCCAGGCATCTTTATCTAAATTGGGGAAAGTGATCCGGCAAGTTCCTGGATCAATACCACTGATGCGGGCAAAACCTTTCTCATCCAAAGTCCCTTCAGCCACAGTTTGACCATCCGGCAGAATGACTTTGTATTTTTCCCCAGGAACTGGATTTCCTTCTTCATCCACTAATTCAATTTCAATCCAACTCTTCTTCTCTTTCTCCTCTTCTGCAATTGGTTCTTTATGGGTAGGAGCTTCATAAGTAACGTCCTTCCCCGGAGCAGCACTGGTCGCAATAGCCGCCACCAAAGGCGCCATAGGCGGAACGGCTTGCAGTCCCGGCGAAGTTACGGGGGGGCCGGCGCCAGAATTGATATACACCATAGGACCCTTGATGAATACACCAGCAGGCGTTAGGATTACTGTGCTATCGCCACATTTAAGCTCTAAAGTAGAGGCTGCTTCGATATGACAATTCATGGCTTTAACATAATTAGTTTGGGCTACTTCTTGCTGATGATTGGCTTTAAAAAACTCCATAACATTTCCGGTCACGGTAAGCGAGCGGGAGCCAACTATTTCAATCGCTTCTTTTCCGCCAATCTTTAAATGGTAATCTCGAAGAATTTCCTTTACCTCGTCCCTTTCCACCTGGCCATGGCTATCTCTTTCTACTTTTTCTACTTTATCTCTTTTGACGGTCAAATGCCGGTCATGGCCCACCCACTCCCGCCGATCACTCTTTACGCGGATATCCATATCCCTCTCCGCGTGAATAAAAATCTGCTCTTTCCCTTTCTCATCTTCAAAACGAATTTCATTGAAGCCCTCACCACCCGGCGAACTATTAGTCTTTATCGTACTCTTCGTTTTCTCATCAGGAAGATTATAAGGAGGCATATTATCGGCGTTATAAACTCGGCCAGTAATGATCGGCTGATCAGGATCCCCTTCGAGAAAGTCGACAATTACTTCCTGGCCCACACGGGGGGTGAAGATAATCCCATAGTTTCCGCCAGCAAACCCATTGGCCACTCTAATCCAACAAGAACTTTTTTCATCTCTTTGGCCTTCTCTATCCCAGTGAAATTGCACTTTTACCCGGCCATATTTATCCGTGTATATTTCTTCCCCTTTGGGCCCAACGACAATGGCTGATTGGAGACCTTCGACTACGGGTTTGGGAGTCTTCCTTTCCGGACGGAAGGTGACGGTGGCGGGGATGCAGACAAACTGATTTTCATAACTGAATTCTTCGCCAGCGGCGGCGATCTCTTCTAAGGTCTGCGGCTGCGCCCCTTTATGGCGCACCTCTACTAAAAAATACTCTTGATTAAAATTTTTGCGCTCGTGGTCCGTAAGTTTAAATTTAAAACCAGGGATAAGGCGCGGACAAACACTTTTACCCTCACCTTTTTCTTGGAAAGTCATTATCTCTTGCAGGCGAATTTGGGCCAGCCTCTTGCCTCTATCCTGATCAATATATCCCCCGGGATAATCATAAATTTCCTGCCTTTGGAATTTTTTGGCTTGTTCCTGGGCAGTTAGATCCAAAGCAGGCTTCTCAAAATTAAAATCCCGCTGGGTTACTTTTCCCGAAAAAATCCTTTGCGCAAAAATAAATTCTTGGACAAACTCCTCTTCGGGAACTAAGCCTTCTCCAGGATGGTAAGGTACCTCCCCATCTCCGGGAATGGCTTTATAGGCCACCGGGCTATCAGCAAAAACTAAGAGATGCTTGTCTTGGGCATGCTCGAAAAAATAAAAAATGCCTTCCTCTTCTAATAAGCGCGAGATGAAGTTTAGGTCAGTTTCCCGGTACTGAACACAATATTCTCTTTCTTTATACTTGTCTTTATCCTGCAGGCGAAATTCATAGCGATTGCTGGGGATTCCGGCGTCCTGGAGAACCTGCTTAATTATCTCTTCAATTTTCTTATTTTGGAAGATACGGCAATCCTGTTCCAAGGAAAGAAGCCAGAGGTAAGGTACCAGGGTAGCGCGATAGAGAATAAACCGCCCCCTACTAGTCACCTGCATAAATTGATTAATAATCCCGTGCAGGTAACGTTCTTCTTTTTCGCCCAAGATGGTGAGCAAACCTTCCTGCGCCACTACTTTATCGAAATCTATTTCCTCTTCCGTGGCTAAGAGTAAGTGCCCTTCAAAGGGAGCAGAAACTTTTTCTAAAGCCGTAAATTCCACTACTCCCAAAGAAAGCTTTGCTTTCGGGATCTCGAATAAAAATCTGGCTTCGCGCGCCGATTTGCCCCAAATCATTTTTAACCTCCAAAATCAATCCTAAAGGAGCCATCTTCCGCCAGACCGAGATTAATTTGGGCCGGCATTTCTCCTTGACCCATGCGGGTTAAAATTTCTCTGGAGATTTGCGGAAGGATCGTTCCCCGCATTATGTGATCTATATTCCGAGCCCCGGTTTCCACTTCTTGACAGCGGCTGGCAATCTGTTCCACCACTTCGGGCGTATAGGTGAATTTGATCTTATTACTCTCGGACAGGCGGCGGGCCAGCTTATCTAATTTGAGGATAACTATCTCTTTCATATAACTTGGATCCAACAGATAGAAGGGTACAATGGTCATCCTGGCTAATAAAGCAGGTTTAAAATGGTGACTTAAAATGGGACGGATAGCCGCAATGACCGTCTCCAAAGGTGGTCTACTTCCTGGCGCGCAAAGCTGCGTAATAACATCCGAAGCTAAATTACTGGTTAAGAAGATAACGGTATTTTTAAAATCAATTACCCGCCCTTCGCCATCCGCAAGCATGCCCTTGTCAAAGACCTGATAAAAGAGATTGAGCACATCGGGATGAGCTTTCTCGGTCTCATCAATCAGCACCACGGAATAAGGTCGCTGGCGCACAGCCTCAGTCAAAACCCCACCTTCCCCATAACCAACGTAACCTGGGGGTGATCCAATCAATCTGCTCACGGTGTGGGCTTCCTGAAATTCACTCATATTAATCGTTACTAAAAATCGTTCTCCCCCAAAAAGGAGGTCAGCCACAGCCAACCCCGTCTCTGTTTTCCCTACCCCACTGGGCCCGACTAAAAGAAAAATGCCCAAAGGTTGCTGAGGGTCAGTCAAACCTGTCTTGGCCGCTTTGATCACTTCGCTTATTATTTTAATGGCTTCATCCTGTCCTTTTATTCTTTGCTTAAGGTTCTCTTCTAATTTGATAATATTCTGGGCCTCATCCCGTAATACTTTTCCCAAAGGAATTCCCGTCCAGTCCGAGACGACTTTAGCTACTACATCTGGATCAACTTCGATGCGCACTAAGGGATTATCTCCTTGCACCTTGGTCAATTCTGCCGTATTTTGGGCTATCTTTTCCTTCAATTCTTTAACTTTTGCTTCATCTCCGTCTTTGCTTTTTAGTTCATAAAGTTCTTTTCTAAGGGCGACTATTTGGCGGGCCAATTCTTGCTCCTTTTGCCACCGGCCGTTTAACTCCCCAATTTCCTGCCTTAATCTTTCCAGCTCTTGGTCAATCTCTTTTAGCCGCGTCTCCTCCACCGGTATTCCATGAAGTTGATCCCTTTCCAAAGCTTTCTTTTCCCTTTCTAAGGCCTGCATTGTCCTTTCTTTATCGTCGATAATATCCGGCTTAGCCGTCAAAAGAATCTTCACTCTGGCCGCGCTGGTATCTAAGAGGTCCACCGCTTTATCCGGAAGTTGCCGGCCAGAGATATAGCGGCTGGAAAGCTCAGCCGCAGCCCTAATGGCATCATCTCGGACTACTACTCCGTGGGATTCTTCATACCTCTCTTTTAATCCGCGCAATATTAAAATAGCCGTATCTACGGATGGTTCGTCTAATTTGACTAGTTGGAAACGCCGCGCCAAGGCCGCATCTTTCTCGAAATACTTCTTATATTCAGACCAAGTGGTCGCGGCAATCGTGCGCAACTCGCCCCGAGCTAAAGCGGGTTTTAAGAGATTGGCCGCATCACTCCCTCCGGTGGGCCCGCCAGCTCCAATCAAAGTATGGGCCTCATCAATAAAGAGAATGATGGGCTGCGCGGATGCTTTGATCTCATTAATCACTGATTTCAAACGATTCTCAAATTCTCCTTTTACCCCCGCTCCAGCTTGCAGTAAACCCATATCTAACCCCAAGATAGAAACGCCTTTAAGGATATCCGGGACGTCTCCTTTAACGACTCTTAAGGCTAAGCCTTCCACCACGGCGGTTTTCCCTACTCCGGCCTCGCCTACGACTATGGGATTATTTTTGCGGCGGCGGGCCAGGATATCGATCATCTGATGAATTTCCCGATCGCGCCCGAAGACGGGATCAATTTCTCCTGCTGCTGCTTTCCGCGTAAAATCGACACAAAAACGAGCCAAGGCTGGGCCTGCTGCTGCCACCCCCGCTTCACCTGCGGGCATCTCTCCAGGAGAAGGCTGCTCCACTGATCCCTTAACTAAATTTCGAAATTGGCCTAATAAACCTTCCCGGCCGATTGGCTTTAGCAGATCATAGTAACGGCCAGTGGTTAACTGGATCGGTTTAGTGAGCAGGGCTACCAGAAGGGCTCCCGAACGAATGCGGTTTTCGCCTAAGTCAACGGCCGAAATTAGGTAAGCATCTTGGAACCACTCCAAAAGGAGGGGTGAAAAAACTGGTTTACCCGCATTGCCGGTGCGAAATTCTTCAATGGTCTGGGCCACTGCTTTCTGCACTCTCCCCGTATCAATGTCAAAATGGCGAAAAATTAAGGGAAGATCAGAAAGGGGCTCTTCTAAGAGCTTGGCTAATAAATGTTCTACCGTGACTTCATAATGAGTCCGGGAGACGCAGAGTCCAGCCGCTCCTTCGAGCGCCCGGGTGCAATAATTGTTCAGTAAACTTAAGAGCGACTTAATGTCTACGGTAATCATAAATTAAACTCCTCTTCTAAGATAAGTTTAAGAAAATTTATTTCATTTTGGGTGCCAGTCCCTGAAACTCGACCACATGGGGGATGCAGGAATGACCATTAAAGAGCAAAAAGGTCATTCAGATGGACCAAGTGGGAATTTTAGCCCGCCCTTCTTCTGCCCAATCTCCAGCATAAACCCAAGTATCCCAGCCCAGGCTCGACCATTGCGGACTACCCAAACAAGTGGGCTTCATTTCTCCTTTAGCTAAGATAAGCTCCACCTCATATTCCAACGGTTCAGCTAAGTAAAGTTTTATCAAAAAATTAAGTCGTTTAAAGGTTAAACCTCCCGGAAGAAGCTCATGAAAATCTTTAGCCCCTAAGGGACCTATGCTCAAGAGAAATTTTCCCATACGATCAGGAATCTCTTCGCCGATATAGATGTCCTCCCCCAAAGTTGCCGAATTAACGCCCAAGCAGGACCGCTGTTCCAGAGGAATTTTGGCCTTTCTTAGCTGACCCGGAATTATCTCTATAGGAACTCCAGCTAAAAAATCCCGAAGCATAGTGGTTAGACCCAAACCCGAGCGAGGGAATTGCGTGAAGAGGCCCAAATAACGGAGTAAGGAATAAGGGTTATCTATATTTTCCCGCAGCTCAACTTCCCCGAGCCCTAAGAGGCAAAAGAGGCGTTCGAGGTCTAAAGGATTCCTTTCTTCAACTACTTGGAGGAATTGCCGATATTTGACCCAACACTGATAAAGAAGGTCATAAACACGTTGATTGAAGATATCTATAAAATCTCGAGTAACAGTCTCTTCTTCCGCAGCTTCCGCTAATAGGTCTTCCGTATAAAAGGTGGGCAAAGGGGAAGAAGAACCATATAAGCCCAAAAAGGTAGCTGTTACTGTGAAACTAAAAAAGCCCTCGGCATTTTCCTCAATCTGGGCAATGTCCGCTGGGGGGAAGGCTAAAGAAAGATGCGGGTGAATTTTAATATATCCTTTGGCGGCGGTAGAAGGTTTTTCTATTTCTTTAGTCAACCGGCGTAAAAGACGGAGCGCCTGGAAAAATGAGAACTCGTGTCCTTTCTCCAGGAGATCTAACTTTAAATTAATGGACGATCCCCTATCCTCGCCGGCCATTGATAAAGATCTCCTTTTAGGATTTCTTGAACTGCTATCCGCGTATAAGTATTAATGGAAGCGTACCCGCCAAAAAAGTGATCTAAGATACACCCAAAGAGGTAAAGGTCTCCCGGACTGGCAAAATGATCCTGACGCATTTTCAGTTTAATTTCTTGACCGCGCATCAAAATTCCGGAAACCAGGCGGTCTGAGGGAACTGTTTCTATGCTTTGAATGCCCGCGATTCTTCTCTTATTGGCTAAAGTGGCCGCTCTTTCGCGAGTCTCTGGGAATAGATAGAGCTCTAAGAGGGCCCGTAAATTTTCCACCCGGGCTAAAGAAAGATAGTTTAAAGATAAATGCGCTAAAAGGCGCCAAAGAAGATTAGTACCCAAAGGAGGAGAAATACTGGGCGTGGGCGGAGAAATATTCTGGAACTCAACATATTCGGGGGTGTTATTCGTAGGCCGCGCTACATCCCCCACCCGCAAATTCTCCGGTAAAGAACCGTTCGTGCAGAGGAGTTGGATGGAAAGAGTTTCCGCCGCAGGCAAACCACTCCCCGGCGGATAGGCTACGGATAGGTAAAAATCGAGGCCATTGTTTAGCGGGGATTGTTTAATAGAAACGTGGTAAGCTGGCCGGGATTGCGGGTCTGGATTGAAGAGTTCAAAAGGAGCATAAACCCGTTCTTCTGCCGTTCCCTGCACAAACCCCGTAACTTTTTGCACCCCATAAACTTGGTAATGTTCGGGGTGAAAACCAGCCGGTTTGATTAAATAATGCGTCCGGCGATGGTCCAATAAAATAGGGTCTGCTTCGTAAGGAAAGAGGTTTATAGCTGGAGTGACAAATAAAGAAAAATTTTCTTTCTTTAGCCGGCTAAGAAGAAAAGGTAACTCCCCCAATTCAAAACTAATCTCGAATCTACTCCCTTCTCCGCGACCCTGCCACTGATCCCAGCCTACCAAATCTACAAAAAGAAATTTTTCAGGGCAGATAAAATATTCTTGCAATATGCGGTAGCCAGGAAAGGCCTGGGTGGGATAGGGAATTAAAGATTCTCCCGCAGCAAACCCCACTGGTTTCAAGGAAGTGGGGGGAAGTTGACAGATATTTCCTTTCTCCAGTGGTCGGAGGGTGATCTGTTGCAAATGCCGCCGCAAAAGGAAATATAAATCCGCGGAACTAGCGTACTCTCCCGCGAGAAAAAATCTCAATTTTTGGGGTGGCCAGGCCGAAAGTTTTAGCCCATTAAGTTCCAAAAGAATTTTTATTGCTGGTGGTTTACCAGCCGGTTGGGCAAAAGAAACGTCTAAGATCTGCAAGGGATGGATTTCTACTTCGTAAGCTGTTTGGAAGAGGCAAGAAGTCCCTTCAATAGGGACGGAGGCAACCTGGATGCCCGCCGGAATGACCAAAGATTGTTTAAGGATTGACTTAGGGGTAAAGGCGATCAAAGTTGTGGAAGGAATGGGTTTCAAATAATGCGGCCAGATTATCTGCATGACTTCATTGATTAATTCAGGAAACTCATCATCTAACTTCTGGCGCAGCAGAGCAGTTAAAAAAGCTACCCCTTCTAATAACCGCTCCACATCTGGATCGGCAGTAGGGCCGGATAACATAGGAGCTAAGGAAGGATGTGCTTTGGCAAATTCGGCTCCTAACTCTTTGAGGTTGGCTAACTCTTCTTGAAAATATTTGTTGATCATAGAGTTAACCCCTTATCTCCACTTGCCCATCAGCATCCACAATAGTTTCTATAAACACCTGGGTCTTGGAGTCCATAGCTAAGCGAGCCGTAATCTGAAAGCGTAGAGACAGCGGATCATCTTCTTGAGGAATAAAATTAACCCGTACACCAGTTAGCCGTGGTTCATATTTCTGAATAGCCCCCCGGATATTTTTTTCAATGTCTCTTATGGAATCAGGCAAAGCATTCAAGAAATCGGAAAAATCAGGCACTCCGTAATCTTCGGCAATTAGGACATTCCCTTGCTTAGTGTTGAGGATGCGCCGAAGGTGCCGCAAAACAGAATCAATAACTCGCCGCGGTTCTTCTTTTCCTCGGCGCAGAGGTTCTTTCTTCCAGGTTTTAATCCGTTCCAGTAACCGCTCTTCGCGCATAAGTGATTATCCAGAAGGTGAAAAATTTTGCTAAAAAATTTTTAGCGCCCTTTGGGCAAGCTTACAAGGAGAATGTCTCCTTAGGCATCCTAAATACGTACCCAACCAGAAAATAAAATTATTCTTTGCTCCTTAGAAGCAAATTTCCAAATTCCCTTTTCTGGCCGCTCCCCGAAGGGAGAGGCCAGGTCAAGAGGGAATAATTTTTACTGCTTTGGCGCTGTCCAGGAATCTTGGGCTTCAATTCCATCGGGTACCCAAGTCCAAATTATGTCCCGGTAAGTAAAAGAGACATCTTCCATGTGCGTAAAACTCTCGCGGCTAGGATCCAGAGTATTCGGCACCCAAGGTTTAATGGAAACGATGATGGCATTCTGCAATTTAATCGTAAAGTAATGTTCTTCAGTCCCTGCTGGGGTAATTCTATAAAATTTGAGGGTCACATCTTTCATTCTTTCCCCGCTACAGAGCGCCTGATATAGTTTGGGACTCGACTTATCGTAAACCTTGGTAATAGTTAAAGGCTGATGAACTCTTTTTCCGGTAGGTAGTCCCGTCTGCGGATCACGAGGTATATAGACTTCATGATTCAAAGCCTGGCAGAGGATAGTATCTTCCCGCCCCTGAATGTCACAGGCTTTTTCGGAAATATTCCCTTGCTTCTCTCCGGTCAAAGACATGTGAAATGGCATTGGCATGACTATTTCCTCCTTTTTTAGCATTTAAAATACCGAGGCCTTCGCCTTCGGCGAAATTTATTTCTTATCTAATTTGCCCACCAAGGAAAGAGTGAAGAAAGCACCCATGTATTTGAAATGGGGCCTGACTTTTAGGTTCACCCGGTACCATCCTGGCTCGCCTTCCACATCCTCTACGGTTACTTGAGCCTGGCGTAAAGGTCGTCGGCTGCGCACTGCTGGCGAAGGACTTTCTTGGTCCGAGACATACTGGCGAATCCACTCGTTGAGTTCCCTCTCCAGATCCACTCTTTCTTTCCAAGTACCAATATTCTCCCGTTGGATAACCTTTAAATAGTGGGCCAGCCGGCTGATAATGAAGATATAGGGCAATTGGGTGCCCAGTTTGTAATTGAGCTCGGCCTCTTTCCCTTCTTTACTTATCCCAAAGAATTTCGGTTTCTGGGCCGAGTTAGCCGAGAAGAAAGCGGCATTGTCTGTCCCTTTGCGCATGGTCAAGGCCATGAACCCCTCTTCGGCAAGTTCAAATTCCCGGCGCTCGGAAATCAGAATTTCTGTAGGAATCTTAGTTTGCACTGTCCCCATGGCTTCGTACTGGTGTAAGGGCAAATCTTCTACAGCCCCTCCTCCCGCTGGACCAATTATATTAGCACACCAACGATACTTGGCAAAACTGTCCGTTAAGCGCGAGGCAAAAGCAAAGGCTGAATTACCCCAGAGATAGTGGTCGTGACTGGCGGAAACGTCTTCTTTGTAATTGAAAGCTTTTACCGGTTTATTCACGGGATCATAAGGCGCGCGCAAAAGAAAGCGCGGCAAAGTTAAACCTACGTAGCGAGCATCTTCGGACTCTCGGAAGGACTGCCATTTGGCATATTGGGGACCTTCAAAAATAGATTTAAGATCTTTTAGATGGGGCAGAGTGTTGAAGTCAACTAAGCCAAAGAACTTGGGACTGGCTGCGGTAATAAATGGCGCGTGCGCCATAGCCGCCACACTGGCCACATTCTTCAGCAAGGTCATATCTTGCGGATTTGCGCTAAATTCATAATTACCAATCATGGCCGCGTATGGTTTTCCTCCGAACTGGCCATATTCCGCAGTGTAAACAATTTTGTAAAGTCCGGATTTGGTAATCTCCGGAGCATCCTCAAAATCAGCGAGCAGATCTTCCTTACTTACGTTGAGCACATTGATCCTTATATTTTCCCGAAAGTCAGTCCGATCGATTAAAAACTTTAAGGAACGCCAAGCTGATTCAATCTTCTGAAAATCGGGGTGGTGGAGGATGGCATCGAGCTGAAGGGAAAGCTTCTGATCAATCTCGGCCGTCATCTCATCGAGGAGCGCTTTAGAAACGCGCACCGCTTCCTTCCCCGGTTCTAAGAGCTGGGCAATTAGAGCCTCCACTCCTTTTTTCGCCAAAGAATAAGTCTCATCCGTAGGTTTGAGCTGCGTAGCTTGGACGATCTCATCTAAGAGAGAGACCTGTTCCATGGTTTCCTTTTGGCCGGCCATAGCTTTTTGTTCTTCTGCCATATTCATCCCTCCTTACTCCCCAACTCCAATTTCTTTAAGGAGCTGGTTGCGCGTATTTTCATCCTTAATCAATTCTTGGATTTTCTTCCGGAATTCCGGAATGTTACTCATCGGCCCTTTTAAAGATTTCAAAGCCTCGCGTAATTCTAAGAGCCTCTTTAATTCTGGAACCTGATTGACTATTGCTTCCGGCTCCAAATCCTTCATTGACTCAATGTTTAGTTTTACCTTCAGATCTTCATCAGGCTTTCCGGAAAGTTTATTGGGGACGATAAGGTTCAGACTAATTCCGTGGGCTTTTAAAACGCTGTTAAAATTATCTTTGTCAATTTCCACTGGCTCTCTTTTTTCTAAGGGTCGATCATCTGGCTGACCGGTAAAATCGCCCAAAACCAGCAATTTTAAAGGCAGCTCTACCTCTTCTTTGGCCTCTCCGGTGGCCGGACGATAGACGATGTTTACTCTTTCCTTCGGGGCAACAGATGCTTCGCGGGCCATAAATACCTCCTTTGAATATTTTTTATTTCTACGAAAATCGTAGACCTTTATTAATTCAGTCCCAAGCGCATGGCTTCGGCCAAATCGAGCTTGGCAATGCGTAAAATAAGGTCACTTAATTTTTCTTTTAAGCCCGGCTCAGAGGCGTTATTCCAGCCAAGCCATATTGTTTTCAAGCCTTGTAAAGCTAAGTCTGGATCCCATTCTTCTAAGTGATAATTATCTATATCCTGCAATATTTGTTCTAAATAAGGACGCGCCGGTCGGGGTTTCTTCATCTCTAATAAGAGTTGGGCAACGGCTAATCGCCACAGAATCTTCTCCTTGCCGGAAGAGCTCTTTTGCATCTGCTGCTGCAAACCAGAAATGGCTTCTAAAAGCTTCCCTTCTTTGATCATTTCTTTTGCCTTGGCCACTTCTTTACTCATAAGGTCTTCTTCCTGAACGCTGGCCGCCGAAGAGCTGGTTAAAGGAGCGGATAAAGTAACGGCCGTACTGCCGGCTATTTCTTTCAGCCATCCTTTGGTCTCTAAGTCAGCAAAGGGAGTACCATCAGCAAAAGCAAGTTCCGCTAAGCCCGGAAGGCGGGAAATTAAATAAGCCGTTTCTCTTTTTACAGCTTCCGCTGCCGCCTGGTAGGTTGGGCCCAGCATAGTCAAGGCTTCGGCTACCAGCCGGTTTAAATCCAACCAGAAAATAAATTGGCTAACTTTCCCCTCCGCAGCTTTTACCAAGGCTTCGTAATTTCCCTTGGCCTGCAGGTCATGCAGACTATTTTTGACTTGACCAGGGGGCGAGGGTATTTTGGTCTTCCCTTCCGCAGCGGGAGGAAGATTATCTACCATGCTCCAGGAAGCCATTCTATTCAAGCGGTAAGCCTGGGGATTGGCCATATTTTCTTGGAAGAGATAAGCGGCAATCTCCCGCATCTTAGCCCAGACCGAGTTGAGGGCTCTTTGCACTTCTTGGGCCGAAGAGATTAATTCTGGTTCATCTCGCGCAGGCGCTGGGGGAGTTGCTGGAGGCCTGGGCGAAGGTTTTTCTTCTTCAACCTTCTTTTCCTCCGCTGCTGGTTGGGTTACGGCCGTTTCGGCAATATTTCTAAAGTAATCCCGCAAAGGGCTTAAGGCCGGAGGCTCTTCCACATGCTGACTGATGAAGTCATCGATCTGATCAAAGTTTTCCTTGATTTTTTGAAAAAATTCCGGGGAGAAAGAAGCGGGCGCCAAAGACGCCAGAGCCGTTTCCATCTTTTCCACCCACCATTCCATAGTGCGGACGCGTCCCCGCATGCGGGCTTTGGTGGGATAAAGAGTTTCCCAGAAATTCTCTAAAAGATCTCGATAAATTTGCAGCCCTATGGCCAATCCTTCCACTTGGCGATTATAGATAAGAGCTACGGCTAAATAACTGGCCACAGCCAAGTCTTTGGATTTTTGGGACAAAATGATGCTGGCCAAGTTTTCTACTTTGCGCCAATCTATGCCACTGGAGGCCGAAGGCAAGGAGAGCTTGTCAATTTCTGCTTGTAACTGTTCATACTCTGGGGTATAGCGCGCTTCTTGTCCTGCTGGCTGATCAGGTTGAATCGGTTCTTTACCCAAAACTAAGAGATCCATTTAAGCCTCCCGGGCCTGCTTTTCAGCCCAAGAATCAGACCACAAATCCGAAAAATCTCTGGGAAGGAGTGGTCGCCGATAGAAAGCTAAATAACTCTTTTTTAAACTTCCCCCCATGAAGATAGAATATGGGATAGCCTCTCCTCTTTTTTTCCAAAAATAATGGTAGAAAGAAATTAAGATAATCGGATCCCTGGAAAAAGTTTGGTCTAAAGATATAAAAAATGGATCTTGAGCTAAATTTTGACGCACTTGTTCTTCTATCGTTTGCCAATCTTTTTCGCCCTTTTGCTCCCTTCTTTGCGCCATCTTCTCCCATGATTCCGCCGGGGCAGGAATCTGCCTTATCTCTTCTTCGAAGTTTTTCAAGGTTTTAAAAGACTTGGCCGTTAAGGTTTCCATCTGATTCCAACATGCCTCAAAGGCTAGGGGCAGAAGGTCCCAATTTTTCTCCCAGTTGGGAAGAGCACCTATCCCTATGAGTAAAATAGGGTAAGAACGCCCCAAGCCATCACTACTATCCCGGAGGAGTCCGCAGGCTAACCCTTGCTTTCCCACCCCTCTCATCCAGAAACGCCAGGAAAAAAACTTCCCCTGATCTATTTTAATCTGCGCATATCCGTTGCTCATCCACTCCGCCACACCACTACTCAAGGGATTGGTAGCTCCTAACTGGAAGTAATCTTTAAATGCGGGATGCTTTCCCCAGGCGCTCCATTGCCATGGCATAATTTTATTGATCCCAGCAACGGACGATATTCTTCGGCGCTTGTTTGGGAAGAGTCATCAGCTTGCCTAAGGCCGGTAACTCCCCTGTGAATTCATATTTCACCCGAATAAACTGCACTCCTAAGCGGTCCAAGGCCGCTTTTTCCGCCGGAAATTCGTTAGCAAAGAATGTACGTATACCTCCTTTGAAATCCTGGAGGAATTCGGGAAAAGCCTGGTAGCCCGTATATTTCTTTTTCAGAACTACATCCCCTATTTCTATCTGTAATAAAACATCACTGCAAGTATCGGGTGACCATTGAAAGGTTTTGCTCACTGGGTAATTATAGTTAACTAAGCTTTGAGTAGTGCCCCCGCAAAGTAATTCTAACTTGGTGCTCTGCGGCTGGACTTTTGCTTGGGCATTAGCGGCCGTAGGCAGAGCTTTGATGCCCACCACGTAATTAGTTTTAGTTACCGTCTGTTTACTCGTCGCCGTCTGTTTTAAGAAAGCAAAGAATGCTGGATCAAAGGGAATACTTCCCCCCAAAGCTTCTTTACTATAGTGGCCTCTCTGCACGTTCCAGCCAATAAACGGCGCAGCAGGGCCTTTGACAAATTTCCATACTGGCCCTTCCGGACTTAACAAAAGCTGCGTGGCCTGTTGATCGGCCGCTCCTTGAGTCTCGGCTAACACCATCTGTTCCCACTGGCTCTGCAAGTGGCAGGCTGCTTCCATCCGCATAAAATGGGCAAAAAATTCTAAGGGGCCTGCCAAAAGTTTAACTATCATCCCATCCAAAGGCTTTCCCCCTACCGAAGCTTTCAATTTGTTTAAGGCGGCCTGCGCCATGAAAAAGGGAGATTTGCTCGTTACCGGGTCTTCGCCGAATACCTGGGTAGCCAATTGAAAAGCCTGCTGGCGAGAGGTGGCCATAGGGGCTAAAGCAGACAGGGCGCTGCGATATTCTTGGTAAATCTTATTGGTTTGCGCAATATCTTCACCGGGAAGAGGCTCCTGGGTGATAGTCTTTTTCCCTTTACTAATTAATTTCTTTCCTTCTTCGGCAGCTTTGGTGAGGATACCCGAGACCGCCGCCGGGGTTTTAGCTACCTGGATTTGATAAACTTGGCTGACCCACAGAGGAAGGCCTTCGGGCTTGATTATGGGCTCTAACTCTTGGGTTAAGCGCTTCAAGAACTCAAAATATGGACTTTGGTCTGTCCCCATTTTAGCGGCCATCTGTTGCCATTGATTTTTACCTTTTATTCTTTCCGCCCCCTTGGGGAAGAAAAGGCCAAATTGGTACCAGGCTTCCCAGCAAGCTTTTTGGTAAAACTTCTCAAACTCGGCTTTTTGTTTAGTAAGCGCTATAGGATCTGGAGGAGCCATCTCCACTTCTTTGAGAAATTTTTCCATCAGCTCCTTCCCTTTCCGGGTATAAGCAGGAGGGATAATTTTTTCCCCGGCCTGAGTTTGTCCCCCCCAAAACTCACTAAGGGTTACTGGCGGAAGGCCTTGCCCGTTGGCCCAAGTGACCAACCATTGCAATTGGCCGCCTTTCAAAGCCAGGAGGTGTTTGAGCCAGGATTGGAGGAGGGCAATCTCTTTATTGATTTCTCCCGGATCTGAACGCCAGAGGAGATAATACAGGTATAAATCACCGAATTTTTTCTTCACTTCCGGAGAAACCTCTGGGCCTTTAGCAAATGGAGATGCATACGAGGGCTGAGGCCTTTTCTGCAATGCCTCCATATCTTCGCCCGCGAGTTTCGCCTTCAATAAAGATATCCGCCTTACTAAATGCCCTACGTAGGGACCAATCGCTTCGTCTGGAGAAGCATCCGTAAGGCGGGTGATTAATCCTCCCATTTCCTTATCAAAATTAGCCAAGAAATTCTTTTGGAAAAGAGCACAATATTTTTCTTTCAAGCCTATTTCTGCTTTCCGGCTTTCATTCAGCCCGAATCTCGGGATGCGCCACCCGCGATTTTCTTCTTCTACTTTAAGGATGGCCAAGCGAAAGCGATCCATGGTCTGCAAGTCGGCTTGAATTTCTCCTTGGAGCACAGGTGGTTTAGCAAACTCCCGCGTCACTTCCCGCAAAGTCTTCAAGTTTTTTACGAAGGAAAAACTGAGTAGCCCGCAAACCGCAATGCCTAAAGTGACCCAAGAGATCAGACCTAAATTCCGCGTTAGGCTGCGCCATTGTAAAGCTCTTTGGGTGGGAGCTAAAAGACCTCGGTCTTTGGGCAGTATCTTCTCGAAAAAATCATGTAAGAATAGTCCTTTGTTTGTCCCCGGAAGTACCTCTCTTTCCCCGATTAACCCTAATTCCTTTAAGAAATGAGAATAAGGGGTCCCCTCCTGGCGCCCACTACTGAAGAATAGTCCTCGTAAAAGAGGAGTCTCTTGGTAGGGATTTTCGCGGAAGGCGACTTCCATGAAAACTTTTAGACCCCGCTTTAGATTAGCGAATTCTTCCGGAAAGAGTAAAAGCCCTGGTTCTATGTCCGAAGGTTTCATTTGCTGGAGGAGAATTAGGCGCAAATGGCGCAAGTGATCGCTTATGGCCTGGAAGGCCTGTTCTAAGAATGGGCCAACTGGAGAAGTTAAGTCCTTCTTAATATGACCCATGGCTTGATCCAAACTTTCGGGGGGTAAATGATCACAAAATTGGGCCATTCCTTGAATCAAGTCGCCTTTGGTTACCAAGATATATACCGGGATTTTTGTTCCCAAAACCCGCATTAGCTCTTCTATTCGCCGGCGAATATTGCGGGCATCATCCTCTAAGGCTTCGGGCGGAGCACTCAACAATTTATCTGCCGAAATGGTGACGATCAGACCGTTTAAAGGCTCTTTTTTGCGGTATTTAATAAGGAGATGCAAGAATCTCTGCCATTCTTCTTTATCTTTACCTTCATCTACAGGAATAGTCCACCTGCCGGCCGTGTCTAAGATCACGGCTTGTTCAAAGAACCACCAGTCGCAATTTCTAGTCCCGGAAATCCCCGAGGTTCTTGTGTATTCCGCGAAGGGAGAAGAAAGACGGGCGCTGCTGATAGCCGTAGTTTTCCCTGAACCACTTTCCCCGATGACCAAATACCAAGGAAGGACGTAGAGCGGATTTCCGTATTTACGCAAATGGGAGCGGCGCAAGGTCTCGATAGCCTCTTTCCAGCGATTCTGCAGTTCTTTAAGGTCTTCCCGCTCTTTTCCAGTCAAGCTTTTTATATGGGCTTCATCCTGTTCAATCACTTGCTGGACAAACTTCTGCTCCTGCCGGCGATGCCATATTTTCCGCAAGAAAAGAAGGCCAATACCAATGCCAAAAAGGACTAATAAAAGAAAGATGCCCACCCACCATGGCCAATCTAAGAAATAAACTGCGCCAAAGACTAAAGCAATGGCCAAAAGAACAGCCACCACTAACAAGAAAATCTTAACCAATTTTAATAAGGTATCTCTCATTTAAAACCCCATAGATATAAAATTTTCTCCTACCCCTCTTAAAATAAAGCGGTAAATGAAGAAAAGCGCCCCGAAGAGCACGAGGGGAGCCAAAATGCCCACTATGGTCAAAATAGGAAAAGAGCTTTTCTTAGGTGCGGCACTTGAGCCAATTGTCTCGGTAGGATAGGATTCCGGAAAAAGTTGTTTTCTCTCTAAAGTAGGCAACCCTAAGGAGCTACCCGTGAGGATCTTTAAGTTAGAATTTTTTAATTGCTCCAGCAAAACTTCATCCCCAGGCTGATGGAAACGGCCCATGAAGCCTAAGGCTAAACAGAGATAATAAACCTCCCTAACTTCTCGCTGATGCAAGCCTAAAGCATTTAGCCTCTCAAAAAATTCTTCGCCAGCTTCAGTGGTTTGATAATAAAGACGCTGGAGTTGTTCGCGCTGCCACTGTTGTTTTTGGGGCCAATTAGAATTCAGGATAGCTTCATCTATCCAGGCGCAAACGGCAAAACGGCCTGCTTCAAAGTCTTCTGGAGAAACCAGGCCTTTTCTGACCGCTTCTTCAGCCTGGGCCAGAAGGCGCGAAACATCAGCTTTAACTTGATCATAAGAGGGCTGTTGTCTGTCCACAGTTTTCAGAAAATAAAGCATATAAGCAATTACCGGCATGAAAAAATCAGATAAAGGCATATTCTTCTCCCTAATTTAATTTTTTAATTAACTCCTCCCTACCACCATTAATTCCACCTCCAGGTCTTCGGGAGCCCGGTCCCAGTACAAAGCAATGTTGTTGCTTTTCTCTACTGCCGCCCATTGTTCGCTATGGTGGTCTATTTGAAAATACAAGCAGGAAGCTCTCCGCGGTAGCTCCTGGGGTGGTACAGGGAGATGTTCTAAATTTATTCCCGGAAGAGCCCGGGCAATGAGCAAAGGTAAAGCGGCCCGGGAACTTAACTTGGCCGCCGTGACCAAAGAATGCAAAACTTCCCGCGGATCTTCCTCCGTCTTAAAGACCAAATAGAAGCGATTGCGCCCGGCAAAAATGGCCGGATTTAGTTCGGCCGAATAATAAGTGCCATCAAAGAGGAGGCGAATAATATATTCTGGCCCAGCCGTGATTTCGTCTAAGAGCTGAGATATTAGGGCCTGCGCTGCGGCAAAACATTCCCCTAAATTCCGGTGATCATAAACGGGCAAGGCTTTTTCCCCGCTCTTTAATTCGCCCAGCATATTCACCTTCTCGGAAAAAGTAGAAAGCTCACCTACGATCTGCCGCAAAATGCCATAAACCCACCACGGATGGATCTGGGGTACTTCCGTAAAATGAAAGAGCATAGGAATATAGCGGTTCAAAGACCGCAGAGCCAATAAGTAAACCATATCTCGCGTCCCAAATTCGGCAGTCTGAATACCCCTTTCCCTCTTGTATTCTTCTAATTGGTGGCCGCGTCCGGCTAATTGATCTCTGATCTCGCGCACCATGTTTTGCAAAGTCTCGGAGCTGGCTAAAGAAAGGGCGGGGGGTATAAACTTTTCCGCCAACTTAATCTCAGCCCCTACTCTTTCTAACTGGGCAAAGGGGAGGAGAAGATAATCGCCCAACTGGGCTAATTCTGTCTCCCAGAATATTTTCAGGACGTAATATAGTCTTTTCACTTTCCCTTCTGGCCCCCCAGCATGGAGATCTTTTACTTCCTCCGGGTCAGCTATAGTTACAAACCGAGTGGTTACCTCGGCCACGTTCTCCAATTTAGGGAGGATGGTTACATTCTCGCCGTTATAATTAAACTTCTTTAATCCCACGTAAACCGTAAAAGGCTTGCCGCCTTCCATCCAGGCCTCCTGAAAGGAGCGCGCTTCGATTAAGGCATTGCCCGGCAAGGCGGCATAGGTGCCATCAGGAAAAAGAAATTCTCCTTTCAAAATATTGAAAGTACGGTTAGCTAAGGCACCTCTCTGCACTTCCCATTCCCCAACTCCCCAGAAATAGGGTTGCAGAAATTGATTAAAGGGGATTAATAGAGATTGAAAAGATAAATCCAAAAGCTGAAAATGCTGGGGCTGTAAAAACAACCCCTGATGCCAAAATAATGGTCTTTGGGTATCCATTTATCTCCCTTTTATTTCTTGAATAGCCTGCGGCCCTAAGTAAAGTTCTAACTTAAGGATTCCGGGCTTAACCACTTTGGTCTTACTGAACCACCCGCCCTTAATCTCTTCTTGCAAGGGAACTTGTTTCAACTTGGTGGCGTAGTCTTTCTGGAGATGATAGTAGCCGGCTACTACGCCCACATATTTAGCATTCTCGGCCCGGTCTAGAAGAAGTGTCGTATCCTGTCCAGGCTGGATGACCATCCTTTTCGAGGTGGCCACACTCGGATCAAATCGCGTACATTCTAAAAGTTTGGCCACTCCTTCTTTCTCTTCTTTTTGTTGATTGAAAGCATTAGGGTCCGTAAGCTGATAGATGCAGAAGAGCAAAGTATGGGGACTATCTTCATAAAGATTTAAGCGTGGATCACTCTTTAAATGAAGACGAATAGCCTCCTTCTCATAACGCCACTCCGGCGGAGGAGCAATGGGCGGCTTGGAAGCACAGGAAACAAAGAAAAAACATAAAAATGTTATTCCCCATAAATTAATGTGTTTTTTCATATTCCCCCCTGTCTACCATGGCATATAATTTTTGGCAACTTTTTTCAAACTCTCTTAATAATTCCTCCAGGAAACGCCCGGATTCATAATAACCTTTGGCCTTGCTAAATTTCTCTTTATAGAGATCGAAAAGCTTAGCTTTCCGCAAAGGACCAAACTCAAATCCTCCCTCTCCCTCAGCCGCAATGCGCTCGGGATCGAGTTCCTGCAAAATCTCCCCCATTTTGGCCTGCGCCGCTTGCTGAAAAGCCTTATGGGAAACCAGAAAAGCATCTTTAATCTGCTTTAAATAGTTTTGGAGTGAATCTCCCCTAGGGCTTTCCCCCGCAATATTTGAGCCGATAACCAAACGGATTGTTTCCAGTTCCGTCTCCTTCCCCCTGAGCGTAGACTGGATTACCCCAATAATTTGATTTAGCGTATCAAAAACCGTATTCAAGGATGCGGTTAGTTTTTCCAAAGCATCGGGCGAAGAAAGATCTTGGAGAGAATACCTTTTGCCGAAAAGAGCCGAGAGAAGGCCGGCTAACTCCCGGGGGATGGCGTGGTCGGAAAATCCTTCCCCAGTCTGATTAAAACGTTGACTCAATTTTTTTAAGATATTAATCTTTTCCGGGAGAGGATAAGCCTGTAACTTTTCCGCCAGAAAACGGCCGATTAAATTTTCGGCATTAACTGGATCAGCTCGATAAATTCCGCGCAATTCTTCAGCCAAATTTTCCAAAAAGAGGTCTTTATTTTTTGCCTCCATACCTGCCCTTCTCCGACGTTTTTTTCGGCTGAATGATAACAGTTTCTGAAAGTAAATCTTCTTTATTTTCTCCTTGGTCTTCTCTTCCGGCCGGAGCAATTTCTGAAATTTCTTCTTGGGCCAATTTTTCAGCATAAGTTTTCTTCTTTGCCCTGGCCGTCTTAGCAGCAGGGGTGATAATAACTGTTTCGGCACCTAAATCATCTGGGGGCGGGGTCTGCGGACCGAGAATAACCGTCTGCGCTACCTCCTCATCTGCAGGTCTGGCAGGAGGAATGGATGGTTTTTCCAGCCTTTTTGCTTCTGGACGGAGAATAACCGTTTGGATAGCTTCTTCTGCCAACTCTGGTGCTGCTGGGGGCTTGGTCTGTGGGTAATCTTCTTGAGAAATAATAACCGTCTCTGGAGCTTCCTCAGCCACGGTTGGCGGAGTAGCCTCTTTTTTAAACTGCCCCGGAGTCAGGATTACTGTTTCCACGGCTGCGGCGGCAGGAGATTGGGCAGCTTTCGTCCATTCCGCTAAGAGCTTTTTTAAAATTTGGCTTATGGGGGCATTTTCCAGGATAGGTGCAGCCTTAGGTTCAGGCCCTTTTAACTGAAAAAGGTAATCTTTAATTTCTTCCCGAAGTTTGCCTAATTTGGGCAATAAATTTTCAGAGGAGAAAGTAGATTTCTCCGGCAAACTTAAGCTTAACAAGGACCATCCTAACTGCAGAGACTCTTCCCATAAAGGCAGAAAGGAGGCCGGAACCTTTTGGCCATCGGGATTCCAAAATATATTCTCCGGCCGGAAGACTGGGGAAAATTCCCCAAAAGAAAAAGATTCGGCTTTAGGCATAATTTCTTGCGCTTTTCTTAAGGCAGCGTAGACTTGAGAAATTTTTTGTTTTTTATTCGTTAATAACGCATAAAACCAAAGCTGCCCAAGAAAATAAAAAGTTTCCGCCGAAGGAAGGTTGGGAAAGGGAGAGGGATTAAAGGTTAGGGGCAAATCGATAATCTCAACTTGAAAGTCCCAAAAAGTCGGTAATAGACCGGGGGCCGGCAAGTCTACCCAAATCCGATCTAAAGATAAGCAGATTTCAGGGGGAGGCCCAAAGCTCTTCTCATCCAAAAGCTTTTGTATAACCCCATGCAAGAAAGTCAGCTTTAGATAAAGAACTTCTCCAAAAAAGCTTTCTTTGTTACTAAATAAGTGACCGGCGTGCTGACCTTTATTTTGGAAAAAGGATTGTAAACTTTCTCTTCTGCCCCATTCTTGCTTTAGCTGGAGCTCTTCTTGCAATTCTCTCTCTTTAGCGCCGCCGAGCAGAGGAATAAAATCTTGAGCATTCAAAGACCTGGCTTTGAAGATTAGCATATAAAAAGGGTAGAAGGAAAAAGGCGTGATTCGCTCCCGGGCTAAATTCTTTACGCCAAAGCACTCCGCCTGGTACGGACATCCCTTACAGGGGAATATGTCTTCTTTAAGTTCCAGTGAAAATAAATTACTGAAGCCGTCCATCAAAGCAAATCTATCTTGGACATGCGGTTGAGCATGGTTAGATGAGCAAGTAAAAAATTCAATCTTCCCTTGTTTAAAGCAAGATGGGCAATAAAGGTATCGTTCCAAAGTCTGGGAATAGGAAGGAAGGTTAAATTCAGCCAGAAGATCATCTTCGCGGCATAGGTGCAAGACCTTTCCACAGTGGGGACATAAATTGGGAAAAAAGCATTTTTGCTTTTTGCAAAAAAATAAAGGCTCCCAGGGACTAATCAATTCATTTTTTTCATCCCCCGGGTTGGATAAAAAAATGGACGATTTATCTTGCCAGTGCTTGCGCAAAGCCCTTTGCCAACTCTGGTCAATACTTGAATTCGTTATGGGCCATAATTCGTCTTTTTTAAGCAAATAATTGTCTCGGGGTACTAAAAGAAAAACCTCTTGGATCTCCGAGTAAGCTTCGGTAATAAATTTGCCTTTTATTAATCTATGCCACGGGTCAGATTGGGCAGCTTCTAAAAAAGGAAAATTGCTTCTTTCCAGGATTTCTGGATTATCGGAGATTAAGGAGATTTGCAGAAAACATCCCCCTGAAGGAGGATTTAAAAAATTTCTTAAGGAAGGGTATTCTTTAAATATTTGCAAAATTTAAACCTCCTTAGGGGCTTTTTCGCGGCCTTGGGATTAGGCCTTAGTTCCCTTCCTCTATGTAAGGTGCACTGCTCAAAATCAACAGGCTCTATTATATTTTTTAAGATAATGATCAAATATATTAATTATATATGCAGAGCTTAAAAAGTCAATATTTTCATTTACTGACCGTCTAACAGTTTTAATATTTCTCGCCAACAGCAAACAGGAATTTAAAAACTGATCGACGGTCAGTTTCATTTACTCTAAGCCATTTCTTATAATTTCCCGCAAGCTCGTGGCCATTTCTTGGCCGTTTTGAAAGCGTTGGGGCGGAGATTTTGCTAAGGCCTTGAGCATAAAAACGTCCAGAATCGCAGGAATTCGGGGATTTAAGGCCGAGGGTAGCCATGGTGTTCCCTGGGTTATCTGGTAAGAAAGAGCAGAAAGATTCTCTCCTTTAAATGGTCTCGTTCCGGTCATCAACTCGTAGAAGACACACCCCAAAGAGAAAAGATCAGACCGGCCATCGAGTTCGCGTCCGCTAATTTGCTCCGGAGACATGTAGGCGGGAGTCCCCAAGATCGACCCTGTTTGAGTAAGGGTGGAAGTAGGCAGTTTGGCAATCCCGAAATCCATCACTTTGGCTTGGCCATTAGGAGTAAGCATAATGTTTGCCGGTTTAATATCTCGATGCACAATTCCATGGCGATGGGCAAAATCCAAAGCTTCGGCAGATTCTATTATTAAATTTATAACTTTCTCCAAAGGGAGCAAGCGATCTTTGCTCGTATACTTACTCAAGGGCTCCCCTTCGACAAATTCCATGGCCATAAAAGAAAGCCCTCTATCCTCTCCCACATCGAAGATAGTGACTATGTGTGGGTGAATTAATTTTCCCGCTGCTTGCGCTTCATTGAAAAAGCGTTCTTTTAAACCTTCTATTTCTTGAGCTTCATAAAGGCGGTCAAAGCGAATTGTCTTGATGGCCACTAATCGACCAATAATTGGGTCTCGCCCTTTATAAACAACGCCCATAGCCCCTTTACCCAATTCACCCAGAATTTCATAACGGCCAATTTTCTTCGGGGGGCCAGCACCCTCTAACAAATCTTCGGTTACTGCTTTGGGAATCTTTTCTTCTATTTTAACTTCTTTTATTTCCTCCCCCATTTTACTCCGGAGACCCGTGAATAATAAATATTGCCCCACTGTTAAAAGCAGGGGGAAAAATACTTTTACCCATATCCCCTGAAAGATGGCCCCGACCATTATCCCCCCAATGACCACTATCGTCAGGCCCAAAATTAATAAGGCGGTAAACGGCCGGGTTTGGGGCATAATAATGGTCAAAAATATTCCTACAACCACTAATAAGAAAAATTCCCCAAAGGGTACCCATAACGGCCGGGAAATCAATCTGTTTTGAATAATGGAGGCCACCTCTTGGGCATGTTTTTCTACTCCGGGAAAATTTGGAGAAAATGGGGTAGTCATTAAGTCTTGGACTCCCGCCGCAGTTCCCGCAGCCGTCACCCCCACGATGACTATTTTATTTTTTAAAACTTCTTTAGTTACCTTCCCAGATAAAATATCAGCCGCTGCATAATGGGGAACAGTTTGATTGCCCCCATAATAATTGATGAGCATCATCCCTTGGGTATTGGTAGGCAAAATTGTTTTTCCCAAACGAATTGATTGACCTACTCGCACAGCTATGTCCCCTCGGGACAACCCTAAATAAGCAGCCGCTATCTGGAGACTAAAAGAGGGATAGTAATGACCCGCAAATTCGATAAACAAAGGATCCCAACGGACTTTGCCATCAGGATCAGGAATAACGTTGATATGCCCTAAAGCTTTTGCTCCCTGCCCCACTTCCGGGACTGGAGCAAATATTTCTTTTGCTGTTAGAGGAGGAAAATCAGAAAATTTCTGGGGATCATCGAAAAGAAGCAGAGAAAAAGGAGCGATATGTGCCGGAGTCTTTAATTTTTTTTCGTCGTCTGCTTTTCCCAAGGTAAAGTAAAAAGGATAAATAACATTCCCTGCCCGCTTGGTAGCTTCGCCCAAGATTTGATCTTCCGGGGAGGCTTCTTTGCCCGGGAGAGGTAAAAAGATTATATCAACGCCGATGATTTTGGCTTCACTCTCAGCTATCTTAGTTACCAATTCGGCCACCTTCGATCTGGGCCAAGGCCATCTCCCTACCTGATTCATCGAAGAGTCATCAATGGCTACGATCGCTATCTCTGGAGGGGGCTTTAGTGTTCCTCTAATTCTTAGACTCAGATCATAAAATTTGCCATGGACAGTATCCCAAGCTCCAACTGGCAGAAAGAAAAGGACAGCCATTAAGATAGTAAGGCCTAATCCCCATAACATGTCTTTTCTTTTTATCTGCATATACTTTTTGTTTAATTATCTTTTTTTCTTAATGCAGCCTTGCGGGAGGAGTAAAATCCAAATCCCTTTCTTCATTCCACCTCACCCATTCATCTTGCCGTTCTTTATTCATGTCAAAAGATGCGGGCGTAGTTATATATTTGTCAGTAATCGTAATTTCTTGAAATTGGCGCAGCACAATCTGCGTCCACTCTTCCCGGGAAACTTCTTTAGGGCCAGCAACTTCATGGGGACCTGGCACTTCCTTGGGGGCACCTATATAAGGAGCTCGGCCAGGTTTAGCCGGTGGAACTTTGGGGAAGGGGTTGTATACATTAACTTCCCCTTGGTACACTTTGACTTTAGTCACTTTATTTTCAGCCACTATAACTTGATAAGTAGTTCCTTGAACTCCCGCAATGGCTGTAGGGGTGCGCACATCATAACGAGAACCGGGATTAAAAAATTTAGTGGCCTTAGTCCAGAGTCTGCCCAAAGAGAGGTCCAAACTTGTGGCATGTTTTTTAACAGCGGGGATCTCTTCTACTTTAGCGATGGTTAACAGAGAATTTTCCGCAAGCCTTACTACGCTTTGATTGTCCAAAATAATCTCCGCGCGCGACTTTGCCAGAACCTTGATTTGGTCTCTCTCGTACAAAATCATATTGGGTTGAGCTATCGCCCATGAAGGACTATCTTTCTTTTTAACTTGTACCTGGCCGGATAAAAAAGTAACCACAGCTTTATTGGCCCGCACTCTTGTTTCCGCTGGTAGTTCTTCTTTTTCTACCGGTACTTGCGGAGGAGCTAAGGGGGGGACCGGTTTCTCGATCCTCGGGCTCCTTTCTTGCAGCCATTTTTTCATGGCTTGTCGACTGGGAAATTTAATCGTTTGCCCAACATAAATTAAATTAATATCTTTTATCTTAGGGTTCTCTTGGCGCAGGTACTCCCCTATTAAAGGATCATACTGCCCATAGATTTTAAAGGATAAGTAGCTAATGGTATCTCCCTTACGAACCTTTATAAGTTGACCTTCATCGGCTGGCAAAGGAGTTAATATAAGAAGGAAGGAAATTAAAAAGAAAAACTTGCGGATAATGAATTCTTTCATGCGCAGGTTTCTCCTCCATGCGCTTCAGTTCTTCATAAGTCTTTTCTTCTCCAGCGATCAAAAATTCTTTAAAGAGCTGGCTGTAAAACTATGATCTCTAAATTTTCAGGAAGATCTTTCCTGGTAATTTCTAGCTCACTTGTTTGGTAGGTCTTCACTTTCTTCCCTTTGGTAAATTCCTCTACGGACGCCAAAGGAAAACCGCAGTGAGCAGTCTTATAATGCATAGGAATAGCAATCTTGGGTTGAATCTTGGCTACTGTTTTGCTGGCTTGGTCTGGATCAATCGTATATACGCCCCCTACCGGAATAAGAAGTAAATCCACTTGGCCAATCTGTTTTAGTTGTTCTTCCGTGGGTATATGGCCTAAATCACCTAAGTGGCCTACTTTGATTTCATCGAGGGTAAAACAAAAGATGGTATTCTCCCCCCTTTGGCTACCTTTACCTTCATCATGAAAGGCAGGAATCCCTCTTATTTCCAAATCCTTATAATGATGAGTCCCTTTACCTTTTATAACCTGGGGCTTCCCTAAAAGTCCCTGGACATGATTGTGGTCAGCATGATCATGGCTTACCAAAACCACGTCGGCCTGGTCAGGAATTGGCCCATAATTTATGGCCCCGCCAAAGCCTCCGGGTTCATAGGGATCAGTAATAAGGCGCAGCCCTTTCTCTGCAGCAAAGTAAAAAGCAGCATGGCCATACCATTTTAGTTTCATCGCCAGCTCCTTTCTTACCCTACAGAAACCTTCTTTTTTTCTTCAGCCTCCGCTTTGGTCTTGCATTCAATACAGAGCGTCGTCACTGGGCGAGCTTTGAGCCTTTCCTCCGCAATCTCTTCGCCGCATTCTTCGCAAATACCGAAAGTACCATCTTCAATTCTTTGCAGTGCTTCCTTTATCTTTAAAATTAATTTTCTCTCTCGGTCGCGAATTCGGAGCAGAAAATTCCGATCAGTTTCCAAGTTAGCTCGATCCGTAGGATCAGGAAATGTGTTCTTGTCATTGGTCATGCCGGAGACAGTCTTTTCCGCTTCACTGAGCAAGGTCTCTAAACGCTCGCTTAGAAGCTCTTTGAAGAATTGGAGCTTCTCCTTGTCCATAAAATTTATCTTCCTTGAATTTTATATTATTTAATTAGTCAATATAGCATATGTGCTATGCTACCGTCTATCTGATTTTGGACTTCCTTTCGCCTAGCACCTTTTTTCCCTTTCATCTTCTGGTCTAATGAACGTACCGCTTTTCCCCCCCGATTTTTTTAATAATTTTATGTCAGAGATGATCATGCCTCTATCTATTGCTTTGCACATATCGTAAATGGTCAAAGCGGCAGCAGCCGTGGCTACTAAGGCTTCCATTTCTACCCCGGTCTTTCCTGTGTACCTCACCTTAGTTCGAATCACAACCTCAGATTTTTCCTCATCTTCCTGAAACGCAATTTCTACATTTTCTATGGCCAAGGGATGGCACATAGGAATTAGCTCACTGGTCTTCTTTGCGGCCATAATCCCGGCTACCCGGGCTACGGCAAAAACATCCCCTTTCTCCACCTCTTTATCTTTAATACGCTTTAAAGTCTCCCGCTTCATTATTACCCGCCCTGAAGCTACTGCCTCCCTTTGGGTAATGGGTTTATCCCCCACATCCACCATGCGCGCTCTTCCTTCTTCATCAAAGTGACTAAGCTTGACCATTTTCTCTTCTCCCTATTCTTTTCGGCAGATTATTAGTGCTCCCTATATAAATTTTTAATTATTGCCTTGGTTTTCCACTTTTGTTATAAGTAATTTAAAAATTTTTTTTCGTCAATGGTTAAATCGGCTTTCTAAGAAAAAAGGAGCTATTTATGTTAGCTAAGGTTTTGAGTGGAGCTATTTTAGGTATTGACGCTTATATAGTGGAGGTGGAAGTGGATATAGCTCAAGGCCTACCTGTCTTCAACACAGTAGGTCTTCCTGATGGAGCAGTAAAGGAAGCCAAAGAACGCGTAAAATCAGCCATTAAAAACTCGGGCTATGAATTTCCACCCAAAAGAATAACGGTAAACTTGGCCCCCGCCGATGTTAAAAAAGAAGGCGCCGGATTCGATCTTCCTATGGCTGTCGGCATCTTGACCGCCTTAGAAGTCGTTTCCAAGGAAAATCTTGCGGAATATCTTCTTTTGGGAGAATTATCTCTTGATGGCCGGGTAAAACCGATTAGAGGCGCTCTTTCTTTAGCTATGGCTGCTAAAAATAATGGCAAAAAAGGAATTATCCTTCCTAAAGAAAATGCCGAAGAGGCCGCCGTTGTCCAGGGCGTGGAAGTTTTGGGGGTTGATTTCCTTTGTACAGTTGTTGACTTCCTCAATGGCCAAAAAGCCCTTACGCCCACCACTGTGGACATCCAGGAAATTTTCCATCGCGAGAAACATTATCAGGAAGACTTTAACGAAGTAAAGGGGCAAGAGCATGTGAAGCGCGCCCTTGAAATAGCAGCGGCCGGCGGTCATAACATCATTATGATTGGCCCTCCCGGCGCAGGTAAAACCATGCTGGCCAAGAGGATTTCCACCATTCTTCCTGATCTTTCTTTTGAAGAGGCGATCGAGATTACCCGCATCTATAGCGTCATGGGATTACTACCTCCCCATAGTTCTTTGATGGCCACTCGACCTTTCCGCTCACCGCACCATACAATTTCGGATGCCGGACTTATCGGCGGAGGCCAGATCCCCAAACCAGGAGAAGTAAGCCTCTCCCATAACGGTGTTCTTTTTTTGGATGAATTGCCCGAATTCAAGAAAAATGTGTTAGAAGTCCTGCGCCAACCACTGGAAGACGGAAAAGTAACCATCTCGCGAGCCCTATCTTCTTTAACCTTTCCAGCATCTTTTATGTTAGTAGCGGCCATGAACCCATGTCCCTGCGGTTTTTATACCGATCCTAATCGCGAATGTACCTGCACTTTACCTCAAATATTGCGTTACCGTTCCAAGATTTCCGGGCCGTTGATGGATCGGATTGACATTCATATCGAAGTCCCGGCAGTTCGATACCGAGATCTCACTGGTGATTCACCAGCAGAAGACTCGGCTTCGATCAAAGAAAGGGTTAACCGAGCGCGAGAAATCCAGCGGGAAAGGTTCGCCGGTAAAAAAATTTACTGTAATGCCCAGATGACTCCCCGCCATTTAAAAAAATATTGCCAGATCGGGGAAGAATCAAAGTCTCTTTTGGAGCAAGCCATAGATAAACTTGGCCTTTCGGCCCGGGCTTACACCCGCATCTTAAAAATTGCCCGCACTATAGCTGACTTAGAAGGATTGGAAAATATAACCTCCCCCCATATAGCTGAAGCTATCCAGTACCGTAGTTTGGACCGCACCCTTCTCTAAAAAATTTGACTTTTTCCCTATTTGAATAAAAGTTTAGGCATGAGGGAGAGGAATAGTGACCCTGAAGACTGTTTCCCCTTTTTGAAAGGAATAATCGAAAGAAGCATCATATTTAGATAAAAGTTCTTTGGCTACGAATAATCCCAAGCCCCTGTGTTTTCCTCCTTTGGTGGTGAAAAACGGCGTGAATAGATAAGGTCTCATTTCTTCCGGTAACCCACAGCCGGTATCTTTTATGCTCACTTGTAGGCTATCGCCAACTTTTTCGGTGATGATAGTAAGCACTTTCTCGGGAGAATTTTCCATGGCTTCTATAGCATTGGAGAGCAAACTTATAAAGCTCTGCGAAAAATCTTGATAATATCCCTGGCATGGCGGTAAAGGTGCTAAATACTTTTCCACCCGCACCTGATGTTTAAAAAAAAGATTATTGCGGAAAAAAGAAAGTAAAGTCTTCAGCAAATCATTCAGTTGAATCATTTGCGGCTCTTTTGGATCCTCGATCATTTCTTTGGGAATTAACTCTTCTATCAAAACTTTAAAGCGATCAATTTGGGCCAGGCATTGATCAATTTGTTCATGAATAGCCGAAGAAATTTTTTCTCCTTCTTTGGCCATCATTCTCTGCAACATCTCCATCTGCATACCTAAGATTTGTACGCCCCCATTTAAATTATGAATAAGACCTTTAACTAAAGACCCAATGGTAGCTTCCCCATATCTTTCCGCAAAAGCAGCGAAAAGCTTGCCGGCCTCTGGATAAGCTGAGTTTCTCTTCAAAAGTGAACTTTTGGGAGGCAAAATTTTCTCCTTTTGAGATATTCTGCCATATTTATTTTAATGTTGGCAATTATAAATTTTTTGATTTCAAATTACCTTTTGGTCACTCGTTTACTTCGGGTAAGGAGCAAATTTATGGGGTGAATACTTTAAGAAAATTTAATCTTTATACTCTTCTAACTCCATTAAGAACTCTTGCAACATTTTTTCAGCAATAAGCTCTTCGGCGACGTGATATTGGCCTGCGGAAATTAATTTTTTTAATTCATTTACTCGTTCCCATCTAATATCAGGAGTGTTGGCCAAAATTTCGTAAATTTTGTCTAACTCCTTTGAGAAAGGGGATACATAACCCATTTTATTAGATTTACCTCTCTTGGCAGATCGCCTATTCATTTAAAATACCCGTTAAAAAGTGGTTTTAATACTAAGGCCATTTTAAATCAAGTTTCAATTACCTTTTCGGCATGTTTTAAAATTAATTTAAATATTTCAAATAACTTAAACAGCTTTTTTGTTTTTGATTCTTTTTTGTTTTTCTTCATTTCTGAGAACCATTTAAAATTTTTTTTTCTTCGAATGAAAATTTTAATCTTATCCCCACCCATTAATTACTTAATTTTAGCGATCGATGCGCACCGGTGAAAACCGACCATCCGCCAACTTTAATTTTCTCTTCCTTATGACGTCCCATAGAAGAACTTGTCCACCTTCATTTTCCAAGGAAGTGCTTTTTTAAAAGGAATGATCCCGCCTGCTTCCTGCTGGCGAGAAATATTAAAACTGTTAGACGGTTAGATTAAATAAGGCTTGACAAATGTCAAAGTGGTATGTTAGAAAATTTGAATGAATGATCATTCATTTTTATTTGATGTATTTTAGAGTAAATTTGCTTTAGAAATAAACGGTGAGGAGAATAGAAATGGAAAGACTAAGAATAAATAAAATTAAAAGCACTTTCTTTGGTATTTTCAACCTGTTTTTAGTGCTATTCCCCACGTTCTTATTGGCCAGTGAAGTTGAATTAGAAATTCCTGTGCTAACTGACCGACAAAATAACTTGCTTATGGGGGGGCTTTTAATCTGTGTATTGGGCATGATTTTTGGAGCTTATGAATATGTTAAAGTTAAGAAATTCCCAGCTCATAAATCTATGCTTGATGTGGCCAATATAATTTTTCAAACCTGCAAAACATATTTAATTCAACAGGGAAAATTTTTGATTATTCTTGAGGTTTTTATTGGCATTTGCATCGCCTATTATTTTGGCTTCCTCCAAGATATGCACCTCAAAGGAGTTTTGATAATCTTAGCTTGGTCGGTGGTGGGGATTTTAGGATCGTATAGTGTAGCTTGGTTTGGTATTCGGATGAATACCTTGGCCAACAGCCGGATGGCTTTCGCTTCCTTAGAAGGAAAACCGATCAAACTTTTGGATATTCCTTTGCGGGCCGGGATGAGTATCGGCGTGCTTTTAGTTTGCGTGGAATTAATCATGATGTTAGTCATCTTAATTTTTATGCCCCGCGAATATGCGGGAGCATGTTTTGTGGGCTTTGCTATCGGTGAGTCTTTGGGAGCCAGTGCTTTAAGAATTTGTGGCGGTATCTTTACGAAAATTGCCGACATTGGCTCCGACCTGATGAAAATTGTCTTTAAAATAAAAGAAGATGATCCCCGCAATCCAGGGGTCATTGCTGATTGCACTGGCGATAACGCTGGCGATAGTGTGGGCCCCACTGCTGATGGTTTTGAGACTTATGGAGTTACCGGAGTAGCCCTTATTAGTTTTATAGTCTTAGGAGTATTTCCGCAGTACCGGGGCGAATTGATTACTTGGATATTCGTCATGCGGATTTTGATGATCATCACCTCTATCGTTGCTTATTTGATCAATAAAGGTATAACTACAGCCATGTTCGGCAATAAGGACAAAGTAAATTTCGAGTTATCTTTGACCATGTTGGTTTGGATTACTTCTCTGCTCTCCATTTTAGTAACTTTCTTGGCCAGCTACTGGCAGATTGGCCATCTCCCCCACAATCTATGGATTAACCTTTCCATTATTATTAGCTGCGGGACCATAGCTGCAGCTCTAATCCCAGAGTTGGTCAAAGTATTTACCAGCTCTAAATCCATTCACTGCCAAGAAACTGTGCGGGCCGCCAGAGAAGGAGGGGCTTCCCTCGATATCCTTTCCGGATTTGTAGCCGGTAATTTCAGTGCCTTCTGGCTGGGCACGGCTATTTTTGGGTTAATGGCCCTAGCTTATTTTGCCAGCCTCTCCGGCTTGGATAAATTCATGGAATATTCTTCTATCTTCGCTTTTGGCTTGGTCGCTTTCGGATTCTTGGGCATGGGGCCGGTTACTATCGCGGTGGATAGCTATGGACCTGTCACCGACAATGCCCAATCGATATATGAACTATCCTTGATTGAATCCCTACCTAATGTGGAATCAGACATTCAGCAAAACTTTGGGTTCAAACCAAACTTTGAAAATGCTAAACATTATCTGGAGGAGAATGATAGCTGTGGCAATACCTTTAAAGCTACAGCTAAGCCGGTTTTGATCGGGACCGCCGTGGTCGGAGCTACCACCATGATCTTCTCGCTTATCCTGCTTCTGCGGAAGACTTTAGGGATTCAGCCCGAGTCTGTTTTAAACTTGCTGAATCCTTTTACCCTTTTGGGGTTTATCTGCGGCGGGGCAGTAATTTATTGGTTTACCGGCGCTTCTACGCAGGCGGTCACCACGGGGGCTTACCGAGCTGTGCAGTATATTAAGCGCAACATCAAACTGGATGACTCCACAACCCTCAGCGCTTCCACAGAAACCTCTAAAGAAGTAGTCAAAATCTGTACTCAGTACGCCCAGGCTGGAATGTTTAACATATTCATCGCTATCTTTTCCTTCGCCCTGGGTTATGCCTTCTTTTCCGCCCCTGCGAGTACCAACGCGCCTACTTCCTTCTTTATTAGCTATTTAATCTCCATTGCCGTCTTTGGCTTATTCCAAGCGATCTTTATGGCTAATGCTGGTGGCTGCTGGGACAACGCCAAAAAAGTCGTGGAGGTGGATTTACAGGAAAAGGGGACTCCTTTACATGCGGCAACTGTAATTGGCGACACTGTGGGTGATCCTTTCAAAGATACCTCATCCGTAGCTTTAAATCCCATTATTAAATTTACTACTTTATTTGGCCTCTTGGCTATGGAGATTGCTATTTCGCCCATGATGAAGAACATCTCGCATTACATCGGCGCCTTCTTTTTCATCGTGGCGCTGATCTTTGTGATCCGCTCCTTCTACGGGATGCGCATTCCTCGCGAATAATTTTTTTCTCCCTTTACTTGCCCTAAGTCGTTAAAATATTTCCCCACCCCTTCTTGTCGATGGAAAGAAGAGGTGGGGAATTCCTTAAGGCTCAAATTTCTTTTGCTTCTCCGAAAAGTTCTGGTTATAATTGCTCCCAAACAGAAATTTTTCTATAATGGTTTAATATTGGACCTACCAGGGAGGGGGCATGAAAACAAAAAATTTCTTATTAATCCTAATTTCCATATTCCTATGGCTGATCTCCTACTCCCCGATCCTTGCCCAGGATGAAGAAATTGCTGCCCACCAGGAGCAAGAATATTTTGAAGCTAAAAAGGCTTTAGAATTAGCCAAACAGATAAATGCCGAAAAATATGCCCTTGAACCTTTTCAAAAAGCGCAGGATTTAATAGCCGTAGCCGAAAAAGCCAAATCTCTTAAGGATGGAATTAAATTTGGGCAGGCTTCCCGCTTAGCGCGGGCCTATGCGGAATTAGCGCAAACCATCGCTGAATTAAAATCAGAAGAAGAAAAGCTCGCCGCCGCCTATGAAGAACTTTATAAAGTTAAAGCGGAAATAAATCGCCTGCAAAAAAGCCCATAATTTGAGACCAAAATGCCGACTAAAATTAAATTTCTCTTAATCGGCTTATTTTTCTCAAATATAGCAGCTTCTTCATTTGGCTTGGCAGAGGAAACTCCTACCATCGCCATTGAAAAAGCGAAATTTGCTATTGAACAGGCCCAAAAAGCTGGGGCACCTAAAACTACTCCGGAAGATTTGGCGGCCGCCAAATCTTGGCTTGCCTCAGCTCAGAAGGAATACGAGAAGCTTAGGTCTGCTGGAACATGGATGACTCCCGAAAAAACGCGCCGCCTAAAAGAAGAAGAGATAATTTATCTGGCGACCATGGCCAAAATTAGGGCCATGATCGCTGAAAATAGGTCAAAAAAGGAAGCTCTATCTAAAAAATTACAGGCCCATATCAAGGAATTACAAGATTACCAAAATAAGCTCGATTTATTGAAAAAGGATCTGGCCGAGAAGGAAAAAAATCAAGAATTTCAAGCGCAAATAGAAGCGGAAAGAAAGGCTTTGGCCGCAGTTAAACAGCAATTAGCCACCATAGAACAAGAAAAGAAACTAATACTTGCTGAATCTTTAAGTAAGATAAGAGAAATAGAAATGCTAAGGCAAAGGGAACTTGAAGAAGTCAGCAGGAAGGAGGCGCAAAGGACAGCAGAAATAGAAAAAGAATTAGCCGCGGCCAAATTTAAATTAGAAGAACTCGCCAAAGAAACAAGAGCAGAGGCCAAAAAGTTTAGCCAACTGCAGGAAAAGGTTGCTTCCTTGGAAAGAAAAATTGCCCTATTCATTGCCGCCAGCAAAATATTCGAATCCTCAATTAAATTCACAGAAAAAGAGATCACCATAAATATTTTAGCCCAACAGCTGTTTTCCCCCACAATGGAAATTAAGAACCCGGGAAAACAAACTTTAGACCAAATTAGTAGTCTGCTTAATACCTATCCAGATCATCAAGTTATTGTTCGCGGACATACAGATAGTACGGGTAACCCAGCTTCCAACCAAGTGCTTTCTGAAAAAAGAGCTCAAAAAGTCCGAGAGTACTTAGTGGTCAATCATAATGTTAATCCCGCCAGAATAAGTGCGGAAGGATGGGGAGCATCTCAACCAATTGATTCCAATGATACGGAAGCTGGACGAATGTTGAACAGGCGGGTAGAAATCGTCATGATTATTGAGAAATAAACTTTTACTACAATGATTTAAGGAACTCTAATTATGCCGCAATTGCGTCAAGATCCAGCCACCAAACAGTGGGTAATTATCGCCACGGAAAGAGCCCGACGGCCTCACGCCTTCAGCCAACCTCATCCACCAGTTCTCTTGCCCGAATATAAAGAAGATTGCCCCTTTTGCCCGGGTAATGAAAAAATGACCCCTCCAGAAACCATGGCCTATCGTGCAAAGGGCCCGGCAAATGGTCCAGGGTGGCGGATCCGGGTCTTTCCTAATAAATTTCCCGCCCTCGTTCCTGAAGGAAGCCTTATTCGCCAAGAAGAGGAGGGATTTTTTCGCAAAATGGATGGAGTGGGCCAGCACGAAGTGATCGTCGAAAGTCCTCAGCACAATCTTTGTCTTCCCCTTATGACGGATGAGCAGGTTGAAGAGATAGTTCACGCCTATCATCAACGCTATTTAACCCTCAGAGAAGATCCGCGGTTTAAACTTATCTTGATTTTCAAAAACCATGGTCCCAAAGCAGGAACTTCCCTGGAGCACCCTCATTCGCAAATATTAGCTATGCCCATTGTGCCCTTAACGATTCGTTATCGCTTTGAAAAAGCGGCCAGCCACTTTGATGACCAAGGAACTTGCGTTTATTGCGATATTCTCCGGGAAGGGCTGCGAGGGCGGACGAGGTTAATTTTAGAATCAGAAAGTTTTGCCGCTTTCCATCCTTTCGCTTCGCGCGCCCCTTTTGAGACTTGGATAATTCCTAAATCTCACCATGCCTCTTTCGGAGCTATCCGCCCTGAAGAAATTCGAGAATTTGCCCGAGTTTTGAAGAAAATTTTGGGGAAGTTATACCGCGGGCTAAATAACCCTGATTATAATTTCATTATTCACACAGCTCCCATCAAAGATGAACAAGAAGAGTATTTCCACTGGCATCTACAAATCATCCCTCGGCTTGTAACGCCGGCAGGATTTGAGTTAGGAACAGGAATGTTTATCAACACTGCCTTACCTGAAGAAACCGCTGCTTTTATCCGCGAAGTACCAGATTAAACCTATTTCTAAAGAACTATGATTCTTCCTTTAGGCTTGCCTATTACTTGACCAATTAACCCCACCGGATAAGGTAAGTTTTCCTGCAATTGCTCGTGTAGTTCTGTGGCCGCTTCCTTGGCCACACCAATGAGCAGCCCTCCAGATGTCTGGGGATCGAATAAAATATCTTGAAATACTTTATCCAAGGAAGGAGCAAAATCGATCATCCCTTCTCTAAATTCCCTATTTTTATAAGCTCCTGCGGGAACAAGGCCCATGGCCGCAAATTCTAAAGCTTCGGGCATAATTGGGATACGTGCTGAAAAGATCTCTATGCCCACTTCTAAATCCGCGATCATCTCGGCCATATGTCCTAAGAGCCCGAATCCGGTAATGTCTGTGCAAGCATGAACAGGATAAGCCCGCATAATTTCCGCCGCTTCTCTATTTAAATTAGCCATAAGCTGAGTTACATAATCAACAATTTTACCTGTGGCTAAACCTCCTTTGATCGCTGTATTGATAATTCCTGTACCCAAAGGCTTGGTCAAAAGCAGTTGGTCGCCCACACGAAGTCCCTTTTTAGTTAGCACCCGCTGAGGGTTGATAAAACCAGTGACCGCCAAACCGTATTTTATCTCCTTGTCCTCCACGGTGTGTCCCCCAACTAAAACCACCCCGGCTTCCTTCATCTTATCTATGCCCCCTTGGAGGATGAGCCTTAGAACCGACAAATCCATATCTTTAGCAGGGAAGGCCACTAAATTCATCGCTGTTTTAGGCACACCGCCCATGGCGTAAATATCACTCAGGGCATTGGCAGCCGCAATCTGACCAAACCAGTAAGGATCATTAACTATGGGAGTAAAAAAATCCACCGTTTGCACTAAGGCAAGATCCTCTGAAATCTTATAGACTCCGGCATCGTCAGCTTTTTCCATCCCCACAATTAGATGCTCATCAGCAGGAAATTCTAAGCCGCACAATGCTCGCTCCAGGTCCCCTGGAGGCAACTTGGATGCTCACCCGGCCCCCCGCACAGTTTCGGTCAAGCGGTAGTTTTTCATTTCCGGAACAGGTTTTTGGTCCATTTTCTTTTCTCTATATTTTGATTACTTTTTTAGCTTGAGCAAGGGAATTTATAATTTCGTACATATTCGATACTTTGCCGGCCAGGAGATTTTTTTTGAGACCAAAAAAATCCAAGCAGGTGCCACAAGCCAGAATCTCCACTCCTTTAGCTCCCAATTCTTGCAGATCTTCGAGAACTTCAGACCCCCGGCAGGCTAATTTCACTCCGCTGTTCAGCAAGATGACTTTTTGGGGTTGCACCTCTGACTGCTCTAAAGTTTGTAAGAATGAACGCAGCAAAATTTTACCTAATTCTTCCGACCCTCTGCCCATAGAATCTGTGTCGATAAATATAACCAACCCCAATTCTTTTTCTGATTTTTGACCCCCTACTAATTCTGATTTAGCGGGAGACTTTTCCTGGGGCTTTTGCTTCTCAATTTTTAATGTAAACTGCCCTCTTTCTTCTATGACTTCCACCTTACACTCTTGACTTTCGGCAAACCTTTTCACATTTTCTTTGGCTGCCGGGTTATCAACCAGCACTATTAATTTATCTGCCTCGGCCAAAGCTTTTTTAGTTTCTATAACTGGCTGCGGGCAGGCTAAACCCCGGCAATCTACTCTTTTTTCCATTATTTCTCCTCCTTAATCTTTAACTCTTTTTTAAGGCCTGTGGCCCCTTACCTTCATTCATTTTTAATTTTTCTCTTCCATAACCCCCAGACCTGGAGACCGTGTCGCCACGGGGAGAAAGGGCCGGAGGCAGGCCAGAGCCAGGCCAGAGGCAGGCCGGAGGCAGGCATGAATGAAGAAGCATCGGCGGGAGAAGAAGATGTTTAAAATTGACCAACGATTTTCCGCCAAGGGCAGGCGGATAGTTAAACTGAGCAAGATGATTAAGTTTCTAAATCCGCCCGGACCTATGGAAGAGGAACTGCCTCATGATTCTGAATGAATGCCTGCCTCTGGCCTGCCTCTGGCCTGCCTCTGGCCCCTTCACCAAAAGTTAGCTATTTATTAATTATGACCCAGTCTCATGAGAGAGACCCATTAAAATTAGGGCCGATTTTCAAAAGTGATCGATAGTCAGCTGTTTCCAGGCTTCTGGGATATATTTGATGATCTCCCTTACTGACGTACCCGGATCAGGATTGGCCAAATATCCAGCTAAGCGATTAAGGCGCGCCCCTAAAATAGCTGCTTCAACAATTTCTTTCCCAGAGGCCACTAAAGCTCCCACCATTCCCGTTAAAGTATCTCCCGTTCCCCCTATGGCTTCCAAAGCTTCTACACAAGGCTCTTCAATCTTAGCTATAATTCCTTGTTGGTTAGCCAGATAATCTATTTTCCCTTTAACCAATAAGTAACGCGCAGCGTTTTCATGAGCATATGACCGGGCAATCAAATCTGGAACGTGCTTCTCCTCATGGAGGATAAATCCCCGCGTATAAAAAGGATGGGGAGCCTGCTCATCAGCCAAAAAAGCTAATTCTCCCACATCAGGAGTAAAAAGATCGTATGCTGGGGCTTGTCCGCTCATTTTAGCCGCATACATATATCCAGCGTCAGCAATTAAGACTGGTTTCTTAGCAATCTCCTCGATTGCCAATAAAACCCGGTTATGTCCATCTATGTCAGGCAAAATATAATGAAAAACCAAAGTAGAAAAATTTGTTTTTTTCAAATGATTTTGCAAATAGGTGTAGAGCTTTTTGCTACCTTCGCCTCTCCCTATATCTCCAACTAAATAACAAAATACTCCTTTTGGGCTAACTAAGCGGTCAATCTCCCCAGCCGCCGCAATCAAGGCTGTGGTACCACGATTAATCTTAACTTTGTGCCCTTCGATAAGAAGATCTTCCCCTTGTCTTTTGGCTAGACCAGCTTGAAGTGGAAAATTATTATCCGGAATTGTTCCTATTACAGCGAGCATCGGCGCTTAGCCTCCTCGAAAGCCAATTGCAAAGCATAGCCGCATAAAGTGTGCCCAATATCCAGTGGATTAGCGGCTTGTTTAAGAGTCTTCCCCACTAACTCCTGAGCCAAAAAAGGAACATCTGGGCATCCACCACCGGAAACGTTGGCGATAACCAGATTTTCTTTATCAACAGTAAGTTTCATATTGGCGGCTCTAACCATTAGATGCCGGCCAAAATCCTTGACCTGGAATAAATCCACTGGTTGCAGTAATGGGTCCTTAACTGGAACGATCTGCAGGGGAGGAATCCGGGCATCTGCTAAGATTTTCTTTATCTTCAATGCTTCTATTAACTGAAATTCGATCACCAAATCGCAACCGCTGCGAATCTCGGGGGGAGGTCCCATTACCCGGATTCCAAAACCCTGGGCCTTCAAAATTTTTTCAGCGCGGATTACTTCGCTCGTATTGGCAAATACTAAAAAACCTTTATCCGCCTGTTTTGAAGGAATCGAGGACTTTGGCTTGCTCTTAAGAAAAGAAAATAGGCCCATTTTTCTTCTCTATTTATGCAAAGTAATCCGATAGCCTTTACCTTCTGGATCAATTGCTTTCACTTGCCAACCCTGACTTTGCGCCGCTCGACAAACATTCTCCTTAGAAGTATCTGTATCCACCAGAACAATTACTTCACCTCCGGGCAAGCTTTTTATCTCTTTCAAAGTAAGCATAACTGGTTGCGGGCAGGAAAGCCCTCGCGCATCCACTAAGCGACTCATTTTCTCCCTCCTTAATTCGTTTTTTCTCTCATGGTAAACCCGATAAAAAGGCAAACTAAAAATCCAATGATGACTGCTGGAATGCCATAAGGACCAACGCCATCTGGAGAACTGGCTAAGCCAAAATTATGGGAAAGGCCCGCTCCTACGATCATGCCGATCACAAAAACGGCGGCATCTCCATCGCCTTCTCCAGCCAAAAAGAGCTGGCGCCCCGGGCAGCCCCCGGCCAAAGCAAAAGCTAATCCGGCCAAAGCCATACCCGCGAAATTCCATAAGCTCATGTTATGGGCCACAGGTTGTTTAATAAAGCCAGGATTAAATTGCCCTAAGAGCAGATTGATAATAAAAGCAGTGACCAGGAGGGCCACTACCCCCCAAAATAAGTGCCCCTGCCGGAATAAAATTAAGTCTCGAAAAGCGCCCATAGTACAGAAGCGCGTTTTCTGAGCTAAAAACCCGATGGCTAAGCCTACTCCCAAAGAAAAGAACAAAGGAGCATGCATGGAGCCCGGCCCTTTCTGACTGTAAAAAAGAACGCCACTTTTTTCCTGGCCTGGGATTTGCGGGAAAACCAGCATGAGCAGAAGAAATCCCCACATGGTAAGCGGCAATAACCAGCCCACTGAGGAATAGGTAGCTTGCGAGCGCCCAAGATTATAGCCGCTCTTGAGAAAAAGGGTGCCTATCCAAATTCCCACAATCAGCCCTAAAAGACCAAAAATAGCATTGCCATCACCTCCGGCAAGGCGAAGCAAAGCTCGCCATGGGCAACCTAAGAATACTAAGGCACCTATCATGGCCAATACACCTAAGAAAAACCTGACTACAGTGGCCGAGCCCGCCCGAGCCCGGAACTCCCCAAACAAATATGCGGCCAAAAGGGAACCTAACACAAAGCCAATAATCTCTGGTCTCATATACTGAACTACGGCCGCCCGATGGAGGCCCAGCGCGCCGGCTATGTCCCTTTCAAAGCAAGCAACGCAAATCCCCATGTTGGCTGGATTACCCATTTTTTGCAGCAAAGGAGCAAAAATACCAATAAAGACTCCCGCCAAAATAATTCCTTTACGGGAGGCAAAAAAAGATAACATTTTGGGCATGTCTTTTCCTCCTCATTTTTGAAATTTGGATTTACCCATCATCCCCGATCGCCTTAATGGCCCTGCCTAAGGCAAGGGTGTGGATAAAATATAAAGGGTCTCCATCTGTTGCTTAATCAAGCATGGTTTATTATTTGCGCTTACGGAGGGAGAATCAGGCAGGATTAAACAGACGGGTAAAAAGATTTTCTGGGTACCAGCCTCATCCTCCTCTCCCCGCCCAATATCCGGAGACCTAACCTAGGCCTCTTGGGGCCCCAAATTGCCCCTCAAATAAGAGAAAGAGGAGTCTGCGGCTTCCCCATCTTTTTCACCTCCTTGCCTATTTTTAAAAATTTAATAACATTTTCTTCGAAAAAAAACAATATTTTTTTTCTCACTGATCAAGAGTAAAGGGAGATCTCTGATTAGAGACTTGACAGTCTCTTTCAGCCAACTTATATTTAAAAAAGTTTAAGAGGGAAAAAAATTTAAACGCATTTTTGCTATGCTCACACTAAGAAAATCTGGCTTCAATTATCAAAAAAGTCATACCTCCAATAAACCTGGCGGGTCATAGGAATATTCCTACCGTATATTTTCTAATCAATTTTTAGCAAAAAAACTTTCAATTTACTTTAATCAAAAAACAAAAATAGAAAAAAAACCTTTTTCACTCCAAAAAGAATATAATTGCTACTTTATCTGGAGAAAAAAATTATGGAATATTATGTTTTGGTCACTCATCGCTGTAATATGGCCTGCACTTATTGTTCTGCGGGTAATGCCGTTACCACTAACCCATCGGCAAAGACGCTACCTTCTGACCAAGTACAAAGAATTGTCCAGTATATAAAAGATGACCTTAATGCCCGCGGAAAAGGTGCTGAGGAAAATAGAATCGTCTTTTTTGGTGGTGAACCATTACTGGCCTGTAATACTATGCGAGATTTGCTTCACGCTACCTTGGACCTGCCCGTTTCTTACTGTTTATATACTAACGGACTTGCCTTAAACAAAATTCCTTTGGATATTCTCTCCGCCCTGAAATTTATTTTTGTTTCTTTTGATGGGGACAAACATGCTCATGAGCAGTATAGAGGGGCATACACGTATGATCGAATTGTCCATAATCTTATCGAAATAAAGAAAAAAGCTTCTATTCCTTTAATAGGAAGGCTCACTGTAGAAGAGAGTACAAACCTTTATAAATCCGTAACCACCATGTTAGAGCTCTGTGATCATGTTTATTGGCAGATAGTTAACAAACCCCGCTTTGAAAATCCCTCCACCTTTATTAAAAATTATGAGTCCGGAGTTGAACAACTATTTTTCTTCTGGCTTAATCAACTTAGACAAGGGCATATTCTCAAGCTTATCCCTTTTGAGGCCATCGCTAACTCTTTGCTTAATGGCGCAGAGGCAGACCCTGTTTCTTTTCGTTGTGCTTGCGGGACGGAATTTCAAGCTATAGACATCGATGGCACGGTATATGGATGCGATGAATATGTAGGTACACCTTTGGCTCGCCTTGGCAATATTCAAGATGGCGCCCCATTATGCCTAAATTACCGACCACACCAAGATCTTAATCCTGATTGTGGGCAGTGTAAAAACTCTTCCATCTGCTTAGGCAGATGTCGAAAGATGCTCCAGTCTTTTGATAAAGATCAGATCCAAATTTATTGCCGCCTAACCAATTTCCTAATAGAGCTTATAAGAGAAAACCTCCAGAAAATCGAAAAAGCTCTTCAGGATAATGGTCTTGAAGAAATATATATTAGCCCACCAATTACGGAAGAAATACCTTGACTCTTTTCCTCTTTAAGAAGCGGAATAAGTTGCCGCCTGGAATAGGCTGAGGGGGAGGGTGGAAAATTGAAAAATAAAAGAACTATTCCTTTTAATGAACCTCTCCCCCGTCCGAAGTCCATCCAGCAACTCGATGATTTTTTCCTTATCGTCGTTGTCGGGGAGTTCAACTCGGGAAAATTAGAAGAGAAATATTGATTCGGCAAAAGCTAATTTACGTTAAGCTCTTTGCCGGAAAAAATTTACGGCCAGCCTCCAAATTCAGAGCTTGAGCAAAACCCTCAAGCTCCCATTTCGTCCACTACTTGAATGAGGTGCTTAACTTTGATAGGTAATCCCTTCTGCGTTAATTGATCTTTTAACTGCAGCATACATCCCGGACAGCCAGTGACCACAGTTGTAGCCTGCGTTGCTTCTATATCCTTGATTTTCTTCTGACTAATCTGTTTGGACAGCTCGTAGTTGTAAAAGCTAAAGGATCCTCCCCCGCCGCAGCATCTTTGGGGCTCGCGCATCTCTACCAGCTTGATGCCGGAAAGATTTTTTAATATCTGGCGGGGCTGAGCAGTTATTCCTTGACTGCGGTTGAGATGACAAGGATCGTGATAAGTCACTTTTTCCAGAATTTTCGCCTCCGGCTTATTAAGTTCAATCTTTTGCGTCAGAAATTCGGAGATATCCATCACCTGACCGCTAAAAACATTTACGCGATCTATCCATTCCTGGCTTTGGCCGGACACTAAGATCTTATAACTCTCTTTGAGAGCAGTGCCGCAAGTGGCGCAGGCCACGACTATAGCCTCCAATTTATAAGGGGCAAAGGCTTCCAGATTAGCTTTGAGCAAGTCTAAACCATCTTCCAGATCACCGGACATGAAGACCGGAATTCCGCAGCAGGTCTGCTTCTTTGGGAAAATCACTTCCACTCCATGACGGCCCAGGACGCGGATTAGGGATCGGCCGATGTCTGGATCCACAAAATCGATGAAGCAACCGGTAAAGAAACCAACCCGCATCTTCGTCGCCCCTTGGGCAGGTGCAATAATTGCCGGAAATTGTCTGCGTAATGGTACAGCACTTAAATCTGGAATTAATCTCCCTTCCCCGAAGGCCGAAAGAAAAAAAGGAAGGTGGCGCAACCGGCCATCACCTTTCGGAGGAGTGAACATTTGCAAGTAAGCAAAAGCCTTTAAGGCCTTTTCAAAGCGGGAACGATTTTTAAGCAAATATTTGAAAGCCACCTTCTTGGAAAAGGGTAAACCCATTTTTTGGGCCAATTGCGCGCGCAAACCCAAAATTATCTTACTCTGATCAACTCCTGCCGGGCAATTTGCTTTGCAAGTCAAACAAAGCAGACATTTGCTAAAAAGATCTTCCGTGTAAGGAGAAAAAGAAATGGTTCCCTCCAAAATGGCTTTGGCTACTTCCACTTTTCCGCGCGAACTATAAGTTTCTTGGAGCACTTCCCGAAAGACTGGGCAGTGGGAAACACAGGCTCCACACCGTGAACATTTTTCTGCCTCTTTAAGTATTATTTCTTCTGGATACATAAAAACTCCTCTTATTTTCTAAACCAATCGGCCAAAGATTAAGTTTTTTCCTCCTTCGAGCCCACCTTCCGTCTGGCGAGAGGGGAAAGTATTACCATTTGGGGACATGATCTTATTAGTGTCCTTTTTAGACAAATTTCCCAGGATTCAAGATGCCGTTAGGATCGAAGGATTTCTTGATATTTTTCCAAACTTGAACTTCGGCTGGAGAAATTTCCAAGGGAATAAAAGCCTTTTTGGCCAGGCCGATTCCATGCTCTCCGGTAAGAGTTCCGCCCAAGGCGATGGAGGCTTCAAAGATTTCCCTTATTAGGTTGTCAACTCGCTCTGCTTCATCTTTGTTTCCTGGATCGTAGGTCAGCAGAGGGTGCATATTCCCATCGCCGGCATGGGCTAAGAGATATATGGTTATGTTGTATTTTTTCTCTATCTCTTTTAACCGGCGCACCATCTCAGGAATTTTGCTGATGGGCACTGTCGTGTCTTCAGTTACCATAGTCTTACTAAGCCGATAAAGAGCCACGGAGCCAAGTTTCCGGGCCATCCACATGCGGTCAGCTTCTTCCTCACTCTGGGCTAATTTGATATCAAAAGCCCCTTGTTTTTCGCAAAACTCCTTGACCGTGCGTGCCTGGCGGTCAACAGTTTCTAAAAAACCATCTACTTCGATGATCAACATAGCGGCGGCTTGAGTGGGCAGGCCCAAATGGTAAAGATTCTCGCAATTAGCTATGTAGTGCTGATCCATAAGTTCCAAGGCCCTGGGCACTATTCCCGCAGCCATGATACGGGATACCGTGGTACTGGCATCTTCTATAGAATGGAAAGCCACTAAGAGGGTTCTTCGGGCTTCGGGTTTAGCAATCAGCTTGACGATAATCTTGGTTATGACGGCCAAAGTGCCTTCGGACCCGCAAAGCAAGCGAGTTACGTCATAACCAGTCACGTTTTTAATTGGCCGCCCTCCTGTCTTAATAACTTCTCCCGAAGGTAAAACTGCTTCTAGTCCCAAAAGGTAATCCCTGGTTACCCCATATTTGACACACCTGGGGCCGCCAGCATTGGTGGCTACATTCCCTCCTATTTGGCATATCGTTTGGCTCGCCGGATCAGGAGGGTAAAAAAGACCTCGCTCTTCAACAGCCACTTGCAAGTCGTTAGTAATCACTCCAGGTTCTACGACCGCCAGGCGATCTTCAGGGCTAATTTCCAAGATTTTATTCATTTTGGACATAGCCATTACTATTCCGCCATGCTCTGGAACACACATCCCACTTAAGCCCGTAGCTGACCCGCGAGGAGTTACGGGGATTTTTTCTCGGTTGGCGATCTTTAATATCCTGGACACTTCTTCCGTGGTCATGGGTAGGACCACGACATCCGCCTTTTTTTCCGTAAAGACGTCATGAGAATGAACCAACAAATCTTCGGGCGCAGTTAAACACCGCTCTTTGCCTACTATATCTTGAAGCTCTTTAATAATTGCATTGATCAGCATATCCTTCTCCTGCTTATATTTTTTATTTCCTCTTAAAAAATTGCCCTCTAAATATTGACCAAAAGGTCTAATTCCACGCTAACAAATTCAATTAAAAAAAGTCAATTTAAATTTATTCGCTTTCGCAATTATTTACTATCTCCCCATTCCCGCCGATTAAGTTAGCTAAAACTGAGAAGCGAGCTATTATTTGGGATAACTTTTTAATTCCCTACTTTTGGAGACATTATTTTATCCCTTATTAAAAAATTGAGGCCGGTCTTTAATGACGGCTTAAGTAATTATAGTGCCAAATAAAATGGATATTTCTTGCCCGAGAAAAAAATTGACATGCCTAAATTTTTATGATAAATAAATCTTAAATGAATGCTCCCCGATAGCTCAACCGGCAGAGCGGGTGGCTGTTAACCACTAGGTTGCAGGTTCGAGTCCTGCTCGGGGAGCCATTTAGACGAGAAGAGGGCATGTTTAATGTAAACATGCCCTCTTCTCGCTCAAGACGGCCGAATAAAATAATCGGGGACAAAATGGCCCCGAGCCTGGCGAAGGATCATAAAGTTTGCTTATGCCAGCATGGTTCCATATCTTGCGACGCCAAGGCGGTTTGCTTTATCCTGGATCAACTACTGATTTGGATATCGAAAAGGGTCAAGTCTGCACTTAGTTCATTTAATCCCTCCTGAAAATATTTCTCTACCTTTTCAGACCGAGTATCACAATGTCTGGCTTCATGCTCTGAACTGGGGAAGTGCAAAGGACTTCATCACCAAGAGTCAAGAGCAGATATGACTCCTCTTCATTGATAATATGAAAGCCTATCTTGAACTCTACCCTGATGCCCCCGATGCCAGAGCAGCAAAAGACGAAATTTACAGGTGGGAAATACAGATGGAGAAAGAGAGGAAATGATTGGGGAGTGGGTTAGGGTAAGCGATTCAGACCTGAAGATGTCATGTATTTAATGTGCTCATTAATCAATATCATTTGTCCTCCTGCAACCTTACAGCCTTGTCAAGCCTTAAACAAATTGGCAAATTCTGCGAGGGGCCACTCTTCCCTGGGAAGACATATATTCTCCAAATGAGCTAAGAGGAGACCTGACCCCTTCTTACATTCATAATTATTTTTTATCTCTCCTATCCAATCGCTCATTATCCCCTACTAAGCAACCTTGCAAGCATTTTTCAGAACAGGCGCCGTCGCAGGGTTCTTCATGCACAATAACTTGAGTGTTGGGGAATTTCTCGCGAATCTTTGAGGCAATTTTTTCGCTGATCCGATGAGATTCTTCCAAGGCCATATCTTTATCTAATAGGATATGCAATTCCACAAAACGCATATGTCCTGCCTTGCGGGTACGTAAATGATGGAATCCACGGATTGGGGGATGGAATCTTGATAGCTCATTTCGAATCCATTCTTCTTCCTCAGGGAGGTTCATGTCCAAAAGATCTCGGCCTGAACGGAGAGTTAATTTATAAGCGGCCCGGATTATGAATAAAGAAATAGCCATGGCCGCTACCGGGTCCAGCCATTGCAAATGAAGTTCTGGGACTACTCGCTCCCCTATGGTAATTAATAAAAGGCTTGCCATAACTCCGGCGGAAGTGTAAACATCTGTACGCAGGTGCCAAGCATCCGCTTGTAAGGCCACCGAGTCAGTTTCCTTACCTACTCTGAAAAGCTTTTGCGAGACCCAGATATTAATTATCATGGAAATAAACATGACCCCTACACCTAAGCCAGGCATCTTGAGGGGTAGAGGATTAATTAGCTTATGAGTAGCTTCGTAAATTATCCATCCCGCTGCCAGAAAAATAAGGAGAGCTTCGATCGTTCCAGAAAGATTTTCAATTTTGCCATGACCAAAAGGATGCCCTTCGTCAGGAGACCTATTAGCAGACCTTACGGCAAATAAAGTAATGAGCGCCGCCAATAAGTCCACTCCCGAATGGATAGCTTCAGAGATAATGGAAACAGACCCAATTAGAAGGCCTACTATAATCTTCAACAATACCAAGCTTGTGTTGGAAACAACGGAGAGGAAAGCTGTTGACTCCTTGCGGTTGCCCATCTTATTCTTCTAATAAAAAATCCCATGGATGTTGATCCCACGGGATTAATGGGCCCGTTGCCTTTTATACCGGCCCGGCTCCTTTATTTGAAAAGAGGCCTGATCAAAAATATATTACCCTTCGGATCAAGGAGTGTCAAGTTGATGCTCACTTGATGAGTAATGCCTTACTAAAGGGTGGATTTCTTATAACTCCCCCTTTTTCCCCCTCTTAGTTTAAGAGGGAGAGAGGGGGAGTTACAAAATTTCGAGATGGACAATAGATTAGATTTGTGAGGCAAACCATTAGCGAAATTGGCCAGCCATAAAAGCTGGCCCTACGAAATGACAAGAAATAATTTTTTTATATGTAA
>Ga0315298_1000418_pt1 | contig 80997 bp, 71 predicted proteins | sample WHS_1_MG_FD_203077 | JGI IMG/M metagenome (GOLD analysis project Ga0315298, IMG submission 203077) | Extremophilic microbial mat communities from Washburn Hot Springs, YNP, Wyoming, USA - WHS_1_MG | ecosystem: Environmental > Aquatic > Thermal springs > Hot (42-90C) | place: USA: Wyoming... | reverse complement strand
CGAGCGTGGCGTTCTCTGGATTCGGTTGAACGCTGGTCGTGTGCAACACCCATGTTCAACCATAATGGCCTTCAAGGTACCAGAAAAATCTTCACCGAAGTGGAAATTACTTTTGGCAATCAGTCTAGTTGTTCGTCGGCTAGGCTGAAAACGAAGGAGATTCTTCGCCGTACTCAGAATGACATCCTTGACGGCAACTGGAGCGGTTGCAGTGGTGATCATGCCTAGTACTTCTAGGCATCTGTCGTTTGCGGCTTCCGGTAGGTGTTGGCTCAGAGGCCGAGCAGAGCGTTAACCGCATGGGCGAAGGTGCGCCAGTGGTCACGTTGTTCGCGCCAGAGGCGTTGGCCGCGCGCGGTGAGCCGGTAGTAGCGGCGTTGACGGCCAGTCTTCTTGCCCACCCATTCGCTGGTGAGCAGGCCGCGTTTCTCCAAGCGGTGCAATACCGGGTAGAGCGTGCCTTGATGCCAGCGGATGGTGTGTTTGGATTGCTCGAAGATCCGTTTGACGATGCCGTAGCCGTAGCTCGGCCCGTCGCGGAGCACGTCGAGCACGATCAAGTCATACGTGCCGGCGGCGAGGTTGCGGGCAAATTCATTTCGGTTCATTGGCGATACCTAGTACTACTAGGCATCATTGTCTGTCAACGTCATTGTCTATTTGCTGACGAGACGCCGTTCCGGTAAAGAGGCACATCAGAGGATCGTTCCGCGACGCCACAACGCCCGCAGCCGAGACGCCCGCGTTACTTCTGTTTGCCCTCAATCTTCGCCCACGTGTCTTTGAGCGTGATGGTGCGGTTGAAGATGAGTTGAGGGTTGAGGGTTGAGGGTTGAGAGTCGGCATCCAAACAGAAATAACCCAATCGCTCGAATTGGTAGCGGAGTTCCGTCTTCGCGTCCTTGACGCTTGGCTCGCACTTGGCGGTGACGACTTCGAGGCTGTGCGGGTTGATGTTCTTTTTGAAGTCGCCCTCAGCGTCGGGTTCTGCGACGGTGAAGAGACGGTCGTAGAGGCGGACTTCGGCGTCAATCGCGTGCTTGGCAGAAACCCAGTGGATGGTGCCTTTGATCTTCCGCGAAGAAGTCGGGCCGCCGGTCTTGCTATCGAGGTCGGCGGTGCAGCGGAGTTCGATGACCTTGCCGGTGTCGTCTTTGATGAGTTCGTCGCACTTGATGATGTAGGCGTATTTGAGGCGGACTTCGCCGCCGGGTTTTAAGCGGAAGAATTTCGGGGGCGGGACTTCGGCGAAGTCGTCTTGCTCGATCCAGAGTTCGCGGCTGAACGGGAGTTTGCGGGTGCCGGTGGTCGGGTCTTCGGGGTTGTTGATGGCGTCGAGTTCTTCGTGGTGGTCGGCCTGACTGAACATGGCCGGTATGTTTAACCGCGAATGGACGCGGATGCACGCGAATTTGTGGCTTGCCGGTCGGGGCGCGCAGGCGTACAAATCGAGCCGATGAAAGGAAGTCATATAGAACTGACCTAATAATCCTAAACCAATTCGCGGGCTTCATCGCCGTCCAACACGAAACGGGCAATTTCGACAGACAGGACAGGCTGGAAGCGCGCCCCGCAAGGGGCGTGCCGAAAGCGCTCCTGTCTGGGCACGCCCGTGCCTGTGTTGGGGCGCAAGTAAGTGCGCCCCCTTTTGTTTGGGCGGTTTTGAACCGACGCGAGCAAGGAGGTAGCCATGTTGATGGTATTGATCGTATTGGGAACGAGTATCTGGGTGTACTTCGACGCCAAGAAAATCGGAGTGAAGAAGACCGACCAGAGAAGTTTTGTGAATATGGGGCCGGTTGGTTGGATGGTTTGTTGCTTACTCCTCTGGATTGTGGTCTTCCCTTTGTATCTGATCAAACGTTCCAGCTTGAAAAAGCAGTTCCAACCGTCAAGCAGCCAAGCGGCACCGGTGCGACCCGCCCCCGTTCCGGTCTCTGACGTGCAGGACATTGACCAGCAGTTGCGAACTTTGGCCAAGCTCCGAGAGGATGGCGTCATCACCACCGAGGACTTTGACCGGAAAAAGCGAGAGATTCTCGGTATGTGAGGTCGGTCACAGGCCATACTTCAATCTCACCTCAGTTGTCAGCCAGCCGAGTGCTTGATGCTCACTCATGCAGGCCACGATGCTCTGCCATGTGACGCGACAGGTATTTCCCGGATTGAACAAGGCACGGCGCACCGTCTCATACGCACTAAAGCCCTCGCCATCCGCGAAGGCTGGATTCCTTGCGTCGTACAAGAGAACCGCGACTCCGTTATCCGCATCAACCTGACCGTCACGAACACAAGCGGCAAGGACATTGCGCACCAGCTGATACGTGCCGTGCAGAGGGCATTCCACCATGTCCTCGGCAGCGTCCCACCGAAAAAGATGCGGGATGAATTGCCAATACAGAATTCCGGCTTCTGCGAGCGAACATTTTGCGGCTCGTCCGTGCTGGTGTGCATAGCTGCCGTCGCAATGGAACGGGTCTGCCGGATCAAGGCGCGGTCGGGAACATGTTCCAACATGCTGCTCGGCGAGTTTGCATTCGACAGCAACCCGGTGATTCAGCGAGAGAAAAACGTCAACCTCGGTCATGCGTCCATCGAGTTCTCCCAAAGTTGTGACGCCTTTCTCAAGCTCAGCGTCCGGTTCGCCTCCGCCGAAATCAAACGGGCGGGTGTTTTCCTCGCTGATTACATCTGCGAGAATGCGGAGCATGCCGAGTGTCTTCAGCGTCCCGAAAATACTTTGAACGAGTGCTTGTGAGCTTTTCATGCTCCGAAACCAACGGTGTCGTTTCCAAGGCGGGATGGCTTTCAGAATGAGATTCTGCTCCGTCGCACTGAGTTCGGGGTCAACGAGCACGTTGTGGGTCTCCGCGCTCTTAAGAAACACTGGCGGGCGTGAGCCGGTCCTGGCTTGGCGGTCAAACAAGTGGTCACAGCCGGCAAATACCTGTTGCCGGTATGACCAGAATTGTCCGACAAGATCATCTACATACGCATGAGAGCGAATCTGCCTCACTGCTTCTTCTCGATCTTGGCCCAAGCATCCTTGAGCGTGACCGTTCTATTGAACACCGGCTTGCCGGGGCGCGAGTCGGGGTCGAGCGCGAAGTAGCCGAGGCGCTCAAACTGGTATCGTTCTTCCGGCGTTGCATTGGCGAGGGAGGGTTCGCAGTTGCCGGTGACGACTTCGAGGCTGTGGGGGTTGAGGTTGGCGCGGAAGTCGCCGGTCGCATCGGGTTCCGGTACGGTAAACAGTTTGTCGTAAAGCCGGACTTCCGCGTCCACAGCGTGGGCTGCTGAAACCCAATGCAGGGTCGCTTTGACTTTGCGACCATCGGGGGTGTTGCCGCCGCGCGTGGCGGGATCGTATTTCGCTCGGATTTCGATGATGGCACCGGTCTGCGGGTCTTTGACGATGCCGGTACAGGTGATCAAGTACGCGTAGCGCAGTCGGACTTCGGTGCCGGGGCTGAGCCGGTAATACTTTGGCGGTGGAACTTCGCGGAAGTCGTCCTGTTCAATGTAGAGCACGCGCGAGAACGGGACTTGGCGCGTGCCTGCAGAAAGGTCTTCCGGGTTGTTCACGGCTTCGAGCATTTCGACTTTGTCTTCGGGGTAATTTTCGATGACGACTTTGAGGGGGCGCAGGACGGCGAGGCGGCGGAGGGCGCGGCGGTTGAGGTCTTCGCGGATGCAGTGTTCGAAGACGGCAATGTCGGTGACGCTGTTGTATTTGGTGACGCCGATGTTGTAGGCGAATTGGCGGACAGCGGAGGCCGGTATGCCTCGGCGGCGGATGCCGGAGATGGTGGGCAGGCGGGGGTCGTCCCAGCCCGTGACGATCTTTTCGTTGACGAGTTGGATGAGTTTGCGCTTGGAGACGATGGTGTAGGTGGGGATGAGCTTGGCGAATTCGTATTGGTGCGGGAGCGGCCGGGGGAGGTCGAGGTTTTCGAGAATCCAGTCGTAGAGGGGGCGGTGGACTTCGAATTCGAGGGTGCAGATGCTGTGGGTGATGCCTTCGATGTAGTCGCTGAGGCAATGGGCGAAGTCGTACATCGGGTAGATGCACCATTGGTTGCCGGTGTGGTGGTGTTCGGCGTGGCGGATGCGGTAGAGGACGGGGTCGCGCAGCCAGACGTTGGGGGAGGCCATGTCAATTTTGGCGCGGAGGGTGCGGGTGCCGTCGGGGAATTCGCCGGCTTTCATGCGGGCGAAGAGGTCGAGGTTTTCTTCAATGGGGCGGTTGCGGTATCGGCTCGGTTCGCCGGCTTTGTCGGGGGCGCCGCGCATGCGGTCCACTTCTTCCGGGGTGTGGTCGCAGACGTAGGCTTTGCCTTTTTTGATGAGTTGGACCGCGTAGTCGTAGAGGGCGTCGAAGTAGTCGGAGGCGTAGAACGGCTCAGTAGTGGGACAAGCATCTTGCTTGTCCGATTGGGGTGAACTGGACAAGCTGGAAGCTTGTCCCACGATTGCCGGCAAGTGGTAGTCGCCATCTTTCTTCTCCGGCGCCGCGCCTTTTGGTTTGAGGCCGAGGCAGTGGTCGGCCCAGCCTTCGATCAACCATTTGACGTCGGCGATGATGGATTCGACGTATTCGGCTTCTTCCTTTGTCGGATTCGTGTCGTCGAAGCGGAGGTTGCAGATGCCGCCGAATTCGCGGGCGATGCCGAAGTTGAGGCAGATGGATTTGGCGTGGCCGAGGTGGAGGTAGCCGTTCGGTTCCGGGGGGAACCGGGTGTGCGGTGCCTTGTATTTGCCGGCGGCGAGGTCGGCTTTGACGATGTCGCGGATGAAATCAGAAGGTTGATCGGTCATGTTGGCCTCTAGGAAATCGTATTCCGGTGGAAAAGGCAAGAGCGTCAGGGCCGGCCGGCCCTGACGCTCCTGTGATTCTGGAATGGCCGGTCAGTGAATGATCAGCGCGTTGATTTGTGCGTCGCGGACGCTCTGGTCGGGGTAGCGGTTCGGGTCGGCGAGGCCGGTATCGAGGCGCGATTTGCGCGTGGCGTAGGAGCCGCGCTCGTCGAGCAGCATGACCCACGGATCGGCCGCGTCCTGTTTGGCGGGGTCAATCCGGGCGGTCAATTCCTCGTTGATCATGCTGCTGTGCGAGCCGAACTCGCTTGGGAACGTCGGGGCCTTTTCCTTGCCTTTGCTGTCTTTTTTTTCGTCCTTCGCCTTGGGGCGGGCGTGGGTAATGCCTTTGGGTGCGGTTGCCATAATCGTCTTTCCTGTTGGTTCGTATTTCGGGAGCGCGACTCTACCCGCCGGTCAGGACGACGTCAAGAGCAGCCCATGGAATTGCCGCAGTTCAGGCACTTGTAACAGGCGCCGTTGCGGACGGTGATCGCCCCGCAGGTGTCGCACACCGGCGCGTCCTGCATGAAATGCGAGACGCTCTGGTTGAGTTTCTGGACGCTGGTCAACGGCTCGACCGGCCGGGCCGGCGCTTCGCCGGTCTGCGGGAGTTCGGCGACCGGTTTGTTGATCGCCTTTTTCTCCAGTTCCGCGACTTCCTTCAACGGCAATTCGGTCTGGCCGCCGTTCGGGGTATTCTCCTCGCGGTAGCCGGGAATGAACTGGCACGCCATCCACCGGAACAGATAGTCGGTGATGGATTTGGCAATCGGGATGTCCGGGTTCTTCGTGAAGCCGGACGGCTCGAACCGTTGGTGGGCGAATTTTTTCACGAGCGTCTCGATGGGCACGCCGTACTGGAACGCCAGGCTGACGAGGGTGCCGATGGTGTCCATCAACCCGCCGATGGTCGAGCCTTCCTTGGCCATCGTGATGAACAGCTCGCCGGGGCTGCCGTCCTCGTAGAGGCCCACGGTGATGTAGCCTTCGTGCCCGGCAATATCGAACTTGTGGGTCAACGCCCGGCGCGTGTCCGGCAACCGATGGCGGACCGGCGCGGCGGCGCGCTCGCGCAACACGCGGATCTCGGCCTCAAGGTCGAGGATCCGGCGGTTGAGCTCGTCAATCTCGCGTTGGGCGGCTTCGCTGCCGGCCCGGGTTTTGTCGCCGGTGGTTTTGGCGGTGTTGACCGGCTGCGACCGTTTCGAGCCGTCCCGGTAAATCGCCACGGCTTTGAGGCCGAGTTTCCAGCCCTGGATGTAGGCGTTTTCGATGTCCTCGACGGTGGACTCCTGCGGCATGTTGACCGTTTTGGAAATCGCGCCGCTGAGGAACGGCTGCACCGCGGCCATCATCTTCAAATGCGCCAGGTAATGGAGGCTGCGTTGGCCCCGGGCCGGTTTGAACGCGCAATCGAATACCGGCAGGTGCTCGTCTTTCAAGTGCGGCGCGCCCTCGATGGTGTCGTGGGCATCAATGAACTTCACGATCTCGTCCACCTGCGATTCCGCATAGCCGAGCTTGCGCAACGCCATCGGCACCGTGCGGTTGACAATCTTGAGCATCCCGCCGCCGGCGAGCACCTTGTACTTGACCAGCGCGGTGTCCGGCTCGACGCCGGTCGTGTCGCAATCCATCATGAATCCGATCGTGCCGGTCGGCGCGAGCACGGTGACCTGCGCGTTGCGGAAGCCGAATCGTTTGCCGAGTTCGAGCGCTTCCTCGCCGCAGCGCCGGGCGGCGTCGCGGAGTCCCTGCCGGCAACTGGGGTGGATGTGCTCCACGGCGTCGCGGTGCAATTTGATGACCTGGAGCATCGGCTCGCGGTTGGCCGCAAAGCCGGCAAACGGTCCCATCCGTTCCGCGATCCGGGCGGAGTGCGTGTAGGCGTGGAGATGCATGATCGCCGTGATCGCCCCGGCCAGGCCGCGGCCCTCGTCGCTGTCGTACGGCAGGCCCATGGACATGATCAGCGAGCCGAGGTTGGCGTACCCGAGTCCGAGCGGCCGGTAGAGATGGCTGTTCCGCGCAATCTTCTCGGTCGGATAACTGGAGTGGTCCACCAGGATTTCCTGCGCGGTGATGAAGATTTCCACCGCCGCCTTGAACCGCTCGACATCAAAGGTGCCGTCGGCGCGGACAAATTTCATCAGGTTCAAGGAGGCGAGGTTGCAGGCGCTGTCGTCGAGGAACATGTACTCCGAGCACGGGTTGCTGGAGTTGATCGGCGCGGTGTTTTTGCAGGTGTGCCAGCGCTGGATCGTGTCCTCGTACTGCACGCCGGGGTCGCCGCAGGTCCACGTGCCTTCGGCAATGCCGCGCAGCAGCTCCCGCGCTTTGTAGGTCGGACCGGCCTTCGTCGGGTCGGTCACCCAATGCGTCGTCCAATCCTTGTCTTCCAGCACCGCCCGCATGAACTCGTCGCTGACGCGGACGGTGAGGTTCTCATTCTGAAACGCGACCGAGCCGTACGCGTCGCCGTTGAAATTGCCGTCGTAGCCCTGCTCGATCAACGCCCACGCCTTTTTCTCCTCGTGGATCTTGGCCTCGATGAACTCCTTGATGTCGGGGTGCCAGACTTTGAGCGTGTTCATCTTGGCCGCGCGGCGGGTTTTGCCGCCGGACTTCACGACGCTGGCGATGGCGTCATAAACTTTCAGGAACGACAACGGGCCGCTCGGTCGGCCGCCGCCGGAGAGTTTTTCGCGGGTGCTGCGCAACGTCGAAAGATCCGTGCCGGTGCCGCTGCCGTACTTGAACAGCATCGCCTCGCTGCGGGCCAGTTCCATGATGTCTTCCATCGTGTCGCCGACCGACTGGATGAAACACGCCGAGCATTGCGGGTATTCGTACTGGGTGGTCGCGCGCTGGATGCTCTGGGTGACCGGATCCCAGTGCAGGGTGCCGGCGCCGCTGTGTTTGCCGATGCCGTACACGTGGTGCAGCCCGCAGTTGAACCAGACCGGCGAGTTGAACGCGCCGTACTGATTCACGCAGAGCCACGTCAATTCCTCGTAGAAAACCTCCGCGTCCTTGTCGCTGGCGAAATAGCCGTCGGCCTTGCCCCAATCGGCGATGGTCCGCGCCACGCGATGGATGAGTTGGCGGACGCTCTGCTCGCGCTCGGCGGTGCCGTTCTCGCCGTAGAAATATTTCGAGACGACCACCTTCGTCGCCAACACCGACCAGCTCTTCGGCGCCTCGACGTTGTCCTGCCGGAAGATGACCTTGCCGGATTCGTCGGTGATCTCCGCCGTGCGGCGTTCCCACTCGATCTCGTCGAACGGATGCACGCCCGGCTTGCTGAACACGCGCGGCACCGCCAGCCCGGCCTTCGGTTGGGCCGCGGCCGCGGGCACGCGGCGGTTGCGTTTTGTTCCCGGAGCTGGATCCGCGGACATCATGCCGTTGTTGATTTTCTTGTTGAGTTTGATCTTCCGCGTAGAAGATACCTCCGCCACAGACTGTTTCAAACCGATCACTGCCACGCCCTCCTTTACACCCAATTGTCCCAAATTTCAGCTCAACAGGGAGGAACCACCACAGGAGTCCCACCCCCTTCTAATAGTGCGGGGCGCAGTGTAAAGCCCTACCTGTTGTGGTTCAAGAAAAATCCCCGCTGCGCAAAATTTTTTCCAATTTCACCGGGGCTTCGTTGCGATTTTTTTTGCCGGACGCGCCGCGTGCGGCCGGCACTCCAACACCACCGGCCAGCCGGTGAACCCCCACCCGGCCCGGATTTTATCCTGCAAAAAACGCCGGTAATGCGGCGTCAGACACTTTGTGTCGTTCACGAACAACGTGAAGGTCGGCGGCTGGGTCGCCCGTTGCACGGCGTAATAGACCTTGAACCGGCGTCCGCCCACGTGCGGCGGCGGGTACTGATTCAGCGCCCGGCCGATCAACTGATTCAATTCCGCCGTGCCGGCCTGTTTGCCCATCTCGCGCTCGATCGCGTTGATGGCACCGTATAAATCCTTCACCCGCGCCCCGGTCCTGGCCGACGCGAACACCACCGGCGCCCAGTCGAGAAAGAACAACTCCGTGCGCACCGCCGCGAGATATTCCTCCTGAAAACTCTTTTGCCGGTGCTGCCGCTTCTTTTCCTGCTCGGCCGCGAGGTCCCACTTGTTCACCAAAATCACGCAGGCGCGATTGGCCGCGGCGATTTGGCCGCCGATTTTTTTGTCCTGCGTCGTCACCCCGTCGCGCGCGTCGAGCACGAGCACGGCGATGTCGCACTCGCGGATGCTGCGCTCCGCGCGCATCAACCCGAATTGATCCACCGACGTCCGGATCTTGCTGCGGTGCCGCAACCCGGCCGTGTCCACCAACAAATACGGTTTGCCGGCAATGGTGAACGGCACATCAATCGCGTCGCGCGTCGTGCCGGGGATCTCGCTCACAATCGTCCGCTCGCTCTGCAACAGGCAATTGACCAGCGACGATTTCCCCACGTTCGGCCGGCCGACAATCGCAATCCGCGTCGGCCGCTCCGGCTCCGCCGCCCCGCCGGCCGGGAAGTCCGCCGTCACCGCCTCCAGCAACGCGTTCACGCCCCGCCCGTGCACCGCCGAAATCGGAAACGACTGCGCAAACCCCAACTGCGCAAACTCCGGCACCAGCGACATCCGGCCGTCGTGATCCACTTTGTTGATCGCCAGAAACACCGGCTTGCCGGAGGCCCGCAACTTCCCGGCAATCTCCAAATCCAAAGGCGCGATGCCGGTCGTCGCGTCCACCACCAGAATCAACGCCGTCGCCATTTCGATGGCGATTTCAGCCTGCCGTTGCGTTGCGGCGGCGAGCGGTTCGTCGGCAAACGCGATCCCGCCCGTGTCCACGATCTCAAACGGCTTGCCGCGCCAGTGGGCGCGGGCGCTGACCCGGTCGCGGGTCACGCCGGCTTCTTCGTGGACAATCGCCACGCGCCGGCCGACGATCCGGTTGAACAACGCGCTCTTGCCGACGTTGGGCCGGCCGACAATCGCCACCGTGGGAAATTGGCGTGCTGGAGTCATGGAGTACTGGACACACCTATACACCCAACACCCCAACACTCCAACACTCCATTTTCTTCTCCCCCTGTGTTAGCCTGTCGGCGTGAACGCGCGCGCCCAAGCTCTCGATCTGATCCTGCGCTGGCAACGCTCCCGGCAGTTCGCCGACGAGTTGCTCGTCGAAGTCCGAGAAGAGCGGGCGTTGACGACGGAGTTGTTTTACGGCTGGCTGCGCAACAAGTCCGCGCTCGAATTCATCCAAAACCGGCAAGCCGTCCAACCGCCGCGCCCGGTGGTCGCCGCGCTCATCCAACTCGGCCTCTACCAACTGCACTTCCTCAAGTTGCCGGCGCATGCCGCTGTCCACGAGACCGTCGCGCTCGCCAAAGAACACGCCTCACCGGCCGAAGTCAAATTCGTCAACGCCGTCCTCCGCCGCGCGAATCCTTCACTGGAATCGGCACCGCCGTGGATTCGGTGGTCGCATCCCGAATGGCTCTGGCACCGGTGGGTCCGCCGGTATGGCGCGGAACAAACCGCGGCGCTGTGCCGGTGGAACAACACGCCGCCCCCGGTGTATGTCCGCGGCACCGAGCCGTGGCCGGGGGTGTTGGAGCCGACCGCGCTCCATCCGTTGTGCTACCGGGTGATTGATGCGCCAAAGTTCTTCGCGAATCCCGGTAAGTACTACGTGCAGGACCCGTCCACGTTGATCGCGGTGGACGTGCTGGACCCGCAACCGGGCGAGTCGGTGCTCGACCTGTGCGCCGCGCCGGGCGGCAAGACAACCTACATCGCGCAGAAAATGCAGAACCTGGGACGCATCGTCGCCACGGATTCATCGCAAGCCCGGCTGAAGTTGGTCGTCGAGAATTGCCGGCGGTTGGGCGTGGAGATTGTGACGGTGACGCGCGCGGTGCCGGCCGAAAAGTTCGACCGGGTACTGGTGGACGCGCCGTGCTCGAATACCGGCGTGATGCGGCGCCGGCCGGATTTGCGGTGGCGGTTGGCGGAAAAGGAAATTTTCCGGCTGGCCGGCGTGCAACGGCAACTTCTGGAAACGGCCATGCAACACGTCCAGCCGGGCGGCGTGGTGGTGTACAGCACGTGCAGCCTTGAATCGGAAGAGAACGAGCACATCGCTCCGGCAACCCGGGCAACGTTCCCGCCGCGCGACGGAATGGACGGCGCGTTCGTGGCGCGGGTTCAGCGCTGATTCCACGCGGCGGTGCCGTACTTCTCGGCGGCGAGTTTTTCCGCGAGCGCGCGTTCGGCCGGGGTCAGTTCCGCCGGCTCGAACTCCACGGTCAACACCTGCCGGAATCCCCGCACGAGCCGGTCGGCGGGGACGCGGCCGGCAATCGAGCCTTGGTGGAGCAGGCCGGCTTTGCCGCGGCGTTGGGCGCCGCCGGCCAGTTTGCGGTTGCCGGCCACGACGTCACCGGCGACCGGGTTTTGGAAACATTCGTACTGGCCGCGCGGAGTGGAAGATTTCAAGTTGGAAATTTGAGATTGCAAAGCGACGGCCACGGCCTGGTGGATGACGCAGTAGGCTTCCTGCGTTTTCAGCCGATGCAACGGGTGGCCGGCAGGGACGACGACGGTGTAGGTGGTGTCGGCGTCGTGATAGACGATGCCGCCGCCGGTGGGGCGGCGCACCAGCGTGTAGCGGTCGGCCAGGGCGACCGGGTATTGCTGGAAGTAGCCGAAACTGACGGCGGGCCGGTCCCAGCCGTAGAGGCGGAGCACCGGCTGGGTAACCAATCGGAGCAGCGCTTCGTCCACGGCCATGTTGAAGGCGGGGTTGCCGGGGCCGTGCTGGATCAGCCGCCAGATCATGATGGAGCGCGGAGTTTGAGCAGGGCGTGGATGTGGGCGAGCAACTCCTCGCGTTCGACCGGCTTGGTGAGGAAATCGTCCACGCCGCATTCGAGGGCGGCGGGTTGGGTGTCGTTCTTTTCGAGGCCGGTGAGCATGATGATCGGGACGTGGCGGCCGCGCGGGTGGCGGCGGAGCCGGGCGCAGACGTCGTATCCGTTGAGCCGGGGCATCATCAGGTCGAGCAGGATGAGGTCGGGCTGGTACTGGTCGAACTTTGCCAGCGCCTCGATGCCGTCGCGGGCCTTGACGATGGTGAACTGTTCGCGCGTCAGCACCGTCTCGAAGAAGTCGAGGTTGGCTTCTTCGTCGTCCACAACGAGAACTTTGATTGCAGGTTGGCTCATGGGGTCTCCGGGGATTTCGCTTGGTCTTGGCGCAGGCAGCTTTGGAGCAAGAGCGAGTCGGTGCTGGAGGTCACGGTGACCGGCGGCGCTTTTTTCAACGGCACGATGCGGAAAGTGCCTTCCTGCCAGGTCAACAGTTCCAACGCCGCTTCTTCGCCGCGACGCTCGCCGGCGGCGGCGTGGATGATCTGGCCTTTCTGAAGCGCCAGCTCGCCCGCGCCGCCGGCGCGTTCCAGTCGAATCTGGACGCTGCGGCCGCCGGCGCCGAGAATCTGGACCATCTCGATGATGCCCATTTCGCGCAGGTTGCCCTGCACGCCTTCGCCAGCGGCGGCCGGGTTGGCGTGGACTCGGTGGATGACGCGCTGCAACTTCATCGCGGCGATCTCGACGTTGTGCGGTTTGGGGTACCAGTCCTCGGCGCCGAGTTCGAGGGCTTGTTTGACGAGGTCCGTGCTGGCCGGGGCGTGCACGATGACCGGGATGTGCCGCAGGGCCGGGTCGTTCTTGACCGTGCGCAACAGTTCCAGCCCGTCGCCGGGCCGGTCGAGCGTGTATTCGGTGAGCACCAGCGTCAGTTGCTCGGTCCGGAGTTTCTGCAGGGCTTCGGCCAGTGTTTTGGCAATGTGGACGTGGTAGTCGTCGTTTTCCAGCCGCAACCGGAGCAGTTGCAGGTCCTGCGGGCGCGGGTCCACCAGCAACACGGCGGCCCAGAAGATGTTCATCGCGCTGATGGCGCGCTCGTGTTTGCGGATGTGGATCAACGTCTCCAGCGCGTCGGTGTCAAACGTGCCGGTGGGCTGCCGGCGCAGCCAGTCGAAGACCCGTTCCTCGTCCTGAAACTCTTCCTGGCCGCTGCGGCGCAACGTGTCGTAGGCCTCGACCGTCCGCAGAATGCGCGCGCCGAGCGGCGGCGGCGCGGTGCCGTTGCCCGCGGCGCCGGCGCCGGTGGTTTCGGCGGTGCCGGCCAGCAGATCGTTGATCGCGTATGGGAACGGGATGTTGGCGAGCAGGTCGAGCGTGCTCTGCAAATCCGGGGGCACGAGCGCGTGGCCGGGGGTCAGCGCCTCGCTGATCCGGTGCTGCGTTTCGAGGGGGCCGAGATCGTGCAATGCCGCCGCCAACGTCAGCGCGTCGAGGTCGCGGCGTTTCAGTCCGAGCCGTTGGCCGACGAGCCGGCAATACTTGGCGACGTTGTGGGCGTGGCCGCGGTGGCCGAGGTAGGCCCCTTCGAGGAGCGACAGCAGCAGGTCGGTCACGCCCAGCGCGCTTTGGGCGAGCGACTCGTAGTCCACCACCTGGCCGAGCATCAGATCGCTGAACTCGTCCACAATCCGCACGTCGGTCTTGGCGCGGAGTTCGCGCAGCGCAATCTCGGTTTGCAGGTTGACCGGCACACAGGTGCGGCGGGCGATCAAAAACTGGGCCGGGGTTTCCTTGATGAGTTCCCGGGCTTCGGCCAGACAGGAAGCGGTCTGCACGTCGTAGCCTTCGTACTGAAACAACCGGGACAGCAACCGGCAAATCTCAGCGTCGGTCTCGACCAGCAAAATCCGGCCGCGGCGGCGCCGGGTCTGGCTCTCCTCGGCCGCGGTCGGCACCGCTTTGCGGGCCAACCCTTTGGCCTTGGTCTCGTCCTGCGCGAACGCGAAGACGTTGGGCAAATTGAGTTTGAGATCCACGGTTTCGGTGCCCGTCTTGCCCTCCGCCGGTGGCGGCGGCGCGACCGGGGGCGGGGGCGGCGGGGGGGGCGAATCTTTCTTTTTGGAGAACAGTCCCATGGCTATTTCCTCGCCGGCGGCGGCGCGCACTTGGCAATCAACGCGGCCGGGTTGTCCGACACCTTGACGGCTTCCTCGAGTTTCACGGTGCCCTTCTGGATCAATTCCAGCAGGGCCTGGTCGAAGGTTTGCATGCCCTCCTTGCGGCTGGTGCCGATGATGGACGGAATCTGAAACGTCTTGGCCTCCCGGATCAAACTGCGGACCGCTTGCGTGGCGATGAGGACTTCGTACACGGCAACGCGCCCGCTGCCGTCGGCCCGCCGGAGCAACTGTTGCGAGATGACGCCGCGCAACGATTCGGCCAGCATCGTCCGCACTTGCGCCTGCTGGCTCGGCGGAAACACGTCAATGACCCGGTCCACCGTCTTGCCGGCATTGTTGGTGTGCAGGGTGCCGAACACGAGGTGCCCGGTCTCCGCGGCGGAGATGGCGAGCTGGATCGTTTCGAGGTCCCGCATTTCGCCGACCAGAATCACATCCGGGTCCTCCCGCAATGCCGCGCGCAACGCGGTGGCAAAACTCTCCGTGTGATTGCCGATCTCGCGCTGGCTGATCATGCACTTGATCGGCTCGTGAATGAACTCCAGCGGATCCTCCAGCGTCAAGATGTGCTCGTGGCAGCTCTGATTCACGTGGTGAATGAGCGCGGCCAGCGTGGTGGATTTGCCGCTGCCGGTCGGACCGGTGACCAGCACCAGGCCGTTTTTGTACTCGCACATCGTTTTGAACACCGCCGGCGCGCCGAGGTCGTCGAGCGTCAGGATCTTGAAGGGAATGATCCGAAACGCGGCGGCGATGCCGGTGAACTTCTGGTACACGTTGACCCGGAACCGGGCGATGCCGGGCGCGGAATACGCGAGGTCAAGATCGTGCGTTTTCTCGAACTGCTCAATCTGGCGCTCCGTGAGAATCTCGTAGAGCATCGGCCGCAGCACTTCGTCGGTGAACGGCGGATATTCGACCTTCTTCAGCGTGCCCTGCAGCCGCAGAATCGGCGGCGCCCCGACCGCGAGGTGCATGTCCGAGGCGCGCTGCTCCAGCATCACTTGGAAAAAGGCATCGAGTTTAGCCATAAACAAAATCCGGTTGCGCCCGCCGACCGGCTTGCGTATGGTCTCGCGCCGTGACACTCACCGAAAAAATCTTGGCGCGCGCGGCCGGCAAACCGGCCGTCCAACCAGGCGACAACGTCTGGGTCAACGTGGACGTTCTCATGACACATGACGTCTGCGGCCCCGGCACCATCGGCGTCTTCCAACGCGAATTCGGCCCGACCGCCAAGGTCTGGGACCCCGACAAAATCGTCATCATTCCCGACCATTATATCTTTACCGCCGACTCCAAGTCCAACCGAAATGTGGACATCCTCCGCGAGTTCGTCGGCCAGCAGGGCATCAAGTATTTCTACGACGTGATTGACGACCCGCAGGGCCGGTGGGTGTTCGACCCCGCCAAAGGCAATTACCAGCGCCAATACGGCTCGAAGTACGCCGGGGTCTGCCACACCGCGCTCGCCGGCAAGGGCCACACCCGCCCCGGCGAAGTGTTGCTCGGCACCGACAGCCATACCTGCATGGCCGGCGCGTTCGGCGAATTCGCCACCGGCATCGGCAACACCGACGCCGGGTTCGTCCTCGGCACCGGCAAACTCCTCCTGAAAGTGCCGGCCACCATGCGGTTCTGGCTCGACGGCGCGCTCCAGCGCGGCGTCATGGGCAAGGACGTCATCCTCCACATCATCGGCGAAATCGGGTTCGACGGCGCGACCTACCGGGCCATGCAATTCGACGGCCCCGGCGCGCGCGCCCTCAGCATGGACGACCGCATGACCATCGCCAACATGGCCATCGAAGCCGGCGGCAAAAACGGCATTTTCGAGCCGGACGAAAAAACCTTCGCCTACGTGGACGAACGCACCAGAGCCAGCGGCACCAAAACGACCTACGACCCGGTCTTTTGCGACAAAGACCAGAAGTTCATTTACGACCAGAAATTTGATCTGGCGAAACTCGAGCCGACCGTGGCCTGTCACCCCAACCCCGGCAACCGCAAGCGGGCCATCGAACTCGCCCGCGTCGCCATCGACCGGGCCTACATCGGCTCGTGCACCGGCGGCAAGTTCAGCGATTTCGCGGCGTTTGCGGAGATTGTCAAAGGCCGGCGGGTGAAAGTGGACACCTTCGGCGTGCCGGCCACCCCGGACATCGTGGCCGAACTCAAACGCACCGGCCTCTGGCAGATCCTCGCCGCAGCCGGCGTGCAGTTGACCGAAAACCCCGGCTGCGCCGCCTGCCTCGGCGGGCCGGTGGACACGTTTGGCCGGATGAACAAACCGTTGAAGTGCATCAGCACCACCAACCGGAACTTCCCCGGCCGGATGGGCCACCTCGAATCGCAGGTGTTCCTCGCCAGCCCGTACACGGTGGCCGCCAGCGCCCTCACCGGCAAGATCACCGACCCGCGCGAGTTCCTCGGTCCATGAAACTCTACCTGCTGCGGCACGCCACGGCGACCGATATCGCGCCGAGCGACGCGGACCGGATTCTAACCAAAGACGGACGGGAAGAAGCGCGCGTGGCCGGCCTCGCGCTGGCCCGGCTGAAAGCCCGGCCCGACCACATCTTTTCCAGCCCGTTGGCGCGGGCCGAACAGACCGCGGACATCATCGCCCAACAATTGGAGTTCCCCGGTGATGTCGGCACACTTGTCGAACTGACCAACGGCACCTCCACCGCCGCCTTGTTGCGGGCGCTGGCACCGTGCCAACACGCCGACGCGGTGCTGCTGGTCGGCCACATGCCGAGTCTGGCGGAACATCTGGCGGCGTTGATCGGAGCGGGACCGTCGGCCGGATTCGTTTTCGCCAAGACCGGTGTGGCCTGTGTCGAGCTGGCCGAATGGCGCCTCGGCCGGGGTGAATTGCGCTGGCTGTTGCGCCCCAAACAACTTCGCCTGATTGCCACTTGACAGATTGGGACCGGAGTGTTAAACGTTTGCTTCAAACAGGCGTTTGATATGACCGATACCAAACAACGACTCTTGGAAGTGGCGGGTGAAATCTTTGCGGAAAAAGGCTTCCATAACGCCACGATCCGCGAGATTTGCGACCGGGCACAGGCCAACATCGCGGCAGTCAATTACCACTACCGGGATAAGGAAGGACTGTATTTTGGGGTGTTGGAGTATTGGTGCCGGTTGGGGGAGAAGGAGTTCCCGCTGGACAACGGTCTGGCACCGAACGCTCCGCCAGAGAAACGGTTGGAGGCATTTATCCGGTCGTTCCTGTTTCGCATCTTGGACAAGAGCAAACCGGCTTGGCTCAGCCAGTTGATGGCGCGGGAAATTGCCGAGCCGACGGCGGCGTTGGATCGGTTGATCGCGGAGGTGTACCGGCCGTTGGCGGATCATCTCGCGGAGATTATCCGGTCCTTGCTGGGTGCCGCCGCCACGGACGAGAAGGTGTGGTTGTGCAGCCGCAGTGTGCTGGGCCAGTGTCTCTACTATTATTACGCCAAGCCGGCCATTGTGCGGATGACGCCGGAATTCACGTACACGCCCGCCGACTTGGAAACGTTGGCGGCGCACATCACGCAATTTTCCCTGGGGGGACTCCGGCAACTCTCATGAAACGGTATTGGAGCAACTCCGGTCACTGGTTTTGGGCTGTAGGCCGCTTCTGTGAAGCGGCGGTTTGGTTGGGATTTCGCCGGTCGGCAAACAGGTTTCGCCGACTCGCAGAGTCGGCCTACATCCATTCGCGAGTCGCCCCTGTGATTGTTCTGCTCGCGGCGGGGTGCGCGGTCGGCCCCGATTACCGGCCGCCGAAAACCGCCACGCCGGCCCAGTGGGCCACCGCCGGCGTCAACACCAACACGGCGGACATCGCCCGGTGGTGGCAATCTTTCAACGACCCGGTGTTGGATTCGCTCATCAGCCGGGCCGTGCAAACCAACCACGATGTGCGGATTGCCATCGCCCGCGTCCGGGAAGCCAAGGCGCTGCGCAGCGGCGCGCTGGCGGATTTCTTGCCGACGATTGCCGCGGCCGGCTCCTACAAGAAACAGCGCCAGTCCGAAAACGCCGCCACGTCGAGCCGGTTGGAATACGAGTCGTATCAAGCGGGCCTCGACGCGACGTGGGAGATTGACATTTTCGGCGGCCAACGGCGCACGCTCGAAGCGGCCACGGCGGCCTATCAGTCCATCCTGGAATCCGAGCACGCCGTGCTCGTCGCGTTGGCGGCGGAGGTCGCCCGCAACTACGTCCAGGTGCGCGGCACGCAACGCCGGCTGGAGATTGCCCGGCACAGCATCGCCACCCAACACGAGGCGCTGGCAATCATGGAACAGCGTTTCCAGAACGGGCTGACCAGCGAGCTGGACGTGGCGCAAGCCCGGGCGTTGTTGGCGGCGACCGAAGCGCAGCTACCGGCGTTGGAGACCGCGCGGGAACTGGCCATGCACCGGATTGACGTCCTGCTGGCCCGGCCGCCCGGCGCGCTGCGGGAGGAATTGCAGACGCCGGCGCCGTTGCCGGTCACGCCGCCGACGGTGCCGGTCGGTCTGCCGTCGGAACTGTTGCGGCGCCGCCCGGATGTCCGGCAGAGCGAACGCGATTTGGCGTCGGCGACGGCCCAGGTGGGCATGCAAACGGCCGAGTTGTGGCCGAAACTGGTGCTGATAGGGACCGGTGGTTTTTCCAGTTTGAGCGGAGGCGATCTGTTCACGGCCGGCAGCCGGTATTGGTCGGCGGGGCCGAAGGTGACGTGGCGGTTGTTGGAATGGCCGCAGGTTCGGGCCAAGATTCGCGCTCAAACCGCGCAACAGGAACAGGCGTTGGCCCGGTACGAGAAAACCGTGCTCGGCGCCTTCGAGGAAGCGGAAAACGCGCTGGTGGCCTACACCCAAGAACAGGAACGGCACCGCAAACTCGCCGACAGTGTGGCCGCCAGCCGCCGCGCGTTGGCCATCGCCACCGATCTGTACGCGCAAGGGTTGATCGAATACCTGAATGTGCTCGACGCCCGGCGGGCGCTCGACCAGGCCGAAGACCAGCTCGCGCAGAGCGAGCAGACGGTCGTGAGCAATCTGGTGTTCCTGTACAAGGCGCTCGGCGGCGGATGGGAGATCAAACAATGAAAAGATTCTCGATCATCTTGGGATTAATCTTGGCGGCCGGCTGCTCGCGCGCCCCGCAAAAAATGCAACCCCCACCCCCGGAAGTCGCCGTCGTGACCATCGCGCCGCAGCCGGTGACGTTGACGACGGAGTTGCCGGGGCGGACGACGCCGTTTTTGATCGCGGAAATCCGGCCGCAGGTCAACGGGCTGATCCAGAAACGGTTGTTCACCGAAGGCGCCGACGTGCGGGCCGGCGACGTGCTCTATCAGATTGATCCGGCCCCGTTTCAGGCGGTGTTCGACAAGGCCGCCGCAAATGTGCAGACCCTCCGGCTGCGGGTGGACCGTTACCGGGAAGTGCTCGCCACAAAGGCGATCAGCCAGCAAACCTTTGATGACGCCGTGGCCGCGTTGAAGGCTGCCGAAGCGGACCTCGAAACCGCGCGGATCAATTTGGCCTACACAAAAATCACCGCGCCGATTGCCGGGCGGATCGGCAAATCGAGCGTGACCGAGGGCGCGATTGTGACGGCCTACCAGCCGGTGCCGCTGGCGACGATTCAACAGCTCGACCCGATTTACGTGGACGTGCCGCAGTCCACCGCCGAGTTGTTGCGGCTGCAAAAACGGCTGGCGGATGGACGGTTGAGCGCCCCCGGCAACGGCGTGCAGCTCCTCCTCGAAGATGGCACGAAATATCCGCACGAGGGGACGTTGCAGTTCCGGGATGTCTCGGTGGACCCGACCACGGCAACGGTGACGCTGCGGATGGTGTTCCCGAATCCGGACGGCGTGCTTCTGCCCGGCATGTTTGTCCGGGCGGTGGTGAAAGAAGGCGTCAACCCGCAGGCGATTCTTGTTCCCCAGCAGTCCATCGTCCGCGATCCGCGCGGCAGTCCGATGGTGATGCTCGTCAACGGGGCCGGCGTGGTGGAGCCGCGCCCGGTGGTGTTGGAGCGCGCCATCGGCAACCAATGGCTGGTGACCTCCGGGCTGGCGCCGGGCGACCGGGTGATTGTCGAGGGCCTCATCAAAGCCCGACCGGGCCTGCCGGTCCGCGTGGCCCCGTAGGAGAACCGCCATGTTGTCCCGATTCTTCCTCGACCGGCCGGTGTTCGCGTGGGTGATCGCCATCCTGATCATGGTGTTGGGCGGTTTGGCCATTCATCTGTTGCCCATCGCTCAATATCCGCCGATTGCGCCGCCTTCGATTGCGATTACGGCCTTTTATCCGGGCGCCTCGGCGGAAACCGTCGAGAACAGCGTCACGCAGATCATCGAGCAGAAGATGACCGGGTTGGACGACATGATTTACCTGTCGGCCACTAGTGATTCGTCCGGGTCTTCGCGCATCGAGCTCACGTTCAAACCCGGCACCGATCCGGACATCGCGTGGGCCAAAGTCCAAAACAAACTGCAACTGGCCATGTCCTCTCTGCCCGACGCCGTGCAGCGCACCGGTATTTCGGTCAACAAATCCACGCGCAACTTCCTGTTGGTCATCGCGCTGATCTCCGAAGACGGCAGCATGGACAGCAACGACCTGCAGGACTACGCGCAGTCCACGCTGGAAAAAGTGCTCGCCCGCATTCCCGGCGTCGGCGAAGTCATGCAATTTGGCACGCAGTACGCGATGCGCATCTGGTTGAATCCCGACAAGCTGACCCAATTCGGCCTGACCGTGGAGGATGTGATCCAGGCGTTGCGCGCCTACAACGTCGAGGTTTCGGCAGGCCAGTTGGGTGGCGCGCCCGCGTTGAAAGGACAACGGTTGAATGCGCCCATCGTGGTGCAGAACCTTCTGAAAACGCCCGATGAATTTGCCGCCATTCCCATTCGCACCAACCCCGACGGCTCGATCGTCCGCATCCGCGATGTCGGACGCACCGAGTTGGGGACGGAAATGTATGACATGTTGCGCCAATACAATGGCAAACCCGCTGCTGCGATGGCCATTCGACAGGAACCCGGCGCGAACGCGGTCGAGACAGCCGACCGGATCAAAGCGAAGCTGGTTGAGATGAGCCGCTATTTCCCGAAAGGGATGAAAGTAACCTATCCGTATGACACGACACCGTTCGTGAAGGTGGCCATCCACGAGGTGGTAAAGACGTTGTTCGAGGCGGTGTTACTGGTCTTCTTGGTGATGTGGCTGTTCATGGGCAACATTCGCGCCACGCTGATCCCGACGATTGCCGTGCCGGTGGTGTTGCTGGGCACGTTTGCGGTGCTCGGCGCGGCGGGTTTTTCCATCAACATGCTCACCATGTTCGCCATGGTGCTGGCCATCGGTCTGCTGGTGGACGACGCCATTGTTGTGGTTGAAAACGTTGAGCGCATCATGAGCGAGGAGGGTTTGCCGGCGCGCGAGGCCACGATCAAATCCATGGAACAGATCACGCCGGCGCTGATCGGCATCGGGCTGGTCTTGTCGGCAGTGTTCGGTCCGATGGCGTTTTTCCCCGGCTCCACTGGCATTATTTACCGGCAATTCTCCATCACCATTATCTCCGCGATGCTGTTGTCGGTGGTAGTGGCGTTGATTCTGACGCCGGTGCTCTGCGCCGGGCTGCTCAAGCCGGTGCCCAAAGGCCACGAGCCGGCCGAGAGCGCGGTGTGGTTTCTGCGGCCGTTTTTACTGCGGTTTGACCGGGGGTTCTTCTGGGTGCGCGACCGCTACGTGGCCGTTGTCGGACACTCGCTGGCCAGAAAAATCCGATACATCGTGATCTATGTGATGATCGTCGGCGTCATTGGCTGGCTGTTCCTGCGATTGCCGACGGCTTATCTGCCCGACGAGGATCAAGGACGATTGATGGCGCAAATCTTTTTGCCCAGCGGCGCCACGTTGGAACAAACCCAGGCGGTGGCCGACCAAGTACAACAATATTTCATGGACCACGAGAAGGAGGCGGTCGGAGGGTGTTTGACGATTGCGGGACGCAGTTTTTCCGGACAGGCGCAAAACCTCGGCATGGTCTTCGTGGAACTGCGCGAGTGGAACCAACGCAATCGCCCTGACCTGCGCGCGAAAGCCGTCGCGGGACGCGCGATGCGGGTCTTCTCGCAGTGGCGCAATGCGATGGTATTCTGTTTCCCGCCGCCGCCGGTGATGGAGTTGGGATTCGCGCGCGGCGTGGATTTCCAGTTGCTGGATCGCGGCGGCCTCGGACACCCCGCCTTGATGGCGGCCCGCAACCAGCTTCTGATGATGGCCATGCAGGACCCGCGCCTTGCCAACGTCCGCCCCAACGGTCTCGACGACGTGGCGGAAACGCGTCTGGATGTGGACTGGGAAAAAGCCGGGACGCTCGGCGTGCCGATCACGACCGTTCACAACACCGTCTCGGCGGCTATTGGCAGCGCCTATGTCAACAACTTCATCCACGGCGGACTGGTCAAGCGCGTCTATGTGCAGGCCGATGCGCCCTATCGGATGTTGCCCCAAGACCTCGATAAACTTTACGTCCGCAACACCACCGGCAAAATGGTGCCGTTCAGTTCACTGGTGCAATCGCGTTGGCGCACGGCATCGCCCAAACTGGAACGCTACAACGGGTTTCCCTCGCTGAACATCTGGGGCGAACCGGCGCCGGGCCGCAGCACGGGGGAAGCCATGCGCGCCTTCGAGGAAATCGTCGCCAAACTCCCCCAAGGACTCGGTTACGAATTCACCGGTGTCTCCTATCAGGAGCGGATGGCGACGGGTCAGGCGCCGTTGTTGTATGCCTTCTCGATTCTGGTCATCTTCTTGTGCGTGGCGGCGTTGTACGAAAGCTGGACGATCCCGTTTGTGAACCTGTTGATGTTGCCGCTCGGCGTGTTCGGCGCGCTGGCGGCCACCTCGTTGCGCGGCCTGCACAACGACGTTTACTTCCAAATCGGTTTTCTGACCACGATGGGGTTGTCCACCAAGAATGCCATCCTCATCATTCAGTTCATCAAACACCAACGCGAACAAGGCCTCGGCCTGATCGAAGCCACGCTGGCGGCGGTGCGCATCCGGTTCCGCCCGGTGATCATGACCTCGCTGGCGTTTTTCTTCGGCACCTTGCCGCTGGCCATTGCCACCGGCGCGGGTGCCGGCGCGATGAACGCCATCGGCACCGCCGTTACGGGCGGCATGCTCTCCGCGACGTTCATTGACCTCATCTTCATCCCGTTGTTCTTTGTGGTGATCTCCAAGATCTTTGCCCGCCAACGGCGCTCCACAACCTGATTCCCTCCCACGCCCCCCGTCCCCATTTCCCCTCTTACGTGCAACAATTGTTGCACGTAAGAGGGAGGTTTGCCGGGAAGATTGACCTGCGCCGGCAACCGGTTATGATGCCGGCCATGGCCAGGCCAAATCCTGAAGCAAAACCCGGCACACCGAAAAACAGCGGCGGCGGATTGAAAACTTTCTTCATCGGTTTCTTCGTCGGCGTCTTTCTCACGGCCGCGACCGGCTGGTACTTCGTCTATTTCCGCAAAGACCCCCGCGTCCGCCGGGCGTGGGATGTCCAACTCCGCGCGCTCCGTCTGACCGGCGAGGACATTCAGAAGGAACTCGCCCATACCGGCCGCGTGGTCCGCCGGGCCGTGACCGATAACACCGCCGACGCCGTGATTACCGGCAAAATCAAAGCCAAACTGCTCGCCGACCCCGAGTTGCCGGGCGCGAGCATTTCCGTCAACACCACCGACGGACGCGTGACGCTGGCCGGGCGGGTCGCCACGCACGGGCAAATCGGCAAAGCCATCCTCCTCGCGATGGAAACCGACGGGGTGAAAGACGTCACCTCGACCTTGCAGGTCAAGCCATGACCAAACAGGAAATCGCCGCGGTCCTGGAGGAAATCGGCGCGCTGCTGGAACTCCGGGGCGACAATCCGTTTCGCGTCCGCGCCTACTACAACGCCGCCCGGCTCATGGACGCCCTGCCGGAGGACATCGGCAAACTCATCGCCGAGAACCGGCTCACCGAGATCAAAGGCATCGGCGCCGATCTCGCCGCCAAAATCACCGAGTTGCACACGACCGGCAAACTGCGCTTTCACGAGGAGTTGAAAGCCTCGTTACCGGCCGGGCTGCTCGACATGCTGCGGATTCCCGGCTTCGGCCCGAAACGCGCCAGGGCCGTCTATGACAAACTCCACGTGGATTCCATCGAGAAACTCGAAGCGGCCTGTCAGGCCGGGCGGGTTGCGGCATTGCCCGGCTTCGGCGAGAAGTCGCAACAGAAAATCCTCGATGGCCTCCGGCAGGTCCGGCAATTCGCGAGCCGGCATCACTACCACAAGGCGCTGGCCGTGGCGGAGCCGGTGCGGGAAGCGTTGCGCAGTCTGGCCGGCGTGATCCGGTGCAGCGTGGCCGGCAGCCTGCGACGCTGCCGGGAAACGATTGGCGACGTGGATTTCCTCGTCAGCGCCCGGCCGGAACACGCGGCCGGCATCCTCGAAGCGTTTGCCACCATGCCGGGCGTCATCCGCGTCAGCGCCAAAGGCGAAACGAAAGCGAGCGTGGTCCTCAACGGCGGCCTCCAGGCCGATCTCCGCGTGGTTGCCGACGACCAGTTCGCGTTTGCGTTGAACTATTTTACCGGCAGCAAGGAACACAACATCGCGCTGCGCAGCCGGGCGTTGCGCTTGAAGAATTTGTCGCTGAACGAGTACGGATTCTCCCCCGCCGCCGAGAAGGAAAAGAGCGCCAAGGAACTCGGCAGCAGCATCCCTTGCCGGGACGAGGCCGACCTGTACCGGGCGCTCGACCTCGATTACATCCCGCCGGAACTCCGGGAGGACATGGGCGAGATTGCCGCCGCCGAAGCCGGTCAGTTGCCGAAACTCATCGAGAAAGAAAATCTGCGCGGCACCTTTCACGTCCACAGCACGTGGAGCGACGGCATCGCGAGCATCGAAACGATGGCGCAGGCCGCGCTCGATCTCGGCCTCGAATACATCGGCATTGCCGACCACAGCAAAGGCCAGCGCCAGGCCAACGGCCTCGACGAGACCCGGCTCCGGCAACAGGCCGCGGAAGTGAAGAAACTCAACGCCAAGTTCGCCAAGCAAGGGTTCCGAATCTTCTTCGGCACCGAGTGCGACATCCTCGCGGATGGTTCACTCGACTTCGATGACGAGACGCTGGCGCTTTGTGACTTCGTGATTGCCGCCGTGCATACCGGGTTCACGATGGATGCCGGCAAGATGACCGACCGGATCTGCAAGGCGTTGGCGCATCCGCGCGTGACGATGCTCGCGCATCCGACAGGCCGGCTGTTGTTGGAGCGCGAAGCCTACGCCGTGGACATGAACGCCGTCATTGCCGCCGCCGCCGCGCACAACAAGATCATCGAGATCAACGCCCATCCCTACCGGCTCGACATGGATTGGCGGCTGTGGAAACGCGCCCGGGAACTCGGCGTCCGCTGCGCCATCAATCCCGACGCCCACTGCATTGACGATTTTCAGTACCTCGCTCTCGGCGTTGGCATTGCCCGCAAGGGGTGGCTCACCAAGAACGATGTGGTGAATTGCCTCTCGGCCGGGGACGTGGCGAAAGTGTTGCGCCGCCGGTCCGCCAAAAAAATGTTGTGAACAGGGCGCACAAGGGATAAACAAGGTCCGGGTGATCTTATGGAACTCAAACCGATCGCAGTGCAGTTGTACTCGTTGCGGGAAGAGGCGAAGCAGGATTTTCGCGGCGTGCTCCAGCGCGTTGCGGCCATCGGCTACAAGGGAGTCGAGCCGGCCGGTTTTTACAATCTTGCCCCGAAGGAATTTCGGAAAATCGTCGAAGACCTCGGGATGAAAATCTATTCGAGCCACGGACCGTGGGCCAAGCTGGACAACTTGAACGAGGTGGTGGAGACGGCCGGGGTGCTCGGCCTGGACATCGCGTCGAGCGGGTTCGGTCCGGAGCAGTTCAAGAGTTTGGACGCCATCAAGGCCACCGCCGAAATGGTCAACCGGATGGTGGACCACCTGGCCCGGCACCACATCAAGCTGTTCCTGCACAATCACTGGTGGGAATTCACCGTCGTCGAGGGCCGGCTGGCCTATGACCATTTTGCCGATCTGTGTCCGAACGTCCTGTTCGAGATTGACACCTACTGGGCGGCGAACTTCGGCGCGAACGACCCCGCCGCGCAGGTGAAAAAATTCAAGAACCGCACCATCCTGCTCCACCTCAAGGACGGCCCGCTGGAGAAGGACAAAGCCCACGTCGCTGTCGGCGCCGGCAAGATGAAGTTCGCGCCCATCCTCGCCGCGATGGACCCCCGGCGCGTGCGCGCGTTGATCGTGGAACTCGACCGGTGCGATACCGACATGTTCACCGCCGTCGAACAAAGCTACCGGTACCTCACCACCCACCAAATGGCTGCCGGCAACCGTTGACTTGAAAAACATGAAAACTCCCCGATCCATCAAAGTCGGCATCATCGGTGCCGGACAAATCTCCGACAATCACATTGAAGGCTACCGCAAAGCCGGGGCCGAAGTGGTGGCCTTGTGCGACCCGGCACCACAGACGCTCGCCATGCGCGCGGCAAAATTCAACATCGCCCACACCTACGCGTCGGCGGAAGCGATGCTGCAAGCGCACCCGGAGCTGACCGCGGTCTCCGTCTGTTCGCCCAACAGTTTTCACCAGGAGCACACGATCCTCGCCCTCGAAGCCGGCAAGCATGTGCTGTGCGAAAAACCCATGGCCCTGACCGTCGCGCAAGCCGAAGCGATGGTGGCCGCCGCCCGGCGGGCGAACAAAATCCTCATGTGCGGGCACAACCAGCGGTTCACTCCGGCGGTCCAAAAGATCAACGCCCTGCGCGAGGAGGGCACGTTCGGGAAAATCTACCACGCCAAGTGCACGTGGATCCGCCGCCGGGGCATACCGGGATTGGGCCGGTGGTTCACCACGAAGAAACTCTCCGGGGGCGGCCCGCTCATTGACATCGGCATCCATGTGATTGACCGCACCTGGTACATGATGGGCAAACCGCGGCCCGTCGCGGTCAGCGGCGCGACCTACAGCGTGTTCGGCAAGGACATCGCCAAGTATGTCTGCACCGGCATGTGGGCCGGGCCGCGCGACCCGCACGGCGTCATGGACGTGGAGGATTTCGCCAGCGCCTTTGTGCGTTTTGACAACGGGGCCACGATGACCATCGAAGTTTCCTGGGCCGCCAACCGCGCCGAAGAAAATCCGTGGTCCCTGCTCATGGGCGACAAAATGGGGGTCCTGCTCAACGACAACGGCATCACGCTCTTCGGCGAACGCAGCGGGGCCATTGCGACCGAAACGATTGACTTTGACAAGTCGGTCTATCGCGACCGGCACGCGCATTTTGTGGACTGCATTGTCAATGGCACCCCGTGCACCTGTCCCGGCGAGGACGGGTTGGCCATCCAAAAAGTCCTCAACGGGATCTACCGCTCCAGCGAAGAAAACGCCGAAGTCAAAATCTGACGCAGAAGTTTTGACAACGAAGTTGTGCGCATGTCACAATCGCCGTCCCAATGAAGGAAGTCACCATGAACCTCGACAAAATCTATCGTGATCTCACCCTCCCCAATCAAACCAAGCTCGTGCTGGTGGTGTTCGACGGTGTGGGGGACATTGCTACCGCTTCCACCGGTTTCCGCACGCCGTTGGAAGCGGCCCGGACCCCCAACCTCGACCGGCTCGCCAAGAAATCGGCCATGGGCCGGATGATCCCCGTCGCCCCCGGCATCACGCCCGGCAGCGGGCCCGGTCACCTCGGCTTGTTCGGCTATGACCCGCTCGAAGTCGAAGTCGGCCGCGGCGTAATCGAAGCGCTCGGACTCGGCCTGGAACTCAAAGCCGGTGACGTGGCCGCCCGCGCCAACTTCTGCACGCTCGATGCCAACGGCATCGTCACCGACCGGCGGGCCGGGCGGATTGACACCAGCGTCTGCGAGAAACAGGTCGCAATGCTGCAGCAGGCAGTCAAAAAGATCGGCGACGTCGAAGTCATCATCAAAGCCGGCAAGGGGCACCGGTTTGTGGTGGTGTTCCGGGGGAAGGGTCTCACCGGGCCGTTGACCAACACCGACCCGGGTCGTGAAGGGTTGCCGATTGCCGTGGCCAAGGGGCCGGCGGCCACGGCCAAAGTCGTGGCCGAGTTTCAGAAGCTGGCGTTGCCGGTGCTCAAGGACTGCAAGCCGGCCAACGGCTTCCTCCTGCGCGGCATCGCCCATCAACCCAAGATCGAGTTGTTCCAGGACCGGTACGGCTTGAAGGCGGCCTGCGTCGCGATTTACCCGATGTACAAGGGCCTCGCTCAACTTGTCGGCATGACCAAACTCGAAGGCGCCCACTCGCTCGCCGAGGAGTTCACGATGGCGGTCGCGGCGCTCAAGACCTACGACTTTGTCTTCATCCACGTCAAACCGACCGACGCCGCGGGCGAGGACGGCAACTTCGCCGCAAAAGTGGCGGCCATCGAGGAGGCTGACGCCGCGCTGGCCCCATTGCTCGCCGCCCAGCCGGAGGTGCTGGTGGTGACCGGTGACCATTCGACGCCGGTGCCGGTGAAAGGCCACAGTTGGCATCCGCAGCCGGTGATGATTTGCAGTGACATTGCCGGCTGGGACGGCATGGAACGGTTTACCGAACGCGCCTGCAACCTCGGCAGCCTCGGCGTGTTCCCGGCCAAAGACCTGATTCGTTACATGCAGGCCAACGCCCGCCGGCTCGACAAGTTCGGCGCGTAGGAGGCCCCCCCCATCAAGAACGCCTTCAACGGACTCGGACTCAATCTCGGCAATCTCTCGCGTCTGTCGCGGGCCAAGACGCGCTCGCTTTCGGCGGAGAACCCCACCGGCGAGAAAGGGAAGGGCGGGATGCACGTGGATCCCGAGCACCGGGCATCCAGGGACCTCGGCCAGGGCTGGAAGGTCCGGCCCTGCATCCAGATCCAGCCGGGCGAAACCGCCACGATCGCGGACATCACGGGGCCCGGCGCGCTCCAGCATCTCTGGATGACCGCCGCGCATCCGCGGTTCTCCATTCTGCGGATTTTCTGGGACGGCGAAAAACAACCGAGCGTGGAAACTCCGTTGGGCGATTTTTTCTGCAACGGATGGGGCGTGTACGGTCAACTGTCGAGCCTGCCGGTTTGCCTCAATCCCGGCTCGGGAATGAATTGCTGGTGGGAAATGCCGTTCCGCAAGCATTGCCGGATCACCCTGGAAAACATCGGGTTCAAACCGACCACGTTCTTCTATCAAATTGACTACACGCTGACGGAGGTCCCGGACGACTGCGCGTATTTTCACGCGCAGTTCCGCCGCAGCAATCCGCTGCCGTACAAGGAGGTGCACACGCTCCTCGATGGCGTCCGCGGGTGGGGCCATTATGTCGGGACCTATCTCGCCTGGGGCGTGCACAACAACGGCTGGTGGGGCGAAGGCGAGATCAAGTTCTACCTGGACGGCGACGCGCAGTTCCCGACCATCTGCGGGACCGGCACGGAAGATTATTTTCTGGGGTCGTACAACTTCGACCCCGGCACCGCGCATGAATGCACGTTCGGCAGTACGCTCGGGGCGGCGAAGCGCTACCAGGAATTCACGACGCCGTACGCCGGCCTGCACGTGGTGATTCGCCCCGATGGCGTGTACCAATCCCAGCAGCGGTTTGGGTTGTATCGCTGGCACATCATGGACCCGATCCGCTTTGAACAGAACCTGCGCGTGACGATCCAGGCCCTCGGCTGGCGCAGCGGGGGCCGCTACCTGCCGTTGCAGGACGACATCGCTTCGACTGCGTTCTGGTACCAGACCGAGCCGCACGCGGCCTTCCCGCAGTTTCCGGACCGCGACCAACTCGAAGTCATCTAGCCTTTGACGGCACCGACGGTGAGGCCGGAAATGAAGAACCGCTGGCCCACGAGGAACAGGCCGACAATGGGCACCAGCATCAGCAACGCGGCCGCCATCATCAGGTGCCACTCCGTCCCGTATTGCCCTTGAAACGCCTGCAACCCGACCGGCAAGGTGCGGAGATATTCCTGATTGGTCGTCACGAGCGGCCAGAGGAAACTGCCCCAGTTGCCCATGAAGGTGAAGATCGTCAAGGTCATCACCCCCGGCAATGCCAGCGGCAGCAGGATCCGGGAAAAGATCTGCCAATGATTGCAGCCGTCAATCTTGGCGGCCTCGTCGAGGTCGCGCGGCAGGGTGAGAAAAAATTGCCGCAAGAGGAACGTGCCGTACGCGGAGAACATGGCCGGCACGATCAACGCAAAGTAGGAGTCCAGCCCGATCAACCGCCCCACCCCGGGCGACTGCGCGCCGGTGCCGAGATAGCGCAGGCTCAGCCAGTCCACCTGCGGCAGGACGCGACCAAGCCATTCCGGCAGGATTTTCATGGCGACGAAATTGGGAATCATGGTGACCGACCCGGGCACCATCATCGTCGCGAGATAGGCGAGAAAGAGTTTGTCGCGTCCCGGCCACTGCAACCGCGCGAACGCATAGGCCGCGCAGGCGCTGGTAAAGACCTGCCCGCCGGTGACCACCAGGGCAATGACGAGGCTGTTGATGTAGTACCGGCCAAAGGGCACGACGCGCCAGACTTCGGCAAAGTTTTCCCAGTGCCAGCTTTGCGGCCAGATCATGCGCCACACCGAATCGGTCACCGGCAGGGCCTGCCCCGGAGCAGAGAGCGCGGTGGCGAACATGAAGAACAACGGCACCAACATCGTCCCGCCGACCAGCAACAGCGGAATGTGCCACAACCAGTCGCGCCGCGGGGATTTCATGCGATCACCTTCCCGCCGCGCCGCCAGTTGAAGATGGTGACGGTGAGAATCACCAGAAACAACACCCACGCGATGGTCGAGGCGTACCCCATTTCAAAGAAGACGTAGGCCTTCGTGTAGATGTAATAGCCGAGTGTCGTCGTTGCGCCATACGGTCCGCCGCCGGTCATGACAAACGCCATGTCGAACCCGGACTGCAGCCCGTGGATGATTCCCATGGTCAGAATGAAGAACGTCACCGGCATCACTGCGGGCCAGGTCACATGCCGGAACTGTTGCCACGCCGTCGCGCCGTCAATGCTGGCCGCTTCGTACAATTCCGGCGGCACCCCCTGCAGCGCCGCGAGGTAGAGAATCATGCTCGACCCGCCGACGGCCAGCCACGTGCCCATGATCATCAGCGCCGGTTTCGCCCAGTGCATATCTGTCAGCCAGCGCGGGCCGGCGAGGCCAAACTGGCGCAACAAGGCGTTCACCAGCCCGAAGTCCGGGTTGTACATCCACCGCCACAAATAGTAGATCGCCACGCCCGACACGATGTGGGGCAGAAAAAAGATGAGCCGGTAGCCGTAGGCAAACCGGAGTTTCTTGTTCAGCACCGTGGCGAGGAACAACGACCCGAGCATGTTGACCGGCAGCGGCAGCATGAGAAACAGCGTGTTCCCGAAGTATTTCCAGAACTGCGGATCGTTGGCGGCCCAGCCGCCTGTGGGGTCGCGGCGCCAGCCGAGCAGTTGCACAAAGTTATCCAGCCCCACCCAGCGCGGCTCCGTCAACAAGTCCCACTCGGTGAAACTCAACAGCAGCGAGGCCATCACCGGCCACGCGGTAAAACACAAAAAACCCAGAAAGTTGGGGAGCAAAAAGAAAATGGCCGTCCGCGTATCGCGCAGCCGGGCGCCGGTCCGTTTCATTGGCGGCCTCGCCGGGTTTGTCGGGCCAGCCACCGGTTCAGGTCCGCCGCCAGCCCGGCCACAATTTGATCCGCTGGCCGCTCCGGCTGGGCCAGCGCCTGTTGCATCCGCTCGTTCACGAGTTGGCCGACCTCCGTCGCGCCCGGCGCATACAGGTAGGTCTGCGACGCCCCCGCTTCCATCGTCTCCGCGAACCGGCGCATGGACCGGGGCGGGCGCATCGCCAAAAATTCCTCTCCCAGGGCCAGTTCGCGGTAGACCGGTGTGTAGCGGCCGCCCTGCACCGCCAGGCGCAGGCCGTTGCGCCCGGCGTAGAAGCGGACGAATTCCCGCGCGGCGGCGCGGTGCCGGGTGTGTTGATAGACCGCCAGGCCGGTCCCGCCGTGCAGGCTCACCCGCCGCGCCGGGCCGCCCGGCACCGGGGCGACATCCCAGGCAAATTTCGTGCGGCCCACAAATTCCGGGGTCACCCATCGCCCTTGAAAGAAAAAGGCGACTTTGCCGTCCCGAAACAGTTGATGCGTGCCCTGATCGCTCGTGACATCGGGCGGGACGGCCACCCCCCGCGCGTACAACCGCCGGATGAAATCCACCGCGTCCACCGCCGCCGGCGTGTTCACCGTCACGCGGGTGGGACGAACGAGGTCATCGAAAAGTTCAACGCCCCACGCCCAGAAGATCATGATGGGCGGCGGCAGCAACAAGGCAAAGTCGGTCGGGGCGTCAGCGTGACCGGCTCTTCGCGACAGCCGGGGGGCCAGTTGTTCCAATTCCGCCCACGTCAATCCATTCGCCGGAAATTCGATGCCCGCCCTGGCGAGCGCGTCGAGGTTGCAATACATCGCCAGTCCGCTCGCGTTGATGGGCAGCGCGTAGAACCGGCCGGCCGGTCCAAACGCGCGCCGGGGAATCGGCATGAGCGTCAGCTCTGCTTCGAGCGCGGCGGCGTCTTCGGTCAGGTCCGCCAGCACCCCGCGCGCCGCCCAATCGTGATACGTGGTCATTTCGACCATGATCACATCGGGGGCCACCCGGCCGACCATCATCGCCTGCAACTTCTCGGTGTAGCGCGCCCCGACCGGCAACAAATCCACCTTGATTTGCGGGTGGGCGGCTTCGAAAGCGGCGACCACGGCGCGCTCCACCTTCATCTGCTCGACGGACCCCCAAAACGAATACAGAATCCGCGTCCCGGATTCCTCGGAGCGCGTGCAGCCCGCGGCGAGGACCGTTGCCGCCAGCGCCGCGTGAAGGGTCGTCCCAAACCGGCTCATGACTTTCAACGCCGCCAAGCCTATCACGACGGCGCCCACTCTCAAATAGACAAATCTCTGGCCTTGGGGCAACATCACCGGCACTGCATTGAGCGCTCGCGGCAAAACAATTCTGCTGGTGGGTGCCGTCGTGGTTGCCGGCGCGGCGGCGACGCTGCTGTGGCTCCGGCCCCGCGCCGCGCGCCCCGTCCCGGCGCCGGCCTATGTGGGATCGGCCAGTTGCCGGGAATGCCACGCGCCGTTTTACCAGAAATGGGCGACCTCGTGGCACGGGCTGGCGATGCAACCGTACAGCGCCACGCTGGCCGCCCAGGTACCGTCATTGACCACCGGGTTGGTGATCAGCAACGCCCGCTACCGGGTGGACATCCGCCCGGAGGCCGGCACGGTGATCGAACAGAGCAACGGTCAGCAACACCGGTACCCGATTCGTTACGCCACCGGCGGCAAGAACGTCCAGTTCTTCCTCACCGAACTCGACCGCGGCCGGCTCCAGGTGTTGCCGGTCGCCTACGACGTGCGCCGGCGGGAATGGTACGACATGGCCGGCATGGCGATGCGCCATTTCCGCGACGTTCCCGAACACCCCTACCACTGGCGCGACCGGGTCTTCACCTTCAACACCGCCTGCTACCACTGCCACGTCAGCCAACTCACCCAAAACTATGACCCGGCCACCGACACGTATCGCACCACCTGGACCGAGCCCGGCATCAACTGCGAAACCTGTCACGGCCCCGGCCAGGCCCACGTGGCCTTGTTCCAGAACCTTCCCGCCGGCGCGCCCCCGCCCGCCGACCTGCAAATCCTCGTGACCAAAACCTTCACCCACGACCAGATGAACTCCGCCTGCGCGCCGTGCCACGCCAAGATGACGCCGATCACCGCCAGCTACCCGCCGGGCGCGCCGTTCCACGATCATTTCGACCTCAACACCCTCGAAGACCGGGATTGGTATCCCGATGGCCGCGACCTCGGCGAGAACTTCACGGAACTCACCTGGCGGCTCAACCCGTGCCGGGCGAGCGGAAAACTGGATTGCGTCCGATGCCACACCGCCAGCGGCCGCTACCGGTTTGCCGGCGAGACCACGAACCAGGCCTGTCTGCCGTGTCACGCCACCGCCGACCACGCGCACCACGCGCCCGGCAGCCCCGGCAGCAAGTGCGTCAACTGCCACATGCCCATGACCGAGTTTGCCCGAATGCGCCGGTCCGACCATTCATTCCGGCCGCCCAACCCGGCCGCGACCCTCGCGTTCGGCTCGCCCAACGCCTGCAACCTCTGCCACACCAACCAGTCCGCCCAATGGGCCGCCGACCGGGTCGCCGCATGGCACCCCAACCCCGCGCGCCGGGAACAGGAGCTGCAGCGGGCCCGGCTGATTGACGCGGCCCGCAAACAAGACTGGTCGCAGTTACCGGCAATGTTGGCGTTCATCACCGACAACTCCCAGAACGAGATTTTCGTGGCCGGGTTGATCCGGCTGCTGGCGGCCTGCCCCGACGACCGCGTGGGGCCGGCCTGCCGCGCCGCGCTGCGCGCAACCTCGCCGCTGGTGCGCGCCCGGGCCGCCGAGGCGCTGGCCGGGCGGCGCGACGCGGAATCCATTGCCGGCCTGGTCCACGCCTGCAGCGACAGCGTCCGCCTCGTGCGCATCCGGGCAGCCCAATCGCTGGCCGGTGTTCCCCTCCGCGACCCCGCCGTGGAACGCGCCACAGCGGAGCTGCTTGCCGGCTGGCGGGCGCGTCCGGACGACGCCGCCGCGCACTACAACCTCGGCAACTTCTTCCTCGCGCAAAACCAACCGGCCGAGGCGGTGAACGCGTTCACGATCGCGCTGCGCATCGAGCCGGACAACCTCCTGGCACTGGTCAACAGCGCGCTGGCGCACAACGCCGTCGGCGACAACACGCGCGCCGAAATCAACCTCCGCCGCGCGCACACGCTGGCCCCGACCAACCCCGTTGTGAATCTCAACCTCGGCCTGTTGCTCGGCGAACTGGGCAAACTCGACGAGGCCGAACAGGCCTTCCAAACCGCGTGGCAATCCGACACCAACAACGCCGTCGCCGCCTACAACCTCGGCGTCCTTCTGGCGCGGAAAAATCCGGCCGAGTCGCTGCGGTGGTGCCGGCGGGCCATGGCCGCCGCGCCGCATGAACCCCAATATGCCTACACGGTGGCGTTTTATGAATACCAACAGGGCCGGCTGACAGAAGCCGTTCGCATCCTGCACGAGCTGATCGACCGGCAACCGGTTCTGGCCGATGCCTTCGGATTGCTCGGCCAGATCTACGAAAATCAGGGCAACCGCCGGGCCGCGCGCGACATTTACCAACAGGCGGTGGCCCAGCCGGGGCTGACCGATGAAGAACGCGCTCACTTCGCCCGCCGGCTCGCCGCCCTGAGCGCCCCGGGATCGTAACCAGCCGCGGATCCGACCGGCCACGGGCGTCTGACACAATCCGGTGCGCTTGTCACACCGGCGCCTGGCCAAACTGACACAGCGCGGCGCCGATGGGCCGGCGCGGACAAGCGCATCTGGCGTTGAATCCGCAACTTGCAAAACTGCAGGTTGATCTGGCACCGGCATTGCTAGGCCCATTCTCGGAAATCACAGGAGAAAGGAAGGTGATAGATATGGCATTGGTCCGTTGGACTCCTCGCACTGACCTGTGGGATCCGTTCGCGAGCCTGACGGATCTGCAGGAGGAAATGAACCGGTTGTTCGACTCCTCCCTGCGGCGGTTTGGCAGCCGCAGCGCCGACGGCGCGTTCCTGCCCGCCTGCGACATCGTGGAGGAGAAAGACCGCCTGTTGATCCGAATGGACCTCCCCGGACTCCGCCGGGAAGACGTGAACGTGACCCTGCAGGAAGGGGTGCTCACGGTCAAGGGCGAGCGCAAGATCGAAACCACCAAGGATGCCAACTATTACCTGCGGGAGCGCGTCGCGGGGTCGTTCACCCGCGCCATCGAACTGCCGGTCGCCGTCAACGCCGGCAAGATTGATGCGCACTTCCGCGATGGCGTCCTCGAAATCACGCTGCCCAAGGCCGAGGAAGCCAAACCGAAACAGATCGAAATCAAAGTGGGCTAATCCCCGCGGAAACGCCCACTGAACCGAGGCCGGTCCCCTGTCGTTCGCGGGACCGGCCTCGCAGCCGGGAGCAAAGATTCGCGCCGTGGAAACGACAACAAGGCCCATCACCGCAGCAGCCAAATCGTTGCGACCGCTCAGTGAAGAACTCGTGCGGCGGGTGATGGAGTTTTTGCGCCTCCATCCGGAACCGGACACCACGCCCGCGGAGGAAAGCGCGCGGACGCTGGCGGATCAACTGCTGGCGGATGCCGTCGCCGCCAACGCCACCGACATCCATTTCGATCCCGATCCCGATGCCGTCCTCGTGCGGCTGCGCCTGGACGGCACGTTGCGCGACGCTGTGCGCCTGTCGCGCACTCGCGGCGAACAACTGATCCGCCATTTCAAAGTCCTCGCCAATCTCGACCCCACCCCGGCCCTCAAACCGGCGGATGGCCGCATCCGCTACCGGCTCGCCGACCGCCAACTGGATTTACGTGTGGCCTGCGCCCCGACCATTACCGGCGAGACGCTCGCCGTCCGCATCCTCGACCCCACCGGCCAGCGCCGCCAACTCTCCGAATTGGGCCTCAACAAGGCGCACCAAACATTGCTCGGCGACTGGTTGCACGACGTGACCGGCCTGTTCCTGGTCGTCGGCCCGACCGGCTCCGGCAAGACCACCACGCTCTACGCGCTGTTGCACGAACTGAAACGGCGCGAACGCAGCATCGTCACCATCGAAGACCCGGTCGAGTACACCATCCCCGGCATCGTGCAGATGCAGGTCGAGGAACGGCGCGGTTTCACCTTCGCCGAAGGCCTGAAAAACCTGCTCCGGCTCGATCCCGACTACATCCTCGTCGGCGAAATCCGCGACAAACCGTCGGCGGAAACCGCGGTGCTGGCGTCCGCCAGCGGCAAGTTGTTGATGAGCACCCTGCACAGCCGCGACGCCGCCGGCGCCATTACCGCGCTGCGCAACTTCGACCTCCACGACCACGAGATCGCCGCCGCGTTGGAGGTCGTCGTCGCCCAACGCCTCGTGCGCCGGCTCTGTGAGCAGTGCCGGCGCCGCGAACCGCCCACCGACGCGGAAGTCCGCTGGCTGCACTCCCTCAACCGGCCCGCGCCGCGGTGGACGTGGCACGCGGTCGGATGCGACGCCTGTCATCACCTCGGTTACCGGGGCCGCACCGGTGTGTTTGAGGTTTGGCGGCTGGACGAAACCGATGACGAGCTGATTGCGCGCCACACCGCCGAACAGACCCTGCGGCGCGAACTGCGCGTCCGCGGCGTGCGCTCGCTGCTCGCGGACGCGCTGGTCAAAGCCGCCACCGGCATCACCAGTCTCGCCGAGGTCCAAACCATTGGCGGCCAGGGCCGTTTTTTGCCATCCACCCAATCCCAGGAGGAAACACCACCATGGACATCCTAGCACTCAGCATCGCACTCCTCAGCCTCGCGCTGGCCGGCATCGCCTATTGGCGCGCGGGCGGCCAGCGCGACGTGGAACACCTGCGCGCCAAACAAAAAGAACTCACCGACGCGCTGCTGTTCGTCGTCGAGGAAATGTACGAGGAAAGCCGGTTGAGCCTGCGCCAAACCGCCGACGGTTTGCAGCAACTCAAGGCCGAAGCCATCCGCGAAATCGAACAACAACTCGACCGCGCCATCCAACACCTCGCCGGGTTGGAGAAACACCTCGAAGACGGCCTGAAATCCGCCCGCACCACCGCCCTGACCACCACCCACGAAATCGAACGCACCTTGCGCCGGCGGGTCCGGCGGCTCGAAGCGCGCGGCTCGCTGCTGTTCGCCAAAGCCGCCGCCGCGCTCGCCATCCGCCACGCCCACAATGGCGAACTCCCCCGCGCTGAACAACGACTCGACGAAGCCACCGCCCTGTTGGCGCTCGCCCGCGAAACCCTGCGCAGCGACCACGCCTACGACGACCAGTTCACCGCCGTCAAACAAAGCCTCGCCACGGCCATCAACGCCGTCCGCCTCCAAGCCCAGGACATCCAGCAGCGCATCGAACACGTGCTCGCCGAAACGGATCAACTGGTCGGCGCGCTCGAAGCCGACGAAACCAAAGCTGCCGCATCCAAAACCAATTCCCGAAAGGAGACACCATGAAAACACTCAGAATTCTCACCCTCCTCACACTGACCCTCGTTCTCGCCGCCGGCCATGCCCGCGCGGCGCTGGACGAATCCGTCACCGCGCCGGCGCGCGACTTGAGCAAGGCATTCGAGGCCGTCGCGGCCCACGTGAAGCCAGCGGTCGTCAGCGTCTATTCGGAGAAGACCGTGATGTTCCGGTACTGGGAATGGGGTTTCCCGTTCGGCGACGACTTCTTCCAACGCTTCTTCGGCGAGGACTTCCCCAAACGCCGCCGCCAGCCCGCGCCCCGCGAATACCGCGTCCCGCAACGCGGCCAGGGCTCCGGCATCATCGTGGACAAGGACGGCCACATCCTGACCAACAATCATGTCGTCCGCGACGTGGATAAAATCAAAGTCCAACTCGCCGACAAACGGCAATTCGAAGCCGAGATCGTCGGCACGGACGAAAAATCCGACGTGGCCGTCATCAAAATCAAAGGCCGCGTCCCGAAAGACCTGCCGGTCGCTTCCCTCGGTAACAGCGACGACCTGAAAGTCGGCGACTGGGTGCTGGCCATCGGCGCGCCGTTCGGCCTGGCGCAAACCGTCACCGCCGGCATCATCAGCGCCGTCGGCCGCGCCAACGTCGGCATCGCCGACTACGAAGACTTCATCCAGACCGATGCCGCCATCAACCCCGGCAACTCCGGCGGCCCGCTCGTCAACATGCGCGGCGAAGTCATCGGCATCAACACCGCCATCGCGACGCCGATTGGCCAGTTTGCCGGCGTCGGCTTCGCCATCCCCATCAACATGGCCAAAAACATGATGCCGACGTTGATGAAAGGCGAAAGCGTCACGCGCGGTTACCTCGGCGTGATCATCCAGGACATCAGCGACGAGTTGGCGGATCAATTCAAACTCGCCGACGCCAAAGGCGCGCTCGTCGCGCAAGTGAACAAAGATTCGCCTGCCGACAAAGCCGGTCTCAAGACCGGTGACGTCATCATCAAGTATCGCGGCAAAGCCGTCGCCGACACCCGCGAATTGCGCAACGCCGTGGCCGCCACCGCGCCCGGCACCAAAGCCGATCTCGTCGTGGTGCGCGACGGCAAGGAAAAAACGTTCACCGTCACCGTCGGCAAACTCACGCCGGAAACGATGGCCGCCGCCGAATCCGGCAAAGCCAGCACTCTGGAAAAGTTCGGTCTGACCGTGCAACCGCTCACGTCCGAACTGGCCGACGAATTCGGTTACAAAGATGAAAAAGGCGTACTGATCACCGACGTTGACCCCGACAGCCCTGCCGGCGCAGCCAACCTGCAACGCGGCGACCTCATCGTCGAGGCCAACCGGCAAGCTGTCACGACCGTGAGCGACCTGCGCGACGCGCTGGCCAAATCCAAAGACAGCGCGTTGTTGCTGGTGAAACGGAAAGATGCGAGCTTGTTCGTGGTGTTGCGCATCAAAGGATGAAATGAACCCGCGCCCGCAGAACGCCACAGGTCGGGCACGACCGGAGGTGTGCCATGAATGAAATGGAACGGCTGCACAACGAAATGAGCCGCTGGATGGAGGAACTCCGCCGCAACGCGCTCGGCATCCGCGGCGCAACCAGCCAGTGGCAACCGGCCCTCAACGCCTACCGGCTCGCCGACCGATTTGTGATTTGCGTGGACCTGGCCGGCATGGACCGCAAGGCCATCTCCGTCAAAGCCGAAGCCCGCCGGCTGCATCTTGCCGGCACGCGACCGCCACCGGAACCGGCGCACCAAGCCAACGAGCCGGCGCAGACGTTGGCGATGGAGATTGATTACGGACCGTTCGAGCGCGTGTTGGAGTTGCCGGAGGAAGTGGATGCCGAGCGCGTGACAGCGCATTACCGGGAAGGGCTGCTCTGGATCACGTTGCCGCTGGCCCGCCAAATTATCAACGTCACGCCGGCCGGGGAGGACAAGCCATGACACCGCGTTTCCCGCTGTTGTTGCCGGTGGACGCCGCGCCATCCGAGCCGGCAACCGAGAATTCCGCCCCGCCGGTCCCCGCGACGAGCGAGCCGCCGCAGATCCCGGCCACGTTGCCGATCTTGCCGGTGCGCGACACGGTATTGTTTCCCGGCACGGTCACGCCGTTGACCATTGGCCGCCCCGGCTCGCGCAAGTTGTTGGAGGAATCGCTGCCGCACAGCAAGATCATCGGCGTCGTCGCCCAGCGCGACCCGAAACTCCATGAGCCGAAGCCGGAGGATTTGTATCCGGTCGGCGTGGCGGCGATGGTGATGAAACTGTTTCGCCCCAGCGAGGATCAGGTCGTGGTCATCGTGCAGGCGCTCGAACGCATCGCCATCCGCAAGGTGTTGCTGGCGCATCCGTTCATCCGCGCCGAGGTCGAGGTGCTGCGTTCCAGCACGCCGCCGAAAGGCGACAAACCGTTCGAGGCCACCGTGCAGGGCGTGCGCGACTCAGCCATCAAGCTGGTCGAGCTCACCCTCGAAGAAGCCGATCCGGTCAAGATGGTCATTCTCAATTTGGACGACCCCGGCAAGCTCGCCGATTTCCTGGCCGGCAGCCTCAACATCGAGACGGCCCAAAAACAAAAACTGCTCGAAGAACTCGATGTCGTCGCGCGCATCCGCGCCGTTCATCAGGCCGTCACACAACAACTGGAGATCGCCCAACTGCAGCGGAAAATCCAAAAGGATGTGTCGTCGTCGTTCAGCGAGCAGCAACGCAAAGCCGTCCTGCGCGAACAACTCCGCGCCATCCAAAAAGAACTCGGCGAAGCCGAAGGCGGCGTCGAAGAACAGGTCGCCAACCTGCGCAAAAAACTCGAAGAAGCTGCTCCGCCTGCCGCCGTCATGGAACAAGCCGACCGCGAACTGCGCCGCTTGAGCCATCTGCACCCGGCCAGCCCGGAGTATTCGGTCATCGTCAGCTACGTCGAGACGCTGGCCGAGTTGCCGTGGAACAAACTCACCGAGGACAACCTCGACCTCGACCGCGCCCAGAAAATCCTCGACCGCGACCATTACGACCTCGAAAAAGTCAAACGACGACTCATCGAATATCTCGCGGTGCGCAAACTCAACCCGACCGGCCACGGCCCGATCCTGTGTTTTCTCGGCCCGCCCGGCGTCGGCAAAACCTCTCTCGGCCAGTCCATCGCCGACGCGCTCGGCCGCAAGTTCGCCCGCCTCTCGCTCGGCGGCGTCCACGACGAAGCCGAAATCCGCGGCCACCGCCGCACCTACATCGGCTCGATGCCGGGCCGCATCATCCAGGAAATCCGCCGCTGCGGCTCGCGCAACCCGGTGTTGATGCTCGACGAGATTGACAAGGTCGGCGCGGATTTCCGGGGCGACCCGGCCAGCGCGCTGTTGGAAGTGCTCGACCCGCGCCAGAACAACACCTTCAACGATCATTACCTCGACGTGCCCTTCGACCTGTCACAGGTCATGTTCATCTGCACCGCCAACATGATGGACACCGTGCCGCCCGCGTTGCGCGACCGCATGGAAGTCATCGAACTGCCCGGCTACACCGACCGCGAGAAACTCGAAATCGCCCGCCGATATCTGGTCAAACGCCAGCTCAAAGAACACGGCCTCAAAAACGGCCAGTGCAAGTTCGAGCTGCCGGCGTTGCGGCGCATCATTGACGATTATACCCGCGAAGCCGGTGTCCGCGAACTCGAACGCCAGATTGCCGCCGTCTGCCGGCACGTTGCCGCCCGCGTCGCCCGCGGCGAACTCAGCGAATTCACCGTTACCGCCGACGAAGTCGAAAAGATTCTCGGCCCGCCCAAATACGTCCGCGAAACCAAACTGGCCACCGCCAAACCCGGCGTGGTGACCGGTCTCGCGTGGACGCCCACCGGCGGCGACATCCTGCACATCGAAGCGATCCGCTATCCCGGCAAGGGCAACATCCTGTTGACCGGCCAGATTGGCGACGTGATGAAAGAAAGCGCCCAAGCCGCCCTCAGTTTGGTGAAAGCCCGCGTCAAAGACCTCGGCATTGCCGGCGACGCGTTCAAGAACACCGACATCCACATCCATGTGCCTGCCGGCGCCGTGCCGAAAGACGGCCCGTCGGCCGGCGTCGCGATGTTCACGGCGATTGCCTCGCTGTTCAGCAACCGGCCCGTGCGCGACGACGTCGCCATGACCGGCGAAATCACACTGCGGGGATTGGTGCTGCCGATTGGCGGCCTGAAAGAAAAAAGCCTCGCCGCATTGCGCGCCGGCATCAAGACCGTGATTATTCCCAAGCTCAACGAGAAAGACATCCCCGACATCCCCGCCGACGCCCGCGAAAAACTCAAGCTGATCCCCGTCGAGACCGTGGATGACGTGCTGGCAGTGGCGCTGAGCAACGGCAAAGACCGGCGTGGTTCGCAGACGAAAAAAGGAGGAACGGCATGAGCCAGGAGGCGTGGCGAAAATTCCGCGAGGCGGTGTTGGCGGCCGCGTTCCTGCGCGTGCCCGGCGAGCAATACAACACCGCCCGCCGGCAGTTTCTCCAACGGAACGGCTCGGCGCCGGTACTCTACGAATTGACCTTGCCGGAGCGAGCCGATTGGATCGAGTGGCGCGACAAAACCTTCCCCTTGCTGGCGAAGTACCTCAAGGCGCAGGGCGTTGATCCCGAACGCCCGCGGGCGGCGGTGATTGCAGCCTTTTACGGGAACAACTGCCATTTTATCGAAGCGGAAAAGTTTCTGAACGCATTGAAAGAACAGGAAGGACTCAACACCGCTGCGCTGCATTTCCGCATGCTGCAATGGCTCGCGGACTGAACGAAAGGAGGCATCCGCATGATTCACTGGAACATCGTCACCGAAAACGTCAGCACCACGGCGTTGCTGGAAAAGAAACTCCGCCAGAAACTGACGAAACTGGAGCGACACCTGCGGCATTTCCCGCCTGACACCGTGCACCTGCAAATCGCGCTGGCGTGTCACGCCCGCAAGGAGCTGTATCGCGCGGCGCTGACGTTGCGCATCCCGCACAACATCCTGCGCAGCGAGAAGGCTGCGCGCGACCTGATTGCGGCGTTCGACGCGGCGGTGAAGGCGTTGCTGCGCGAGCTCGAAAAGCTCAAAGAACAACTGCGCCGCGAACCGGCATGGAAACGCAAACTGCGCCGGCAACAATTGCATTCCGGGTTCACCGCCGAACCGATGGCCAGCGGCACCGGCCCGCAAACTGTGCGCGATGTCGTCGCTGCGCTGTTGGAGAAGGAATACGCCGCGTTGCTGCGTCACGTGCGCCGGCTGTTGCAGCAACACGAAGTGGGCGGGGATCTGCCCCCGGGTGCAATTGACCCGCGGGCCGTCGTGGACGAAGTGGCCCGGCAAGCCCTGGCCGCACCCGCCGAGAAGCCCGACGACCGCAGTTACCGGGTCTGGCTGTACGATCTGGCGCGGCGGGAATGGCAACGCCGGCTCCGCACCTGGCGCGCCGAGGCAGGCCAAAAAGCGCCCGTCTCATCTGAAACCGTGCCCGCGAGCCAACCGGCCGCGCCGCCCGACGAACAACTGGCGCGCGCCGAACTGCAGGAACACGTCCGAACCCTGGCCCAACAATGGTCCGCGCCCGAACGGGAAATCCTGGAGCTTTATTTCATCGAAGGATTCGAGCCGGACGAAGTCGCCCTCCTGATGCGGCGTCCCGTGACCGAAATCAACAACCTCATCGCCGCCGTGCAAACCCGGTTGCGCGCGGCCCTGTCCCACGAACTCACATGACCCGTTGTCGCCCCATCCGACCGGCTGCGATGAAAACCATCCCAACAACCGCAAGCGAAAGGAGCAACACGATGAACCCGAAACTGGTGATTGTGACGGATCTTGGTTTGCTGAAAGCCTACCGGCTCGACACGACTGAACGGGGCACGCCCCGGTTGGAGTTGATCGAGCAGGTGCGCCTCGACGACGCCCACCGGCGCGTTGTCGAACAAGTCACCGACCTGGCCGGCCGACGCGCCGGGCCGACCGCGAAAAACTGGGGCGCGCCCGTGGCCGACGATCACAACCTGCGGCTGGCCATCAAGCATCGGCTCATCAAACAAATCGCCCGCCACATCAGCCGGCTCAGCCGCACCGAGCGCGACGGCTTCTGGCTGGTCGCCCACAAAGAAATCAACAAAGCGATTGTGGACGCCTTACCGGCGACCGTCCGCCCGCGTCTCGAACGCGCCATCCCCCGCGACCTCGTCAAAGCCCCGCAACGTCGTCTGCTCGCCGCGCTGAAACCCAAGCCAGCCCCGGCAGCCGGTAACGTGTAGCTCAGACCATGGGGTTGACTCTTCGTCTGTCAGCCCTGAGCTTGTCTATCAGGGCGTGACTCGCTAAGCTGCCGGCGTGCCGCGTATCTTCGACAACATCGAGCAGGAGTTGCTGCCGGCGTTGCAGCAAACATTGGCCGTCTCGGAACACGCCGATTTCTGTGTCGGCTATTTCAATCTCCGCGGTTGGAAGGCGCTCGACACACTCGTCGAGAACTGGAGCGGCGGTGATGGCCATCAGTGCCGGTTGCTGATCGGGATGCAACAGCCACCGCAGGACTTGTTGCGCGAGGCGATGAGTCTGTCGGAACACCAGTGGACACTCGATAACCCGACCGTCAAGCTCCTGAAAAAGCAGATGGCGGAGGAGTTCCGCCGGCAACTGACCTTCGGCGTGCCCACCGATGCCGACGAAGAAGGACTGCGGCGACTGTCGCGGCAGATCAAGGCGAAGAAGGTTGTCGTCAAACTTCATCTCCGGTATCCGCTGCACGCCAAGCTGTACTTGCTGTACCGCAATGATCCCGACAATCCGCGCACGGCGTATCTGGGCAGCAGCAACCTCACGCTGGCGGGTCTGTCGGAACAGGGCGAACTGAACGTGGACGTGCTTGATCAGGACGCCACCGTGAAATTGAAAACGTGGTTCAATGACCGTTGGGAAGACCGCTGGTGCGTGGATATTTCCGCCGAACTGGCGCAGATCATTGACGAAAGCTGGGCGCGAGAAACCCTCATCCCGCCGTATCACATCTACCTCAAGATCGCCTACCACCTCGCCCAAGAAGCCCGCTCGGGACTGGCGGAGTACAAGTTGCCGCCCGACTTGCCGGACCGCCTGTTCGAGTTTCAATCGGCCGCCGTGCGCGTGGCGGCGCATCATCTCCACAAACGTGATGGCGTGCTGATCGGCGATGTCGTCGGCCTCGGCAAGACCATCATGGCGGCGGCGCTGCTGCGCATCTTCCAAGACGATTACAACTGGGAAACGCTGATCCTTTGTCCGAAAAACCTCGTGCCGATGTGGGAGGATTACCGCGAACGATACCGGCTCATCGCGAAGGTAATCCCATTCAGCAAAGTCATCCGCGAGCTGCCGGAGACCAAGCGGTACCGGATCGTGCTCGTGGACGAGAGCCAGAACCTCCGCAACCGCGAAACCAAGACGTTCAAGTTCATCCAGGAATACATCGAGAAAAACGACAGCAAGTGCGTCCTGCTCTCCGCCACGCCGTACAACAAATCCTACCTCGACCTCTCTTCCCAGTTGCGCCTGTTCGTGCCCGAAGACAAAGACCTGGGACTGCGCCCCGAACAGTTGCTCCGCGAGCTTGGCGGCGAAGTCGAGTTCATGCGCAAGCACCAAGCGAACGTCCACACACTGGCCGCGTTCGAGAAAAGCGAGCACGCCGACGATTGGCGCGAATTGATGCGGCTGTTCCTCGTTCGGCGCACCCGCAGTTTCATCGAGGAAAACTACGCCGAAACTGATCCATCCAACGGGCGCAAGTATCTGACCTTCGCCGACGGCACGCGCTCGTATTTTCCGACGCGCGTTCCCAAGACGATGCGCTTCAAGCTCGACGAGACCGATCCCGCCGACCAGTACGCGCGGCTCTACAGCGACGAAGTGGTGGACACCATCAACCGCCTCGCGCTCGCCCGGTACGGACTCGGTAACTTCGTGGACAAAGACACCGCGAAATCGGCCACCGATGCGGAGAAGCGTCAACTGGACGGTCTGTCCCGCGCCGGCAAGCGGCTGATGGGATTTTGTCGCACGAACCTGTTCAAGCGGCTGGAGAGCGGCGGCATGGCGTTCCTGCAATCCGTGGATCGCCACATCCTCCGCAACTACGTCTTCCTCCACGCCATCGAGAACAACCTCGACCTGCCCATCGGCTCGCAAGGCGCGGACGTGTTGCTCGACCAGAGCGCCGACGCCGACCCCGAAGAAGATCTCGCGGAACTCGATTTCGACAACGACGATACCGGCGACAAGAAGGAGGCCGAAGCCGAGTTCACTCCGCATCCGTACACCGACAACTGGTACCGGCAGCAGGCCGAGAACATCTACAAGCACTATCAGGGCGCGCTCAAACGCCGGTTCAAATGGATTCGCCCCGCGCTGTTTCAAGACACGCTCGCGGACTCGCTGAAAACCGATGCCGACGAGTTGATGGCGCTGTTACAAGCCCACGGCACATGGGATCCGGCCAAGGACACCAAGCTCCGCGCCCTCCACGACCTGCTCACGAAGAAGCATCCGCAGGAGAAGGTGCTCGTCTTCACGCAGTTCGCCGACACCGCCTACTACTTGTCCCGGCAACTCCGCGCGCGCGGCGTCAACGCCCTCGCGCCCGTGACCGGCGATTCCAACGACCCGACGGCGTTGGCGTGGCGGTTCAGCCCGGTCAGCAATCGCAAAAACATCCCACCCGGCCAGCAACTCCGCGTCCTCATCGCCACCGACATCCTCAGCGAAGGCCAGAACCTTCAGGACGCCCACATCGTCGTCAACTACGACATCCCGTGGGCGATCATCCGGCTCGTCCAACGCGCCGGTCGCGTGGACCGTATTGGCCAGCACGCGGAAAAGATTCACTGCTACTCATTCCTGCCGGCCGACGGCGTCGAACGCATCATCCGCTTGCGAGCGCGCGTCCGGCAACGGCTCAAGGAAAACGGCGAAGTGCTCGGCTCAGACGAACAGTTCTTCGAGGACGACCCGAAACACACTATGCTCAAAGACCTCTACACCGAGAAAGCCGGCATCCTCGATGGCGGCGTGGACAACGAGGTGGACCTCGCTTCCTACGCTTGGCAAATCTGGCACAACGCCACCAAAGACAACGCCGACTTGCGCAAGACCATCGAGACCATGCCCGATGTCGTCTATTCCACCCGCGCCCATACCGGCACGCCCGACGCCCCCGAAGGCGTGCTCGTGTATATGAAAACCGCCGAAGGCAACGACGCGCTCGCATGGGTGGACAAAGACGGCCACAACGTCACCCAATCCCAACTCAAAATCCTCGACATGGCCAGGTGCGCCCCGGATACGCCCGCACTGCCCCGCCACCCGCAACATCACGACCTTGTCGCCAAGGGTGTGCAACACCTCATCACCGAGGAGAAAAATGTCGGCGGCCAACTTGGTCGCCCGCGCAGCGCGCGATTCCAGACCTACGACCGGCTCAAAAAATATCAGGAGCGGCTCAAATCCGAGAACAGCCTGTTTGCCACCGAAGAACTCAACAAAGTCGTGGACGCCATTTACCGGCACCCGCTCCGCGCGACGGCCACCGACACGCTCAACCGGCAACTCCGCTCTGGTATCTCGGATGAATCGTTGGCCGACCTCTGCATCAGCCTCTACCGGGAAGACCGGCTCTGCGCCATCACCGAGGAAGAACACCAAACCCACGAGCCGAAGATCATCTGCTCGATGGGACTGTGGGAGCAGAAACATGGCTGAAGGTTTCATACCGGCCCACGGCGGCTACCGCGACCTGCTGGCCTACCAGAAAGCGCAGATCGTGTACGACGCCACCGTCCGGTTCTGCGAACGCTTTCTCGAAAAACGCGACCGCACCTACGATCAGATGGTGCAGGCCGCCCGCTCCGGCAAACAGAACATCCTCGAAGGCAGCCAGGCCAGCGGCACGTCCAAGGAAACCGAGATCAAGTTGGTCAACGTCGCCCGGGCCAGCCTCGAAGAACTGCTCGAAGACTACCGCGATTACCTCCGCGTGCGCGGCCTGCGCCTCTGGGAAAAAGACTCCAAAGAAGCGCTCTATGTCCGCAAGCTCGGGGCGAGTCGGCAGTCGTCCTATGAGACCTATAGGCCCTATATTGACACCCGCTCGGCCGAAGTGGTGGCCAACATCCTCATTTGCCTGATTCACCAGACCAACTACCTGCTCGACCAACTGCTGCGGCAGTTGGAGCAAGCGTTCCTCAAGGAAGGCGGCCTGCGCGAGCGCATGACCCGCGCCCGACTCGCCGCCCGCGAAAAACAAACCCGCCCATGAAACTCGACCTCCAACGCGCCCGCGCCGCCCTCCAAGCCTTCGACTTCCGCAAGCTCTTCATCGAAGAACTCGGCTGGGCCAACTACACCGGCAAGCCGTTCGAGATTCGTACCGACGATCACGTCTGCCGGCTCGTCCCCATCGCCGAACAAGGCGGCATGGTCATCTACGAAGGCCAGCCGGTGGACAATGACAGCCTCGCGCCCTCGCACGTCCGCAAGGCCGTGGACCGGGAAGTCGCCAAACGCACGTTCGAGCACCTGATCATCTTCACCGATGCCGCCCGGAAACGCTCCGTCTGGCTCTGGGCCAAACGTGAATCCGGCAAGCCCGTGGTTTTTCGTGAACACACCTACCATGCCAGCCAGCCCGGCGACTCGCTCCTCCAGAAGCTCGATGGCCTGTTTTTCGACCTCGACGAACTCGACGCCCAAGGCCGCGTCCCGATCATCACCGTCGTCCAGCGCGTGGCCAAACAATTCGATGTCGAGACCGTCACCAAGAAGTTCTATCAGGGCTTCGAGACCGAGCACGACCGGTTCCTGAAATTCCTTCAGGGCATCCAAGACCAAGGCCACCGGGGCTGGTACGCCTCGGTGATGCTCAACCGGCTCATGTTCATCTACTTCATCCAGAAGAAAGGCTTCCTTGACGGCGACCCCGATTACCTCTCCAACAAACTCGCCGCCTCCAAGACCCGCGGCAAAGACAAGTTCTACCGGCACTTCCTGACCAAACTCTTCTTCGAGGGATTCGCCACCGAAGAGAAAGACCGTTCCCCCGAAACCCGCCAACTGCTCGGCAAAATCCCCTACCTCAACGGCGGCATCTTCCTCCCTCACGAGATTGAAAAGCAGAACCCCAACCTCGACATCCCCGACGCCGCTTTCGACCGGCTGTTCGCCTTCTTCAACCGATACCGCTGGCATCTCGACGACCGCCCTCATCGCGCCGACAACGAAATCAACCCCGACGTGCTCGGCTACATCTTCGAGAAATACATCAACCAAAAACAAATGGGAGCGTACTACACCAAAGAGGACATCACCGACTACATCTGCAAAAACACCATCATCCCGTTCCTCTTCGACAAACTCGCCACCTTCCACCCCAAAGCCGTCAATCCGCTCCCATTCTGGCCGTCAAATAGTGGCATAGGCGTCTCGCCTGTGCAAAGTGGCGTAACCGTCCCGGTTGCGAATCCCAAACCCAACGCGACTGAGACAGCCGCCACTACAACCTCGCAGATTGATCCGTACATCTACCCCGCCGTCAAACACGGCTGCGACAAACCGCTGCCGCCCGAAATCGCCGCCGGACTGAACCCGCCCGGCCTCCGCGACCCCGTGCCTGAAGTTGCCTCCATCCACGACATCCCCACCATCCGCCTCCGCCAGGCATGGAACAAACCCGCGCCGCCCGAATACGCCCTGCCCACCGAAATCTGGCGCGAAGTCATTGCCCGCCGCCAACGCTGCGAAACCATCCGCCAGAAATTCGCCCAGGGCGAGATTGCACACATCAACGACTTCATCACGCTGAACCTCGACATCGTCGCCTACGCGCAGGATTTCCTCCGCAACCTCACCGACCCGCTCGTGTTGCGCGCCTTCTACTTCGAGTGCCTCCAGAAACTCAGCGTCCTCGACCCCACCTGCGGCAGCGGCGCGTTCCTGTTCGCCGCCCTCAACATCCTCGAACCCCTCTACGAACTCTGCCTCGACAAAATGGAGGAAATGGTGGGGCGAGCTTCCAGCTTGCGCATCAAATACAAAGATTTCGTCGAAGAATTGCAGCGCGTCGAACGCCACCCCAACCGCCGCCATTTCATCTACAAAAACATCATCGTCAACAACCTCTACGGCGTGGACATCATGGCCGAGGCGGTCGAAATCTGCAAACTGCGCCTCTTCCTCAAACTCGTCGCCGAGACCGACGACCCCGACCGGGTCGAACCGCTGCCCGACATTGACTTCAACATCCGTGCCGGCAACACCCTCGTCGGCTACGCCACGCTCGCCGAAGTCCAGCAATCCCTCTTTGGCCGCGCCGTCCTCGACCGCATCCGGCAAGTGGACATCCAACTCCGCGCCTACCGCAACTGCCAGACCGAGATCGGCATCGCCGCCACCGCCCTGCGCAAAAACAAGGAACACATCCGCACCCTGCTGGCCGAGATCGAAGACAAACTGGACCGCAGCCTGTTCAGCGAATACGGCGCGCGCGACCTGACCGACTGGAAACGCACCCATCAACCCTTCCACTGGTACGTCGAATTCAACTCCATCATCCAAGCCGGTGGCTTTGACGTGATCGTGGGGAATCCGCCGTATGTGGAGTTGAAGGATGTCACGGATTACTCTGTACGTGGTTATTCTACTGGGAATTGCGGAAACCTCTACACCCTCTGTCTGGAGCGCAGTTCAGCACTGCTGGATGAGCGCGGTGGATTGGGCGTGATCGTTCCGCTCAGCGGTTTTTCAACCGAACGAATGCAACCCTACCAAGACCACATTGCCAACCGGTACACGAAACTTTGGCTTTCTTACTACAGCGGCGATGCCCACCCATCTGTGATGTTCGATGGCGTGAGATACCGGCTGTGCATCATTCTTGGCCGGAATGGAAAAGGTGCACGTGAGATTTTCACAACTGACTACATTCGTTGGTATGCCCTTGAGCGGCCTGCGCTGTTCACAAAACTTGCGTATGCACAATGTCCCTTCCAGGCGGGGTTCTTGAGGTTTGCCAAGATTGGAAATCATCTTGGCCATGCAGTCATCAGGAAGATGCTCGCACACAAGCTGACATTGGGTGCGTACTTGAAGAAAGCTGGGGCGGGACACATTACGTACCACAGAAGTCCTGTCTTCTGGATTCGCTCTATGGATTTCGAGCCGTATTTCAAGTCACCGACAAAACAGCGTTCGACGGATCATCTGAAGGACTTGTACTTATCGAACGAAAGCACCGCTCAACGAGCGGGTGGAGTCCTCAACAGCACGTGCTTCTACTTTTGGTTCACTGTACAGGGCAATTGTCGAAATGTTGCCGGACCCGACATCGAGCGTTTTTCGATTGGCGAATTGCAGGCGCAGTCCCTGAACAACCTCCCCACAAAATTTGCGAAGCTCATGCGCGACTTGCAACGCAACTCGAAGCGCCGCGTGTACGTTTACGAGCACTCCGGGAAAGTCGAATACGATGAGTTCTATCCTGACTTGTCCAAGCCGATCATAGACGAGATTGACGGGGTATTGGCGGGGCATTACGGGTTGACGGCGGAGGAGTTGGATTTTGTGGTGAACTACGACATCAAGTACCGCCTCGGCCGCGCCGCCGGGGAGGAGGATTGACATGAGTGCTGCCGCCGCTGCCGGGCCAGACAAACACCCACCAGAAAGCGGGTTGGTTGGCTACATCAAGTATGAGGGGCGTCTCGTCGAGGATGGCATACTCGACGCGAAGTCGGCTGCAAAGGCGTTACACGGATTCGATTACGCCTTGCGATACTTCGTTACGCAACAACGGCCGGAACTGGCGGCAGTTGAGTACCCGATTCCGGTAAGAATTGAGCGCGGCTCATGGTGGGCCGTGATTCCGCAGTCGGTTGAGGGGTGGATTTTGGCAGCACTGGGAATTGCCGCGACAGCGTATCTGACGACCGCCGCGTCCAAAATGGCGGAACGCGATTTTCGGAACGTAGGTTTTCGGGATGTATTTCGGAAAGGTCTGCGTTCCGTTCAGTGGATCGTCAAGATCGGAAAGCATGTTGGGACGCTCGCCCAGAAGGTGCGTACCGGCCTGCGTTGGCGGAACGACAACACGGAAGTGGGCATTCCAAACGAGCAGGGGGACATTCTGTACATTCCCCGCGACGTGTATGAGCAATACTTGGAATGTCCGTCGAGCATCCTTTCCGAAATGGCCAGCGTAGTGGAAGTCGAACGACAATTGACCGTCGGGTTGAACGAGGAGGGGAGGATTGAGGAAGTCACAATCACACGGCGCGAGCGCGCCATTTTCCACGCGGATGAAGACGAAACAGGCGAGATACTTTTCCCGGAGTTGGCTCACGGACAGAACGTCCAACTGGTGGGCATCGTGACGCGTGGCAACGAACGGACGAACTCGATTGGCTTCCTTTACAACGAACACGTGCTGACTTGTTATCCGCGTCACGGCAGCATTGTGAGGTTCAAGCCGCACATGTTCCTTCGCTGCCGCATCGTCGGCGAAATCACACGCCTGAACGATGAAACAGGCGAATCCGATGAACCACGCCCCAAAATCATCTTTGACGATTTGATCCTGCTGCAAGACGAGAACCAAGGACAACTGCTGTGACGAGGAAAAGTTCCGTGGCATGTCATTTCGTGCTGCCGGCGGAGGAGTTGGATTTTGTGGTGAACTACGACATCAAGTACCGCCTCGGCCGTGCCGCCGGGGAGGAGGAGTGAGCATGGCCGCCGCCGTTACCGCGCCCCGCCGCCTCCCCGCCCGCCCCGCGCCGATACCTAGTAGTGCTAGGTATCAGGCTCACCACCAGTTGTTAGGAATGCCTGTTTTTGAAAGGAGGCAGACGTGAGACGGACATTTGTCAGCGTCAACGATGTTGTCTTGGTCAGTGCGATTGAGCAGGCACGCCACCGGTTGGTGTTTATCGCGCCGGGATTGCGGCCGACGGTCGCCCAGGCGTTGCGGCGGGCAATGGACGTGATGCCGGAAGCAGCGATTCATCTGGTGTTGGACGTGGATGCGGAAGTGGCGCGGCTGGGGTACGGCGACAAAAATTTCAATGGCATGGAACTGCTGCAAGCCGCCGCCGCCCAGCACGGGATTACGGTCAATCATCATCCCGGCATTCGGATCGGATTGTTGATTGCCGACGACGTGACGTTGATCTACAGCCCCACACCGGAGTTGATCGAGACGGAGAACCGACAGCCGGACAAGCCCAACGCCATTCTGTTGAATGCCGAGTTGCCGGTATCGTTGGCGAACGCCTGCGCCGTCGGCGCGGAAGGTCACGCCACGCTGGAAGTGGGCAAGGATGTCATCAACACGCGAGCCGTCGAGGCGGTGAAACGCGAACTCGTCGAGCGTCCGCCCAAGGAATTCAACGTGGCCCGGGTCGAGCGAGTGTTCAGTTCCATGCTGCAGTTCGTGGAGTTGCGGATCGAGGACTACAAGTTGACGAGCCGGTCGTTGTCGCTCAGCCCGGAATTGTTCGGCGTGAAGAAGGCCGAGGTGGCGCGGCGGTTGAGCAATCGCTATCATCTGTTTGCCGATACGGAGGCGTTGACCGTGGAGATCGAGGTGACGGGACCGGATGGCAAGCTGGTCAAGAAACGATTTGGTCCGCGCAGCATTGACGAGGAACGCAAGCGCATCAAAGACCGCTTCATCATCGAGGCGGGCGACTTGGGATTGCTCATTCTGCGCAAGGACGTGGAGGAGTTTGAGCGGGAGTTGAAGCTATTGGAGGCCAGGATGGAGGCGTACAAACAGGCCGTCCAGAAGGAAATCAAGCGGCGGACCGAGGAGATTGTGGACGAACTGCTGGCCGCGTTGAAGGATGCCCTGAAAGCCAACCCGCCCGACCATTGGAAGAAGCAGTTCGCCACCACCACGCCCACGGACGCTGACATCCGTCGGTTGTTTGAGAAGGAAGTTCGCGCCGAGGTCAATCGAGTGAACACCGATTTCAAGCCGCGGGTGTTTTATGCCTTCAAGGACGTGACCTACCAGACCTTTCACGACAAGAAATTCCGCAAGCTGCTCGAAGATCATTTCGGCGAAATGGAAATCCATCGCATCTTCAAGGAATACGACGCCGCGCCCGAGCAGAAACAGGCAGAATCCAGTGATTCTTGATCATGGATGAGCCAACCATTCCGTGCCGCCCTCGGAGGAGTTGGATTTTGTTTCTTCGATTTCGCTCAGGACGGGGTCGCACGACGCCACCCGCCTTTGCTGCGCTCGGCCCGGTCGGCGGTCCCTACCGGCTGGCGCGGCAGGTGTCGCCTTCGCGGCCACGCGGGAGCGGCACGTATTCCACGGTCGGTTGCCGGCGGACCGGCTGGGGATAGAGCTGCATCAGGTGGAGGATGTCGCCCGGCATCTCGCAACTGACCGGCAGGCCCAGTTGCCGGGCGCGTTCGCAGGTGATCGGGTAATCGTGGGTCCACGTGCCGGCGGTGAGGAGCCGGGCGAGTTCGTCGGCTTTCTCGGCCGGGAATTTTTCCAGCAGCAGTTCGCGGACTTGTTTCTGCATTTGTTCAATAGCTTTCCGCGGATTATGCGAATCTCTCCCGTCAGGTGTTTTTTTGTGGGGGAGGGGGGACACGGGGAAACGAAGTTGGTACCCCCAAGGGGAATCGAACCCCTGTTCCCAGATTGAGAATCTGGTGTCCTAGCCGCTAGACGATGAGGGCACCGCCGCGGGACATCACGCGACAGAATAGCCAGTCCGCGCCAAAAATCAAGAGCAACCGCGCGCCGCTTGCCAAGCCCGAGGGATTGGCGTAGGCTGCGCCCGCTATGCATACCGTGATTCGCGGAAAAGCGTTTGTCGTGCGGGACAACATTGATACCGACCAGATCATTCCGGCCGAGTATCTGGCCCTCGTGCCGACGATTCCCGAGGAATATGCCAAGCTCGGCAGCCACGCCCTCTGCGGCCTGCCGCGCGACCAGTACCCGGTGCGATTCGTGCCGGCGGGGGCCACCACCACGCCCTACAAAATCGTCGTGGCCGGCCGCAATTTCGGCTGCGGCAGTTCCCGCGAACACGCGCCCATCGCGCTCGGCGCCGCCGGGTGCGAAGCCGTGGTGGCGGAAAGTTTCGCCCGCATCTTCTTCCGCAACTGTGTCGCGACCGGCGAGTTGTACCCGGTCGATGTCACCACCCGGATTTGCGAGACGATTCAGACCGGCGACGAGGTGGAACTGGATCTGGACGCGAACACGTTGACGCTCGTGCGGACGGGGCAAACGTTCGCCACCAAACCGCTCGGCGACGCGCGGCCGGTGATTGATGCCGGCGGGATTTTCGCCTATGCCCGGCAGACCGGGATGATTCAGGCCGTCAACGCATCGCGTGGCTGATTAGCCAGCCCGCGATCAGCAGCGCGCCCAACAACCACAGCCAGTGATTCACCAACCACCGGACGATGCCGCCCAGTTGATCCAACAAATTCTGGCTTTCGGGAGGCAGCGCCGCCGGCGGGGCTGGCCCGACAGCCGGGGCCGCGGCCACAACCGTTCCCGTTTCGGCGGGCGGGGCCAGTGCAATTCCCGTCTGGCGGGCGTGGACGCGGAGTTGCGCGGCTTTTTGGCGGGCTGCCGCCAGTTGATCCTCTTGGAGCAAGAGTTCTCTTTCGGCGTTGAGCAGTTCGGCGCGGGCCTTGGTCGAGGCGATTTGCGCCGCCGCTAACGCGGTCGTGTCGCTCCCCATTGCCTGGTATTTTTCACCGGTCTTGTCCTTCGTGGGCCGGCCCGCTTTGGGCGCGGAAGCGTTGGCGCTGGCGGCAGCGACGGCTTGCCGGGCGCGTTCCACGCGTTTGCGGGCGGCGTCCGCACTCTTTTGCAGATCGTTGATCTGCCGTTCGGCGGCGCTGAGGGCTTGTTCGAAGGCCTGGGTCATTAGCGCGCGCGCCTCGCTCGCCATTTCCGGCTGGGTCGGCAAGTTTGCCACTCCGCGCAAATAGGGAAGGGCTTGTTCCAGTTTGCCCTGGGCGAGGAGCTGGCGGACTGTCTGCAGCCATTGTTGGCCGTTGTCTTTCTCGACCAGCGCCGTCACCTCGGCGGCGGGCCGCCACTGACCGGCGTATTTGGTTTCGCCGCCGGCCACCCGGTCGCGTTCGGCCTGCCACTCGCGGAGCCGCGCGGTAATTTCCGCAGCATGCGGCGAATCGGGATAATCCGTCAGGTACCGGAGGAAGGTGTTGCTGATGACCTGGTCGTACAGGGCCGGGGGGAGACTGCGGGCGGGATCAAGCTCGTGCTTCAACGCGGCGTGATAGTCCTTTTCCATTTGCAGTTGTTTCCGCTCGGCGGCGGTGAGGCGTTTGACCTCGAGAATGTCTGTTTTGGGCACCGCGCGGGTTTGCCGAATCGAGCCGCCGGCAAACTCCACCTCCATCGTGAGCGTGCTGTTGTCCTCGCCGGTAATCGTGCCGTCGAGGACGGTGCCGTCGCGCAGTTTCACGGTGTCGGCAAAACCGGTGGCCAGCCACAGCAGGCCGGCCAACAACATCCAGAGCGTCCGTTGCATGGGGTCCTCCTATTGCGACCGGGTGATCTGCACCGCGACGTAGCGCGTGTCGGGAATGCTGAATTTTTTCACTTCGATCGTCACGCTCAACGCGAGCCGGTGCGCCAGCAACACGTCGGCGATTTCGCTCGCCACCGCTTCGATGAGTTTCCGGGGCCGGTCGGTCACCACCTGCCGGACCATGGCGGCGACCACGTCGTAGGGGGTCGTGGCGGATTCGGCGTCGCTGCGCCCGGCGGCGCCGAGGTCGCGTTCCAGTTCAATCGAAATCAACAACCGTTGCGGCCGGGCGCGTTCGGCCTCGGTCACGCCGATCCGCGTCTGGACCTCCAGGTCCTTGATGATGATTTTATCCATGCGCTGCGCCGGCCAGTATCTTGCCCAATTCGCCCACGTGCTGACAAATCAAATCCGGCTGCATCGCCCGCAGCCGGTCGGCATGGTTGTACCCGCTGAGCACCGCGCAGGTGCGGACGCCGCCGGCCTTGCCGGCCTCGATATCGTGTTCCATGTCGCCCACAAACAACGTCGCCGCCGGGTCGAGCCGGTTCTCCTCCAGAATGTGGTGAATCTTGACCGTCTTGTCCTCAATGCCGAGGTAGGATTTCGTGACCAGACGATCGAGGCCGAAGCGGCGCATTTGCCGGTGATACGTGTCCGGGTCCGCCGTGCTCGCCACGAACACCGCCCGGCCCGCCCGCCGGCATTCCTCCAAAAACTCCCGCGCTTCCGGCAACGGCCGGATGTCGTCCTGATGATGGGCGTACTCGGCAAGAAAGAGCCGCTCCAGCTCCGGCATCGTGCGGTGCGGCACCCGTGCCGCATAAAACTTCCGCACCGGCAGGCAAAACGTCCGGCGAAACTCGTCCAGCGAGAGGGTCGGCTGCCCGCACTGCGCCAGCACGTGGTTGGTCGTCTCCCAGACCGGGCGGAGATCGTCCACGAGCGTGCCGGACCAATCGAGAATCAGGTTGGCAATCCGCATCCCCCGCAGGCTACCGCCCTGCCCCGCTTTGTTCAAGGCTGGTCACGTGAGCTCAGTGACGGGGCGCAGTCTCGGTCGCTGGAACGTTTGGTGGGACGTTGACCCACCATTTCGCACTGTATTTGATTTGCCCTTGGCTTGTTTCTGGAACATCGGCGTACGGCAGAACAATCGCCTCTTGAGTTCGGATTGTACGCATTTTTTCATTGTCGTAACCAGGTTCTGTGCGGAGCGGAAGGAGTGAGTATGAGACCGACACAATGATGTGCTTTGCGGATATTTCTTTCAAGTCGATGTACGTCGTGGAAGATCCTAATGGGCCGCACCCTCTGGATAGTTTCCCAGCAGCAGCCACCGATATCGTAACCGGGGATGACGTGCCCTCTGGTTTGCCGTCGCGGGTCCTCAGGTAGAAGGATTCTTGCCTCTTCTCTAGAAGGCCCGGAATTTCCCAGGAGAACTGCAAGATCACCGTGGCCTCTTCGGGGCGACAGACTTCAAACGGACACTCGTTGGTTCTCGCTCCATCAACTTGGACGACGGTCGCGATACAGCCGAAAACAAGGACGAGTAGCACATTGCGTGTTGTCCTAGCGTTAGTCATTGTCCTTCGCTCAACGTGAAAAGTGAGCGACTGCGAGCCAGCCGCCAAGGAGCGTCGCCTTCACCTGCGAGCCGGCCGGCTGGCTCGCAGTTCGCTCCACTGCATGGATAGGCCCTGCGCTCATGACTTCGGCTGCTCCGCCGGAACACTGCCCGGCGGCGTGATGAAGTATGACGGAATCCGCGACAATATGAAACCTGTGACTCCGACGCTCAGAAACACGACAACAATCGGTGGAATGAATGAGCCATACGTCAGCCAGAGAAGCAACAATGCCGCAACCAAACCAACCGGAATGCCAATGACCCACTTCCGAAAATTGTGGCGGAACTCGCACTGGCAGTCTGGGCAACGGAAGCTGCCGGTGCTCGACTTTGTGAGAACAATCTTGTGGCTGCACGACGGACATAGCTCGTAGCTTTCTAGCGGCATAATGTCTCTCCGCCTATCATTGATATTCGTATGGAGCCGACAGCAAAAGACAAAAGGAAACGGTTGCGTGAACCGGCTTTTGGCTGTGGAGTTTATCGCTACCAGGTTGGCACATATCCATCAGACAAAAGACAAACGCGTTTGTCTTTTGCCGGTATGAGATGAGCCGCATCATTGTGATGCTCCGTTGCCGTGTTTATGCCCACAACGCCGACGGAAAGCGAGTCTCGAATGAATCCGAAAGGGGCCGGTCAGGCTTTCTCGCGGATCCGCGGGCTGGTCCGGTACCGTTGGGCGAGCCGGGCGGTTTTTTTCCGCCGCAACCGGCGTTCGATCTTTTCGGCCAGCACGTCCACGGCCGCCAGCGGTTCTGCGGCGTATTCTTCCGCGCTCTGGTCCGTGCCCGGCAGCTCCAACAAGACCCGCGCCACGTATTGCCGGGCCGACGGATGGGCGCTGACCTGCCGGAGATGCACCCGCGCCCGGACCGCGCGCGGCGCGTATTGTTCGACGCGGCCGATCTTCTCTTCAATCGCGTCGCGCAAACCGTCGGTCAACGTGAGACCATCAGCATGAATCAGGATATCCATCAGGTCACTCCTCGGTTGGCTTTCACTTGCATCCTGTCACAACATGCGTCCGCTCCCGGCAAAATCAAGTCCCTTCCCGGCTGGACAACCGTCGCGCACTTGCGTATTCACCTCCCCGATGAGAGCCGTCATCCAACGCGTCCGCCGCGCCGCCGTCCGTGTCGCAGGCCGCACCGTCGGCGAAATCCAAGCCGGCCTGCTCGTCCTGCTCGGCATCGGCAAGGAGGACACCCCGGCCGATGCCGACTGGATGATCCAGAAACTGCTCGGCCTGCGCATTTTTCCCGACGAAGCCGGCAAGATGAACCGCTCGGTCACCGACATCCGGGGCGGCCTCCTCGTCGTCTCGCAGTTCACACTTTACGGCGACGTTCGCAAGGGCTACCGGCCCAGTTTCAGCGACGCGATGCCGCCGGCCGACGCCGAGCGGTTCTATGCTGAGTTTCTCGTCAGTTTGCGCGCCGCGACGACGTTGCCGGTCGCGGAAGGCCGGTTCGCCGCGATGATGGAGGTCGAGTTGGTCAACGATGGCCCGGTGACGATTGTGTTGGATTCGGGGGAACGGGCTTCCAGCCCGTCCAATCCGTCCATCACCACGGACGGGCAAGATGCCCGTCCCACGCCGGCGTTTGTGCCGTTCGATCCGTCCGCGAGCATGGCCAAGTCGCGCCGTCATCTCCCCCATTGGGAGCAACCGGGACGCACTTACTTTGTGACCTTCCGGCTGGCTGATTCACTGCCGCAAGACAAACTCCGCCAATGGGAAGCGGAACGCGACCGGTGGCTTCAACAGCACCGTCCCCCACTGACGCATCAGCAGCAAGAGGAGTTCGACCGGCTGTTTCCCGAACGCTTGGAGCGATGGCTGGATGCCGGTCACGGCGACTGCTGCTTGCGCCAGCCAGAAGTCGCCGCGATGGTGGCGGCGGCGTTGCGCCATTTCGACGGCAACCGATATGTCTTGGGCCGGTATGTCATCATGCCGAACCACGTTCATGTGTTGGTAACGCCGCTCGCGGATCAGACGGTGCCGCGGATTCTGCACTCGTGGAAGTCCTACACGGCAACCGAAATCAACCGGCGACTGGGTCGTACCGGTGCATTGTGGCAACAAGAATACTTCGACCACTTGGTTCGCAATGAACGTGCGCTGGCGCATTTTGAGGACTACATCCGCCAAAACCCCATCCACGCCAGTCTCAAGGAGGGCGACTATGTGCTCGGTTGACCTGATCGTGGGACGGGCTTCCAGCCCGTCCAATCCGTCCATCACCACGGACGGGCAAGATGCCCGTCCCCCGGCAACTCCCCATGCGTAAACCGACCGAAAAACATCCGGAGCCGGCGCTGACGTTCAGCCCGCCGGCGTCGCTGGCGAACGTGACCGTCATCCTCGTCGAGCCGGCAGTGCCCGGCAACATCGGCGCCGCCGCCCGCGCGATGAAAACGATGGGACTAGCGGACCTCGTTGTGCTCAACGGGCCTGCCGGTTTTGCCGGCCACCCCCAAGCCGTCATGATGGGCCACGGCGCCGGTGACCTTTTGGCGCAGGCGCGCGCGGTCACGACGTGGGCCGACGCCACCGCCGGGTTGCACCGGCTCATCGGCACCACACACCGGAAACGCCGGGCGCAGTTCCCGCAGATGATGACCGCCCGGCAGGCGGCCGCGCAGGTGGCGGAGTTGTCGCAACATCACCGGGTCGGCGTCGTGTTCGGACGCGAGGAGACCGGCCTGACCGATGCCGAGTTGCGGCAATGCCACGACCTCGCCAGCGTGCCGAGCGCGGCGGCGCATCCGTCGTTGAATCTCGCCCAGGCGGTGATGCTGTTCGCCTACGAAATTTTCCTCGCCAGCTTCGGCGAGGTGCCGACGCTGCCGCTGAAACTCGCCACCGTCGCGGAAGTCGAAAACATGCTGCAGCACCTGAGCCGGTCGCTGGCCAAGATCGGGTTCCGGCCGCATCAAGGCGACGCGGAATCGTTTGTCCGGTCCCTGCGCCGGTTGTTCAGCCGGGCGGCGCTGGAGAAACGCGACTGCAACGTGCTGCACCGGATCTGCCAACAGATTGACTATTACGTTGCGCGGGAACGTTGATTCAGACGGCGGCTTGCCGGGCGTGGTAGGAACTGCGCACGAGCGGCCCGCTTTCGACGTGGCGGAATCCCAGCCGGCGGGTCTGGGCGCCGAGTTCGCTGAACTCGGCCGGTTCGAGATAACGGACCACCGGCAACTGTTCCCGGCTCGGCTGAAGATATTGCCCCAACGTGAGGATGTCGCACCCGTGTTCCCGTAAATCGCGGGCAACGGCCAATACTTCGTCGGGCGTCTCGCCGAGGCCGAGCATCAAACCGGACTTGGTCAGCAACTCCGGGCGGATTTCCTTCGCCAGTGCCAGCACCCGGAGCGACCGTTGATACACCGACCCGGGCCGCACGGGCCGGTAGAGGCGGGGCACCGTCTCGACATTGTGCGCGAGCACGGTCAGCGGCGTGCGCGCCACGCGGGCGATGCACTCCCGGTCGCCGCGAAAATCCGGGATGAGCGCCTCGATCCGGCAGTCGGGCCGGCGCTGGTGGATCGCCTCGATGGCGGCGGCGAAATGACCGGAGCCCTGATCCGGCAGGTCGTCGCGGTCAACGGACGTGAGCACGACGTAGTCGAGTGCAAGCGATACGACGGCTTCAGCCGTCTGGGCCGGTTCGCGCGGGTCGAGCGGCGCCGTGGGGCCTTTGCCGACGGCGCAGAAGTGGCACCGCCGGGTGCAGACGTTGCCCATCAACAGGAACGTGGCCGTGCCGTGCGTCCAGCACTCGCCGATGTTGGGGCACTTCGCCTCCTCGCAGACCGTGTGCAGGTGCAACTGCCGGGCCTGGTGCTGGAGGTGCCGGAACTTTTCCCCGCCCGGCGCGCAGGTGCGAATCCACGGCGGGATGCGCGGTCGCGGCGATGTCGTTGGGGTCGTCATGTTGTTGGTGCGCGAGAGAGGACTTGAACCTCCACGGGTTACCCCACGGGCTCCTAAGACCCGCGCGTCTGCCAGTTCCGCCACTCGCGCCTGTTGCCGGGCACTATATCACACGTTGCGCCGCCGCCACAACGCCAACGTCGCCACCACGCCCGCCACAAACCCGCCGCAGTGAGCCAGGTTATCCACCTGCGGTTCGAGGGCGCCGATCAGCAAATCGGTGGCGGTCATCAATCCCAGCATCACCAGCAACCGGCGGCGGACCGTGGCATAAATCGGCGCATCCAACCGCCACACCGCCACGCCGAACGCGCCAAGCAACCCGAACACCCCGCTGCTGGCGCCGATGGCCACGTCGTAGCGGGCCGCCGCCGCGCTCCCCAGGTTGCCGGCGCCGCCGGCGATGAGAAACAACGCCAACATCCGCCCGCCGCCCGCTGCCCGTTCGATGGCGCCGCCGAACATCCACAAGGCGAACCCGTTCATTGCCAGATGCAGCCAGTTGCCGTGCAAAAACAATGCCGTCCACAACCGCCACCATTCACCCTGGGCAAAGACCCGCGCCCCGTTGCCGGCCCATTCCCGCAGCCGCCCGCCGCCGCCAAACTCGTCCGCCGCCCACACCGCTGTCAACACCACCAGCAGCGCAACGGTCACCGGCGCGGGGGCCGACCACTGCATCAACCGCCGCCACGGGGCGGCTTGCGCTTCGGCCCGGCGCAACACCTCCCGCCCGGCGGCGTAACCGGGCGGCGGCATCACCGGCGCGGGAACGGGCGGCCGACCCTGCCGGCGCCACCGGCGCGGGACGCTCCGATCCGCCAACAATCGTTCCCACTCCTGACGGTCACCGGCCAACGCCGCGAGGCGGACGCGCGTGGCCCACAGTTGCCGGGCCAGCGCGCCCAGCGTGCGCGGCGATAACACGACGAATTGCAGGCACCGCAACGCCCGCTCCATCTGCCCCAGCTCGGCAAACGCCCGGGCCGCCACCAACCGGGCCTGCGTCGCGGCCGCCAGCGTCCCCCAATCTTCGGCCGATTCGTACAACGCCACACAGGCCGGCCAGTCGCCCCGGGCCTGGCACGCCAGGAGGTGCCACAAACGAACCGTGCCGCGCACGGCCACCGGCCAGTCCGGCGCGGCCGCCACCGCCGCGCCCCGGCGACACGCGTCGGCCTGCGCGCGATAGAGCCGGCCGAGGTTGCCCCAATGCAGCGCCGCCGCCGCCCGCCACCAGCCCGGCGATTGCCGGGCCAGCGCCCCGCGCACCAGCCACGCCGGCAGCAGAACAAAACCCACCGCCAACACCCACGCCACCGGCACCCACACCCCCTCCCACCACCAGGCTGCGCCGCACACGGCCAGGAGCAACACGAACTGACCAGCCCGCGCGCGATACCAGCCGGCGTCGGCGGCGCGCAGGAGCATGAGGAGTTGGAGCAGCGACAGGAACAGGACCGGATAGATCAGAAAACGCGGGGTCACGGGAGGATGGTGACCGGCGCGCCGAGGTCGAGCAGCTCGTAGAGCCGTTCGATCTGTTCGACCGGCATGGCGATGCAGCCGTGCGTCCACGTCACATTCGGGCACGGCCCGTGGAGGCCAACCTCGCCGCCGAGCGCGGTGTGCCACGGCGGACAGCGGCGGGCGCGGATGGCCTGGCGGATGGCCTCGGCTTCGGCCGGAGTGATGAGTCCGGCGGCCAGGCCGCGGTCGGCGTCTTCGGCGTTGGGATAACTCAGCCCGAGGAACCGGTGGTACTTGCTGCGGGGGTTTTTGTAGCAAACGTAGAACTCGCCCTCCGGCGTGGCGAGATCGCCCTCGCGTTGTTTGTCGGCCGGGTTTTTGCCGAGCACGACCGGGACGCGCAGCACGGCCTCGTCCCCGTCGCAGAGGATCAACTCCCGCCGGTGTTTGGTGACGACGAGGCGCGGATTCATGGCCGGTCCCGTGGCGCGGTCGGCCCGGCGGCGGCCCGGCAAAACTCCCGGACGGACCGCGCGGCGGCGGCGGCGGGCTCGACGTGGATCAGGCCGGCGTACTTGTTGTCGGCCAGCACGCGCAGGATTTTGGTGAATTCCAGCTCGTTTTCCTGGAACCGCGCCAGCGCCGCGGGCGTCAGATGGATGTTGCGGATGAGGTTGGCAAATTTGCCGTACACCTGCCGGAACGGGGCGGTCTCCTGCCGCAACACGTGTTCCACGTCCAGCGTCAGGCCGAACCGGGCGCTGGCGATGTGTTTCTTCAGCACCTCGAACTTCGCCATGTCGTCCACCAGCATCCCGGCTTTCGGCTCGAAGGCGAGTTGGACGCCGCGGCGTTTGGCGTGTTCGGTCAATTGCAGGCAGCCGGTCACCAGCCAATCCCACGCCTGATGCTCCGTCGTGCCGTTCTCCGCCGCGCCGGACCAGAAATTGACGCACTCGGCGCCGAGCGCGCGCGCGATGTCCACCGCCCGGCGGAGCAATTCCAACCGGATTTGCCGGCCCTCGTTGCTGACCAGCGTCGGATAATGGTCCCGGTCCGGATGCAACAGGCGCGGCGCGCTGGTTTCGATGCTGACCCGCAGGTGCAACGTCTCCACCAGCTGGCGCAGCCGCGTCAACGCGGCCGGGTCCGCGGTGAACGGATTGCAGTGGTGCGTGTCCAACGTCAACGCCACGCCGCGGTAGCCGCAGTCGGCAATGGCGGTCAAGACCGCGTCCAGCGGTTGCCCGGCGAAGCCGGCGGTGTTGCAGCCAAAACTCAGGTTGGAACTCATGCTTGGTGAACTGGCTCGAAAACTAACGCGAGTCTGCTAGATTTACCAGACGAAATGATGCGACGCGGCCTGTGGGGACTTCTGGCGCTGACGGCGGTGGCGGGGACGTACCAGCCATTGCCGCCGGCGGTGCGGCAATTGCCGGAATCGCAACTCCTGCTCCGGCCCGACCCGCTCCGCGCGGCGACGTTTCTGGACCGGGGGATCCAACTCGTCCATGAAGGCCGGCTGGCGTTGGCCGTCGAGCAGTTCCGCCGGGCGGCGGCGCTCGACCCCGCCAACCCCAACACGTCCATCAACATCGCGTATGTCCTCGACAAACTCGGCCGCTACGACGAGGCACTCGCCGAACTCGACCGGGCCGAACAACTCGACCCGCGCAACCCCACGTTGTTCCTCAATCGGGGCAACACCTTGCTCAACTGCCAGCGGTACGAGGAAGCCAGCGAGGCGCTTCAGCGCGCCGCCGACCTCGACCCCCGCAACAAGCTCGTGTACCTGAACCTGGCCACCGCCCACGCCAAACTCCAGCGCTGGAAGGACGCCGCGGCCGCCTTCGCCAAAGCCGCGGAATTGGATCCCCAGAATGCTGCGCTCTGGTTCAACTGGGCGGGCGCCCTGTCCTCGGCCGGTGACACGGCCGGGGCGCTCCAGAAATACGAACACGCCATCGAACTCGACCCAACCAACCTCGGCGCCTACTACAACGCCGCCGCGCTCTGCGAGAAACTGGGCGACCTGGACGGGGCCATTCGCCACATCGAAGCGGCGTGCCGCGCCGCGCCCGACAACGCGCAGTTGCAGGAAATCCTCGTCAAACTCAAAGAAGCAAAGAGCCGGCAACGGCCGACCGTGCAGGGGCCAAAGTAGACAGGTCAACTGCGCTACGCATCAATTCTGCCAACTAGACCGATTGCCAAAAGTCATTTCCGCAATGGGAGGGCGGGCTGGCCCAGCCCGCCGCGGAATCACCCAGAATACTGCGGCGGCGCAGGCAGCCACCGCGCCCTGCCAAACCACTGTAGGCTGGGTTGCCAGCCGCATCCCGGCATTGCTGAGATGGCTTTTCGACGCTTTTTTAGTCGCCGCTGAACTGGCGGTCGCCGGCGTCGCCCATGCCGGGAACAATGTAGCCCCGGTCGTTGAGGTGGCTGTCCACAGCGACGACGTGAATCGGCACGTCGGGATGCGTCTTGGTGAGTTTGGCGATTCCTTCCGGCGCGGCCAGCAGGCCGAGGTACCGGATGGATTTGACGCCCCATTCTTTGAGGCGGGTGACGGCCACGACCGCGGAGCCGCCCGTGGCCAACATCGGGTCGAGCACGAAGGCGATGTCGACCGGCTCGTGGTCGTGGAATTTGCTGTAGTACTCGACCGGCTGGAGCGTTTTCTCGTCGCGGAACAGGCCGAGGTGAAACACGCGCGCTTCCGGCAGGAATTCGAGGATGCCGTCCACCATGCCCAGCCCGGCGCGCAGCACCGGCACGAGGCCGACGGTCGCGCCGACGTGCTGGCCGGACGCGGGGGCCAACGGGGTGGTGACCGGCCGGGATTGTTGCGGCAGGTCCCGCGTGGCTTCGTAGAAGAGCAGCACCGAGAGCGCCCGGAGGCGGTTGCGGACAATGGCCCGGCAGGATTGCCGGTCGCGGATGTCGGTCAGGAAACTTTGGGCGAGCGGGTGGTCGAGGACGTGAACGCTACCGGTCATGGCGGCGGCAGTGTAGGCCGCGCCGCGCGGGCCGGTCAAGGCGCGAATTGGTCGAAGTGCTGCAGCATCCGTTCCGGCAACGGATCGGGGCCGCGGAGTTCGTAGGCGGCCTGGAAGTGGGCAAGCGCGCCGGGCTGGTTGCCCCAGCGCAGTTCGTGCAGGCCGAGCTGGGCCAGGTAGGCGGCGTTGCGGGGATCGGCCTGGAGGGCGCGGTGATAATGGGCGGCGGCCGTGGCGCGTTGGCCGAGCAGGTCAAACATCCGGCCCAGTTTGATGTGCAGGTCCGCGGCGTAGGGGTTGCGGGTCAACGCCCGGTCGTACCACGTGACGGCGTGGCGGGCAAGCTCCTGGGCCTGGTCGGTCGCCCAGGCGGCGCGGGCGGCGTGGAGATCGCCGAGGGCGGCCGCGGTTTCATAATGGAGCGCGTCAAACGCCCACGCGCGCCGGTACGATTTTTCGGCCTCGGCCCATTGCAGCGCGGCGCGGTGCCGGTCGCCCTGTTGCCGGAAAACGGCGGCAGGGTACGTTTTCACCATCAACGAGCCGAGCAACAAGATGACCACCGTCAAGGTGCCGCTCACCGCCCATTTGGCCAGGCCTTTCATCTCGAACGCGTTGTAGGTGCCGAGCGGGCCGTTGTCGTCGGGGTCCTCGCCCCGGTGTTTGACGCCGCTCGTCAGGGTCGCGCCCGCGATGACCGCGGCGGTCAGCAAATATCCCGGCAGGTGCGAGACGGTGTTCCAGAGGGCCACCAGCAACAACCCGGCGAAGGCGGCGAGACCGCCGACCGCCAGCGCGTAGCGGTTGGAGGGGGTCGAGGAGGAATATCGTTGGCCGCGCAGCGCCAGGATCTGAAAGACTTCGATGCCGAAGGTCACGGCACACCACATCCCCAACACCAGCCCGGCGATGCCGTAGTTGGCGAACGTCTGCAGGTACTCATTGCCGGCAAACTCCAGTTGGTCCTGCGTCCGCCGGTGGGCGGGATACAACCAGCGGAACATCCCGGGGCCGCCGCCGGTCCAGAGGTGTTGCCGGCCGATGTCCACCGCGCTGCGCCAGCCGGCCAGCCGAGTCGCGGCCAACTCTTGCCGGGGCCAGAAATTCTCCTGGCGCAATGCCCGATCCACCACAAAGATTCCCAACAGCACCGCCGTCAGCGTGACGCCGCCGACCAGGATCCAGCGCCGGCGCGGGGTGCGCCGGCGAATCACGTACACCGTCAGCACCAGGAGCGCGCCGATCCAGCCGCCCCATGCTCCGTAGTCGAATGCCAGGTAGGCGGCGCCCGCGGTGACGAGGCCGATCAGCAACAGGGCCAGCCGGGCGCTGTAGGGGCGCCGCGAGAACAGGGCATTGGCCGCGAGCACCGGAAAGATCAATTCGAGGTAGATCGCCACGCGGACATCCGGCGCGCCGCCCCACAGCATCTGCCACAATCCGCCGAGCGCCACGCCCAACCCGATCCCCGCCAGCACCCACGTCAACACGGTCACCTGCCACCGGTGGCGGAGATTGTTCAGGATCACGAAGAACGCGAGCGCGGCGCTGCTGCCGAGCAACCATTCCTGCCGGGCGACGGCTTCCACGGGGCTGAGTCCATAGCGGATCAGTCCGTAGGTTGTGGCCACCAAGATGGGCGCGCCCGCCAATGAGAAGACGACCGGCACCTGCCGGGAAAACAACAGCCGCGCCACCCAGAGCGCCGCCGCTACCAGCAGCAGCGCCAGCGGCAGCCCTTCGGGGATGACCGGGCACAGGACGGCAATCGTCATCGCCGCCAACACCGCAAAGAAGGCCCCGTTTTGACAAGAGGCGCTGAGCGGCGATTGGCTGAAAATGTTTGGGAGATGACTCCGGTGGTGGCGGCGGGACAGCGACGCCGGCGGATTCCGTCCCGGCACGGGGCGATCCATTAGAACAGACCGCGCGGCACCCAAATCGAGTCGCCCGGGCGGATGGGAACATCCTGGGCGGGATTGCGCCGCAGTTCTTCGTAGTCATACGTTTGTTTGGCGGATTCGCGGATGACTTCGACTTTGCCGCGGTTGGCGTAATCCGTGAACCCGCCGGCCGTGTTGATGGCCTTGATCAAGGTCACGTCTTCCGTCCACTGGAACCGGCCCGGCGATTTCACTTCGCCGCCCACGTAGAAGAACCGCGGGGCCGTCAGCACCAGGGCGCTGCACCGCATGTAATAGCGCGGGACATACCGTTCTTGAATGATGATGGCGAGTTCGGCGGGCGTCTTGCCGGCGGCGGGCAGTTGTCCCACCAGCGGCAACGCGATCTGGCCATTCTCATCAATGGTCAGGTCGTAGAGTTTGGTCGGTTCCGGCGCCGCCCCACCGGTTTCCAGGCGCACCTGAATCTGGTCGCCAATGCGCAAGCGCGTTTCCGAGCCGGGGCTGCCGGGCTTGACCAGTTTGGCCGGCCCGGGCGCGTCGAGCGTGCCGCAGCCGGTCAGGATCCAACACAGCACCCCCACCACGCTCCACAGGAGTGCGGGGCCGCAATGATGAAGGAGGGCGCGACGCATGGTTTAGTACTTGTCCTTCAATTGAATCGTCTCCGCCGGGGCCGGCGCGGCGGCGGCCGGCGCAACGGGCTTGGCCGGCGCCGTCTCCGGCGCGTGCCGGTGATAATAGTCGTAGTACCCGTGGTAGTAGTAGTAGGTGTCGTCCTGGCGGATGTTGATGTTGTTGACGACGACGCCGATCACCCGCGCGCCGGCATTTTCGACGACCTGGCGGGCCCGGCGCGCCATGTTGCGCGGGTAGCGGCGATGTTGAATCACCAGGATGGCCGCGCCGACTTCGCGGGCCACAATCACCGCATCGCTGACGACCAGCACCGGCGGCGTATCGTAGAGCACCACGTCATAACGGTGTTTGAGGTCCTCGACCAGATCGCGCAGGCGTTGGGAAGTCAACATCGGCAGCGCGGAGCGCGTGATGTCTTTGCTGCCGGAGGTGATGATCCACACGTTGGCGACGGAAGAGGGCTGAATAATTTCTTCGGTGCTCTTCGTGCCGGTCAGATAGTCGGCCAGCCCGACTTCGTGCGAGACGCCGAACATTTGGTGCATCGTCGGGCGCCGCAGATCGCTGTCCACCACCAACACCCGGGCGCCGTTTTGGGCGAAGACGCAGGCGAGGTTGGCCGTGGTGAACGACTTGCCTTCGCCGGCGGCGGCGCTGAGGATGGCAAACGAGTTGGTTTGCTCGGCGCCCTTGGAGAACTCAATGTTGGTCCGCAACATCCGGTAGGCCTCGATTTCGCCGAGATCGGCCTTGCCGCTGACCAGCGGACCGGATTCGTGGGAGACCACCCCGATCACCGGCAGCCCGAGGTAGCGCTCCACGTCGTCCATGACCTTGACGCTCGTGTCCAGGAACTCAATGAAGAAGCAAACAGCCACGCCCAGCACCAATCCCACGACCGCTCCCAACACCAGATTCAGCCACATGTTGGGGCTGACATAGGACAGCGGGGCTTCGGCGCGGTCCACCACTTCGACCGGGCTGCGGGGGACCTCCAATTCGATGGAGACCTGCTGCAATCGGGCTTTGATGGCCTCGTAGAGTTTGGTTTCCAGTTCCGCTTCGCGCTGCGCGTTGCGGAACGGCAGGAACTTCTCGCTTTCCATCACCAGACTGGCGTTTTTGACGTCATCGAATTGTTTTTGCAACTCGTTGAGGCGGACCACGGCCATTTGATAGGACACTTCCAATCCTTTCAGGATTCCCTCCAGGCGGGCGTCGAGTTGCTGCTGCAGTTTGTCGCGGGTGGCCCGGGCGGTCCGCATATTGGGATGGTCGGCTCCGTAATCCTGTTTAAGTTTTTCCAGTTGCAAATCTGCCTCGGTAAGGTTTTGCAACAAACTTTGGACATTGGGATCGTTGATGATGGTGCTGATGGCGTTGCGGAGCTGGTCGGGGGTGAGGCGTTTGAGCTCGTTGAGTTGTGTTTCCCGGGTCACGACCTCGGTCCGCGCCGCGGTGAGTTGGTTTTCGAGTTGCTGCAGCGTCTGGAGGGTCAGGGTCGTTTCCCCAATGACCGGCACATTGAGTTCCTTACGCAACTGCTCCATCTTGGCCTGGGCCTGGTGCATCCGCTCCTGTTGTTGCGCCATTTCCTCGCGCAACTTTTCCAGCCCGCGCATGGTTTGCCGCCGTTTTTCTTCCAACCGCTCGCGCTCGAACGATTCGGCCGTTTCATTGGCAATCAGCGCCGCCAGCTGCGGGTCGGTATCATACACGGCAATTTCGATCAAGCTGGTGTCGCGGTACCGGCGGATGCTGATCTGCCGTTTGAGTCGTTGAAACGCCAGGTCCATCGAGGCAACCGGCAATCCCTCTTTCCGTTCCGCCCAGCGCTGGATGAGATTGAGGCGCTCAATGACCGGGTAAAGGATCTTTTGCGATTGCAGGATTTCATTCTGCGTCTGGAGAAAGTACGGGTCATAACTAGGGTAGGACGTCTGCTCGAACACCGGCACGGTCGGGCGTTCCTGCTCGACTTTGATCCGCACCGAGGCCATGTAGGTCCGCGGTTGCAGGTAGGTCACGGTCGCAACCGTGATCATGGTCAGCAGAAAAATCGTGAGGACGATCGGCCAGCGCAGCTTGACGACGCGCCAGTAATCAAGAAAATGCAACCGCACATCTTGGCTTGGTTGATTGGTTTCCATCGTTTTATTTGCGGGAAGCGACTAAACACCAATGGCCGGTGGGGCGCAAGGCAAATTGTCGTTGTCGCCGGCTTCAGTACACAAACCGCACTCCCAAATAGATTCGATTGCGGTAAAAGTCGGTTACCTCGCTGTCGCCGTACTGCAGGTTGTAATAATAGGACAGCTCGGCACTGACCCACGAAGTGAACGAGTAGCGCGCCACCGCGCCCACGGACACTGTTTGCGGACTGACCGTGGCCGAGGGCGAGCCGGTGAGCGGGTCCTTGTAGGTGCTGAATCCATACGCGGTGTCCACGCTCAAACGCAATTTCGGCGTCACCAAATGACTCACCTGCAACGAACCGACCAACGACTCCGCAGTCCGGTAGCTGCTGTAGCCGGGCGCCGAATCGGAGAACGAATAGCTGAGGCCCATCGTCAGCGCGCTGCCGGGCGCATAGCTGTAGCTCAACGAGAGCGTCCCATAGGGCGACTCCGCCGTTGCGTCGTCGCGGTATTCGCGATGCTCGTAGCCCGCGTTGACTGAACCAGTCAACTTGGGATTGAAACGATGCATCAGCGACGCATACACAGCGTGACTATCGGAGTCCCGCCCATTGTTGAGGCCGGGTTCGCTGTACCGCGTGGCCGAGAACCGGTAGTTGGCTCCCACATAGGTCTGCGGATCCAACGAGTACTGGAGGGTGTTGACTGACTGATAAACATTGTAATCGCTGTTGGAAGCCAAAACCGAATTGTCATAACGCCACAACTGCCAGCTTCCACTGGTGGAGACCGTCCACCGGCGACTCAGGTTATAGGTCAACACGCCGTTCAGATTATTGTAGTAGTAATCCCCCACGCGCCGGACCGTGACGGGCTGACCGGCCTGATACTCGACCAGTTCCGGCTCCACTCCGCGGCGGAGTCGGTCGTTGATGTCCAGCACCAACCGGGGACCGAATTGATGCGAAAACAAGAAGTCGGCCGAATGACTTTGATCCCAGGCGCCGCTGGACGAACGCGTCGAACGTTCCGTGTAATACGTGGCCCCGTAACTGTAGCGAAGCCCCGCAAAAGTTTCTTCCAGCGCCAGATTCAGCAGGACCTGCGGGGAAATGTAAAACGTGGTGCTGCCATCCCGATTCTTCGATGACGTGTTGATGTTGTCGTCATACCCGCCCCGCGAATACAAGCTCACACTCCACGCCCGCGTCGCGTCCCGCAGGGGAAACGGATTGTACACGGCCCATGCCGAAGCGGTGCCCAGCCACACGACCATTCCGATCGTCCACTGTCGGTTATTCATCCATTTCATATGGTTGCCTGATCTCCTTCCCATCGTGCCGATTCCACAATCTCCACCCGGACCGGTTGCGGCAACAGGGCCGCATGATACGCGCGCGTCAACAGGCGCGTCACTGCCTGGCGGCCGTCATCGCCCATCGCTTCCGTCCAATGGTTCACATACATTCCCACAAACCGGTCGGTATGGGCCACGCTCATCCCGCGCGCATACTGCAGGGCGTGCCCGACTGCTTCCGCCCGGTGCTGCAGGCCGTACCGGATGCTAGCCGACAGCAGCCGGGACAGTTTCTGCATCAACTGGTTGCCTAAATCTTTGCGCACTCCGTTCACTCCCAGCGGCACCGGCAAGCCCGTATCCGCGTGCCACCACTCGCCAAGTTCCACCACTTTGTGAAGACCCTGTTCCTGATAGGTCATCTGCCCCTCGTGAATCAGCAGCCCAGCGTCCACTTCTCCACGGACCACCGCGTCCATGATTTTGTCAAAACAGATAACCTCAAACCGAAAATTCATCAACAACAATTTCAACAACAGATACGCGCTGGTCAACGTGCCCGGCACCCCGATGCGGCAGTCCGCCAGCTCGCCCACCGCCATCGGTCGTCGCGCCACCACCACCGGCCCGCACCGGTCCCCGAAGCTGCCCCCGCACGGCAGCAACGCATACTTGTCGGCCACATGGCCGTAGGCATGGACGCTCAACGCCGTCACATCCAATTCCCCGGCCCGCGCCCGGTGATTCAGCGTCTCAATGTCTTCGATGACCTCCCGGAACCGCAACCCCTCGGAATCAATCTTGCCCCGGGTCAGGGCGTAAAACATGAACGCGTCATCCGGGTCCGGACTGTGGCCGACAGTGATTTCGTGATTGTCCATCCGAGGCGGCATCCTACCTTATCCCAACCCCGCTGCCAACAACTCTTGCAGCCCGGTCGTGCCGGCGGGCGACATCAAATACAAACCCGCCCAGCCTTCCCGGCGCACCCACTGAATCTGTTCAATGGCGATGTCCCGGCCCACCTGGGCCTGATCCGCCACGCGGGACTGCCGGGCCAACCGCTGCAACACCGTCGCCGGCACCACCACCCCCGGCACCTGCGCCAGGCGCCGGGCCTGTTCCAAACTCGCCAACACCATCACGCCAACGAGAATCCGGCAGCGCGCCCGAAATTTTTCCAGCGCCGCCAACGGTTCGACACGAAACACCGGCTGCGTCATCACGTAATCGGCGCCGTGCTCGATCTTCTGACTGAGCCGGTCGAGTTCCCGCTGCCGGTCGAGCGCCTCCGGCTCGAACCCGGTGCCGATGGTGAAATGCGTCCGCGGGTCCGCCTGTTTGCCCAACGGCGCGCCGCCAAAATCCACCCCGGCATTCAGACACGAATGCGTCAACCGCACCATCGCCACCGAGTCCAGATCAAACACCGCCGTGGACCGCGGATACGTGGGCGACATCTTCGGCGGGTCGCCGGTGATGAACAGCACGTTGTGGATGCCGGTCGCATGGTAGCCGATCAGCCGGCTCTGGATCCCCATCAAATTCAAATCGCGCCCAGTACAATGCGGAATCCACTCCAGCCGGTCGCCCCCGGCCGGCCGGACCCGGTGAATGAAATCCCCCGGCGGCATCAACGGAATCCCGCGCGACCCGTCCGTCACGTCCACCGCGTCGGCCCGCCCGCTGGCCGCGAGTTGCCGGACAAACTCGATCTTGCCGGCCAACAACTTCTCGTCCGTCCCGCGCGGCGGCAGCATCTCGACGCTGACCACAAACTGCCCGGCTTTCAATTTCCGGGAGAACGGACCGTTCTGCGCCTTCTCCGCGTCGCCCGCCGGGGGGCGCGGCGTTTGGACCGCTATGACCGGCGCCGCCTGGCGCGACCGGAGGTAGTTGTGCATTTCCCGGATGTGCGGCGGATGCATTTCGCAGCAACCGCCGATCAACCGCACGCCCCGGTCCAGAAAACTCCGCGCCAGCCGGCCCACGTACTCCGGGTTCACCGTCGTCATGAACCGGTTGCCGATGCGCTGAAACCCACCGGCGTTGGGCATCACCGACAACGGCACCGGTGCGCCCCGCGCCGCGTCCACAAACGCGCTCGCGTCCCACGGCGCGCAACAGTTCACCCCGGCCACCGCCGCGCCCAGCGCCGCCATCCGCCGCACAAACGCCAGCGCGTCGCGCTCGGGGCTGAACGTCATCTCCGCAATCACCGGCGGCGCCTGCGGGATGGACCGGATCAACTGGAGCAGTTGTTCGAGCTGCGCCTGGTCGGCAAACGTTTCCAACAGCAACGCATCCACCCCGGCCGCGATCAGGCTTTCGATCTGCTCCCGGTAACAATCGGCGACATCCGCGACCGGGGCCGCGGTCGGCCCGATGGACGCCAGCACAAACGACGGCCCGGCGTCCCGCGCCAGTTGCGCGCCGGCCCGGTTCAACTCCGCGACCCGATGTTCCAGGCCAAACTGCCGGAGCTGGTGCCGGTTGGCCCCGAAGGTATTCGTCTTCAGACACTGCGCGCCGGCGGCGAGGTAGTCCCGGTGCACCCGCCGGATGAGGTCCGGCTGGTCCACGTTGAACGCCTCATAGACGTGGTTGGTTTCCGACAACCGCCCGGTCAGTTCAAACAGATACGACCCCATTGCCCCGTCGGCGAGGAGCGGCTGCGACTTCAAGGTCGTCAAAAAATCGGCCATGCCGCAGTTCCATACCATCCTGTCCGCGCGGAGTCAAAACATCGGGCTGTTGACACCGATTGGCGGCCTTCGTATCGTGCCCGCACAATGCCGCCCAACCCTCAAGACCGCGCCGCCATCCAACAACTCCTCGCCGCCCGGACCGAGAATGCCGACCTCGCCGCGGACATGATCGAAACCGCATTGCGCTTGCTCGACGACCGGGCCGACCGGCTCGACCTGAAAATCATCACGGCGGCGCTCAAGGAAATGCGGTACGCCGCCAAAGTGTTTTCCCCGTACCGGGGCCGCCCGAAAGTCACCGTGTTCGGCTCGGCGCGGACGCCGCCGGACGCGCCGGAGTATCAACAGGCCGTGGCATTCGGCAAAGCGATTGTCGCGCGCGGCTACATGGTGATTACCGGCGGCGGCGAAGGCATCATGGGCGCCGCCCAGCGCGGCGCGGGCCGGGACAACAGTTTCGGCCTCAACATCCGGCTGCCCTTCGAGCAGGAGCCGAACGTCGAGATTGCCGGCGACCCGAAGCTGATCAACTTCAAATACTTTTTCACCCGCAAACTCTACTTCGTGAAGGAGAGCGAGGCGCTGGTGCTGTTCCCCGGCGGGTTCGGCACCCACGACGAGGGGTTCGAGACGTTGACGCTGTTGCAGACCGGCAAGAGCACGCCGAAGCCGGTGGTGTTCATCGACCGGCCGCGCGGCAACTACTGGAAAACGTGGTGGCGGTTCGTCGAAGACCACCTGCTCGGCGCCGGCCTCATCAGCAAGGACGACTTCGCGCTGTTGAAGGTCACCGACGACGTCGAGGAAGCGTGCGCCGAGATCACCCGGTTCTACCGCAACTATCATTCGAGCCGGTACGTCCGCGACCAACTCGTCCTGCGCGTCCGCCATCCGGTCACCGCCGCGCTGCTCGCGACGCTCAACCAACTCTTCGCCGACCTCTGCGTCAACGGCGGGAAGTTTGCGGCGAGCGCACCGTTACCGGAAGAAGACACCGAGCCTGAATTCGCTCAACTCCACCGGATTGCGTTCCCCTTCCGCCGCGCCAACTTCGGCCGGTTGCGCTCGCTGATTGACGTGCTGAACCATCACTAAGTGGCGAGGGCGGCTTCGCGTGCGAGCACGACATCGGCGGCGCGTTCGCCGGTGGATTGGGGCAACGGCGGCACGTAGGCATAGTTTGGGTCGGCGCACTGTTGCCGGTGGATTTCGAGGATCTGTTTCCACGTGGCGCGCAGGCCGTGCGGTGTCGGTGGCAAGTCGTGCTCCAGGAGCTTGTGGAGCTTCGGCAGGTTGACGAACGGCACCGCCGGGAACATGTGGTGCTCGATGTGGTAGTTCATTCTCCAGTACAGGAACTCCACCACCGGCGACGCGGTGAACGTCCGGCAACAGAGCCGGTGGTCGGGGACATTGGGCGACAACCCAAAGTGTTGCGAGCCGCCACACAGGAACCCCAGCCAGTGGCAGTATTGCGTGCCGAGAGTCACGAGGACGATCAGGAACCAGTGGCCCGTCACGATGAACGTCACTGCCAGCACGGCATGACCGATCAGAAGGAAGCGGGCCCAGTTGCGGTGGGCACGGCGTAGGGGCTGATTCGTTTCCGGCAAGATGTGTTTGTACCAGTCGTCGATGAGCCGGCCGCGCGCTCGTCGCAGCCACACCTTGTAAGTGTTCCACGTCTCCACGGGATTCCAAGCCAACAATCCCAGCCAGAACTTCCAATCTTTAAATGCGAACTTCTGTGGCAGGACGACTTCGCCGTCGTAATCGGTGTGCGTTGTCACCTGATGATGCTTGATGTGGCTGGGGCGAAACCAGATGTGATCCCAGTAACTGAGAAAGGCAAAAAGCTTTAGGAAAAAGTCATTCCAGACCTTCGATTTGAACGGCGTCCGGTGTGATAACTCATGGCACGCCGTCCCGCCCATGAACGACCCGACCGTGCCGTGCGCGAACAACGCCACCAGCAATACCGGCACCGACCAGTACCAATTGGAGGGATGAACGTTCCGGTAGGCGAGGTACGCCAACGTCCCTGTGATCGCAAACAGCCCGAGGTGCCCCAGCGCTTGTCGGAAGCCGTGCCAATTGCTGGTCTGCATCAAGTCGTTCATCACCGCCTTGTCTACGTGACAGCGGTACCAGTTGATCTTCGCGTCGGTGCGGAACGTCCGTTTCATGCGGGCGGAAATATGCACCGAAACCGCTGTTCTGCAACTTCACCGGGGCCGGGCGTCGAGTGATTTCAATCGGGTAATCTCCGGCCACTTCTTGGCCACGGCGAGGACGACGAGGATGGTGCCGACGCCACCGGAGACGGCGGAGACAACCGGCCCGAACGCGGCGGCGACAAACCCGGACTCGAACTCGCCGAGTTCGTTGGAGCAACTGATGAACACCGTGTTGACCGCCGACACCCGGCCGCGCATCTCGTCGGGCGTGCGCAACTGGACGAGGCTGTGCCGGACAATGACGCTGATGTTGTCGAACGCCCCGGCTGCGCCGAGCATGACCAGCGAGAACCAAAACCACTTCGACAACCCAAACCCAATCGTCACCAGCCCGAACCCGATCACGGCCCAGAGCAGCGCCCGGCCCGCCTGTTGCAGCGGCGGCCGGTGGGCCATCGTCACCGCCATCAAAATCGCACCCAGCGCCGGCGCCGCCCGCAACCAGCCGAGACCAGCAGGACCCACCCGCAAAATGTCTTTCGCATAAATCGGCAGCAACGCCGTCGCCCCACCCAGCAGCACCGCAAACAAATCCAGCGTGATCGCCGCCAACACCACCTTCGTCCGCCACACAAACCCCAGCCCGGCCAGCAGCGATTGCACCGACATCGGCTCCGGCGACCGCTGCACCGGGCGCGACGCCATGCACGCGAGCAGCACCAGAAACAGCAACATCAGCCCGGCCGTCAGCGCGTACACGGCACCGGCCGAGCCGGTCACGGCAAGCAGAAACCCGCCCAGCGCGGGGCCGGCCACCGCCGCGACTTGAAACCGGGCGCTGTTCCACGTCACGGCGTTGCTGAACGCCGGGCGCGGCACCAGCGTCGGCATCAACGCCGCCACCGCCGGCCAGTTCAACGCCCGCGCCACCGCGCCGCTGAACAGCAAGAGGTAAAACACTCCCACCGGCCCGCGGACAAACGACCAGTAGGCCAGCGCGGCGGAGCTGGCAATCGTCACCACCAGCCCGGCCATCACCAGCCGCCGGCGGTCGCACCGGTCCGCCAGTTGGCCGAACGGCAGCGCGAACAGAATGACCGGCACCGCCTGCACCAGCCCGACCCAGCCAAGCGCCAACGCGCGGCCGGTGCGTTCGTAGATTTCCCAGCCAACGGCGACCGCCTGCATGTTCCCGCCGAGAGCGGCAAACAGGCTGCCGAACAGGTAGAGCCGAAAATCCCGGTGCCGCAACGCCGCGTACGGGTCGTGCGCCGCCGCCGCGCCGGTCTCGCCGACTTCGACCACGGTTTCGGGATCAGGAACCGGCGGCATCGCGGGTGACCGGCGCCGCGGGGCGGCGGCAACAGGGCCGGGGGGCGAACCAGCCGTCGTAAATGCGCCGGAGCTGCCGGGGCGGCAGCCGCAACGCAAACAAAAACGCCACCCACCAGTTCACCAGCGCGGTCTTCACCAGACCGTGCGCCCGCCACCGGCGCGCGCTGTTGACCAGGCCCGACGGCAGGAACGTGAGCCGCCCCGCCCGGCGCAGCCGGCGCGCCAACGCCACGTCCTCAAAAATCGGCAGCTCCGGGAATCCGCCCACCAACTCAAACACCTGCCGCCAGACAAACAATCCCTGATCGCCGCGCGGCAGGCGCGTCAGCCGCGCCCACCGGCTGACAGCCCGCGCGCTGAACCGGCAGAACCGGCTGCGCGCATCAATCTGCAGATCGAACGCCCCGCCCACGGCGCCGTTCCCAATGAGCCGGCGTTGCATCTCCTCGAGCGCCCCCGGCAACAAAAACATGTCGGCATGCAGAAACAACAGCACATCGCCGGTGGCGTGACGGGCGCCGAAGTTCATCTGCGCCGCCCGGTTCGGCGCGGTGACGAACACGTACGGCGTCACCTCCCGCGCGGCGGCCACAGTGCCGTCGGTCGAGCCGCCGTCCACGACAATCAACTCCACCTCCGGGCAGGCCGCCAACTGTTGCAGCGCGACCGGCAGATACGCTTCTTCATTCCACGTCGGGATGATGACGCTGACCCGCATGGTTCATCTCTACCACAACGGGCCGCGCCATGCTATCCTCCAGTCATGCAACGCAAGGTTGGCGTCGTGGTGTTCACCCACGGGTCGCGCGTGCCGGCAGGCAACGCGCCGCTGCTGCGGCTGGTCGAACAACTCCGGCAGCGGCTCGGCACCGACCACATCGAGCCGTGTTTCATGGAACTCGGCCGGCCGCCCATCCCCGCCGCGTTGAAAAAACTGGTCCGGCACGGATGCACCCACATCTATGGCTACGCGCTGTTCCTCGTGCCCGGCAGCCATCTGACCGAGGACATCCCGTTCATCTTCGCGCAGACCCTGAAGAAGCATCCCGGCGTGACGTGGGAGATTTCGCCGGCCCTGCTGCACGACCCGCAGATGGTCGAATTCGTGGCCCGCCACATCGCGCCCGTGCTCGGCCGGGAGTAACCTGTGTTCGACGCCCGACTGTTCCGGTATCTTCTCGTCGCCCTGGCCCTGCACGCCGCCCTGCTGGCGGTGTTCGGCTCAATCAAAATCGTAACCACGATGCCCAAACCCCGGGTGTTCTTCGACGCGGGACTCGTAACGGCCCGCCCCGCCCCGCCGACCGAGTCCCCGGCCGCTCCCGCGCTCGCGCCGCCGGTGGTGCCGGCGGGCTACACTGCGCACATTGACCTGCCGGCCGCGCCAGAATCGCCCGGAGTAATCCCAGTGATAGGACTGCTTAACGACAGCGCCGCAGCGCACATCGTTCGACCGCCCGGCAATATCGAGACTGCCGGACCGGGTTTCCCCACCGGCAGGCCCGGCCCCCCCGGCGGCTCCGGCAGCCTCGGCGACGGCGGCGGCGGCGTGACCACCAACCATCCCGGCTACCTCCAAACCACGGCCCCGCCCTACCCGGCTCTGGCCCGGCGCAACGGCTGGGAAGGCACAACCGTCTTGCGCGTGACCGTCACGCCGCACGGCACCGCCGGCGCGGTGACGGTGCTCCAATCCTCCGGCCACCGCGTGCTCGACGAGGCGGCGACGGCGGCTGTGCGCCAATGGCGGTTTCACCCGGCGCGGGTCGGCGAACAACCCGTGGCGGCGCAGGTGGACGTGCCGGTGCGATTCCTGTTGAACCAGTAAAGCCGCGCCCTTCAGGGTTGCGTTCGGAACGGAGGGCCACGCTTCCGCGTGGCCGCTGTTGTGCCCACGAAACCCCCCGGTCGCGCCGAAACGCGACCCTCCGCACAGGCGTTGTCCGTCGCTCCTGCTCTGTTGAAATATAAAAATTTCACTTGCAATCGGCGGGGAGGGGGGGGGGGGTAG
>Ga0315298_1000417_pt1 | contig 81083 bp, 69 predicted proteins | sample WHS_1_MG_FD_203077 | JGI IMG/M metagenome (GOLD analysis project Ga0315298, IMG submission 203077) | Extremophilic microbial mat communities from Washburn Hot Springs, YNP, Wyoming, USA - WHS_1_MG | ecosystem: Environmental > Aquatic > Thermal springs > Hot (42-90C) | place: USA: Wyoming... | reverse complement strand
CACAGTTCATCGGAAATGCGAAAGCCGGTAGTGGTTTTGTTGTTGGGTGTTCTGGTCCGAGTCCGTTTTTCGCTCATCGGTTCACCTCCTGTGCCCAATTATACCCGTTTTTCGGATAGGCTCTAAGAAAGACCTTCGGGATATTTCAACGGACGTTTCGAGCCGTTGACCGGAACTTTTCTACCGGAAGAACGTCTGTTAAGTAAATTTCAGTTCAGGAGGCTTACCATGCGTACCAAAACGATTCTCTGGGTATCCTTGCTGTTGACAGCCGGCTTGTTGACCGCCTGCGGGACTACCAACGTCTACCCTCAGGCCGAGCCGCCGCAGCGCACACTGACGGTCAACGGCGTCGGTCAGGTTACTGTATCCCCCGACGTTGCCTACGTATCCATCGGGATTCAGACGGAAGACCCGAGCGTGGGAAGCGCCGTGCGCGCGAACAACGCCACGGCGCAGGCGGTAGTTGATGCTATCAAATCCTTCGGCGTCGAGGAGCGGGACATTACCACAACGAACTTCAGCGTCTATCTTCAGGAGCGTTACGATGACAAAGGCAACGTTGTGGAGAAGACCTATGTTGTCCAGAATACGGTTTCGGTAACCGTGCGCAAACTGGACACGCTGGGTGATTTGCTCGATGCCGTGACTCAGGCCGGCGCCAATGCGATCAATGGCGTTGTCTTCGATGTTGAGAACCGGAATGAGGTGATCAATCAGGCGCGCACGCTGGCGGTGGAAAGCGCCAGACAACAAGCCGAGGCGCTGGCAAAAGCCGCCGGCGTTACGCTGGGCGAGGTGCAATCCATCAGTTTCTACGACACTGTGCCTGCTCGGCTGGAGGGCAAGGGCGGTGGTGGAATGGACGTGGCCGCTTCCAGCGTGCCGATTTCCAGCGGCCAGTTTGATATTGTTGCCACCGTAACCATTACTTATAACCTCAAATAACCGTCCGTTATGTGGCGGAATCACACCGGCCTGCCGCGGGCGCTCCACGGCAGGCCGGTAGTTGTCAGGCAAACAGAGGGCTGGGGGATAGGTCCCGGCTATGGCCAGGGGACATCCGGGGAGCGGTAAAAATCGATGCCCATCAGAGACCAGCGCGGCGCGTGCGTGGCCAGCCGACGGCGATATTCTGACCAGTCGCGGCCCTCAGCTGGCGACCAGCCGATCTCCGCGTAACCGGGCAGGCGGGGGAACGCCAGATATTCGATGTCATCCAGATTCGTCACGGTTTCGGACCACAGAGGGGCTTCGATACCGGCGATATTCTCCTCTCCTACGCCGCTCACCAGCGCGGTCGGCTCCCAGGAGTATCCAGCCTGTACCGGGATATAGCCTGCCCAGTCCAGCCCCAGACGCGTTGCCGCGTCGTACTTCATATCGAGATAGGCTTTGTCCGCTGGCGACATGATAACCTGGGCTCCCTGTCGCACCGCCTCGCGCACATGCCCCTCCCCCGGATTCCAGTGCTGCACCAGCGTATCTGACAGGAGAGGCGCCTGAGCGATTTCTTCCCAACCGATCACCTTTTTGCCATTCACGGCTACGATAGCCTGCACCTGACGGATGAAGTACTTGTACGCCGCCTCTCTGGTGGCATGCGCCTCGTCTCCCCCGATGTGCAGATAATCGCCCGGTGTCAGGGCCGCAAGTTCGCGTATCACATCGCCTGCGAACGTATAGGTGATATCCTTGTCTATGCACAGGGAACTGAAACCGACGTCCGTGCCGGTATACAGGTCGGGAGCCGTATCATCGCAGTTGAGTTCTGGATAGGAGGCCAGGGCCGCCTGGACATGGCCGGGCATGTCAATCTCCGGAATCACCGTGATAAACTGACTGGCGGCATAGGCGACAATTTCGGCGTATTCCTCCTGGGTATAATAACCGCCGCGCGTTCCCCCAACCTCCAGACTGCCACCATAGGTGGCCAGCCGTGGCCAGGAACGGATTTCCAGCCGCCAGCCCTGATCATCGCTCAAATGCAGGTGCAGGCGATTCATCTTGTAGTATGCCAGATAGTCTATGTAACGCTTGACCTCGTCCACGGTAAAAAAGTGCCGCGCGACGTCGAGCATGGCTCCGCGCCAGGCAAAACGCGGATAGTCAAGAATTTTCCCGCTGGCTATTTCCCACTTTTTCCCTTCTTGTGGAGTGGGACTCTCGATGGCGGCCGGCAACAACTGGCGAATGGTTTGCACGCCATAGAACAGGCCTGCTGGACGCGCGGCCTGTAAGACAACTCGCTGGGAGGTAATTGTCAGTTCGTAGCCTTCACTTCCCAGCGCCACGGCGGAGGCATCCAGCACCAGATACAAATTGCCATCGGTTTGCTCCTGCTCTGCGGCGCGCACTTCGATTGGGTAACCGGTGGCCGCCCGGAGGCGTTCTGCCAGGAATTGCGCGATCCGCTCGGTTTCCTCGGTCGGTGGGTCCAGGTAAATGTTGGTCTGAGGGGTCAAAAGGAAACGGCCTTCGCCCGGAGTTACAGAGACTGGCTTGGGGATAATGCCTCCCAGCGATGGGGCCGGCCAGTCCGGCGTGTTTTCCGTTGCTGGCGCTGCAGACGCCGTTGGCCACGGGGAGGGGAGAAGCGTTCCGGTCGCGGTTGGGGCCGGCGCGTTGACCGGCGGCCTTGCCATCACGCCGCAGCCTCCCAGGATCAGGAGCAACCCCATCCAGACCAGAGAAAACCGTGCACGAGGACGCAAGGCTTGGATCGTGACCATAGTGGCAGTACCTCTGGCATACAAGTCACGCGCGGTGCAATGGCGCGCTGTGCCAGAGCAAGATTATACCAGCCTTGTTTTCCGACCGGGGTAAGACCGTTTTTGTGTGTAAGGTCTGTGACTGTGGAGTGCGACCTGAAACCATGGCTGCTCGCAGGAGCGATCACCGGGTTTTATGGCAGATGGATTACCGGTAACCGATATATAATTGGCATATGACCATGTTACGCGCCTTAATCAAAACCATGCGGCCCCGCCAGTGGACGAAAAACGCCTTTCTCTTTGCGGCCCTCGTCTTTGACGGCAAACTGTTCCGGCGCGCCGATTTCCTGCATACCCTGGCTGGCTTTGCGCTGTTCTGTCTGGTTTCCAGCGCCGTCTATATTTTTAACGACTTGATGGATATCGAGGCTGATCGTCAGCATCCGGTTAAGCGTTATCGCCCGATCGCCGCCGGCATCGTACCCATTCCGCTGGCTCTGACTTACGGCCTCGCGCTGACCATCCTGGCTTTCATTCTGGCCTGGCCGCTGGGCTGGCCCTTTACGCTTACCTTGTTTCTCTACCTGATCCTGATGCTGGCCTATTCCCGTTTTCTCAAACATATCCCGATTCTGGACGTATTAATCATTGCGGCCGGTTTTGTGTTGCGAGTTCATGCTGGCGTCACGCTCATTGTTGTCGAGCGTTTTTCTCCCTGGTTGTACGTCATCATGACGCTTCTGGCGCTCTACCTCGGTTTTGGGAAACGTCGCGCTGAACTGGCGCTGCTTGCTGATGAAGCCAACCGTCATCGCAAAGTCCTGGATGGATATACCATTCCTCTGCTCGATCAATATATTACTATCGTCTCCGCAACGACTATTGTAGCCTATTCACTCTATACCTTCTTCCGGCCAGAGGTGCCCGGGAATCACGCGTTGATGTTGACGATTCCTTTTGTGGTCTATGGTATTTTCCGCTACCTGTACCTTATTCAGGTGGAACATGCCGGTGGCGCGCCGGAAGACATCTTGCTCTCCGACCGTCCACTACAGGTGGCTATCTTCCTCTGGACGCTGTCGGTACTGGCAATTTTTTACTTTTTATGACAACTGCCTCGGCCCCTGGCAAGATTATCCTGTGCGGCGAACATGCGGTTGTGTACGGGCGACCCGCTCTGGCTGTGCCGGTGACGCAAGTGCAGGCAACCGCCGTGGTGGAGGCGGCGTCATCCGGTATCTGGATTCGCGCGCCGCAGATTGGTCTGGAGGCCGAGATGACCGATCTCGCCTCGCATCACCCCCTGGCCGCGCTGGTGCGTTCTGTTCTGGCGACGCTGGCGGTTTCGGCTCCTCCCCCTTTGCGCATCCAGATTGAATCCAGTATTCCGGTGGCTTCCGGGCTGGGTTCCGGCGCGGCTGTTTCGGTTGCCGTCATCCGCGCCCTGGCGGCTTTTCTGGGTCAACCCCTTCCTGACGAAACAGTCAACGCGCTGGCCTACGAGGTTGAGAAATTGCATCATGGTACGCCATCGGGCATTGATAATACCGTTGTTACCTACGCCCAGCCGGTCTGTTTTGTCAAGGGCCAGGCGGTGGAGAGATTGCGCGTGGGCGCGCCGTTCACGCTGGTCATTGGAGATAGTGGTATCCCTGCGCCTACCCGAGATTCGGTCGCGGCGGTGCGTCAACTCTGGGAGGCGGACCCTGGGCGTTGGGAGCAGGTGTTTGACCGAATCGGGCAACTTGTCCAGCAGGCGCGTCGTGCCATTGAAGATGGTGACATTCCGGCCTTGGGCCCGTTGCTGGACGAGAACCATACCTTGCTCCAGATGCTGACTGTTTCCAGCGCCGGCCTCGATCGCCTGGTGAACGCCGCACGCGCCGCTGGCGCCTGGGGCGCCAAACTCTCTGGCGGTGGGCGCGGCGGCAATATGCTGGCCCTGGTTCCACCGTCTCTGGTCAACACGGTCTGCGAGGCGTTACAGCAAGCCGGCGCCAGACGCGTCCTTGTGACCTCTGTGACCCCGCCTGTGTAGCCTCCACCCGCTTCCGGGTGGTACTTTGCCTCTGGCAAAAGGAGGAAACTGTGAAGGGAAAAACGTTTCTGACCATACTTTTTCTGATCGTGCTGCTGCCCTTTTCCGGGCGAGGGGGCGCAACATTCCCGCAGGAGACCGCCCTGCCTCAAACGGTAGTGGAGCAGGATGCTTTTTTCTTTGGCCGGCAGGTGGTCTTGAACGAAACGGTGAGAGGCAATGTGCTTATCATCGGCAATCAGGTTGAGGTAAATGGAACGATAGATGGCAGCCTGATTCTGGTCGGGCAGAACGTTATGGTCAGCGGTCAAGTCAGCGGGGGCACGTACGCGCTGGCGTTGACGTTCGACCTGGGCGATACCGCTCGTCTGGCGCGCGACCTCTACGTGGCAGCTGTCAGCCTGACCAGCGCCGCCGGCTCATCTATTGAGCGCGATTTGTTCGCTCTGGGTCTGGACGCCGGTTTGAACGGCCATATTGGTCGTTCGTTGCATACCATTTTGGGGCCAGTTCAGCTCTACAACGCCATCATGCACCTGCTTGGATTTGACGAATTAACCGTTCGTTTGCACCTTGAGCCTCCGCCTGCGTCGGGGAGCAAGGGCTGGCATCTCCCGCTTTGGGCAAATGGCTGGGGGTTGGGGCTTGCCCCGTTGGGTTTGTTCAATGCCTCGGCTCACTTCGTATGGAGTGAATGGCTGCTTGCCCGTCTGCGTCTTTGGCTGGCATTGGTGCTTTTTGCCCTGTTATTGCTTTGGCTGGCGCGACCGTCGCTGGAAAACAGTGGCCGGGCGGCGCGCCAAAGCCCCTGGAAAACGCTGGGCACGGGAACCATTGCCCTGGTGGCCGTAATCAATGTTTTTATTCTGCTCCTGGCCCTCTACGTGCTCGTCTTTGCTCTTGGTCTGGGGTTGGTTTATCTGGGGTTCTGGCAGATGGCTGTGGCGCTTTGGATCCTCTCTCTGGCTGCCTTGAGCACTCTGGCAATCGCTTTGTGGCTGTTTGTGCTCTACGCGGCCAAAGTCATTGCCTGTTCTGTGCTGTTCCCCTGGCTTTTCGCAAAACTGGGCGCGAACGGGAATTTCGGGTGGTTAGCGCTGGCGTTGCTGACGGGCACGCTGGTTTACACCCTGCTCCGCGCCGTCCCTTATGTGGGAGGGTTGATTGACCTGCTGGTAACTGCCTTTGGCGCCGGAGCGGCCTGGCTGGCCTGGCAGAATCGCAGGAAAGCGCTTCGCGGTCGCAGAAGAAAGCGCGCCCTTCCTGTCGCGGCGCTTCAAGATAGTACGCCAGGCTGATCAACCGTTGACCATGATCCGAGCGCGTGGCCGCGCGCCTGACTTGACCGTGTCAATCCAATGATAATACTACCCAACGGCATCACTCCTTTCTTTGGGAATGAAAAGGCAAGCCGCCATGTTTGGATGGCTGCTTGCCTTCGGGGGAGGGGGGAGATAACAGGATTGTATCATCAGGAAGCTGGCAAGACCAGCAGCGGTTGAGCCAGGGGCAAGGCGTAACTACTCAGCCATGTCATTGCGAGCCGTTTTTCGGCGAAGCAATCTTCCATTTATCGGGCTAAATTGACTCGCCTGGAGATTGCTTCGTCGCAAAGAACGCTCCTCGCAATGACATACACAACAGCTTTGATACAGAGCCGAATAGTTACTCGACCGTAAGACGATGAAGGGGCGGTTGGTGTAATACACAACAGCTTTGATACAGAGCTGAATAGTTACGGCAAGGCTTTCTCATGGAGCATGAGGCGGACATTTTCGTTCACTCCCTGGGGGGCACAAGGCAAAGCACTCAAGCGGTCAATCAGGGTTTGGATTTCCCGGTGCGGGGTCAAGGGGTTCGTGGCCTGACGCAATGCCTGTAGTTCGCCTGTTTGTCACTCGCGATTGCCTGAAAGTGCCACAGGCGGTCAAAAGGAGTACGTGCGTCATCGTAGACCCGGCGCAGGCGCACCTTATGCAGGTATTTGCGACGTTCGTCTATGTTCATGGGGTCGGTTTCTGCCATGGTTACCTCGGTAACATTTGATGTGATAGAACGCGGGGCTCTTGACGGAATGCCTCAGGCGGGCTACAATTGCGCCCGCTTTTGGCCTTGCGCCAGATTCATCTCACACAGGGCGAGGGTAACCCTGCCGGCTCTGAACAGGGTGAGAGGCGCCCGAGGAAGGATATCTATGGAAAGAGAAGTTCTGCAAGCCAGTCGTCGCACCGTGCTGGGCAAACAGGTTGGCGCTTTGCGCCGTCAGGGTCAATTGCCCGGCGTGCTCTATGGCCGCCACATCCAGCCTATTCCCATTTCGCTGGAGGCGCGTGCCGCCGAGCGCATTCTGCGTCATATGACTGCCTCCAGTCTGGTCAACATCGAACTGGAAGGCCAGACCTACCCGGCGCTGGTGCGTGAGAAACAGCGCGATCCCATTCAGGGTCACCTGCTCCATGTGGACTTTCAGGCCGTCTCCCTGACCGAGAAAATTCGCGCCAGCGTCGGCATCGAACTCGTTGGCGAAGCGCCGGCTGTCAAGAACTGGAATGCTATTCTGGTGACGCCGCTGGATGCGCTGGAAGTGGAGTGCCTGCCTCAGGATTTGCCAGAGCGGATTGCGGTGGATGTTTCCTCGCTGGCCAACATCGGCGACGGCATTCGGGTGGGGGACCTTACCCTGGCCGGCGCCATTCGCATCCTGAATGATCCGGAAGAGACGGTGGTAATCGCGACCGCGGCCGAGGCGGAGGAAGTCGTTGCCGAGGCCGGAGCCGGCGCCGAACTCGAGCCGGAAGTCATTGAGAAAGGCAAGAAGGAAGAAGAGGAGGCGGGGGAGGAGTAAAGTCAGCGGAAAACGGAATTACCAGCCGTTCTTGTATTGGAGAACGAACCGTCAACGAATGCCTGGCCGCGAGAATAAACGAATAACCGCGCCGCATTCGTTGATTTGTTTTCCCATTCGTGGAGTAACAACCTACCCACTATCCATCCTTGTCATTGCGAGCCGCCGCAGGCGGCGAAGCAATCCCCTTGCTTGCCGGGAGATTGCTTCGCTACGCTCGCAATGACAAGAGGCAGAGGGTTCTCCATTAGCCATGGTAGGTAGTTACTTCGTGGACGGCCTGCTCCGGACGGGCTGGAAAGCCTGTCCTACGGCTGTTCGCCGTCCGCATTCGTTGATTCGTTTTCCCATTCGTGGACGGCCTGCTCCGGACGGGCTGGAAAGCCTGTCCTACGGCTGTTCGCCGTCCACATTCGTTGATTCGTTTTCCCATTCGTGGACGGCCTGCTCCGGACGGGCTGGAAAGCCCGTCCTACGGCTGTTCGCCGTCCGCGTGCGGTCATTGACTGCACAACGGATTTTCTTTATAATGTTTTTGCAACGCAATTCCAACGTTCTTGTAATGGAAGATGCGCCCAAAGTGTGCTATAAAGTGATTAAGTAACCTTTTACCCGTTATCATTTTCGAAAGGAGTTAACCATGTTTCTCACACGTGCTTTCAAGGTTCTGGTGATTGCTCTGGTGGCCTTCGTGTTCGCCGGCGTGGCCACGGCCTTTGCCGCTGCGAATACGGTGCCGGATTCCTATGCGGGCGATGGTTCGGGCACAATCAGCGGTTATACGGTCAGCAACATCCAGTATCACCTGAATGCCACCGACCCGGCCAGCATCGACTCGGTCTCCTTCACCCTGAGCGCCTCGGCCGGCACAGTCAAGATCAAACTGGTCGCGGCTGGTTCAACCTGGTATGACTGCACGAATACCAGCGGTAACAACTGGTCTTGCACTACCACCGGCGCCACAGTGCTTTCGGCAGATCAACTGCGCGTCATCGCGACCCAGTGACATCGCTCCGCTGAGCCTGCGGCGGCGGGGGCCCGCGCGGTGCAAACGGAATGAGAGCCTGCTTCCGGTAAAAGGCCCCGTCGGTACCGGGCCGCCGGAAGCAGGCTCTGCTGTTTTGGCGGAGCATGGGAAATGGACGCGTTCCATCGCTGGAAACAGACCTTGCTGGCGGCGCTGTTGCTGGCGCTCACGGTCACAGTCTGGGTGCTGTTTGCTCCGCAGCAGGTGGGCGGCAATGCCGCCTACGTGATTATCATCGGGAACAGCATGGAGCCTGCCTTCCACCGCGGCGATCTGGTCATTGTCCGCCGCGCGCCGCTTTATCAGGTTGGCGAGGCTGTGGCCTACCGCGATCCACGCCTGCAACGCTACATCTTTCACCGCATTCTCGAACGTCAGGGCAATCGTTTTCTGCTCAAAGGCGACCACAACGACTGGGTGGATTCATACCAGCCGCAAGTCGAGGAAATCGTCGGGAAGCAATGGATTCACCTGCCGGGCGTGGGGCGTGTGGTGCAGACATTGCGTCAACCGTGGGCGCTCGGCGTGCTGGCCGGCCTGACCGCAGGCATTCTGGCAGCCATTTTCCTGCTGGCCCGCCCCAGCGGACGGAGGCGGCAGGTTCATGGTGCGTGGGAGAATGGAGTGAGTATGGGTAAACTGGCGGCTCTCCTGTCGCAATGGCGGCGGCGGTTGCCCTGCGGGGCGCGTCGCCGAGTGTTATCCGACGCGGCTGAGTCCGTTCGCGCCGACCCGCGCCGCCTGGGCTTGTGGCTGGAAATTGTCTTCTTTGTCTTTGGCCTGCTGGCTTTCCTCTCGCTGGTGTTGGGCATTTTTGCCTTCACGCGTCCGTTGACGCGCCTTGCACCCGACGATGTTGAATACCAGCACAACGGCGTTTTCTCCTACACAGCCAGCGCGCCAGCCGGTATCTACGATGCTCCTCAGGTGATGCCCGGTCAACCGGTTTTCCCGCGCCTGACCTGTCTGCTCACGGTGAACTTTGATTATGCGCTGCTGGGCGAGGACGTGCAGCGCGTGCACGGCACGTACCGCCTCACGGCGCATGTCCGCGAGGAGCGCAGCGGCTGGGAACGCGTCCTGCTGATCCAGCCCGAAACGCCGTTTGAAGGCCGCACCTACACGACCAGCAACGTGGTCAACCTGTGCAGTGCCACGGCGCTGGTCGAGACTCTGCAGGAAAAGACCGAGTATCGCAGCCCTTATTACACGTTAACCCTTGCGCCTCGCGTGACCGTGCAGGGGGAGGTGGCCGGACGCGCCCTGGAAGATACTTTTTCTCCCACCCTGACGTTCAATTTCGACTCCCTGTTGTTCTATCTGCGGCGCGAGGATGAAGAGAGCAATCCGCTGGTGGCCACGCAAAGCGGCGTCTTGAAGGGCTGGAAGTCGGAGCCGAACACGCTGCCCATATTTGGCAAAGCGTGGCCGGTTGGCGCGCTGCGCGCCGTGGCGACGACGGGACTCGTCCTTTCATTGACCGCGCTTGGCGCCTTGCTCTGGTTTGTCAGCGTGCTCGCGCGGCGCAGTCCCACAGAACTGGCGCAGGTGCGGTACGGCGCGGCGCTGGTCAGACTGCAGCCGAACGCCACGCCGCCGGCGGCGCCGCTTGTCGAAGTTGCCAGCCTGGACGACCTGGCACGCCTGGCCGAGCGCCACGGCGCGGCGATCCTGTATCAACCACGCCAACCGCTGCACTACTATTTTGTGGCCGCTCCGGGTATCACCTATCGTTATGCCGTCAGCGAAGGCCCCGGCGGCGTGTTGACGGCCTCCCTGATGCAACTGGAAAGCGATTTGCGCCGCGCCCTCGAACAACAGGAATTTCAGGTCTATTACCAGCCTATCGTCTCGCTTGCCGACCGTCAGATCGTCGGCGTGGAGGCGCTGTTGCGCTGGCAGCATCCGCAACATGGCCTGGTTTCGCCGACCGAATTTCTGGCCGCCGCTGAGGCAAGTGGTCTGATCGAACCTATCGGCGCATGGTTGTTAGAGACGGCCAGCGCGCAATGCCGCGCCTGGCAGGCGGCTGGTCTGAACCTGCGGCTGGCGGTCAACCTCTCCGCGCGCCAGTTGACGCCGGCGCTGATACGTCAGGTGCGCCATCTCTTGCGGATCAGCGGCCTGGCCGCAGGGCAATTGCAGGTAGAAATCCCGGAAGCCAGGGTGCTCGAACAGGCGGAGGAAGTCTTGCCCTGTTTACGGGAATTGAATGATGAGGGAGTTCATATCGCCCTTGACGATTTCCGTGGCCGGACGCCAGTTCTGACGCTGGAAAACCTCCCGCTTCACAGCATTAAACTCGACCGGCCCTGGCTCGAAGAAGTCAGCGATCCTCAGGCGGCCAAAACCCTGCAACACGGCATTGATGCCACACGCGCCTACGGCCTGGAAATCATTGCCGAGGGCGTGGAAAATGAAGCCCAACTGCACTTCCTGCTTGCCACGTCCTGTACGCTGGCTCAAGGTTATTTCTTCGCTCGCCCACTGCCGGCTGAACAGGTTACCCAAATTTTGCGTGGTCAGAATCCCCTGCCTGCCTCTGAAGGTTCAGGTAAGGAGGAGCAGCCATGATGACACGCATGTTGTACCGTCTGGTAGTGGTAGCGCTGCTGGTATTGATTTTCGCCAGCCTGACGAGCGCGTTTGCGGCTGCCAACACTGTCCCATCCACGCGCCTGACCGATCAGAGTCGGGCGATCGCCGCCAACGACCTCAAGCCGGCGGAATGCGCCGCGCTCAATCTGGTCAGCGTTATTGTCTGTCCTGCCGGGGGAGGCATTTGCAATGGCAATAACCAAAACAATCTTATCCTCGGCAGCCCGAATGCTGACACCATTCGCGGACGTGGGGGGAACGATTGTATCCTGGGCGGCGGCGGAGACGATACGCTACAAGGAAACGCTGGCGGAAGTGATGTTTGCATTGGTGGACCGGGCAACGATATCTTCCAGACTTGCGAAACAACGTACCCGTGATTCATGCCGGGCGCAGCGGTTGATCGCCGTTGGCGGTTTTCTCACCCGATGCGCGTTCCGCTGGTAACCATCCCAGGGCCAGCAAAAAGTTATGAACAATGCGGGCGCTGGCGCCCCAGAGTACTTCGCCCTCATACGGACGATAGACAACAACCTCAAACGGGTCACGCCCATCGCCGGGGTCATAAGGAGTGGTATGCCAGTTGCCGCGTCGCGCCAGCCAGGGCAAAGGGACGGTAAAGATTCGTGCGACCTCAGCCGGGGAAAGGCGCACGGGATATGGCCAGGGGATTACCCCCACCACGGGGGTAACGCGATAGGCAGTGCTGGTGACAATATCCTGCAACCGTCCCAGCAAACGCACTTCCGGGGCAGGCAGGCCAATTTCCTCCTCGGCCTCGCGCAGGGCAGTTTGTTCGGGTGTTTCTGCGGGTTGGCAGGCGCCGCCGGGAAAGGCAACTTCGCCCTGGTGATGCGCCAGCCGGTCGGCGCGGCGGATAAAGAGCAGGTGCCATTCCCGTCGCTGGCGTATCAGCGGCAGGAGCACAGCCGCGCGCTGCCATACCGTCGCGTAAGCAGCCACCTGATGTTCGCTCTCGGCCAGCGTCTCCGGGCGATAGGCGAGAGCAAGAAGACGCGCGATATCCGCCTCCGCAAGTCTTTTCATTGGGCTATCTGAATCTGTAAGTCCTCTGTCCAGCGGACGGGGGTAACCGGAACGCTCACACCCAGCAAGTGGGCAAAGGCGGCGGTGAGCGCCGTGGCATCTCCGCTGGTAAAGCCGTGCAGCCTGCCCGTCGCGGTCGCTGACGCCTTCAGCCGCATGGCTTCCAGAATCCGGCCAATCTGACGCGCAACCGCCGGGGCCGGGTCAATCACCCGCACCGCCGGCCCGACAATCTCCTGAATCAACGGGATGACGAAAGGGTAATGGGTACAACCCAGAACAACCGTATCCATTCCTTGCGCCAGCATAGGACGCAAAGCCCGTTCCAGAATGGCGCGTGTGGCACTGTCGTCCAGCGCGCCACGCTCAATCTGTCCCACCAGCCCCGGGCAGGTATCCTGCAACAGGCGAACGTTGTCGGCGAAGCGTTCCACGACAGAGGCATACAGCGCTCCCTGGAAGGTGGCCGGCGTGGCCAGCACACCCACCACACCGCTGCGCGTGGACTCGGCGGCCGGTTTTACTGCGGGTTCCATGCCTACAAAGGGAACTTGCGGAAAGGCCCGACGCAGAGCATGTAGTGCTGCCGCTGAGGCCGCGTTACAGGCGACGACGATCATTTTCGCGCCCTGATCGAGCAGGAAACGCGTAATGGCGGTGGCAAAGGCGCGCACTTCCTCCAGCGGACGCGGGCCATAGGGCACGTGTCCCTGATCTGCAAAGTACAATACCGATTCGTGAGGGAATTGCGCGCGTAGCGCCCGTAAAACCGACAGCCCCCCCACTCCTGAATCAAACATACCAATTGGCGCCGCGGCCAGAGCCGTTGCTGTCGTTTGACCGTCGCGCCGCGAGATCGTTGCCTGTCGGGTTCGTCCTCCCATACTTGTTTGCCCGTCAAGCGGCAAAAATTTTCTCGATGGTCAGATCCTCATCGTTCATGATCAGCCGCAGCGCGTTTTCCGTTGCCTGAAGGATGCGTTTACGATGAGTCATGAGAAAGAGATCCAGGCCCTCCCCGCGGGCGGAACAGAACAGTTCTCTGGTTTCCAGAGGAATGCCAAAGGCTTCTTCGCACCAGCCGGTCAAATAGCCAGCGGTAATATGACAGACAGGTTTCTGGGTCTGCTTTTTCTCCAGCAGGTAACTCTCGGCCTCGAAGGACTGCTGGTTGGCGAACAGTAAAAGAAAGTTTTCGTCAGGCGTGGGGTTGGTCGGATACAACAGGTTAACGAAGGCCCAGCCCGAAAAGGAGAAATAGGTAGGCCCGAACCCGAATTTTTCCATCGGGTCCTGCAGTCCGAAACGCTCGGCGAACTTGTGCGCTTCCGTTCGCCCAACAGCCTTGCCGAACGAATAGAGCAACTGGTCCGAGCCGTGTTCGCCGTAGATGCTTTCCAGGACCTCGCGCAGCACATGGGAAAGGGAATCGGTGCGCGCCAGGATGAAACGGTCGCGGTCCACCTCCACGCGTCCGCGGCCGGGATTCAGGCGTAGTGCTTCAAAGTAACTTTTGACCGATGCACTGGCTTTCTCAAAGACATGCAGCATTTCTGGGGGAACTTCGGCAGCGCGCATAGACAGTACTCCTCGCGAAAGGCGATCAAAAGGCCCATTGCCATCGGCCACTTTGAGGTTGGAGCATCTTTGCCAACCAGAAGCAATTCTAGACGCTGAAGGCAAAAAAGTCAATACAGCGCGTTCGATTGCGTGCACGCAAGGGAAGTCCGGCCTTACACTGGGGAACGCGGTAACTTGCTGATGAAATCAATGCATGGTATAATCGCCCCCTGCAAATTACTGAAGGAAAAGGATGAACGATGGTCAATCTGGAACAACCTTTTAACGCCTCTTCGAACCCAAATATACCTGAACTGCGACCGGGCGATCAGGTCAGTGTTCATGTGCGCATCAAGGAAGGCAACCGCGAGCGCGTGCAAGAATTCAAAGGGACAATCATTCGCCTGCGGCGGGGTGGCAACAATGCCAACTTTACGGTGCGACGCATTGCCAGCAATGGCATCGGTGTTGAGCGGACGTTTCTGCTCCATTCTCCGCGCATTGACAAAGTAGTCGTCGAGCGGCATGGTCGCGTGCGCCGGGCACAGTTGTACTTCCTGCGCAACCTGACCGGCAAGAAGGCGCGTCTCAAGCAAAAGTTTGAGTGATCTGCCTTCCCTTTACAGAAACGACAGGACGCGGCGGTAAGGTGCGACGTCCTGTTTGTTGTTTAATGAGGGTACTTACCTGCTCCTGTCATGGCGAGGTGGCAAGAGGGTCACGCCGGGGCTCGCCCGAGGCGCCGCCGAAGCAATCCCTTCGCGAGTCTCATGAATGTTCTTATTGCTTCTGTGAAACCTGAGATTGCTTCGCCGCCTTTGGCGGATCGCATCATCGCCACAGAGCCTATGAATGTCAAAAACTTGCAAAATCATAGTTTTCGTATTGCGTACAATAACTTTTGAGTGCACACCGAAGAACGCGCGCTCTTGCCAAAGATTTCAACCTCTACTATAATTGCTTTCGTCCGGGCGCGTAGCTCAGTTGGTCAGAGCGCATCACTCACATTGATGAGGTCGGGGGTTCGAGCCCCTCCGCGCCCACTGGGAAGAACCACAGGATGGTTATGAGTGCCTGTGGTTCTTTTATTGCCCGGCGATCACCGCCTTGATCTGGCCGGGCGTGCGCACGCAGATGTTGTCGGAAATCCCGGTATCAGGCTGGCCAGGCAAGGCCTGCAGGGTCTTGATAGAGCGACTTTTCCACCCAACCTGTGCTGACGGCCTGTGAAGTCCGGTCTTACGCTGGGGAACGCGGTAATCAGTCTGCTTCCGTCTGACAACTTTTGCGTGGACGCCCGGGGGTGCGCTTGACAATCTTTCTCTCTGCGGGTAAAATCGCCAGCACTTGAATGGACATTACAAGCCGAGATAGCTCAGTTGGTAGAGCACGCGACTGAAAATCGCGGTGTCGCCAGTTCGATTCTGGCTCTCGGCACTGGGCATGCGGGCGTGGTTCAGTGGTAGAACGTCTCCTTGCCAAGGAGAAGGTCGTGGGTTCGAATCCCATCGCCCGCTCTGGGTTGAGGATTGTTGATTGATGATTGCCGATGGGTTGCACCGGGCCGTCAATCATCAATCCTCAATTTACAATAGGCGATCAGTCACGGCGTCGTGGCCAAGTGGCAAGGCAAGGGTCTGCAAAACCCTGATCGCGGGTTCAAATCCCGCCGACGCCTCTTGAGGGGGTAAGAGGGTTTTGATTTCCCGGATATCTGTTCCGGCGTGTTGAGAACTCAGGGAGGCGAGGATTGTTCGCGCGGGATGGGATATAATTCAGGAGCCCCCTTTGGGGGGATGATGCTGACAGTTCTGATGTGTTTCCCCGTTGAGTAAAGAGGATGCCATGAGGCCGCGAATTGAATCGTTCCTTTCTGCTCGTTTGCACCTTGCTCCCCAGATTGTCGGCGAACGGATTTATTTCATCAGCAACCTCTCCGGGCGTTTAAGCCTCTATGCCATGCATTATGGCGGCTCTATGCCGGAGCCTGTTCTGCCGCCAGATGTCGCGCTCCACAATCCTCATTTGGTGGGGGGAGCGGCATTTTGTGTTTTTCCCTTGCTGGATAAAATTCTTGTCATGATCGATCGCGATGGTGATGAAAACTATCAGCCGATGCTTGTGCCAATCGAGGGCGGATTTCCTGAGCCGGCTTTTGGGAATTTCTTTGCCGACCATCGTGTTCATTTGGCCGAGTACGATATTGAGAAAAACATCGTCTACTTTTGCGCGGAACGGCGCGATCTTCCTGTTCAGGAAGCCTATTGCGGCAATCTGCGCACCAACGAACTTCGCAAACTGGCCGAATCAGAGTGGGGCGCCTGGCCTGCCAGTCCAAGCCCTGATCACAGTAAGGTTTTCCTTCTGGATAGTTATACGGCGGGTGACAGTGTCCTGTATTTGTTGGAAGGCGAAACGAAGAAACTCCTGTATGGCAAACCGCTCCATGAGCGCGCGGCTGGTGAGGAAGTACCTCCCAATGGCCTTGGGGCGGCTGTCTGGACGCCGGGTGGAAATCAGGTGCTGACGATCAATGCAGTTTTCGATGATCGTTACGGATTGGGCGTCGTCGAGTTGAGTCGGCCGGGCGAGATGCTACCGGTTGAGGTCAAAGGTGCAGTCCATAAAGGTCAGGGCGAGTTGAGTCGTTTGCTTCACCTGAAGGGCGCGCGCTATGCTCTCGGGTTTAACATTGATGGCTGTGACTGGCTTTATGAGGGTGTCTATGATGAGGTCAAACATACCATGACGTTAAAGCATGTTCTGGTGGGCGATGGCGACCTGGCGGATGGCGTGCTGGAACATGTTTATTACGACAAAGGCGGAGATCGTTTCGTCATCTCCTTCTCTACGGCTACCGATCCGCTTCAGATTTATACGCTTGAGGGCAAGGCGCGCGAAGTGATCGTCATGCACACCGAAGAAAAGATTCTGGGCGTTCCACGAGCGTATCTCTCGCCGGGCGAGGATGCTTCGTTTACTTCTTTCGACGGCTGGCGTATTTCCGCGCGTCTCTATTTGCCCTCTCCTGCGCTGGGGTATGATGGGCCGCGTCCACTCGTGTATTACATTCACGGCGGCCCGCAGAGTCAGGAGCGGCCTGATTTCTCCTGGTTTTCTATGCCGTTGATCCAGTTCCTGACACTGCATGGATTCGCCGTGTTCGTGCCGAACGTGCGCGGTTCAACGGGGTATGGCCTGGCCTATACCAGGCAGGTTGATCGCGATTGGGGCGGCAAAGATCGCCTTGACCATGTCCATGCGATGACGCAGGTGCTGCCAAAAGACAAACGTCTGGATGTGCGGCGGGCGGCTGTCGTTGGCCGTTCCTACGGCGGTTATATGACCCTGACCCTGGCCGGTCGTCACCCGGAACTCTGGGCCGCCGCTTGTGATATGTTCGGCCCCTATGACTTGCTCACCTTTTGCGAGCGCATTCCGGAGACGTGGAAGCCTTATTTCCGCATTGCTCTGGCAGACCCGGCTACGCCAGAAGGTCGCGAATTTCTGCGCGAACGCTCTCCAAAAACCTATCTGGACAACCTGTCCTGCCCGCTGCTGGTCATTCAGGGGCGCAACGACCCGCGCGTGGTCGCCAGCGAGTCAGAGGCACTGGTAGCAGATTTAAGGCGAAAAGGGAAAAATGTGGAATTGCTTCTTTTCGAGGACGAAGGCCATGATATCCTGAAATACGCCAATCGTGTGAAGTGCTATACGGCCATTAAGGATTTCTTCGTAAAGTATCTTTGCCCTTCCTCCTGACCCGGTAACCGTGAATAGTGGGAGAAGAGATGATTGGGAAATACCTGTGTACCTTTGCGACAGTAGTGAACTGCGAGTAGTTTTGTCTATGCCCTGGAATCTTACTTCGCCCTATGCTCAGGTTGGTGATCTGGCCTTACTGGTAGGGCTACGTCACAAACACTTTATCGTCTCTTTGACTCCTGGCGGAGAGTTACATACCCATCGCGGCGTTCTCCGTCATGACGATTTAATTGGCAGGCCCTGGGGAAGTCAGGTTTTCAGTCACCAGGGAAGCCCTTTCTTCTTGCTCCAACCGTCGTTGGCCGATATCCTGACTGACCTGCCGCGTAATACACAAATTATGTATCCGAAAGACATTGGCTTCATCTTGACCAGTATGAGCATCGGCCCTGGTCAGACGGTCCTGGAAGCGGGAACAGGATCAGGCTCGATGACGATTGCCCTGGCCTATGCGGTCGGGCCGCAGGGACGTGTCATTACGTACGAGAAACGTCCCGAATTCAGCGCGCTGGCGCGCAAGAATCTGGCGCGGGTGGGTCTGGATGAGCGAGTTGTATTCAACGTATGTGATTTGCTGGAAGGTTGTCGGGAGGTTGAGGCGGATGCCTTTTTTCTCGATGTCCCCAATCCCTGGGAGTATATCTCTCAGGTGCGCTCGGCGCTGAAAGCGGGAGGATTCTTCGGCAGTCTGCTACCCACTTTCAATCAGGTGGAAAATCTGCTCCGCGCGCTACGTCAGTGGCGCTTTGCTTTTGTTGAAGTTTGCGAAATCCTGTTGCGTTACTACAAGCCTGAACCGAGCCGGTTGCGGCCGACGGATCGCATGGTGGCTCACACCGGGTATTTGATCTTTGCTCGAAAGATTGAGCCCTCAGAAGATGGAAGGGGGCGGGAGATTTTGGACGAAGTGCTCGGAATGCCATTGGAGGATGGCGATAGCCCGCTTCCTGAGGAGTGGCGAGGAACTTCTCAGACACAATTTCTGGAAGAGCAGGGAAAATACGAATGATAATTGCCGGCATTTACTCCTTCAATAACGGTGAGGCTGTTATCCGCTCTCGATATCCGTCAGAGCTTGGGGATGTAGAGATTGAACAGGGCTTTCACGAGAGAATTTGAATTGCGTGGGTGGGAGAAATGCGACGTAGGAATTGAGATCGTACCGACAGGCTGGAAAGCCTGTGCTACGGGCGTCCGCGCCGCATTCGTTGATTCGTTTCCCCATTCGTGGACGGCCTGTTCCTGACGGGCTGGAAAGCCTGTCCTACGAAAGCCTGTTCTACGGACGTCCGCACTGCATTCGTTTCCCCATTCGTTGACGGTCTTCCCCGACAGGCTGGAAAGCCCGTCCTACGAAAGCCTGTGCTACGGGCGTCCGCGCCGTATTCGCTCTGCCTGTCCTGCCAAAAACGATTATAATTAAATCAAATCTGCACTGGGGCGATGGCGGAATCGGCAGACGCAGGGGACTTAAAATCCTCCGGAGGTGACACTCCATGTGGGTTCGACCCCCACTCGCCCCATTGACCACACCGGCAGGATCCCGGCGTGGCCTTTTTGTTCATCCGATCTCTGGCGTGAGTTTGCTTTGCCGCTCAGAGAGACGGCTATTCTGTCCTTTTGTGGTTCTTTGGGAGGCTTCATGATCTGGAAACTGACTCCTACTCCTTTGGCGTTGCGTTCCCCGGTGCCTGCGGATATTGAAATTGCCCAGGCGGCGAGGTTAAAACCCATTACGCAACTGGCAGAAGAAATTGGTTTGCGGCCTGAAGAAATCGAATTGTATGGTCCCTATAAAGCAAAGGTCAAACTGGACGTTCTGAAGCGATTAAACGATGCGCCACAGGGAAAATACATAGACGTCACGGCGATTACACCCACACCGCTGGGGGAGGGGAAGACTACCACGACGGTTGGTCTCAGTCAGGCTTTGGGGGCGCATCTCGGCAAGAACGTCTTTACCTGCCTGCGCCAGCCTTCGCAAGGCCCAACGTTCAGCATTAAAGGTGGGGCTGCTGGGGGAGGTTACAGCCAGGTTGTGCCAATGGAAGACTTTAACCTGCATCTGACCGGCGATATCCATGCTGTTACCGCTGCCAACAACCTGCTGGCGGCAGCGATTGAGGCGCGCATTTTCCACGAAAGCCAGCAGGATGATGAACGCCTGTTTCAGGCTCTGTGTCCTGCGGATAAGCAGGGCCAGAGGCGCTTTTCGCCTTCCATGATACGTCGTCTGAAAAAACTGGGGATTGACAAGACTGACCCAAACGCTCTGACTTCTGAGGAGCGCGCCCGTTTTGCGCGCCTGGACATTGATCCGGCAACGATCTCCTGGCGGCGTGTCATTGACACGAATGACCGCTTCCTGCGCGAGATTGAAATCGGCCTCGGGCCGGAAGAAAAGGGATATGTGCGTCGCACGGGTTTCGATATTACGGTGGCCAGCGAAATCATGGCGATTCTGGCCCTGACCACTGGCTTGCAGGATATGCGCGAGCGACTGGGGCGTATTGTGGTGGCGTTCAACCGGCGCGGTGAGCCGGTCACGGCGGAAGACCTGGGTGTGGCCGGGGCGTTGACAGTTTTGCTGCTGGATGCCATTAAACCAACCCTCATGCAGACTCTGGAGGGAACACCAGTCTTTGTTCACGCTGGGCCGTTTGCCAATATTGCTCATGGACAGTCCTCCATTCTGGCAGACCAGATTGCGTTGAAACTGGTCGGGCCAGATGGCTATGTCGTCACCGAATCCGGCTTTGGCGCCGATATGGGGATGGAGAAATTTTTCGACATCAAATGCCGTTACAGCGGCTTGGTGCCCAGCGCGGTGGTGCTGGTGGCCTCAGTGCGTGCCTTGAAAATGCACGGTGGCGGGCCGAAAGTCGTGGCCGGGCGTCCACTGGACCCTTTGTATACGCAAGAGAATCTTGACCTTTTGCGCAACGGCTTGCCCAATCTGGAGCGACACATTCAGAACGCGCGCAAGTTCGGAGTTCCAGTGGTCGTGGCGATTAACGCTTTCCCGACCGATACGCCTGCTGAACTGGAACTGGTCTGCCGCGCGGCTCGCGAGGCTGGCGCCCTGGACGCTGTGGTTTCGACTCACTGGCGGGATGGTGGCCGGGGGGCGGTCGCGCTGGCGGAGGCGGTTGTGCGGGCCGCAGCACAGCCTTCTGATTTTCGCTACCTTTATCCCCTGGACATTCCAATCAAGGAAAAGATTAATATTATCTGCCGTGAGATGTATGGCGCTGCGGGAGTGGACTATTCCGAAGAGGCGGAAGAGAAAATAGCACTCTTTACGCGTTTGGGGTATGACCGCCTGCCAGTTTGTATGGCGAAGACGCATCTCTCCTTCAGCCATGACCCGGCCCTGAAGGGCGCGCCGACTGGGTTTCGCATTCCCGTTCGGGATATTCGCGCTTCCGTTGGGGCTGGCTTCCTTTATCCGTTGGTGGGCGAAATGCGCACCATGCCCGGTTTGCCTACCCGGCCAGCGTTTTTTGATGTAGATATTGACGAGAACGGCAGAATCATTGGGCTGTCTTGATTGGGAGTGAAGAGGACAGGCGTTCCAGGGTGAAATGAAATTGCGCGTAGCCATAACAAGAGAATTGGCACACGCGCAAACCCAACCAGCAAAAGCCGGAACGCGACAATGCCCGGCCTACCCCCTCGTCAACAGCCAGATTGTCGTTACCAGCACGCCCAGGCCGGCGCAATAGGCGGCAAAGCCGTACAACGAGTGGCGGCGCAGGAAAGCCAGGAGCCAGCGGATTGCCCACCAACCGCTGCAGGCCGCGGCGGTACAACCGACAACCAGCGCAGGGAGGATGTCTTTCAGGTGAGGCGATTCCACAATCTGCAGCAACTCATAGCCGCCAGCGGCCAGCATAATGGGAATGGACAATAAGAAAGCAAAACGCGCGGCGGAGGCGCGGTCAAACCCACGCAGCATACCGCCGCTGATGGTCGTGCCGCTGCGCGAGGCGCCGGGGAATACGGCAATCACCTGAAACAGGCCGATTACCACTGCATCCCACCAGGTCATGGAATCCAGGGCGCGCGATTTCTTCGATAGCCGTTCGGCCATGGTCAGCAGCAGCGCGGCCGAGAACAGACGCACCGCCGCTTCTGGCAACGGAGCGTGGAAAAGTGTCTCGACGGCATCCTGTAACAGGTAGCCGCTTATCAATGCTGGTAACGTTGCCAGCAAAATATACCAGCCCAAACGGGTTTCGGCGGAAGTCCGAAAGGCGCGTAATTGGAGGGCGGATATGGCCAGAGAGCGCAGATCGCGCCAGTAATAGATGATGAGGGAGAGTAACGTGCCCAATTGCACGATTACCAGAAATGCAAAGACCTCTTCGCTCGCCTTGATCCCCAGAAATTGCTGGGCAATGAGCAGATGCGCGGTGGAAGAAACCGGAATAAATTCAGTCAGACCTTGAAGGATGCCGAGTAGCAGCGCGTAGTGTAAATTCATGGAATATCCTTTCTCGGGGAATAACGATTCAGCCCTGTCTCAAAACCGTTGTGGACGTCATGGCGAGGAGCGTTCTTTGCGACGAAGCAATCCCCAGGCGGTCCATTTCGCCTGATAAAGGGGAGATTGCTTCGCCAAAAAACAGCTCGCAATGACACGGCTGAGTAGTTACGTCGGGGAGTTAATGTCCTTGATTGGGAGCATTCCCGCGTGAGGTTCTCCGGCTGTTCCCTTGGCAGGACGCCAGCCATTCTGCGCAGCGGGCCTCGAAAGTTCCCTCCAGAATAGCCAGGCGGATGACATCGGTCAGGCGAATCAGCGCACGTAGATTATGGATCGACAGCAAGGTGCCGGCCAGAGTCTCGCGGGCGACGATCAGGTGACGCAGGTAGGCGCGGCTGAAGGTGCGACAGGTGTAACAATCACAGGTGGCGTCAATGGGACGCTCGTCACGGGCGAAGGAGGCGTTCATCAGGTTCAATCGGCCTTCGGGGCTGAAGGCGGCATGATGGCGTGCCAGACGGGTTGGCAGGACGCAGTCGAACAGGTCTACGCCGCGACGCACCCCTTCGATGAGGTCTTCTGGCGTGCCGACGCCCATCAGATAGCGCGGCCGGTCAGGCGGAAGGAGATCGGTGACCAGTTCGATGGTGGCGTACATTTCGGCCTTTGTTTCGCCGACGGAAAGGCCGCCGATCGCATAGCCATCGAAGGGCAAAGAGGCGATGAATTGTGCGGACGCTGTTCGCAAGTCTGGGAAAATGCCGCCCTGTACGATGCCGAAGAGGGCCTGGTCGGGGCGCGATTTGGCTTTCAGGCAGCGTTCTGCCCAGCGGTGTGTGCGGGCAACAGCCTGAGTGAGATATGTGTGATCGTAGGGGGCGGCACACTCGTCGAGCGCCATGATAATGTCTGCGCCCAGGTTCTCCTGAATGGCGATTGCCTTTTCAGGTGTGAAGCGATGCAGTGAACCATCAATATGGCTCTTGAAGGTCACGCCGTCTTCGTCAATTTTGCGGCTGGCAGCCAGGGAGAAGACTTGAAAGCCTCCCGAATCGGTCAAAATAGGATGTGGCCACTGCATGAAGCGGTGCAGGCCGCCCAGATCGCGAATCAATGCGTCGCCTGGGCGCAGGTAGAGATGGTAGGTGTTGGCGAGAATCAATGTTGCGCCCAATGCTTCGACCTGCGCGGGCGTGAGGGTCTTGATGGCGGCCTGCGTACCTACCGGGGCAAAGAGGGGAGTAAGGATCTCGCCATGCGGCGTCATCAGACGCCCGGCACGCGCGCGTCCGCTGGCGGCTTCTATGGTAAAGGGAAACATCGGGCGAATTATACAACAACAGGCAAGTTGGCGGCGAATCGCATATAATTCGGAGTATGCCTATTCGTATTTTGCCTCCGGAAGTGGCTTCGCAAATTGCGGCCGGGGAAGTGGTGGAACGTCCGGCCTCTGTGGTCAAAGAGTTGATCGAGAATGCCCTGGATGCTGGGGCGCGAACCATCGCCGTTCAGGTACAGGGTGCGGGGCGGAAATGGATTCGGGTGATGGATGACGGCAGCGGCATCCCGCCCGATGAGTTGCCGCTGGCGATCAGTCGTCATGCGACCTCGAAATTGACCGCCGCGGCAGATTTGTTTCACATTACCACCCTGGGTTTTCGCGGTGAGGCGCTGGCTTCGATTGCTTCTGTGGCCAGGATGACTCTCACCTCGCGCGTGGCGAATGAGGCTATGGGCGCGCGCTTGCGGGTGGAGGGAGGGGAGGTGCAGGGAACGCTGGAGCGAGTCGGCGCGCCGGTGGGAACCGTGGTTGAAGTGGCTGATTTGTTCTACAACGTGCCGGCGCGCCTGAAATTTCTCAAGCAGGATCTGACCGAGCGCCGGGCCATTGACGCGCTTCTCGCACGCTATGCACTGGCGTATCCGCAGGTGCGTTTCCGCCTGGAAGTGGAGGGTAGCCTTGCGCTGCAGACCGCCGGCGATGGCGACCGGCGTGCTATTCTGGCCGCGCTCTATGGCGTGGACGTGGCGCGACAGTTGCTGGAAGTCCTGACCGAGGAGAGCGGCTACTCGTTGCTGGGTTTCGTCAGCCCACCGACATTGACGCGCTCGAACCGCCGCGAAATCACCTTGTTTGTTAATGGACGCTGGATACAGGATGTTCCCTTGACCACGGCGCTCTTGCAAGCCTATCATACCTTGCTGATGGTGGGGCGTTATCCGTTGGGGGTGTTGTTCCTTTCGCTGCCGCCGGAGGCGGTGGACGTGAATGTTCACCCGGCCAAGGCAGAAGTGCGCTTCCGCGAGCCGGAGCGTGTCTTCAGTTTTGTGCAACGCGCGGTACGCCGGGCCTTGCTGGCGGCTTCTCCGGCGCCCTCTTTGCCCGCTGAGGCTTTGTGGCATACTTCGCCTTCCCACGCTGTGGATGAAGCCTGGCCAATGGCTCACCCGTTAACGCCGGCACCCGTTTTACCTCCTTCCGCTACAGGCGGCGAGGAGAAGGTGGAGACTGTGCCTGAGAAACAGGCCGTGATGGGGAAAATGCCTCTGCTGCGTCTGGTGGGGCAGGTGGGGGCAACCTATCTGGTTGCGGAAGGCCCGGATGGCCTGTATCTGATTGATCAGCATGCGGCTCACGAGCGCGTTTTGTTCGAAAGGTTGATGAAGCAGTATGCCAGCGGTCAGGTTGTGGTGCAGCCCCTCTTGCAACCGCCAACGGTCCATTTGCCTCCAGCCAGCGCTCGAATCGTGGATGAATTGCTCAGTCGTCTGCGCGCTTTAGGATTTGAGATTGAATCATTTGGCCCGGCTACCTATCGGATTCGCGCCATGCCCGCGTTGTTTGCCGGCAGTGACGCGACGGCGGTGTTCCGCGCGGTGGTGGAGGATTTTGAAGAGGATGAAACGCCATTCCAGCAGGAGATCGAGGCCCGGCTGGCGGCGCGCATTTGCAAACGTCTGGCGGTGCGTGCTGGACAGGTGCTTTCTCCGCAGGAGCAACGCGCCTTGCTCACTGATTTGGAGGCCTGTGAGTCACCGCGTACTTGTCCCCATGGTCGTCCAACGATGATCCATCTTCCTGTGGAGTTACTTGAGCGGCAATTTGGACGGCGCGGAGCCAGGTAGCCCCGGCAAGGAGCGAGGACGATCTGGCAAGCGGCATAAGGGCGGAGAATTCTTCAGGGGGCCGGGCTTTGAGCGTATTGCCAGAAGGCCTGGGCGAATGCTGTGAACGCCGCTTCCAGTTTTTCATAGGTGGTGGGAAGGCGGCTATCGTCGTAGGCGATCAATACCAGAATATAGGCCTGCTGTTTTCCGCCCTGATTCCAGACAATCAGTGCCGAGTCGCCGACAAATAGCATCTCGCGTATTATTGAAGCGCGCTTGTTGAAGAAAAGTCCTCCTTCCGGTACGAGGTCGCGTAGAGCGCCCAGCCTGGTATCGTTGTTCGATCTATTCTCTGTCAGATAGTATCAGTATAAAGGGTTTTCTGGCTCCGTCAAGCAGAACAGAAGATGCCGGCCGCGCGGGGGATAAGGGTGCTCGTCATGCTTCGCAGGGGATATTTGCCAGGAAGCAGGCAGTCATGGGGACAGACTTTCAAGCCCACCGCGACGGCAGGCCGGGAGGCCATCCACCCGTACCTGTTAAAACGCCGACGCGGTAAGTTTAACGCCTTGTTAACATGTTATTCCCCTGTCGTTAAAGCCTGAGGGGTATCTTAAAGGCGTACGTTATCTCAATCTAACGAAAGGAGAGAAAAAATGTTTAATGCTGTTCGTAATAGCCTGTGGGCTGCTGTGGCCTTAAGCCTGTTGCTCGTGGCCTGCGGCTCGCCCGCTACTGCCACCCCGACGCCAGTGACCATCATTCAGACTCAGGTTGTCGAGAAGGTGATCACGCCCACTCCCGGGCCGGTTGAGGGTACGATTCTGGTGGATGGCTCCAGCACGGTCGCGCCGATTACGGCGGCGATTGCCGAAGAGTTCCAGGCGCAATTCCCCGAAGTGCGTGTTCCGGTCGGAATCTCCGGCACGGGCGGGGGTTTCAAGAAGTTCTGTGCTGGCGAGACGGATATTTCCGATGCCTCTCGTCCAATCAAAGAGTCCGAAGTGGAATTGTGCCGGCAAAACGGCATCGAGTATGTCGAGTTGCCGGTGGCCTTTGACGGTCTGGCGGTAATGGTCAACCCCCAGAATGACTTTGTCTCTTGTTTGAGCGTCGCCGAGTTGAAGAAAATCTGGGAACCGGAGGCGGAGGGCAAAATTACCAGCTGGAGTCAGGTGCGCGAAGGCTTCCCCAACCAACCGCTGACCCTCTATGGCCCTGGCGTCGACTCGGGCACGTATGATTACTTCACGCAGGCTATCGTTGGCAAGGAAGGTGCCAGTCGCGGTGATTTCCTCCCCAGCGAAGATGACAATGTCCTTGTCCAGGGCATCGCCGGTGACCCGAACGCCCTCGGCTTCTTCGGCCTGGCCTACTATGAAGAAAACCAGGATAAACTCAAACTGGTGGCTATTGACAATGGAGATGGCAATTGCGTCTTGCCCACAACCGAAACGGTAGCCCAGGGCACCTACCAGCCCCTCTCGCGCCCTCTGTTTATCTACGTCAATCGTGCTCGCATTGACCAGAAAGATGAAATCAGCGCCTTCGTCAAGTTCTATCTGGAAAATGCCAGGAACATCGTTAGCGAGGTAGGCTACATTCCGCTGACGGATGAAATCTACTCGCTGGCACAGGCCCGCTACGATCAGCGTATCACTGGCTCGGTCTTTGAAGGCCTGGGTTCCACGGTGGGCGTCTCGCTGGCTGACTTGCTGTCAAAGGAAAAGTAGGCATCGCCTTACCTGGGTAGGGGTTGGCAGAGTAGACTTTCTGCCAACCCCCGATTTTCCTTCTTTCGTCAAGGAGGCACCATGCAGGGACAGACGGTTATGGCAGACAGAGTCAATCTGTTGCGAAACAAAGGAGCACACAATCGCAGCGAGGCGCTGATACGCGCCATTCTTCTGCTTTTCGCGCTTGTTTCGATTCTCACCACCGCAGGGATTGTTGCGGTCTTATTGCAGGAAACCGTCCTTTTCTTTCGCGAGGTCTCGATTGTAGAGTTTTTTACCGAGACGCGTTGGACGCCGCTCTTTGCCTCTAAGAAATTTGGCGTTTTGCCGCTGGTCAATGGGACGATCCTTGTGGCAACGGGCGCCATGGTCATTGCCGTGCCGCTCGGTCTGTTGTCCGCCATTTACTTGAGCGAATATGCCGGCGAGCGCGCCCGCAAAGTTCTCAAGCCTTTGCTGGAAATCCTGGCTGGCATTCCTACGGTCGTCTATGGTTATTTTGCTTTGACCTTTGTTACCCCTCTGCTGCAGCGCGTCTGGCCTGAAACGCAAGCCTTCAATGCGTTGAGTGCCAGTATCGTCATGGGTTTCATGATTTTGCCGCTGGTGGCCTCGCTCGCGGAAGATGCCATGTCGGCGGTGCCGCAATCGCTTCGTCAGGCGGCTTATGCTCTCGGCGCTACTCGTCTTGAAGTCACGCTGCGCACGGTAGTGCCGGCGGCGCTATCGGGTATTTCCGCCGCGTTCATCCTCGCCGTCTCGCGCGCGGTCGGTGAGACGATGATCGTCGCCATTGCCGCTGGTCAGCAGCCGAAACTGACCCTCAACCCGCTTCAATCCATCGAGACCATGACCGCTTACATTGTTCAGGTCAGTCTGGGCGATACGCCTCAGCAAAGCCTGGCGTATAAGACCATTTTTGCTGTCGGTATGTTGCTCTTTCTCATGACGCTGGTGATGAATCTCATCAGTCATTGGATTACGCGCCGTTACCGGGAGGTGTACGAATGAATGGCCTGTTTGCCAACGAGAATGGGCGTTTTGATCCACGTCTCCGCCAACGTCTGTACTATGGCCGTCTTTTCCAGGCCTTCAGCCTCGCTGCCGTGACCGTTGGCCTGATTGTCCTGTCTGTGCTGCTGCTCGATATTCTTCTGGATGGTTATAAATGGCTGCGTCCTGAATTCTTTACGCAATTCCCCTCTCGTTTCCCCGAGAAATCAGGTTTGCGTTCTGCCTTGCAGGGTACTTTGTGGATGATTGGCCTGACGGTGGTGATCGCCTTTCCGGTGGGCGTTGGCGCGGCGATTTACCTCGAAGAGTATGCTCCGGACAACAGGTTGACGCGCGCCATCGAAGTCAATATTGCCAATCTGGCAGGCGTGCCATCTATCATTTACGGCCTGCTAGGCCTGGGCTTGTTCGTGCGCGGTCTGGAACTCGGCCGGAGCGTTTTGGCCGGCTCGCTGACCATGGCGCTCCTCATTTTGCCTGTTCTGATTGTGGCTGGCCGTGAGGCTATCCGCGCTGTGCCGCAGTCGGTGCGCCAGGCCTCACTGGCGCTGGGCGCAACCCAATGGCAGACCATTCGTCATCATGTCCTGCCCTATGCCATGCCCGGAATTCTCACCGGCACGATCCTGGCTATTTCGCGCGCGATTGGGGAAACGGCTCCGCTGATTACCATCGGCGCTTTGACGTATATCCGTTTTGACTTGAAAGGCCCGCTGGACATTTTTACCGTCCTGCCGATACAAATCTTCAACTGGGTGTCACTGCCCAAAGCCGAATTTCAGGAATTGGCCGCAGCGGGAATTATTGTGTTGCTGGCCGTCTTGATTGCCCTGAACGCTCTGGCTATCGTGTTGAGGAACAAACTGCAAATCAGGTGGTGACTTATGCCGGATAATCTTGAGATCGCACTTTCTGTCCGAAGGCTGCACGTCTATTACGGTGATACGCTGGCGCTGGAGAATATTAATCTCGACATTCCGGCGCGGCAGATCACAGCGATCATTGGCCCTTCGGGGTGTGGCAAATCTACTTTCCTGCGATGCCTGAACCGCATGAATGACCTTATCCCTGCCGCGCGCGTCGATGGTGAGGTGCTGTTCTACGGGCAAAACATTTACGATCCCCGAGTCAACCCTGTGGAAGTGCGCCGACACATTGGCATGGTCTTCCAGAAGCCCAACCCTTTTCCCAAGTCCATTTATGAAAACGTCGCCTACGGGGCGCGCATCAATGGTTACAAAGGGAATCTGGATGAACTGGTCGAGAAGAGTCTGCGCGCGGCGGCGCTGTGGGATGAGGTTAAAGATCAGTTGAGACAATCGGCGCTGGCGCTTTCGGGAGGTCAGCAACAACGCCTGTGCATCGCCCGCGCGATTGCCATTGAGCCGCAGGTGATTTTGATGGACGAACCTGCCTCGGCCCTTGACCCGATTGCCACGCTCAAAATCGAAGAATTGATGCGGGAACTGAAGCAATTCTTCACCATCGTCATCGTCACCCACAACATGCAGCAAGCCGCCCGTGTCTCTGATTATACGGCCATGATGATGCTTTCCAGCGAAAACACGCGTGCCGGTACGGTGATTGAATTTGGCCCGACTTCCCAAATTTTTACCAACCCCAGAGACAAACGCACGGAGGATTATGTAACCGGGCGGTTCGGATGAAATCATGGTTATAATGAATGAAGGAGATAGTCATGACGCGCAAGACTTTCCAAAGCGAGATCAATCGCCTTAAAGACGAAACCCTGGTCCTCGCCTCCATGGTGGAGCAGGCGTTGCTGCAAGCCGTAGAAGCGTTAAAACAGCGCGATCTGAATGCCTCTCGCCGCGTGCTGGAGATGGACGTGAACATTAATGCTTACCGCTTCGCGATTGAGAATGAGGTGGTGGTATTGATCGCCACCCAGCAACCCATGGCGCACGACTTGCGACTGCTGGCCGCGATCCTGGAGATCGCCGGTGAATTGGAGCGCATGGGCGATTACGCAAAAGGAATTGCGAAGATTAACCTGCGTCTCGGCAATGAACCATTGCTCAAGCCGTTGATCGATATCCCGTTAATGGCGCGTAAAGGAGTGGATATGCTCCATCGGGCGTTAACCGCTTTCGTCAATGAGGATGCCAGTCTGGCGCGCGCGATCCCAGCGGAAGATGATGAGGTGGATGCCCTGTATAATCAGGTTTATCGTGAATTGATGACGTTTGTACTTCAGGACCCCCAAAATATCGAGCGCGCCAACTGGTTGTTGTGGGCGGCGCATAATCTGGAACGCTTTGCCGACAGGGTGGGCAATATCTGTGAACGCACCATTTTCTGTGTCACTGGCGAGGTGGTCGAATTGAACGGACAACATACATCAACGTAGTCCCGCAACCTGTCTGTAGCGTTCTTTAAGTAGTGAGTTTTGCCGTCAATTCTTTTGGTTTTGACCGGTGAAAGAAGCGTATGAGCGCGAAGATTCTGGTGGTTGAAGACGACCGCGCGTTACTGGAAACCCTGACCTATAACCTGCGTAAAGAGGGTTATCTCGTCACAACAGCCAGTGATGGATTGGTCGCGCTGCAACTGGCGCAGCAGCAGTCTCCTGATCTCGTCATTCTCGATATTATGCTCCCCGGTCTGGATGGTTTTGAATTCACTCGCCGCTTGCGTCAGCAATCTACCGTTCCCATTTTGATGCTTACCGCACGCGATGATGAGATTGATCGCGTGGTTGGGCTGGAAGTCGGCGGCGATGACTACCTGACCAAACCTTTCTCTATGCGTGAATTGATGGCGCGCGTCAAGGCCCAGCTGCGCCGGGTGAATATGACGAAAGGGCTGCCGCCCGCTGAAGCCAGGGCTGAGGAGCAACCATCGCTTACCTTTGGGAATCTGACGCTTCATCGCTCCAGAGGCGAAGTTCTTTTGAATGGAACACCGCTGACGCTGAAGCCTAAAGAATACGAATTACTCCTGTATTTTGCCGAACACCCGCGCCGTCTTCTCTCGCGCGAGCGCATCCTGGAGGATGTCTGGGGCTGGGAGTATACGGGCGACAGCCGCACGGTGGACGTTCATGTGCGCTGGCTGCGGCAAAAAATTGAACCGGATCCCTCGCGTCCGGAGCGTATTATCACGGTGCGCGGGGGCGGTTATCGTTTTGAAGGGTGATGGGCGCCGATGACTCTGCCGGGGATTGTCATTTGTGCTTTGTTGCTGGCGTTGTTCGGGCTCGCCTGGCATCACTGGCAGTTACGCCGACGCCTGGAAGCATACGCACAGCAACTTCGCGCTTTGAGTCAGTCCACTCAGGCTGTTACCATTGTTCCTGCGAATGTGGCTGGCCTGGAATCCCTGGCCAGCGCCATCCACGCCATACTCACTTCGCTTAACCAGAGACAGGCAACAGTTGAGGCTGAACGCGACCGTCTGGCAAATATCATTGAGCAACTGGCGGACGGTGTCTTGATTGCCGATGCGGAGGGAATTACTCGCTTCGTTAATCCGGCAGCCAGGCGAATTTTTGGGCAAACGGAAGCGGCCCCTGGCCGCTCTGTGCCTCAAATTTTGCGTCATCATCGTTTGATCGAAATCTGGAAGGAGGCCTGCGCCGAAAGAGAAATGCGCGTGGACACGGTTGAGTGGCCGCAGCGGCGTTTGTTCTTGCAACTGATTGTTGTTCCCGATCGTCATGTGGCCGGCGGAAGTTTGTTGCTGGTTCAGGACCTGACGCGCGTACGTCACCTGGAAACCGTGCGCCGCGATTTTGTCAATAATTTCGCCCATGAGCTGCGCACGCCATTGGCGGCGATTTCGGCACTGGCCGAGACTTTGCAGGATGGCGCTCTGGAAGATGCGACGGTAGCGCGCCGCTTCCTGGAACAAATCCGGCAGGAAGTGGATATCTTGAATCATATGACGGCGGAACTGCTGGCTCTGGCGCGATTGGAGGCGGGGCAGGAACCTGTTGTAGCGCGCCGCTTTGCTCCCCGTGACTTGTTGCAACGAGTGCATGAGCGAATGCGATTTCATGCCGAGCGAGCCGGTTTAGCATTCCATCTTGAATGTCCCGCCACGCTCCCTTCCCTGTATGCGGACGACAACCAGCTGGAGCGCGTGCTGGTCAATTTACTGCACAATGCGATCAAGTTCACGCCTGCCGGCGGAGAAGTGACTCTGCTGGCCACTCTGGCGCAGGATGGAGTGCGCTTTGCTGTGCGCGATACGGGCATCGGCATCCCGGCGGAAGACTTGACGCGCATTTTTGAGCGTTTCTATCGCGTTGACCGGGCGCGCAGCGGCGAAGGATCGGGGTTGGGCCTGGCGATCGCGCGCCATCTTGTGGAGGCCAACGGGAGCAAACTGGAAGTGGAAAGTGTGGAAGGACGGGGCAGTACCTTTTCGTTTGTGATTCCTCTTCCTCAGGAGAGCGTGCTATGAAACTGGCGATGGGCGCCGATGAGCGCCTGCATGTGGTGGAGGTAACGTTAGACTGGCTGGCCAAACATGATCATCAGGTTGCCTGGTTTGGTCCGGACCGAGGCCAGACTCTTCTCTGGCCCGAGGTGGCGCGTCGGGTGGCCGAGGCTGTCGTCAGCGGTGAGGCGGAGGAAGGTATCCTGTTCTGTTGGACCGGCACAGGCGTGAGCATTGCTGCCAACAAAGTACCTGGAATCCGCGCCGCGCTGTGTGTCGATGCCGAGACAGCGCGCGGGGCGCGCCTGTGGAATAACGCCAACGTTTTATGCCTCTCGTTGCGCCTGACCTCCGAGGTGCTGGTAAAAGAGATTCTGGAAGCCTGGTTTGCTACGGCTTACCGTCCTGATCCGACCAACGATGTCTGTTTGCGATTGGTGGCCGAGATGGAAAGGGCATACCGGTAATGGTTTTGTCAGGGGATGACTGTTGAGCGGCTGGGGGTTGGATTGTCAAGCCCGGTGAGAGGAGCGCCTTCGCCCGGTTTTGGGATATAATTTGACCATAGGGTGACCATGGCTGCGAATGCGCTGGAGATGCCGCTGCGGGAGGCCTGTCAATTGACCGGCGCATCCTGGGCCGCCTGGGTGGAGCGCAAGGCCTCTGGATGGGCAATTTGTGCCATGCATAACCTGACGGTTCACAAGCGGGCGGCCTTGCTGGATTATCTGAATGAACAAACGATTCATCTCTGGTTGAGTGGCGCACTGACGGGTGCACGGTCACGTTCGCGCCGTGTGAGCCAGAAAATCCCGCTGGGATGCGCGCGTTTATATGTCTTTGCCGAGCCGGCCTCGCTACGTTTGCTTCTGGTAGGGGCGGAGAATCTGACGCCGACCATGCAACGCATTTGGCGCCTGGTCGCAATGAGCACTGCCCAGGCACTGTTGCCAGAGGGGGCGACGGTGGACCTTAACCGGGAAGCCTTCTTCCTGGGCACTCCCTCGCTGGAACATTTGCTTGAAATCCTGGGCCAGGCGGTTCCTTATCAGGGCGCCTGGCTGGCAGTGCGTAGCGGTGACATGCTGGATGTGCGCGCCCGGTCCCGTTGCGTGGATTGCGAACAGTGGCAGATTCCTTTCGACAGCAGTCCCTTGCTGCGACGCGTGCGCCAGACGCGAGCCGCTTTACAGGTCAATTCCCTGGAGCCGGAGTGGTCGCTGGTACCTCGTGTGGGCGTACCGCCTTCGGCGCGCGTGTGGGCGGCAGTGCCGATTGTGATGGGGCAACGTTTAATTGGCGTTCTGGCGCTCTGGCGCGAGACTCTCTTCTCGGCGCGCGAATGGCAGCTCATTAATCGCCTGGCGGTTCAGATTGCGCCAGAGGTAGAAGAGAGCATCATCTTCGCCAGTATTGCCGAACACCTGGGCCGCCTGGCATTGCTCAATGATTTCGCCTTGACTGTCTCCTCGGCTTTGGATTTGGAGCAAATTGCCCAACGTGTGTTTGCTTTGCTACGGCGCTCCTTCCATACCGATTTTATCAGCCTCTATCTTCTCTCCTCGGACGGCGCAACGGTCACTCATTACCGCCATGTGAACGGTGATGTTGTCCTGCGGACCATGCCCTGGCAGAGCATTTCCATTCTTCAGGCGCTGGAGAGTGGTAACGTGTTACGTCTGGACGATATTGCCACCAGTCCCTATCGCTCCGGCTATGAGACGGCTCGCTCGGCAGTGTTTGTGCCGTTGCGGTATCGTCAACAGGTCATTGGGGCGTTGGGCCTGGAAAGCCCTGAACCGGCTGCTTTCTCGTTGCACGATGAACACCTGCTGGTGGTCATTGCCAGTTATCTGGCCGGGCTGGTGGAAAATGGGCGTTTGCGCCAGGAGGCTGAACTACGCGCGCGTAATCTGAGCCTGATTCATGACGTGGTTCAACAGGTGATAGGGTTGAACGATGTACAACAGGTAGCGCAAATTGCCATGCGCCTGCTGGCGCGCAATTTTGCCTACGATCTGGCCGTGGTCATGCGGCAGCGCGAGGAGCAGGGCGATCTGGAAATCGTTGGCGTTGGGGGGGAACTGGAGGGAGCAGTTCGAGAAGGGAAAGAGGCTTTTCAGCGGGCTTTGAATGCCGGTCTGGCGCAGCGCGTTTTCGTTACCGGTCAGAGCGCGCTGGTCAACGATACCGAAGGGGAGACGCTGGCCCGGCCGGTAGAGGGGTGGCAGGCCGGGGCGGAGATGTGTGTTCCCCTCGGGGATAGGGATAAGATTTTGGGCGTGATTGATGTCCAGAGTCGGCGTAAGGATGCGTTTACGACGAACGATTTGCTCGTGCTGGAGTCGCTGGCGGGGGTGCTGGCGACGGTTCTGGCGCGGGTGGAAGAGTATCAAAAGTTGCAAATGGCAGTTAACCAGTTGCAGGCCGCCCGTCAGGAATTACAAGAGCGTGTCGCTTCGCAACGCCTGGCCGAGACGCGCCTGATCCAGGCGGCCAAGATGGCTGCGGTTGGGGAGATGGCTGCCGGCATTGCCCATGAGTTGAACAATCCGTTGACCACGATTTCCGGCTTTTCTGAACTGATTCTGGAGGAATTGCCACCCGATTCGAATCAACGCGCCGACCTGGAACTGATTCTGCGCGAGGCGCGACGGGCGCGCGATGTGGTACGCCGGTTGCTGGACTTTGCCCGCCAGAGCGAGTCGGTACGTGTGCCGGCCAACGTCAATGAACTCATCGAAGAAACGCTGGCTTTGATGAAACACCTGCTGCACACCAGCGGCGTGGAGGTGGTACGCGATCTGGCCCCGCAGTTACCGCAAATCTCTCTTGATCGCAATCAAATCAAACAGGTTCTGCTTAACCTGTTCCACAACGCGCTGCACGCCATGCCTGCCGGCGGCAGGCTCTCGATCCATACCCAGAAACGCCGACGCGATGGCCATGCCTGGGTGACGATTGCCGTTCGTGATACCGGGATGGGCATTGCGCCGGAATATCTCCCCCGGGTGTTTGAACCCTTTTTCACCACGCGCGCGCATGAGGGGGGTACCGGCCTGGGACTGTCGGTTTCGTACGGTATTATTGTGGATCACGGTGGCGACATCGAAGTCGAGAGCGAGGTAGGCAAAGGTTCTTGTTTCACCGTCTGGTTGCCGGCGGAGGCTTTATGACTGCTGCGGCCCATGTATTGATTCTGGATGACGAACCGCCCATTGTCCGGCTGTGCGAGCGCCTGTTGCAACGCGCAGGCTTCACCACCGAGGCCTTCGTCAGCGCTTCTGAGGCGCTGGATTACATGCGTTACCATGCCATAGATTTGCTGCTGGTGGATATTCGGATGCCCGAGCGCAGCGGTTTCGATGTCATCGCCGAAGTGCAGCACCTGCAACCCGAAGCCGCCATTCTGGTGATGACCGGCTTCGGGACGGTGGAAATAGCCATCCAGGCGTTGAAGCAGGGAGTGGATGGGCTGATTCTGAAGCCCTTTGAAAACACGGATGAACTGGTACAGGCGACGCGCCAGGCGCTGGCGGATAAACAACGCAAGCGCGATGCAGCGCGCATTCAGGTCTTACGTCCGCTCTTCGACGTGACAGAAACCTTGCTGAGCGAGACCCAGTATGATCGTTTGCTGGCCCTCATCATCCAGGCGGTCTGTGGCCATTTGCGCTGTGAACATGCCGCTTTCTACCAGCGTGATGCCAAAAACGGACGCTGGAAGGCCCTGGCTGGGGAAGGCAAGCCGCTGCCGGAAGAAGCGGCCAGCCAGGATGGGTTGATCGAGAGAGTCGTGGCTCAGGGGGCACCGTTGCTGGTGAGCCGCAGTGGACCGGGCGAGGCCGAATGGCAGATGATGTTGGAGCAGGCGGGCCTGGAATCGGTCTTGTGCGCGCCGGTGCTGCGCTCGAACGTGCGCGGCGTGTTGTACGCGGCCCGTTCCGCCGGTCAGCCGGGGTTTGGCGAGGCTGATTGGGAAATGTTCCTGGTGCTGGCGCGTCAGGCAGCGGTGGCTCTGGAAAATGCCTGTCTCTACGCAGAGTTGCGTGACTACGTCCGACGCATGGAGGAATCGCAGCAGGCGTTGATTCGAGCCGAGAAAATGGCAGCGGCAGGGAGGCTGACGGCTTCCATTGCCCATGAAATCAACAATCCGTTACAGGCGGTGCAGAACTGTGTTCACCTGGCGGCGCGCAGTGAGTTGCCCGCAGAGCGCCGTGAGGAATACCTGCGTATGGCACAAAATGAACTTGACCGCCTGATGAACATCATTCAGCGGATGTTGGATTTCTATCGTCCTGGCAATATCAAGCCGCAAGTCACCGAGGTGGGTGAATTGATTCACTATGTTCTCGAGCTGTTGACGCCGCAACTGGAACGGCGTGGCATTCGCGTGACGACAACCATCTCACCCAGATTGCCGCCCGTCATGGCCGTCAGCAGTCAAATTCAGCAGGTTTTCCTCAACCTGATTTTGAACGCCTATGATGCGATGCCTGAAGGCGGTGAGTTGAAGATCACGGCGCGACGGCGTGAAGAGATGGTCGAAATCCTGTTTCAGGATACCGGCCCGGGCGTGCCTCCCGAATATCGCGAGCGAATTTTTGAGCCTTTTGTCAGCACCAAGAAAGGCGGCCTGGGGCTGGGGTTGTCGGTATCCTGTGGTATCATCGAGGCGCACGGTGGCAATCTCGATCTTCTGTCGGAGATGGGGCCGGGTGCCTGTTTCCGGGTGATGTTACCAGCGAAGGAAAGGAAATGACAACCAGAGCGCAGATTTTGATCGTGGACGATGAGGCCGCCGAACGGCAAAGCCTGGCGGAGATTTTGCGCCTGGAGGGCTACCATGTCGCGACGGTCGGCAGCGGTGAAGCGGCCATCGAGTATATACGCAACCAGGTGGTTGATTTAATGATTCTCGATTTGCGCATGGGAGGGATGAGCGGCCTGGAAGTGGTCAAGGTTGTCAATCAGATTGCGCCTGAGGTCGAGATCATCTTGCTGACCGCCTACGGTTCGATGGAGAGCGCCCTGGAGGCTCTGCGACAACGTGTTCACGATTATCTGCTCAAACCGGCCACGCCGGCTCAGATACTGGAAAGTGTGGCGCGCGGGCTGATGCGGCGGGCGGCCCGCTTGCAGGGAAGCAAACCGCCAGAGGTAGTCGATCGGGAAGGGCCGGAAGAGTTAACCCTGGGCGGCGGGGTCATGTTTGACGTCCGGCGCCGCGCGGTGCGCTGGGAGGGGGAAGAGATTATGCTTACTCCCGCCGAAGGACGGTTGTTGAAGATTCTGGCCGAATCCCCCGGTCGAGTCTTCTCGCACCGTGAACTGGTGCTTCTGGTACAGGGGTATTCCCTGTCTGCTCAGGACGCGCCGGAGATTCTGCGCCCGCTTGTCAGCCGTTTACGGATGAAACTGGCGGAGGTGCCTCACCTCTCGGAGCGGATTGTCAGCGTGCGTGGCACGGGTTACCTGTACGACAGGGACCTGCAGGTAGAGGAATAGGGTTGCTCTGCTTTTGCGGTAGACTCGTAACGATGTAGCCCTGTCTCAAAACCGTTGTGGATGTCATGGCGAGGGGCGTTCTTCGCGACGAAGCAATCCCCAGGCGGTCCATTTCGCCTGATAAAGGGGAGATTGCTTCGCCAAAAAACGGCTCGCCATGACATGGCTGAGTAGTTACGTCGACTCTTCGGATATAATCATTCCCTATGGAATTGAGCATTGCCGGTCATCAGGCGAGCAGTTATACGGTTCAGACGCCCGTATATGAGGGGCCGCTGGATTTGTTGTTGCAACTCATCGAGCGCGCCGAACTGGATATTACCACGCTGGCCCTGGCGCAGGTGACGGATCAGTACCTTGAGTACATTCATCGCATGGACGTGGCCGCGGAGGAAATGTCGGCCTTCCTGGTAGTGGCGGCGCGCTTGCTGCAAATCAAGTCGGAAGCGCTCCTGCCGCGTCTACCGGCGCGCGAGGCTGGCGAGGAAAGCGTGGGCGAAGCGCTGGTCAGGCAATTGAAGGTGTACCGGCGTTTTAAGGAACTGGCGGCCTGGCTGGAAGAGCGCGAGGCGCGCGGCTGGCGGACCTATTTGCGCGTCGCCATGCCGCCCCGTCCGGAGGGACGCCTTGATCTTTCTGGCCTCACGCTGACCGATTTGCTGACAGCAGCGGAGGCCCTGGCCGCGACAGACAGGAAGAAACAGGCGCTGGGGACGGTGATCGCGCCGCCGCGGATTACCATTCGCGAAAAAATAGCCCGGATTGCGCAGATTTTGCAGCACCACGAAAGCACGTCCTTCCGGTCGCTTTTGAGCGAGCGGGCCACGCGCCTGGAAATTGTGGTGACATTTCTGGCTTTGCTGGAACTGATTAAACGGTATCGGGTGCTGGCCCGGCAGGAGACACTGTTTGACGAGATTCAGATTGTCCGCGTGGGGGAGTGGGAGGCAGAAGAGGACATCGAAGTTGAGTTTGAGTAGAAGAAGCGTCTTTAATCCAGAGACGGTTTCCGCCAGGCGCGTGCGAGGAGAAGCGCCAGGCAGGCGCCTCCGCCGTCAATGAGCAGGGCATCCAGAGCGCTGGCGTGACGCCCGGCGACGAAAGCCTGATGCACTTCGTCGCTGATGGCATAGGCGATTGCCAGCCCCAGAGCCAGTTTCCAGTGTCTTTTTCGCCATCGCAAAGCGTACCAGTAGGCCAGTGCCAGCAGGCCATAGCCAATCGCATGCCCGCTTTTCTTGATTACCCGATCCCACAACCCGAAAGAGGGCATCGCTGGCGAGGGAATGGACGAGAGGCTGAAGATGAGGATCATGATCGCCACTGCCGGCAGCCAGCGCGTCCATGCCGGCGGGCGGCTTCTAGACGGCGCCGTGACAGGCCTGTCTTCCCGGACGGGTTTCATGAGGGGGGCGTAAATTCTTTCTGGCAGATTTCAATGCCGGCAGCCTGCAGGAAGTTCAGGGCGTTTTCGTCCACGCGATAGGCCACGCTATAAACCAGGCGCACAATGCCGGCATTAACCAGCGCCTTGGCGCAATGGACACAGGGAAAATGCGTCACGTAACAGGTGGCCCCGCGTGTGGAGATGCCATGTAGCGCCGCCTGAATGATAGCATTCATTTCGGCGTGAATGGTGCGCACGCAATGCCCTTCCACCATCAGGTGCCCCACCTCGTCGCAATGGGGCTGGCCAGTTGGGGAGCCGTTGTATCCCGTGGTCAGAATCCGTTTCTCGCGCACCAGCACGCAGCCGACGAAGGCGCGGTCGCAGGTGCTGCGCTCGGCGACCGTGAAGGCAATTTTCATGAAATAGGTATCCCAATCGGGGCGCATAGACCTCCTCCGCCAGGAATATCTCGTGCCGATTATACCGCTTTCTACCGTGCCGCCCATGCGCCATTTTCGCCGTGATTGATTGCTGGTAACGATGTAGCCCTGTCTCAAAACCGTTGTGGATGTCATGGTGAGGAGCGTTCTTTGCGACGAAGCAATTCCCTTGCGGTCCATTTCGCCTGATAAAGGGGGGGGTGCTTCGCCCCAAAAAAACGGCTCGCCATGACATGGCTGAGTAGTGACAATTGCTGTTTTGCTTGCGTGCTGCTTTGAAAAAGCGTATAATCGCCTACAGAGTGCTGGCTGGGGAATATTGTACCAGCGGACTCTGGCAGACGGGTTTTCCGCTTATCTCATTACCCAAGGAGGTAGATCATGCGTCCATCCATTTTCTTTAACTTTTTCCGTCTCTTTGTGCTGGCGCTGCTCTTGAGCCTTTCGCTGACGCTGCCTGCGCCGCAGGCGAGCGAAGCCAGCCCGCTGACCGGCACGCTCCAGCAGGGCGAGGGCGGCGAGCAACTGGCTTATGATCCCGATACAGGTCAGTTGATTTTCGTGGGCGCCTTGCCTGGCTCGCCCATCCCATCGCCTGCTGGCGATGTCAGCGCCCTGTCGGTTGAGGAACAGGCCATGACCTTCGTAGCTCACTATGGCCCGCGTTTCGGCCTCAAACAACCGGCCAACGAAGTCCGCTTGAAGAGGGTAGATACCCTCGAAAATGGCCGTCGCGTTGTGCGTTATCAGCAGACATACCAGGGTGTGCCGGTCTTCGGCGGCGACCTGGTGGTCAACATGGCCGACTCGGGCGCTCTGGTAGCGATGGCCGGCAAGATCGCTCTCTTGCCCTCATCCCTCGATGTCACTCCCGTCCTGACCGCCGAGGATGCCATCCGTAAGGCAAAAGAACTGGCCGCCAGCCTTTACGGCGTGTCAGAGGATAGCCTGAGCGCTGATGAGCCCGGCCTGTGGGTTTACGATGAGCGCCTGTTCACGCCGACCACCCTTGCGCCGCGGGCTGTCTGGAAAGTGGAAGTTAAAGGGGGCGACAGGCAACCGGTCTATGAAGTCGTGCTGGTCAACGCGAAAACCGGCGGAGTTTCCGTGCACTATACCCTCCTCGATCGGGAATGGCGGCTGCCGAAGGAATCGCTCCAGCCCCTGGCACGGACCAGCAGCCCACAGGGCGGGGTGGAAGCCCTGGCCGGTGGATCGCCGGTGTGGGATGTTTATGATTCCGAGAATACTACTATCTATCCTAAGACGTTCGTATGCAGCAACTCCAGTCCTGGGGGATGCGATAGTGTCTCCGATGACTGGGATGCTTACTACGCGGCCCTCTATGCCCGGGATACTTATTCGTTCTACTGGGAGCATCATGGGCGCGACAGCATTGACGGCGCCGGCATGCTCATTCGTTCCAACGTTCACTATGGCGATCCCTGGTATTCACCCAATTGGTACCTGAATGCCTTCTGGGATGGCAACCAGATGGTGTACGGCGATTACCTGGCGCTTGATGACGTCGTCGCCCACGAGCTGACGCACGGAGTCACCCAATACACCTCCGATCTCATCTACCTTTACCAGCCCGGCGCGATCAACGAGTCGCTCTCCGACGTTTGGGGTGAGCTGATTGACCTTTCCTATGCTCACGATTACGTCCCGAACAGCGATACAACGGCGCGCTGGCTGCTTGGGGAAGATCTTTTCGGCCCGGCTTATGCTTTCCGCAACATGAAAAACCCGCCAGCGAAAGGCGATCCCGATTCGATGCTTAGCCCATTGTATTACAAAGGTCCCCTCGATAACGGCGGGGTGCATACCAACAGCGGAGTCAACAACAAGGCCGCTTACCTGATGACGGACGGCGGAACGTTCAACGGCTACACAGTCCAGGGGCTGGGTATTGAGAAGGTGGCAGCCATCTACTACAAGGCTCAGACGGAATATCTCTTCCCCGGCGCTGACTACCTTAATCTGTATATAGCTCTGCGCGTCGCTTGCCAGGATTTGTTTGGGATCGGGGATGTATGCACCCAGGTCCATAACGCTCTTGCAGCGGTAAAGATGCAATACAGACCGGCAGCGATCAACGGAAGCCCGGTGGCAATGTGCCCGCCTGACCAGCAACCTTACCTCACCCTCTTCGAGGACGACTTCGATGATGGCGATCTCTCTGCCTGGAATCTCGAAGCCGAGAGCGCTTATGGCAGCATAACCCCCTCCTGGACCACCTACGAAGGGCTGTTCGACAAGGAGACAAGCCGGGCGCTTTGGGCTCCAGGGCCGTCGGAGATAGCAAAAGATGAGATTGATGGAGGCGAGGAACGGCTGACCCTGGCTGCGCCGGTGGCTTTGCCGGCCGGCAGCAAGGTTTACCTGCTCTTCAAGCATATGTATCTCTTCGAGAACTGGTCAACGTCGAATTACGATGGCGGCGTGGTGGAGTACAGCGTTGACGGCGGCCTGACCTGGAAGGATGCCAAACCCCTCTTCAGCGCGGGGCAGAACTACAACGGTACGATTACCAAGTGGCCTCTCACTAATCCTGTAAATCCTCTTGGTGGTCGGGCGGCCTTCGTGCGCAACAGCCTCAACGACAACCTGCACACGCGCTACAATCTGACCTCGCTGGCCGGCAAGTCGGTCAAAATCCGCTTCCGCATAGGGTATGATTACTATGTGAATTGGGGCTGGTTCATTGACGACGTGACCATCTACACCTGCGTGGCGGTGCCGAACGTTCCGGCGTTGCTTTCGCCGGCCAGCGGCGCGCTGGTCTATGATTACACCCCGCGTCTGGATTGGGCTGATGCTGTGCCCGATGGTCACCATTACCAGGTTCAGATTGCCACCGACAGCGCCTTTAGCTCGCTGGTCTATGATGAAACCACGACCGATTCAGAGTTCACCCCGCCGGCCGACCTGACACCGAACACGAAGTACTACTGGCGGGTGCGCGCCTACAATGGCCTGGATCAGACAAAAGGCTGGTCGGCGGCGCGTTCCTTCCGCACGGCGATGACCCCGCCTGTTCTGACGGCTCCGGGAAATAGCAATCTTGTGATGACCGATCGCCCCGATTTCGATTGGGAGGCGGTGAGCGGTGCGACCGGTTATACCCTGCAGGTATCGAAGAACGACATCTTCACCCAGGTTGTCCATACCAGGACGGTGGCCGCGCCTGCCACAGCCTACACCCCGACGGTGGATCTGCCCGGCGGAATGGTGCTCTACTGGCGGGTCAAGGCGAACGGTGCCAATCCCAGTGACTGGTCAGAGGTGCGTTCGTTTACCACTGGCAACCCCCCGAATGTGCCTGCTTTGCTCTCGCCGGCCAATAATGCCCTGACCACCGACTACACACCGCGGCTGGATTGGGCCATGTCGCTGGTGCCCATCGGTGCGCCGGCCTTCAGCTACTACGAGCTGCAGGTGGACAACGACGCCGATTTCTCCAGCCCTGTCGTTCAGATTGGCATCAGCGGCCAGGAGAGCCACGAGTACACACTGCTCGGCGATCTGGCTCCGAACACGAAGTACTACTGGCGGGTGCGGGCCTGGAATGTAGACTCGGAATACAGCGGCTGGTCGGTGGTGCGTTCCTTCCGCACGGCAGTCACGCCGCCGGTGCTGGTCTCGCCAGCAAACGACGAGGAGTTGCTGCACAACCGCCCGACCTTTGACTGGAACGATGTCGCCGGAGCGACGGGCTATACGCTGCAAATTTCCACCAGCCCGTCCTTTAGCTCGCTGCTGTTCAGCGTTAACACCACGGCCTCGACCTACACTCGCGTGACTGACCTGCCGGCGAACAAGGACCTCTACTGGCGGGTGCGCGCCAACGCGGTCAATGGACCTAGCGCCTGGTCGGACGGGTATCATTTCAAGACGGCCAACCCGCCGAGCATTCCGGTGCTGCTGGTCCCGCTTCAGGGTGCGCTTAATGTCAGCCTGACGCCAACGCTGGATTGGAAGGATTCAGCAGTTCCTCTGGGCACGACCCTGGACCATTATCAAGTGCAAATTGCTACCGATAGCACCTTTACGTCGCTGGTGTATAATGAGAACACAGGTCTGTCCGAGTTTACCGTTCCTTCCAATCTGGACCCGAATACAAAATACTACTGGCGCGTGCGCGCCTATAACACCGACGGCGAGTACAGTTCCTGGTCGGCCGTACGTTACTTCCGTACCTTGAGCACTCCCTAGATCACGGTGCATGCGTAGCTGGTACTCTCCCCTGGCCACAACTGGCCGGGGGAGAGTTTTTTATCCCGCTCGCGGCGCGCAAAGTCCTGGCCCATTGCAGGCAGGCTTGCTGGCGCTCATCCAGGAACAGGTATGCCATGAGCCGCGCTCGTGTGTGCTGGCGTGCGCGATGCCGGGTTGTCCTGTGAGCATGTTTTTCAGATTGCGTAGGCGGGGTATAATGGCTACATGCGCTGTTGGAGGCTGGTGCTGCTTTGTGCCTTGTTCTTCCTGGTGATGGTTGGCCGGGCAGGAGCTTCCCCTGCCCGGCAAGATGAATTTGTCCCCGGTCAACTGATCGTTGGCCTGAGGCCGGGCTATGCCTTCCAGTCGCTGGTTTTGCCGTCGGGAGCGCGTCGAGTGGAGGGACGGGCAGGGCTGGAAAAACTGAACGCGACGATCGTGACAGTGCCGGCCGGTCAAGAGGAGGCTTACCGCCGCGCCCTGCAAGCCATGTCCGGCGTGCAATATGCCGAACCAAATTATCTTGTGCGCGCCGATTTCATCCCCGACGACGCTCGCTGGAGCGAGCAGTATGGCCCTGTACGCGTCCAGGCCCCGGCCGCCTGGGACGTGACCACCGGCTCGGCCTCGGTCATTCTGGCGATCGTCGACTCGGGAATTGACGCGGCCCACCCCGAATTTGCCGGGCGTCTCCTGCCTGGCTACGATTTCGTCGAGAAAGATACGCAGCCGCAGGACGAATGCGGCCACGGCACCCATGTGGCCGGGATTGCGGCAGCGACCGGCAACAACGGTCAGGGCATCGCCGGCATTGCCTGGGGGGTCAGGATTCTACCGATTCGCGTCCTGAACGCCTGGTGTTCGGGGACGATGGCCGATCTGGCGGAAGGGATTGTCGCGGCAGTGGAACGTGGAGCGCGGGTCATCAATCTGAGCGTGGGGTCGAGGAATAATTCGACCTTGCTGGAAAATGCTACCCTGTATGCCTACCACCATGGTGCCGCTATCATTGCCGCCGCCGGCAACATGGATCTCTATGGCAATCACGCGCTGACGTATCCTGCGCGTTATGACTGGGTGCTGGCCGTCGGCGCGAGCGATGCCAGCGATCAGCGTGCGGCTTTTTCTTGCTATGGCCCTGAGCTCGACATCATGGCGCCTGGCGAGAACATCCTCTCGACCATGCCGTTGGGCGGCAATGCTTATGGGAAAGCGCCTGGTTACGATACCCTCAGTGGCACTTCGATGGCGGCGCCGCACGTGGCCGGCGCGGCCGCGTTGCTGGCCTCGCTGCCGCAGTTCGCTTCGCCCGACGCCATCTATGCCGCTCTGACGGCGACGGCTCTCGATCTGGGCGACGCCGGGCGGGACGATGCTACCGGCTATGGCCTGCTTCAGATTTACGCCGCCTTGCAATATACCCCGTCCGTCACTCCTGCACCGACTCCTGATCCGCCTGGGGTGGCTTACGACATTCTCGATACGCTGGCCTGTTCCAATCTGGTTTCCTATCGCTGGCGCGATGCCAGGACCTATGGTGCCGCGGTGGGTTTGTTCCGATCTATGGATGCCGTGACGCTGTTGTTGCCTTTCCCGTTCATCTTTGGCGGTCGGGAATACACGACGGTTAAGGTCACGCCGGATGGGTATCTGACCTTTGATGGGCAGGGTGGCATTGGTGACAATTTCTTCCTGCCGGGCCTGGCGCAGCCCAATCAGCTGCTTGCCGTGTACTGGGATGACCTGCTCGTGGATCCGACCGCAGGCTGGACGGTCTATCAGGCTACCTTTGGCGCGCCGCCGCAGCGGGAGTTTGTGGTGGAATGGAACAACGTTCCTCCCTGCGTATCCTGCAGCGGCCTGACTTTTGAGGCGGTGTTGTCCGAGGGAAGCAATGAGATTCTCTTTCAATATCGCCATATTCCGCCTGCGGCGCTGGGCGGTGCCTCGGCGACGATAGGGGTTGAGTACGCCGATGGCCGGGCGGCCAGTCAGTGGAGTTACAATCAGGCGGGCGCGATAGCGGATGGCTGGGCCTTGCGCTTTGTGCCGTATGCGCCGGGCGATGAACGGCCGTCCGCCTCCTGTGCCGCGTTGGTCCGGCCAGTGAGCGGCGGCGATGTGTACTGGCAACCCCCCTTCTGTGTTATCCTGCCTCAACCCCTGGCGCGCGAGGCGGTGTTGCGCCTGGCGACTCCGCTGGACAGTGCGCCCGCCTTGCCAGGGCGTTGGATTGACTTGAATCACAAAGCGGATATACGTCTGCTCGTTTCGCCGCCGCCGCCCATTGCGCCTGCGCCGGAAGCGTATGTTTGTTATCAGTACCGCCCGGCGGACGTGCTCCGCGCCGGTGGGCATGTGGAGAATCTGTTTCTGGCAGCGTATGATGCAGCCGCGCGACGCTGGCAGGAATTGCCGACCTCCGTCAATTATGGCAACGGGACGATCTTCGCCCGCGCGCCTCATTTCTCTTACTATGCGGTCGCGGCACTGGCGCCGCAGTCGTTGCCGGTTACGGGGAGGTCAGAGCCGCCGTCTGGGCCGGGCTGGGGGTGGGCTATCCCGGCAGCAGGGCTGGTCTGGCTGTCGCTGGGAGGGGCGTTCTTGTGGCGCGTTTATCGTCGTCATCGTTCTGGCTGACGCCGATCGCGCTGCTCCTGCTGGTTGCCTGTAAAGGTTGGGCGATGATGCCGTCCCGCGTGCCCTCGCCGTCGCCCGCGCCGCCGGCAGGGATTTTAGATTCCCCGACCATGACGGCTCTCGCTTCTTCCCCTGTGGCGGCAACTCCTGTCGCGCCTGTTTCTTCGGCGATTTTCTTTGTGGTGAATATGCCCACCGAATATGTCGCCCTCTATCACCTGGCGGCGCAGGAACGGGGCGCTGAGCGCCTGATCCGGCGAGTGCTTATCCCCATTCTGAACGTGGATGCGGCTGTGGTGCCGGTGGGCTGGCGTCGCGCGCCGGATGGTAACGCTGAGTGGGATTCGCCCGGCCCCTATGTGGGCTGGGTGGTGACCAGCGCCCTGCCGGATGAAGCCGGCAACGTGATACTCTATGGGCATAATAATCTTGATGGGCAGGTGTTTCGTGATCTCTATCGTTTACAGGCCGGAGATGAGATTGTGCTGGTGACGGAGCGGCAAACCTGGCGCTATCAAGTGAAGGAAGTGGTTATTCTGGATGTGCAGGAAGCGGAGGCGAATCGTCGGGCCTATGAAACCTATTTGCGCACTGCTGGCGTCGCGCGCCTGACGGTCATTTCCTGCTATCCGCCGCAGGGCAATCGGTATCGGGTCGTGGTGGTGGCTCAGCCGGCCCCTGGCTCTCAAAATCCTTGACGCCGCGTGGCAAAGAACGGTAAAATTTACTCATCCCGTGGTGTGGTATGGTGCAAATGATGACTTTGGCCCGTGCACGAGGGCCGGCTTATCGCCGGCCCTTTTTTTTTTCTTTGTTCTCCTGCAGCGTGGGTTGTGCCCTGGCGGGCTCAGGGAGCAGGCACATCGGCGGGCCTGGCGCGATAGCCGCCGCTCCAGTCGCTGATGTCGCAGGTGGCGGCCTGCCCGCTCTTAACGGTAATGGTGGTTGGACAACCGCCGGCGTGGCCGGCGGCATCATAGGCCACCACCTGATACCTGCCCGGCGGGATGAAGGAATCCATGACATACCAGGTGCTGCCGGCGGGGACGATCTGCCACCAGTAATAGGGCTTTTCCTGATTGAAGGCCACGATGACCAGTCGGGGCAGGCTGCCATAGGGATAGCCGTAGATTCCGCCGTGAATGCTGCCAGGCGCGGGGGTTTCGGTGAGGGTGGAGGTTGCCGTCACAGGCGAGGTGGCGGTCGGCGTTGGCGTGACCGTGGCAGCCGGCGTGGCCGTGAAGGCGGGGGTCAACGTTGGCGACGGCAGCGCCAGCGTGGGCATGGCCGGCGGAGTCAGCGCCTGGAGCGTGGCCGCGACCACGGTGGCCAGCAGGTTGCTGTCCAGGGTGGGCAGCGCGGTCAGGGTGGGTTGCCCGTCCGGGAGAGGGGAAGGGGTAGCCGCAACCGGCAGGTTACAGGCCGTCAGCAGCACGATCAGGACTGGTATCCACAGGAGAGGAGAGATGCGTCTTGGGTTCATGGTCGCTCCGGTAACGAAGAGATTGTAACCTGACTTCGAGCTGCGCCTGAAGGGAAGGAACGCCCGCGCCTTGCAGGGAATCGCAGAGGGCGGCCCAATCTTCGCCATCCACAAAGCGCCAGTCCAGAAAAACATGGCATTCGTAGGGGCCTAACCTGGAGAAGAAGCCTTTTTCGGTCAATTCACGGCAGGAACGAATATATTCCAGTCCGCTGACGTAATCTTTAAAGACGACATACCCCTGGGCCGGGAGGCGTAACCCGTCCGCCAGGGTCTTTTGTGTCAGTTGCCCGCTGGCTTTATTGCGAAACGCGACCGAGGTACGCACCCAGCCTTCCGTCTGGCGGTAGCGGTTGTGGTAGAGGATCAGGGCGCGTTCGAGGCCTGCACTGCCCGAAATAACATTTGTGTAGGCAAAAACATCCTCATTCACAGTACCCTCAGGTACAAAGAAATCATACAGCAGGAAGTGCTGTACATCGGCGAAAAGCGGGCGGCGGTGCAGGAGAGGAAAGATGCGTTGTTCGTGGCCGTGTACCAGTGCTTCATCTACTGCCTCTTCCCAATAGGCGCGCCGGTATTCCATGCCGTATTTCTCGCGCAGGCCCTCGATTTGTCCATGGGCAAACATGGGCAAGCCTGGCAGGGTGACCATCAGCGTGCAGACGCCAAAATATTTATCGGTAGTCCCGAACTGCGCGGCGGCAGTCTCTTCATCGGGGTTGCTCATGAAGTTGACAAAGCGTTTCAACACTTCAGGGTCAAATTCCAGGGTGTTCTTCATTACCTGACGGTAACCAGCGTTGTTCTCGTCGCGCAGCATGTGCATGAAAGCAGAGTTATACACGCGGTGCATGCCGAGGGTGCGGACGAAGTATCCTTCCATCAACCAGAACGCTTCGGCCAGGAGCAGGGTATCGGGCGCTTCTGCGGCGACGCGGTCCACTACCTCACGCCAGAACTCGTTGGGGCAGCGGGCCTCGAAGTCTTCCGGCGTAAGGCTGTGCTCCGCGCGTGAGGGGATGGCGCCGCCCTGCCCCGGTGCAGGGAACCAGAGGCGTTGAATGTGCTTTTTCACCAGTGTCATGGCCGCATCGAAGCGAATGATGGGAAAGTGGCGCGCGACGTGCAGAATCGTCTGGATGACCGCCTCGCGCACTTCTGCTTTGGAATAGTCCAGTTGGGCGGTATCGTTCCAGGGGAGAGAGGTGCCATCGTTGCCGTGGTAGATGTAACGCTCTTCGCCGCTGCGGCGGTCGAGACGCTTGAAGACGACGGCGGCATCGCGGCGATCGTAGTAGTGATCTTCGAGGAAGATGCCCACGCGGTTGTCACTCGAAAGGTCTGGTCCGTTGAAAGTATAGGAAGGAAAAGGGGGATAGAGCAGGGAGATGAACCAGTCGGGGTGTTCTATTACCCAGCGCGAGTCGATGGCCATGTGGTTGGGCACCATGTCCGCTGCCAGGCGAATGCCATAACGGGTAGCGCGTTGCTTCAGGTCATGGAACGCTTCCCAGCCGCCTAACTCGGCAGCGATCTCATAGTCCACCAGCGCATAGGCGGAGGCGGCCGCGTCGGGATTCCCCATCATTTGCTTGATGCGTTGACTGGCCTGACTGCGTTGCCACAAGCCGATCAGCCACAAGCCGTTGAGGCCGCGTTGTTGCAAGAGTTCCAGTTCCTCATCGGGAATCTGATCGAGTGTTTGGATGGCGCGTCCATATTTGCGAGACAACTGATACAACCAGACACAGGTATTGCGGGCAATCAGCACCAGGCGCGTCATCCAGTCGGCGTCGGGGCTGAAGCGTTCCGTTTCAGTTTCGGCGTGGAAAGAGGGGATAGCAATTTCGTGCCCCCCGGGTGCGGCGCGGCGCGTTTGGGCTTCCCGCACGTAGTCCAGTCCACGTTGCAGACGTTGCAGGAATGCCTCGCCGAGCAAATGACCCCATTTTTCGATCAGAAACGCCAGTTGCGCTTCGAGGGAATGCGGCGCCAGCCGGCTTGGGGCGGTCAGCAGGTTGACCAGATTGCTGCTTTCGCTTTCCACTCCCGTGCCGCTCAGGCCCGGCAGATGAGCGAAGAAATCAGTGGTCAGTTCGAGCAGGGATTGACAGGGCCCATCGGCCTTGAGCGGCGTCAGGTCGAAGAGTTCGCGGTAAGGTTGCGCGGCGGGGTTTTCCTGGGCAAGATGGAGCAGGAAAAGTTCTTCCAGAGCCGCCTGACGATTGGGATAGCCCCCTGTCTGGCCTTGCAGGTATGCCTCGGCCGGGATTATGCCCTCGGCCACGGCTCGCGGCGGAAACGCCTCCACGAATTGCCGCAAGGCTTCTTCAAGTTTTGGCCCGAGGTAGGTTTCCAGGAAAGAGAAGGCGCGCGTGATGGTCTGGGGCCTTTGTGTCAGCGCATGACGCAAGAGGAAGCGCGCGGCTTCGTGAAGCAGTCCTAAGGCATAGAGTTCGGCGGCGGAGACGGTGGCGCCGCCCGCGTCGCGGTTCAGCGCGGCGGCCCAGCGTCGCGCCGCGGCCAGATCGGGCAGGTAAGCCTGTCCGTCAGCCGTCAGCATGGATTCATCGAGATGATATTTCTGACGTGCCTGGAATGCGACAGGGAAAGCGGATGACACGGCAAGAACCTCTGCAGGGGATGGATGAGTTTTGCTGGCAGGGATGACTTCACACGTCAGGCGTGGCGCACCGACGGGTCACTCTTTCAAGCGCACATAGAACAGCGTGGAACCGTCAATTTCCTGCGTGCGCATCTGGAAGTAATCTTTGTAACTGGCTATCAGGCGCGAAAGCTGACGGTGCCCATAGGTGCGTGGATCAAAGCCGGGATCGAGTTGATGCAGCGCATTGCCCATGTGATCGAGCCGCGCCCAGCCGTCCTCCTGCGCGGCCATCTCGTAGGCCTGACGCAGGATGGGCATGGCTTCCGGTTCGGTTTCCGTCTCCGGACCGGCTTCAACTCGCGTCTTGCGGTGGGCGCTGCGCGACGCGAGCGGTTGCGCCTCGCGTTTGCTTTCCGCTTCCAGATTCTCGGTATAAACAAACACGTCGCAGGCGTTGACGAAAGGCTTGGGCGTCTTCTTGGCCCCAATGCCCATGACGAAGACGCCGCTTTCCCGAATGCGTGTGGCCAGCCGGGTGTAATCGCTATCGGAGGAGACCAGACAGAAGCCGTCCACGACCCCGGAGTGGAGCAGATCCATGGCATCAATAATCATCGCCGAGTCGGTGGCGTTTTTGCCGATGGTATAGCGGAATTGCTGAATGGGCTGGATGGCGTAATAGTTGAGCACCTCCTTCCAGGAGTTCATGTTGGCAGTTGTCCAATCGCCGTAGATGCGCCGCACGGTCACCAGGCCGTATTTGCTGGCTTCCATCAGCATTTGGGGCAACAGGCCGGGTTGGGCATTGTCGCCATCAATCAGGATGGCGATTTTCTTGCGCGGTAGGGAGGGGATTGTTTCTTCAGTCATACTTCCCATTATAACGCGTTCGGGATGAGGAGGGCGCGGGAAGGGCAGGGATTATCGGCGGCTGATGGTACAATTGGGGAGCGCGAGGCTGACGATGTTGATTGATGAAGCAGAGATCGAGGTGCAATCTGGAAAAGGCGGCGATGGGATGGTTCACTTTCGCCGCGAGAAATTCGTTCCGCGCGGCGGGCCCGATGGCGGTGATGGCGGGCGCGGCGGCGATGTCATCCTGTTCGTGCAGCCTTCCCTGAACACACTGCTGGCATTTCGTCATACCAGACGTTACGTGGCGGAGGATGGCGGCCATGGGGGGGCCAACAACCGGCATGGCCGCTCGGCTGATCCCTTGCAGATAGCGGTGCCGCCCGGCACCGTGGTGTACGATGCCGTGACCGGCGAGGTCTTGGGCGATTTGACGTTACCCGGTCAGCAGCTGGTGGTATGTCGCGGCGGGCGGGGAGGACGCGGCAATACGCACTTCAAAAGCCCGGTCAATCAGGCGCCGCGCATTGCTGAACGCGGCGAGCCCGGTGAGGCGCGTCGTCTGCGCCTGGAACTCAAGTTGATCGCGGATGTGGGCATCGTCGGCATGCCGAACGCCGGCAAGTCCACCCTGCTGGCCGCCTTAACCAATGCCCGTCCCAAGATAGCTCCTTACCCGTTCACCACTACCGAACCAAATCTTGGCGTGGCGCAGGTGGACGAGGAAACCACGATCATTCTCGCGGATATTCCGGGCCTGATCGAAGGTGCTTCGCAGGGCGCCGGTCTGGGGCACGAGTTCTTGCGCCATATCCAGCGCACGCGCCTGCTGATTCATTTGCTGGATGGACTCTCCGAAGACCCTCTGGCAGATTACGCGCAAATCAATACGGAACTGGCATTGTTCGATCCGGCCTTGCGGGAGAAGCCGCAAATTGTGGCCCTCAACAAGGCCGACCTGCCAGAAGTGCAGGAACGCTGGGAGTCGCTGCGCGCCCGGTTCCGCAAGCACAAGGTGGAAGTGATGCTGATTTCGGCGTTGACGCGGCGGGGGGTGCGGGAGGTGCTCTTGAAAGCGGCGCAGATCCTGGCTTCCCTGCCGCCACAGCCAGCGTTGAATCTCCCCTTACCGGTCTATCGTCCGGCGGTGGACAGGGAAGCGTTTACGATTGAGCGTACCGAGATGGGCTGGCGCATTCGTTCGGATGCCATTGAACGCGCGGCGGCAATGACTTACTGGGAATACGATGGCTCGGTGCGCCGTTTTCAGAAGTTGATGGAGCGTTTGGGGGTAGATGAGGCCTTGCGTCAGGCGGGCGCCCGGGATGGGGATACGGTGTATATTGGCGATTATGAACTGGAATACCGTGAGTAGGCAAAGCGGTTATTCCCAGCGCCAGGTGGTGCCTTCTTTGCCATCTTCCAGCAGGATCCCCAGTTCCTTGAGGCGGTTGCGAATAAAATCAGACAGAGCCCAGTTCTTCTGTTGACGCGCTTGCGCGCGGACCTCCACCAGCAGAGCCACCATGTCGTCCAGGCGGGCATCAGCGGCCTTTCTGGCGTTCAGCCGCAGACCCAGAACGCTGGTCAGCGTACGCAGGGTCATCTGGGCGGGTAGCAATTCCTTGACGGTTGCGCCGGCGTCGCGCGCGGTGTTGATGGCGCGCGTCAGGTCAAAGAGGGCGGCCAGCGCGCCGGCCATGTTGAAATCATCGTCCATGGCGGCGACGAAGGCTTCCTGGGTGGCTTTCGCTTGTGCGGCCAGGGCGGTTAGCGTTTCCGTCGCTGCGCCCGGCGCGGAGTCGGGCGCAGCCCGGAGTGCCGCGCGCAGTCGCTCCACGGCGGCTTCCGCGGCGTGCAGGCTTTCCTCAGAATAAGTAATCGGGGCGCGATACGAGGCGTTCAAAATTAACATGCGCAACGTATCGGCCTCGTGCTTTGTCAGGAACTCCTCAATCGTCACCAGGTTGCCGAGCGATTTCGACATTTTCTCGCCGCCGAGTTGAAGCATGCCGTTGTGCACCCAGTAACGCGCGAACGGCTTGCCGGTGAACGCTTCGGACTGGGCAATTTCGTTCTCGTGATGCGGGAAAATCAAGTCGTTGCCGCCGCCATGAATGTCAATCTGTTCGCCGAGTTCGCTTAAGTTCATGGCCGAGCACTCGATATGCCAGCCGGGACGCCCTTTGCCCCAGGGCGAATCCCAGGCCGGCTCGCCGGCTTTGGCGGCTTTCCAGAGGGCGAAGTCCATCGGATGCTCTTTTTTCTCGCCGACTTCAATGCGCGCGCCGGCTTGCATCTCCTCCAGACGCCGTCCGGAAAGTTTGCCATACTGTTTGACGCGTGTGACCCGAAAATACACATCACCATTGTCCGCGACGTAGGCGTAGCCTTTGTCAATCAGTCCCTGAATCATGGCCTGGATTTTGTCCATGGTGCGGGTCGCGCGTGGGTTGGCGCTGGCGGGCAGGACGTTCAGGTCTACGAGGTGCTGGCGGAATTCCTGAATGTGCGCCTCGGCCAGGGCGAAGGGGTCAACGCCCAGAGCGTTGGCGCGCTGGATGATTTTGTCGTCCACGTCCGTGTAGTTCATGACATGGCGCACCGTGTAGCCACGATATTCCAGATAACGGCGGATGATATCGAAGACGATGACCGACATGGCGTGGCCAATGTGCGCGGCGGCATAAACCGTTGGGCCGCAGACATACATTTTCACGATCCCAGGCTCCAGGGGCTGGAATTCTTCTTTTTGGCGGGTAAGGGTGTTGTAAATGCGCAGCATAGGGGTACTCCTCGGGCTGGGCGATGAGATGGTTAGTTTTCCTCTGGTCTGGCGAAGATCATCCGTCCGGCCGCGGTTTGCAACACCTTGGTCACGATCACGGCGATTTCCTTATTGAGATATTTATTCCCATTTTCGACGACCACCATGGTGCCGTCGTCCAGATAGCCAACGCCTTGATTTAATTCCTTGCCTTCCTGGATGATATGTACGGTCAGCACTTCGCCGGGCAGGACAACCGACTTGACGGCATTGGCCAGTTCGTTGACGTTGAGAATCGGGACGCCTTGCAGTTCGGCGATGCGATTCAGATTGTAGTCGTTGGTCAGGATAGGGCACTTCAACTGGCGCGCCAGAATGACCAGTTTGTCATCTACCTCGCGCACGCCCTCGATGTCAATGTCGCTGATACGAACGACGACAGAGGGTGCCTTCTGCAATTCGGCCAGCACTTCCATGCCCCGCCGGCCACGCGCGCGACGCAAGGTGTCGGCGGAATCGGCGATATATTGTAACTCGTTCAGTACAAAGCGCGGGATGAGGAGAGTGCCCGGCAGGAAACCGGTCTTTGCAATGTCGGCGATGCGACCGTCAATAATGACGCTGGTGTCCAGTAAAATCGTGCGGCTGGTGTGCCAGCCGGCACTGCTTTCGCCACGGCGTGCGAATCCGCCGAGCAGATTGGCGATGTCGGTCTGGCGCATGACGAACAGGGCGATGCTGAAATAACTGAAGAGCACGACGCCAACGAATGGTAAAATGCTGCCAAATGGTTGCGGAAGCAAAGAGAGAGGAAAAGACAGCAGCGCGGCGATGATCAGTCCCACCACCAGACCCAGCAAGCCGGCGAACAGGGTTTCTGCCGCCAGTTTCCCAAGAGCGCGGCGCAGCGCGCGCACCGGGCGCGTGCTCAAAAAAGGCGTCATGACCAGTCCGAACAATGCCCCTACCAGGCCGATGCCCAGGGTGTAGGTGAATAGATTTGGCGGATCCAGTTTGCCAACCTGATAACCCCAGCTAAGGCCTAAAACTAAAAAGAGGATCATTCCGATCAGACGAGCAATAAAATCAGCGCTCATGAGATAACTCCTGTGGAAAATTATGAGAGATAATGACGCTTGCATGATAGCATGTCTACGGCAGGGCGTCAATGGCCTGGCCCTTGCCGGGGTACGCGCTCTGGTCCGCTTGCGGGACAGGCTTTCCAACCCTGACCCGATGGCCTGGAAAGGCCGTCTTACGTCAGACCGGCTTTGCGCGCGGTGCTGACGGCCTGGGAAGGCCGTTACGCTGGGAACGCGGTCATCAGTCTGTCTTCGACCGACAGCTCTCGCGTGCGTGCGGCCCTGTGTTCGGGCGAGGCCAGGGCTTGTATCTGTGTTCCCTTGCCATGATAAAATTTTGAGCAAAAAATGATGCATCCATTCGACGCGGCCTGAAGAAGGGAGTTGTATAATATTCAAATTGTATATTCAACTTCAGGAGGTAGCCATGAATGTTCCATTTTACGGTCATGTTCGACAGTACCAGAACATCAAGGCGGAAATTGATGCCAAGATGCAGGAGGTGCTGTTGAGCGGTCAATACGTCCAGGGGCCAATGCTCAAAAAATTCGAAGAGGAACTGGCCACTTACGTGGGAGCCAGGTACGCGATTGGGGTAGGCAATGGCACCGATGCGATCTGGCTGACCATTATGGCATTGGGCCTGGGTCCTGGCGATGAAATCATTACTCAGGCCAACACGTTCTTCGCGACGGCAGAGGCTATCTGGATTGCTGGCTGCACTGCCGTTCTGGTGGACTGCGATGCCGACACCCGCTGTATTGACCCGCAGGCGGTGCGCAAGGCGATTACCAAACGGACGAAGGCCATTATCCCGGTTCACCTCTACGGTCAATGCGCGCCGATGCGCGAAATTCGCGCCATTGCTGATGAATACGGCCTGTTCGTCATTGAGGACAATGCCCAGGCCATTGGCGCTGCCGGCGATAATTTCAAGATTGGCGAACTTTCCGATGCCGTGACCACCTCGTTCATTATTCAGAAGAACCTCGGCACCTTTGGCGATGGCGGCGCCGTCTGGACCAATCATCAGTACATTAACGACCGCGTCCGCAAACTGCGCAACCACGGTTCCAACAAGCGCGATCACCACTCGTTCGGCTTCAACAGCCGCCTGGACGATTTGCATGCCGGGATTCTGAGCGCCAAGCTCAAGCACATTGACGAATGGAACGATCGGCGGATCGCGATTGCGCGCCAGTACGACGCCGGCCTGAAAGACTGTGACTTTATCACCCTGCCTTATAACCGCCCCGGTTACCGTCACGTTTACCATCTCTACGAGATTGAGACCAAAGACCCGGCAGAGCGCAATCCCATGCTGGCATATCTGAACCAACAGGGCGTGGACGCCAAAACGCACTATTCCATCGCCATTCATCAGCAGGAGGGGTTCCCCTGGGGCAAGGACGCGCGCGTGGTTTTGCCTCTGACCAATGCGGAAAAGAATGCCGCCTCGTGCATCTCGCTGCCGATGTTCCCGGAACTGACGCAGGAAGAGATCGAGTATGTGATTCAGGTGGTACGCGATTGGCCGAAGCACCGCGCCGAATACATGAAGAAGTGAGAAAGTGACTGGGTGACGATATGGCCGAAAAGGTATATACCGTCGCGATTGCCGGCATGGGGAAACGCGGTACGCACCATGCCGAGGCCGTGGCCAGGAATCCGCGCCTGAAACTGGTCGGCCTGTGTGACATTGACCCGGCGCGTCTGGAGGCCGCTCGCCAGACCTTTGGCGTTGAGTATGTTTCTACCGACGCGGCGCAGATGCTTCAGGATACGCGCCCGGATGTGTTCATGTTCTGCACCTTGCCGCAGGTTCGTTTGCCGATGATCCGCGCCGGCGTTGAAGCCGGGGTGAAGATGATCGCCTTTGAGAAGCCTATTGCGCTTTCAATGACCGAGGCGCTCGAAATGTTCGCCCTGACGCGCGCCGCGGGCGTGAAGACGGTCGTCAGTCACCAGCATCGCTACGGTGAGCATTACCAGAAGGTTAAGGAAATCATTGCCAGCGGCGCGATTGGGCGCGTGCATACCGTGTACGGTCACTCCATTGGCTGGATGATGCACATGATGACTCACCTGATTGAGTATGCCAGCTGGTACAACGATTACGCCGAACCGGTTTGGGTCGTCGGGCAGGCTTTTGGCGTCGAGAAGTTCTCCGATTCCCATTCTTCGCCGGATTACATTGCCGCTCTGGTGCAGTATTCCAATGGCGTGCGCGGCATTTTTGAGTGCGGCGCAGAAGCGCCGGATGTGCCCGAAGTAGATTCCATGTGGCATAAATGTCGCATCGGCGCCCAGGGCACGGAGGGCTTTGCCGAGGTCCTGACTGGTAAGGAGGGGAAAGGTGGCGGCTGGCGGGCAGTGACCCGTAACGGTTTCCAGTCGGGACCAGGTTATATGGACTATGCGCACGACATGCCGCCCTACATTCAGGATATGGTAGCCTGGCTGGATGACGACCGCAACGTCCATCCCTGCAACGGTGAAACGGCGCTCAAAGGCTTTCAGGTGATGATGGCGGCCATGCGTTCGGTGGTGCGACGCGGCAAAGTAATGTTGCCGCTGGGGCCTGGCGAGCCGGAACTGGAGGCGCTGCAACGCGTCTTGAGCGCCAACGGCGGTTGATGGAGAAAGTTGTACATATTATTGAAGAGCCACACGCCATCGAGAAGGACGTGTGGCTCTTTTCTTTGGGCGCGCCGGGCGCGGTCAGCCGATCATCAGGCCTATAGCCAGCAACAGCGGCATGGTCAGGTTGACCAGTACATTGCGCGCCAGCGATGGCATCAACGCCGGCAGGTTTTCTGCCTGAGACAAAACACCGCGTCCCAATGGCAGCGCAAGGACTACCGTTATCAGAGCCAGCAGGCTGAAGGGGGGCAGGAGATGTAACCAGACCGAGATTCCAACCGACAGGTACGCCGCGAGCAGGAAAGCCAGGTACAGGTAACTGCTGCGCTTACGCCCGATGAGAATCGGGTAGTGCTTTCTCCCGACGCGGCGGTCGGCTTCTACATCGGGGAACTGGTTGAGGAGCAATAGATTGCTGACCAGGAAGAACGGCACCAGCGAAGCGGCAAACGCCGTCCACGAATATTCACCGGTCAGGGCGAAATGGGTACCCATGACCATCAGCGGTCCGAAGCCCAGGCCAGGCGCCAGCAGACAGGCTACGGGATGGTACACCAGCCAGGCCGTGTAACCGTAGAGCAGGAACAGGCCGGCCAGGCCCAGAGGCAGGAGCTGCCAGCCCTGCACCAGAACGAAGTACAGTCCGATCAGGGCCGTCATGGCAAAGGAGAGCCAGGCCAGGACAAGCGCGGTTCTGGCCAGTTCTGGATGCTCCGGCAGTGTCCCGCTGCCGCCGCTGAAAGGTGTCCGTTGCGTCTGGGCATCCAGACCGGTTTTGAAGTCGAAATATTCGTTGAAAGCGTTGACGCTCACGTGTGCGGCCAGGGCGCCAAGCAGGACCAGGACAAAATGCCAGCCGTTGACGTGGCTTTTTGTCCACAGAGCGGTGCCCAGCCCCACCAGCACGCAGGCCGGCGTCAGGATCAGGAAAGGCGCTCGCATCAGGCCGAAGATGTGTTGAGGGTGCTTTTGCATAGGGTACTCCTGAAGGTGTGAAGTTTTGGATTTGCAGGCAACTGGCCGGCGGACGTCGTTGTGCCATCTGGCCGTCGCGCCTGTTTGCGAATGTATCGCAACTGCAGTACTGTTAACCCCGGCGTTCCTGCGGGGAAACGCTTCACAATGGACTTTAATTTTTCCCTACCCATCCTGGCGGGTTTGTGGTATAAGAAAAATGCCCTGCTGTGTGCGTAGTGTTGCGTATACGTCCTGAACCAACACCCATACGTGGGGTCCCAATCTCACGGCATACGACGCGATAGGCCTGAGCCAAGGCGGAGTTGTCGGGGCGGGGCCCAACCTGCGTGAGCAGGTTCAGACCTTCGCAACATACGGCATGGCGGGGCAGTCTGTTTTCTGGCAGTCAGCGCGGCCTTGCCATGGCAAGGGGAGATGATTGGCAGCACCTGCCCACTCGCGTCGTTGCGCGCCGCCGAAGGCGGCGAAGCAATCTCAAGTTCCACAGAAGCAAGGGGATTGCTTCAGCGGCGCCTCGGGCGAGCCCCGGCTACGCATGCCTGTAAAAGAAACCTGCGCTGCATCCGTGAAGGCAGCGCAGGTAGCATTTTCTATAGCCCCGCTGATAGAGGGGCGTCGGCTTACTGTTCCTGCAATGTCTGGCGCAAATCGGTTAACTGGCCGGCGAGAGAGGCATCCAGCACTTTGCTGCCGCTGCGAATCAACAAGCCACCCAGAATCGCGGGATCAACGCGGAAGTGAATCGGGACTGCCGCGCCGAGGCGGTCTTGCAGAGAGCGTTGAATCGTACTCTGTTCCTCTCCGGTCAGCGGCAAAGCCGACACAACCTCTACCGCGTCGCTGCCGATGGCCACCTCTTCCAGAACGGCCACCTTGCCGTCCTTTATGCCGGAGAAGAAGGCGTTGAGCAGGGCGCGTTGACGTTGTTCGTCCAGCGCTTCGCCCAGCAGTTTTTGCGCCGCGGCGATGGCAATGGCCGTCACCTGACCGCGCAGTTCGGCCAGCAGGCGGTTGCGTTCTTCTTCGGCGGCTTTTTGAGCCTCCTGGCGGATTTGTCTGGCCTCAGCCTCCGCGGCGCGGCGGATTTCCTCGGCGGCCTGTTCCGCGCGCTCGGTGGCCTCACGGACGAGGCGCGCGGCGTTCGCCTGCGCATCATTCAGAATCCGGGCCGCTTCTTGTTCAGCGCGGGCGCGCTCGGCGGCTGCCGTCTGAGCGTCCTCCAGCCCTTGAGCGATCTTTTGCCGGCGATTCTCCAGCGCCTTGAGGATCGGTCGGTAGGCAAAGGCATAAAGCAGGATGGTGATAATGAGAAAGTTAAAGGTATGAAACAGCAGATAACCAAGGTTGAGGCCGAGTTTTTCCATATCCTTTTATCCGACAAAAATGATGATCAGCGCCACGGCCAGGGCGTAAATGGCTACGGCTTCAGCAAACGCCATGCCCAGAATCATGTTGGTCTGAATCAAAGGAGCGGCTTCCGGGTTACGGCCCATTGCCTGCACCCCGCCAGCGGCCGCGATTCCTACGCCCGCGCCAGCGCCAATCGCGCCCAGCATGGCCAGACCTGCGCCAAGCAATTTTAAGCCGGCTACAAAAGAAGCGCCATCAATACCATTCATGGTGGATTCATCCTCCTGATCTAGTTTTCGTGATGATGAGTTTGCGTCGCACTGCTGATAAAGATTGTGGCCAGCAGGAAGAATACATAAGCCTGGATGATGCCAAAGAAGATCTCAAAAAGATATAGCCCGGCTGGAACGACTACGGCTGTCAATACACCAATAATGGAAAGAAGCAGGGCACCGGCAAAAATGTTGCCAAAAAGACGGAAGCCAAAAGAGAGAATCTTGGCCAGTTCCAGGAACACCTCTAATAAGCCAATGGCGAAATCCACGATACCCAGAGGCTTGCCACTTACCAGCGCTTTAATCTGAAAGAATTTTTCCAGATAGGCAGGCCCCTGCGCCCAGAGGCCATACACCTGGGTCAGCAGAACGGTCAGAATGGCGAGAGCGAAGGGGAAGTTGATGTCCGTGGCACTGCCGCGCAGCAAGGGGATCACTTCGCAGGCGGTGCAGAGCGCCTCTCCAGGCTGTTGAGCCTCTCCTGCGGTTTCTGACGCGGCTGCTGCAGGTGTTTCGAGCGGGTTGCCTTTGCTGTCCACGCGCACCGGTTGCCCGTTGACGATTTTGTACGCCTGCGCTTTGTCCAGCGCGTACACGGTGAGATGGCCGAGGCGGAAGAGTTCAACCGGGGCGTACCCTTTGCCGCCTTCCTGATGCACGGCTTCCAGACGGCCAATGCTCTCAAAGCCGGGTAACAATTTGAGCAGGTTGGCGGTGAAAATCAGCAGGAACAGGGTGGCGACGACGGGGAATATCCGCCGCGCCCATTTGCCGGCATTCCCTTCCACCGTGTTCCACAGGAATTCGACCACAGCCTCGAAGGCGTTAAGCAGACCGCGCGGCGGCTGCTGGCTGCGACGATAGAAGTTCCAGGCCGCCAGCGCCAGTGCCAGCAGCACCAGATCGGCCAGCAGAGTCGCCAGCATCGTGTTGGTAAGCGGGAAACGGCCAACGTAGAGGCCGCTTGGTTCTGGCGGTAGAACTACCGTCGGGCTGATAGGCTTCAGGATGGAGGGGCCGAGAAAAGCGGCGTAGACTCCCATGGCTACCAGGCCCAGCACCAGCCAGCGCTTGACCGGCACGTGTTTGGCAGACGTCGCGTCAGTGCTCATCGTTCGTTTCCTCTTCGCCTTCCGGCGCAGTAGATTTGACCGTTCCAGAAGTTTGAAGCATGCGATTCATTTCCTGCGCAGTGCGCATGGCCAGACGAAAAGTGAGGAAGATAGAAAGCGGCAAGGAGGCAAGCAACAATCCCAACGTGAGCCAGCGTCCGGTGTCAAGATGACGGTCCAGCCATAAGCCGCCAAGCACCGCGGCCAGAATGATGGCCGGCACCACGCATCCGATCTGCCCGGCCAGTGACATGGCCGTCAGGGTAGGAGATGACGGGCGTTCCGTCGGTGGACGTGAAGAAGTGCCTTGCATGGGAGGAACATTATATCACCGGCGATTTGTGACGTCTAGTACAAAGCAGACGCCAGCCGCAGGGCAGAATCGAACCAGGGCGCGAACAGCGTGCCCAGAATCAGAACGCCGGCAATCAGAACCAGAAGGGCTACCGTCGTCGCGCGCGGCAGCAGAATGGGATGGCGTACCTCGTCCTCTCCTTCCATGCGGTACAGGTACACGTATTTCAACACGTTCAAGTAGTAGTAAAGCCCGACAATGGAATTCAACACGCCGACGATGACTAGCCAGACCCAACCGCTCTCCACGGCGGCATTGAAAATGAAGAACTTGGCGGCAAAACCGCCGAAGGGCGGTATGCCGGCCAGTGACAGCAGAGCCACGAGCAGTGCCAGCGCCAGCCCTGCATGGCGGCGACTCAGACCATAGTAAGCGTGGAGTTCATCGCTGGCTGTTGCCTGTCCAACCACCGTGACCAGGCCAAAGGCCAGGAGATTGGTGAGCAGGTAAACGAGCAGGTAGAACACCAGGCTGGCCAGTCCGAGCGGCGAGAACGCCACCAGGCCCAGCAAGGCATAGCCGGCGTGGGCAATGGAGGAATAGGCCAGCAGACGTTTCACGTTCTTCTGCGTCAATGCCACCAGATTGCCGACGGTCATCGTCAGCGCGGCCAGGATTGCCAGCACCAGGCTCCAATCTGAACTCAGCGCCGGGAACGCGGTCACGAACAGGCGTATCAGCACGGCAAAACCGGCGGCCTTGGAAGCCGTGGAGAGGAAGCCGGCAACGGGCGTCGGCGCGCCTTCGTACACATCCGGTGCCCAAAAGTGGAAAGGAAAGATCGCTACTTTAAAAGCCAGCCCGGCCAGTATCAGCAAAAGAACGCCAAAGGAAAGCAGATTGAATTCGGTGAAAAGAGGTCGCTGCGCGTAGAGGGCCGTGCTGCCGCTGAGGCCAAAAAGCAGGCTTAAACCGTAAAGGAGAATAGCCGAGATCACCGCTCCGAAGAGCAGGTACTTGAAGCCGGCCTCGGTAGATTTGTCATCGTCGCGCAAAAAGCCGGCCAGTACATAGAGCGGAATGGAGGTCGTTTCAATGGCCAGATAAAGCATCACCAGGTCGGTCGCGGCGGCCATCAGGCACATGCCCAGGGTGGCGACCAGCAAAAGCAGGTAGGCTTCGGCGCGCTGCTGCAGAGGCTCGTTTTCAGCAAACAGGATGGCGGAGATCAACGCGGCGAAGAGGAAAAAGGCCTTGAACCAGAACGTCAGGCCATCGGCGCTCACCATTCCCCCGAAGAGCATCGGATTCTCGCTCGCGCGTCCAAATCCCAGATGTGCGCCGAGGATGACGAACAGCCCGCCAGCGGTGAGCCAGCCCAGAACGGAGCGCCGCTTTTCTCCCCGCCGAAGGAAGGGGTCAACGACAAGAATTACGATCCCCAGGGCCAGGAGAGCAATTTCCACGAATAGCGAAGACCAGTCGGCCATCAGGCGCCTCCCAGCAGGGCAAGGATATGGCGGACGCCGCTCTGCACCCAGGGCGTCATCAGCGAGGGGAAAAATCCCAGTCCAACCATAAACAAACAAAGGAAGACCAGCGCGATTTTATCGAACGTGTTGATGGGAGAAAGGTGGCCGGCGAATGTTTCCGGCAATGGCCCAAAGAAAACGCGCCCGACAACGCGCAGGATATAGGCGGCTGTGACCACAATCGAGAGAACGGCGATCAAAGCCATCCACCAACGGTCAGTCTGCCAGATGCCGCGAAAGATAGGAAATTCGGCTACGAAGCCGGAAAATCCCGGCATACCCATCGAGACCAGACCGCCGATGATAAAACCAACCGCCGCCAGCGGCATGGTACGCGCCAGACCGCCCAGGTCGGGGATATGACGCGTGTGTGTCCGATCATAGACCATGCCCACAACGGCGAAGAAGAGGGCGGTCATTACCCCGTGCGAGAACATTTGCATTCCGGCGCCCAGCAAGCCGTCTTCGCTCAGAGTGGCAAAACCCATCAGTACCAGCCCCATATGGGAGACTGAAGAGAAGCCAATCACATATTTGAAATCTGTCTGCACGCTGGCGATGAACGCCCCGTAGACAATGTTGACCAGCGCCAGGGCCATGATGAGCGGCGACCAGAATTTTGCCCCTTCCGGCAAAAGCATGATTCCCACGCGCAGAGCGGCAAAGGCCCCCAGTTTCATCAGCACGCCGGCATGGAACATGGAAACTGCCGTCGGCGCGGCCACGTGACCATCAGGAGACCAGTTGTGGAAGGGGAAAATGCCGCCCAGGACGCCGAATCCCATGAACACCGGCAGGAACCAGACTTTTTGAAAGGCAGGCGAGAATGCCGCGCGCTCCAGCGCCAGCAAATCGAACGTGTGCAGACCGCTGCTCCAGTACATCACCAGCGCGCCGACCAGCGCGACCACCGAACCAATGAAGAGGTAGAGCGTCAACTTCATTGCCGCGTACTCGCGCGTCTTGACCCAGCCCCAGATGACGATGAGCAGGTACATGGGAAAGACGGCGATCTCGTAGAAGAAGAACAACATAAACAAATCCAGCGAGGCAAAGACGCCAAACACGCCGGAAGCCAGGATGAACAGAAAAGCAAAAAACTCGCGCGGCCGTTCCTCGATGCCCCAGGAAATCATTACTCCTGTGGTCATGACCACGCCAGTTAACAGAATCAACGGCGCGGACATACCATCTATGCCAAAGTACAGGTAAATGCCCAGGGCCGGCAGCCAGCGGTACTTTTCCAGAAATTGATAGCCGCCGGCAGACCAGTCATAGGTCAGGTAAAGGCCGAAGGAAAGCCCCAGCGCCAGCAGCGCGGTCATCAACGCCGTCCAGCGAATAGCCTTTTTCCACTCCGGGCGATATGTCAGGATGACCAGCGCGGCGACCAGGGGGAGGAAAACGACCGAACTTAAAACAGGAAAGTGCATGGAGACCTCGCGCGCTTCTAGAACAATCTCATCACGGTTGCATTGATCAGGTTCAAAATCCAGGCTGGCCAGAGGCCGGTTGCCAGTGTCAACGCTAACAACGGGACCATGACGAGGACCTCGCGCTGCTGCATGTCGGTCAGGCGCTGCTCACCCTGCGCCCAGCGCGGGTTCAGGGGGCCATGAAGCACCTGTTTGATGGCTTTCAGGATGTAAGCGCCGGTGAAGAGCAGGCCGAGCATGGCGGCGGCAGTGTAGCCGGTCAACACAGGCCAGGCGCCGCGCACCACCAGGAACTCGGAGACGAAACCGCCCAGGCCAGGTAACCCCAGCGAAGCCATGGCGGTCAGGATGAGAAGACCGCCGTAGCGCGGCGCAAGCGGGAATAACCCGCCCAGGTCGTCCAGATTACGGGTGTGCGTGCGTTCGTACAGGACCCCGACCAGAAAGAACATCCCGGCCGCGGAGAGGCCATGGTTAAACATTTGCAAAGTCGCCCCGTTCAGGGCAATAGTGGCGTCCAGGGTACCGGCGGCTCTGGCAGCGGCGGCTATCCCCAGCACGACAAAGCCCATGTGGTTGACCGAAGAATAGGCCACCAGCCGTTTGAAATCTTTCTGGCCATAAGCCGCGAAGGCGCCAAAAATGATCGCCAGAGTAGCCAGCAGTCCCAACGTGGAGGCATAGTGGGCCGCTTCGGCGGGATACAGGGGGAGCACCAGCCGCAGGAAACCGTAGGCGCCGAGTTTGAGCAACACGCCGGCCAGGAGCATCGAGCCGCCGGTGGGCGCCTCAGTGTGCGCATCGGGCAACCAGGTGTGGAATGGCCAGATGGGCACCTTGACGGCAAAGGCTATCACGAATGCCCAAAAAGCCACCCTCTTGACCGTCTCCACCGGCAGACCCAACAGCGAAGTGTCGCGCAGAGCGTTCCAGCGCTGGTAGAGCACCGGCAAATCGTAGTCCTGAAAGAGCACGCCCAGCAGTTGAATAGCCAGCAGCAGGCCCAGCGAGGCCGCCATGGTGTAAATCATGAACTTTAACGAGGCGTATGTCCTGGCGGGCAGCATTGTTCCTTTCCAGAGCCGACGTTCCCCTTTTTCACTGCCCCACTGGTTAATCAGGAAATACATCGGCACCAGGCCCACCTCCCAGAAGACAAAGAAAATCAACAGGTCGAGCGTCAGGAAAACACCTAACAGGCCAGTTTCCAGGAACAGGAAAAGCGCCAGACAGGCCTTGAGGTTCGTGCGGATGGAGAAGGAGGCCAGCAGGGCCAGCGGCGTGAGCAGCGTGGTCAGCAACACCATGCTCAGGGAAAGCCCATCCACGCCGAGGTGCAGGCTGGAGTGAATGGCCGCATACCAGAGATAGCGCGCCTCAAACTGGAAACCGGCCTGTTCCGGGCGGAACCGGGTCCACAGGTAAACGGTTAACGCCAGCGGTACCAGACTGCTCAGTAAAGCCGTCCAGCGAATAGCGGAGACCTTCGCTTTGGGGATCAGCAGCACGATGCCAGCCGCAAGTACCGGCGAGAACAGGATAAGGCTTAAGAGATGGGTGTTCAGAAAGTCCATAGGTGCTTTTAGAAAAGACGACGAAGACCGAGATACAGCACGGCGACGATGAACAGCATTCCCAGCGAAGCGGTCATGTAGGACTGTACCCGTCCGCTTTGCATTCGCCGCAAGGCCGAACCGGAGGCTTTGACCGTGGCGCCGGTGCCATCGCCGATCAGACCGTTGATAATGGGAGCGTCAACGTAGTTCCGTAAGGCATGGCCGAGGACAAGCGAGAGGCGGGCCACACCGTGCAGAATGCCGTCCAGAATACCCTGATCCAGAAAGCGAGAGACAAAATGTTCTGCCAGCCAGGTTGACGGGCGAACAAAGAGAATGCTGTAGAGCGTGTCGCAGTACCAGCGATTCTTGAGAACGGGAATTTGCAATTTATCTTGCGCCGGCGCGCCGACTTTGCGGTAGACCAGCCATCCCAGCCATAAGCCACCCAGCGCAACGCCGAGCGAGATCAGCAGGGGAGTCCAGTGGAAGGGCGCCTTGGCGGATGCTTCGCTGGACGTGCTTGCAACGAACTCGTGAAACCAGTTCGGCAGTAATCCGCCCAAAAGGGGAAAATGCTCCGGGATGCCGACCCAGCCGGCGGTGATAGCAAAGAAAGCCAGCGTGAGCAAAGGTACCGTCATTGTCCGGGGCGTCTCGTGAGCATGCGCGGCGGCCTGGGTGCGCGGCTGTCCCAGAAACGTCAGCGTGATCTGGCGCATGGTATAGAAAGCAGTCAGGAAAGCCGCTGCTGCGAGCGTGAGGAAAACCGCATAATGACCATGCGCGTAGGCTTCGGCCAGAATCTCATCCTTCGACCAGAAGCCGGCGGTAATCAGGGGGAAACCCGAAAGAGCCAGCCCGCCGATGAGAAAGGTCCAGAAGGTAACCGGCATGCGCTGACGCAGGCCGCCCATCTGGAACATGTCCTGAACGTCCACGTGTTCGCCGCTGTGCAGGGCGCCATGTTCCATGCCGTGAATGACCGAGCCGGCGCCGAGGAAAAGCAACGCTTTGAAAAAAGCGTGGGTGACGAGGTGGAACGCGGCCGCGACGTAAGCCCCAATACCAACGGCCGCAACCATATAGCCCAACTGCGAGATGGTTGAGTAAGCCAGAACGCGCTTGATGTCGTTTTGTGCCAGGGCAATGGTAGCGGCAAAGAGGGCCGTGAACGCGCCGACAAACGCAACCACCGTCAGGGCGCGGCTGTCCAGGCTCAGGAGAGGGAACATGCGCAGCGCCAGATAGACGCCGGCCGAGACCATGGTCGCGGCGTGGATCATCGCCGAGACGGGGGTGGGCCCTTCCATAGCGTCTGGCAGCCAGACGTGGAGCGGCCATTGCGCCGACTTGCCTGCTGTCCCCAGAAAGCACAGAAGTCCAATCAGGCCGGCTGCCGACAGCCCAAAGACGGGCGTCACCGTGGTCGCCAGCGCGCGGAGATTCTCTGCGGAGAAAATCACGCGGAAAGAAAGCGAACCGCTGACCGTATACAGCCAGGCCATCCCCAGCAGCAGGAACATATCGCCAACGCGTGTGGTGATGAACGCCTTGATCGCCGCGTCACGCGCCGAGGGTTTCCCATACCAGAAACCGATCAACAGGTATGAACAAAGTCCCATAATCTCCCAGCCAATGAAGAGCGTCAGGAGATTATTGGAAACGACCAGAAGGTACATCCCGAAAGCGAACAGGCTGATAAAGGCAAAAAAACGGGCATACATTGGCTCGACCGAGGGGACGATGCAGCGGTGACCGTCGGCGTCTGTGACCGTCGCGCCGTGCGGCGGCAGACCGGGCTGGTCATGGTCGCCGCGGGGCTGGCCGAAGTTGTGGTAGCCAATGCTGTAGATGAAGATCGCCAGCACCGTCCAGGCAACAAAGAAGAGCGTGACCGCGCTCAGCGGATCGAGTGAGACGCCAATTTGCAGCCAGGAGGTGCCGCTCGGCAACCAGTTAATGTTGGATTCCAGAGGATGCTGGCCGAGATGTTCGATCATCAGGGCGCGGATAAAGAGAACCATGCTCCCCAGCCAGGAAAGCGCTGCCGCGCCCGTGGCCAGACCGTGACTCCAGGCGTGGCTGCGATGGGTCACCAGAAGGATAAGCATGAATGCAAGTAAGGGCGGCAAAGGCAAAATCCAGAGAAGCCAATCCATCATGCAATCTCCAATTCCATTTCCTCTTGCGTTACGTTTTACCCTTCACGCTTTATCTCACCATTTCAGCAGATTCACTTCGTCAGCCGCTACCGTCTTGCGGCGGCGATAGACGGAGAGAATCAGAGCCAGACCGACAGCCACCTCGGCCGCGGCGACGGCGAAGACGATGACTGCGAATGCCTGGCCGTTCATGGGGGCCGGATCGTTCGGGCGCAGGTCAAGGTAACGCCAGAAGGCGATCAGATTCACGTTGACGGCGTTCAGCATCAACTCCACACCAAGAAGAATGGCAATGGCGTTCCGACGGGAAAGCGCGCCGTACAGACCAGTGCAGAACAAGGCCGCGGCCAGAAACAGATACCAGGAAAGCGGAATGCTCATGACTCCCTCCGACGGCGTTCTGTGGTGGCAAGGTAGATGGCCCCAACCAGCGCGGCCAGCAACAGGACGGAGGCAACCTCGAAGGGTAATACATAGCTCTCGTGGAAAAGGACGCCGGCGTAGGCGGCAGCGCCTGTCGGCGAAAGCAGGGCGGCGCCCAGGGCGTTCACGGCGTCCAGATCAGGCGGCATGGGCGGCGGCAGACGTCCGGCTTCTGGAAAGGCCAGGACGATGCCGCTCAGCGCTCCCAGCGTGAGCAGACTGATCAGGAACGCCGGCGCACGACGCGTCCACCGCGACGGGGCGTCATGGTCTGTCTGGCGCCGTGTCAGCATAATGGCGAAAATAAACAACACGGCGATGGCCCCAATGTAGATCACGACCTGCACCACGACCAGGAAGGACGCCTGGAGCAGAGCATATAGAATCGCCACCCCTGAAAGCACGGCAATCAACCATAGCGCGGCATGGATCAGACGCCGTGCGCTGACGACCATAACTGCCGAGGCGAGCGTGAACGCGGCCGCGCAAAGAAACAACCCTTGTTCCGCAGTCATACTGTTTGCTCCTGTGCCGTCTGCTGACGTTGAGACGCGGCTCGTTGATGGCGACGTTGCCGGCGCGCCTGTGCGCGCAGGATTTCTATGGTAATCCAGGCAATAACCAGATTGGCCAGCCACAAAGCCATCCCGTATTGCCAGCGGGGAGCCTCCATCAGGGCGCGATGCAGGATGGCCGTGCTTACCAGCACCACCAGCGCGAGCGGCGTGAGGAATTTCCAGTTGAAGGCCAGCAAATGATCAATGCGCACGCGTGGCAGGGAATACTTGACCCACATGATGACCCAGTACCCCACCATCGCTTTGGCGAGGAAAACGGCGGCCTGGACGAATGGGTTATCCAGCCAGATGAAAGCCGGCAATTTTTCCAGACCGAAGAAGCCGGTGTAGCCCCCAAAGAACAAAATGGCCAGCAGTCCGCCAAACGTAAAGGCGTGCAACAATTCGGCGGCGTAGAACCATCCGAACTTCATTCCACTGTACTCGATGTGGTAGCCGGCGACGATCTCCGATTCAGCCTCGTGCAGGTCGAAAGGCGCGCGTCCCAGTTCAGCAATGGCGCTGATAAGGAAAATGAGACACGCCAGCGGCGATAACAGCGCAAACCAGATGGAGCGTTGCGCTTCCGCAATCCCGCGCAGGCTCATCGTCCCGGCCAGGAGCGTGGGAACAAGCAAGACGATGACCATTGGGATTTCATAGGAGATCAGGCTGGCAACCATACGGAATGCGCCCAGCAAGGCGAATTTGTTGCGCGAAGCCCAGCCTGCGATAAGAACTGCCAACGTCCCCAGCGCGCCAGCGGCGATGACATACAACAGGCCAACGTTCAGGTCGGCGCCGTAAATGGTGGACGCCAGCGGCAGGATCGCCCAGAGAGCGATGACCGCCACTGCCGCCAGCACCGGCGCAAGGTTGTACAGGAATTTGTCCGCTGTGGCTGGCGTGATGTCCTCTTTGATGACCATTTTGATAATATCGGCCACCGGCTGGAACAGGCCAAATGGACCCAGGCGGTTTGGCCCCAGGCGATCCTGAAAACGTGCGACAACCTTGCGTTCTACCCACACCAGACCAATATCCAGCACCATGGCGAAAACAATCAACGCCATGGCGCCGAGGAAGAACTCGATGAAGGTAATCCAGGCGGTTGGAAGCCCCCAGCGGCTGAGCATGGCGGTCAACTGTTCGGCAAGGAAATGCAAGGGATCGTTCCAGAAGTTCATGGGCGGTTTCCTGCGAAGAGGTCAGGGCGCGCGGTGAAGAACTGCGCCTCGTATTGGGCGGTCGTGTGACCAAAATAGAAGGCTGTTCATTCAGCCTTCTATTGCCATTCCAGTAATCCTTTGCGCCAGAGATAAACCAGACCGGCCACCAGAATCCCCAGAAAAACAGCGCCTTCGGTAACCGCGAACATGGGCAGCCGGTTCAGAGCCAGTGCCCAGGGGAAGAGGAAAACGGTCTCGACATCGAAAATCAGGAAAACCAGGGCGAAAATGTAATACTGGGCTTTGAACTGCACCCAGGCATCACCGACCGTCTCCACACCGCACTCATACGTGAGGCGTTTGGTTGGGTTGGGTTTGCGTGGCGCCACGAGAGCGGCAAAGCCCAGCGGCACCAGAGGAACAATGATGGCAACAATCAGGAAAACACCGATATAAAGCCATTCGTTGCGCATATGTTGTGCTCCGCGTCGTACATTCGCTATGGCAAAACGGCCACATTTTACCACAAAGCCGCCAAATTGTACTGTTTCTGTCTGTTTTGGTGTCCACGCAAGAGGCTCAGCCGGAGGCAGACTGATTACCATGTTTCCCAGCGTAAGCCAGCCTTTCCAGGCCGTCGGCATGAGAAGCGTTGGTAGGGACGAGGAATCCCCGCCCTCGCGCACAAAACAGATATTGACAAAAGCACGCGAGATTGTCTCCCGTGCTGGCAATGGTTTCCTGATTCTGGTTGTGGAAGGAAGGTTAATCGCCGAGGTAGTCGCGCAACTTACGGCGGACGCCGGGCTGGCGGAGGCGGCTGAGCGCCTGGGCCTCAATCTGTCGCACGCGCTCGCGCGTAACGCCCATTTTTCGTCCCACTTCTTCGAGGGTATAAGGCTGTCCGTCCAGCAGACCATAGCGCAGTTGCAGGATGCGTACCTCGCGCGGCGGCAGGGTATTGAGAACCTCGTTGAGGTGTTCGCGCAGCAGGTTATAGGTCGCGGTATCATCGGGCGGTGCGGCTTCGTCGTCCTCGATGAAATCACCCAGGACCGAATCCTCCTCGTCGTCGGTGGGCGTTTCCAGGGAGAGGGGACGGCGCGCGACCTGAATCATGTTCTCCACTTTTTTCGGTGGCACGTCGAGCGCCTCTGCGATTTCCTCCAGGGTTGGCTCGCGCCCCAGTTTTTGGGTCAATTGATGCTGGACGCGCAGCAGTTTGTTAATCTGGTCGCCCATATGGACCGGGACGCGAATCGTGCGCCCCTGATCGGCGATTGCGCGCGTGACTGCCTGGCGAATCCACCAGGTGGCATAGGTGCTGAATTTGTGTCCGCGCCGATAATCGAACTTCTTAGTGGCTCGAATCAGGCCGATGTTGCCTTCCTGAATCAGATCGAGGAAAGGCACGCCGCGCCCCATGTATTTCTTGGCGACGCTGATGACCAGGCGGGAGTTGGCCGTAATGAGGTGCTCACGGGCGGCCCAACCGTCCTCGATCAGCTTGCGCAGTTCGGCACGACGACGCGGTGAGACGTTACCGCGCGCCAGTTCCTCGCGCGCCATGCGGCCGCGTTCGATGCGCTGCGCCAGTTCCACTTCTTCCTCCGCCGTAAGCAGAGGCACCCGGCTGACTTCTTTCAGGTAAAGGCCAATCGTGTCATCGGTTTCAATATTGGCCAGGTAATCGTCCAGCGGAGCGACGGCCAGCTCTGCTTCGACCTCTTCCTCTTCCATCGTGGCCAGGTCCTCTTCAGCAGGTTCCTCTTCTGGAATATCCTCAACGAAGGGAATGCCGGCGCTGAGCAGAGCCGCGAACGCTTCTTCCAGCTGGTCAATATCTTGCTCGGCCTCGGGGAAGAAGTGCAGGATATCGTCAATCGTGATGTACGACTTCTGCCGTCCGAGGGCAATCAGGCGTTCCAGCGCAGAATATTCTTCATCCTCCTCTTCCAGCAAAAGCGGGTTTTCCATCATCATCGTGAGTGTACCTGATTTGAAATCAAAACGGATGTGATTCTATCTTGAAACAGAATACTCTTTTTTGGTGTGAAATTCAAGACCTTTTCCATTCTGACAGGATACAACAGGGCGAGTTTGCCTCGCCCTGTTGTACCTCGCCGCATTTATTCTGGCGTTGCGGTGGGGGGCTCGGGCATTGGTGTTGGAGTGGCAGTCGGCGCTGGGGTTTCGGTTGGCGTTGGAGTGAATGTTCCTGCGGGCGTTGGCGTGGGCGGGTACGGCGGATTCTGAATCAGGCTGGCCAGGGCGTCAATGTTGTACTCAAACGCGACGAAGAGCTGCCCATCGCGCCGCACGTAGTAGCCGCTGCCGCTTGGCGCCCGGCTGCCTACCTCCAGCCGGCTGGTTTCGCCATTCTGGAAGCGAATCTCGATGACATATTTTGGCTTGTCCAGGCCGATTGTGGGCAAATCCAGCGTGCCTTCCAGAGGAGTTTTAACACCCAAACCGTAGATTTGGGTTTCGGCCATGGTCACTTTACCCTGGTCTGCGGGTGAGAACGAGGGAGATTTGATGAACCACTGGTCGTTCTCCTTTTCCAGCAGGATGAAGTTCCCTTCTGCATCTTGAATGCGGATGGAGACGATTTTGCCGCGTTCCTCGCTGTAATCGTAGAGGTAAATCCGAGGGGTGGCCGTGGGTTCATTGCTGTTGCTCCCCTGGGCAGCCGGGCGATTTTTCAGGAAGAAGTACAGCCCTATGGTCAGAGCCAGCAGGAAGAGTGCAATCCACGAAGATCGTTTCATAGTATCACCCTCGCATGCGACGACTAATCCAGGCTGCTACTCCGCCGCCAATGACCAGGAGAGGAATGATGCAGACGGAGAGAATGGCGACAAGGGCGAGCGTCACATTGCTCACCGGCTTTAACTGGCGATAGATGGTATCTTTGGGCGTCAGGTTGAGCAAGTTTTCCTGCTCTGCGGCCCAGTCAATGGCGTTGACGATCACGTCACCATTCGCATAGCGGTCAAAATAGGCATTGGAGGCGAAGTCCGAATCGCCAAAGACGACCACGCGGGCGCCGCTGGTGGTGTCTTCTGAGGCGGCGGCCAGGGTGATGGGGCCGGCGATGTCGCTTTCCTGATTGGGAGCGGCCTGGCCACTCTGCAGTGTGGCGAAATCGGTCTCGCCCCAGGCACGATCGAGCGTGCGTATCAGCGAATCAACCGCGTGTGGCGGGTTCTCCACCAGGCTGACGCTGCGCGCTTCCGGGTAGAAAGAAGCGATACCGCGCAGTTTCTGGGTAATGGAATGGGTGCTGTAGTCCACGCCAAACGGCACCAGCGGCGAGCTGGAGTTCGTATCCACGACAATATCGTTGTCCAGGCGGATGCCCCAGATGGTCACCAGATAGTTCGCCAGTGGATCGGGCGCGTCGCCAAATTGGGTCAGCGGCACAGGGTCCTCCATGACGATCAGCGATCCGCCTTTGGCAACGTAATCGCTCAGCAGATCCACTTCCTCTTGCGAGACGGGGTGTTGGGGGCCAGCGATGATGATGGCCAGCGCGTCATCCGGCACTTTCTTTTCGGCCAGCAGGGGCAACGATTTGACCGTGTAGTTCTTGGCTTCCAGCATTGCGGAAAGTTTGGAGTAGCCGTCATTGCCATAGCCTTCGATATCGCGCTCCCCATGCCCGGTCAGGAAATAGACGGTGCGCTCGCCGGGATTCATCAGCCGTACCAGAGCGCGGGTGATTTCCTGCTCTGAGGCGTAGGAGACGATTTCGTGCCGTTCTCCCATTTCGAGATAGATTTTTCCATCGCCCGAAATGCCCAGTTGCTGTGCCAGCATGGGATTTTGATCCGGGTCCTGGAACTCATAGGTGAATTTGCCGTTGCTGCTCCGCTTGTAATTTTCGAGCAGTTCGCGCGTATCCTGCGGCGAAGACTGGGAAGTGTAAAAGGCGATGGCATGGACCGGCGCGCTCAGTTTGTCGAGCGTCTCTTCGGTTTCCTTGGCCAGGGTGTATTTCTTTTCCTCGGTCAGGTCCCATTGTTTGGGGTATTGGACAGCGATGATGTTGACCACGATGAGCGCTCCCAGCCAGGCAACCAGGGTAATCGCCGCGTTGCTGCCATGACGCGCCTGGCGCCCGAAGATGAACTGCCGCGTACGTTGCGGGTCCAGCAGAGCGTATACTGCCAGACCGACCAGAATCAAACCGGCGGCAATCCACATCACCAGATTGAAGCGCTTTGCATCGGGTGGAGTATAGACGCCCTCATAGGCCAGGAACTTCAGGAGAAGCAGAATCAGTGTGGCCAGAGTCGCTGCCCCGGCCAGCCATAGCCCCAACGGGGCATAGGTTTGGGGACTTTGTTGAGGGTGTTGGGTTCTCTGTTTCTTAGCCATTATCGCCACCTTCTCGTTTCAACGGCCGTGGTACCCACCAGAAGGCCGAGGATGGTCAGACTGAGGAAATACACAATTGCCGCGAGAGTTACATTCCCGCCGGTCATATCGCCGAAGTGTTTGCTGATGTTCAGGTGTTCAAAGATATCGTGCGGCGCGCCATACTGGAATACGGAAGCCGGCCAGCCAATGACCCACCACAGGAACAGCATCAGTCCCAGCGTGACAAAGAACGCGGCGAATTGATTGCTGAACAGGGCCGAGATGGCTGTTCCCAGGGCTAACAGGGCGGCCACCATGAGGATAATGCCGAGATAGCCGCTGATCATGATGCCCTGATCAATTCCCGGATCAACCAGCGCGTTCAGGATTACCGGGAATATGAAAGTAATCGCAATGATGGTCAGGGCAAAGAGAAAAGCCCCAAGCCATTTGCCGATAACCAGTTCGGCGTCACGCACTGGCGCGGTCAGGAGTAATTCCAGTGTGCCCATGCGTTGCTCATCGGCCAGCAAGCGCATGGTCAACGCCGGGATGCCCAGCAGGAAGATCGTTGCCATTGGCCCGACGACAATATTCGTCTCTGGCGCCTGCGCGCCAAACAGGCTTTGCTGGGAAACGAAATAGAGGTAAAGCGAAAAGTAAGCTCCGACCACGAGGAGAATAGCCAGCGCCGTGACGTAGGCCAGAGGGCTGATGAAATACTGTCGGTACTCACGGCGAGCAATGGTCCAGATATTGCGCATGGTTCACCTCACTGTAGTCTCGCCTCGAGTCAACTCGAGGAAGATTTCTTCCAGGCTCATCCCCACCGGGCTTAATTCGAGCAGGTCCAGTCCGGCCTGGACAACGGCTTTTGCCACGGTAGGGCGGATGTCGGTGGCGGGGGCGAACTGGAATTCCAGAGCGCCGTCATCGAGAATTTTGATGTCCTGAACGCCGTCTATTCTGGCGATCAGCGGACGGGCGTCCTCGATGTCGCCGCGCACGCGCAGACGGGCGCGCTGGGCGCCGGTCAGGCGCGCCTGGAGATTTTCCGGCGTATCTTCGGCGACGAGCCGCCCTTTGTTGATGATCAGGACGCGGTCGCATACCTGTTGCGCCTCCGACAGGATGTGCGTGGAAAGCATCACGGTGCGCTCTTTGCCGATTTCGCGAATCAGGGTGCGCACTTCGACAACTTGCGCCGGGTCCAGGCCGATGGTTGGTTCATCCAGAATCAACACTTCAGGCTTGTGCAACAAAGCCTGCGCCAGCCCGACGCGCTGCCGCATCCCTTTGGAGAGATTCGCAATGTAGCCATCGGCGCGTTCGCTCATGCCGACAGCCTCCAGCGCCTCGTCCACGGCGTCCTCGGCGTTTGGCAGGTGACGCAAGTCGGCCATGAACTTCAAGTATTCGAAAACGGTCATGTCCGGATACAGGGGGACAGTTTCCGGCAGATAACCGACGCGCCGCCGTACTTCAAGCGATTCTTCGACGACGTCAAAACCGGCGACGGTTGCCGTTCCAGCAGTGGGCGGCATGTAACCGGTCAGGATGCGCATCGTTGTCGTCTTGCCGGCGCCGTTCGGGCCCAGGAAACCGACAATTTCTCCCTGGCGGGTCTCGAACGTCAGGTTGTCAATGGCACGACGCGCACCGTAGTCTTTGGTCAGACCTTCTGCTCGTATCATACCCTCTCCTGATTGATGAGATGCTAACAAAAACACAACGGCACAGCAGCCTGCTGGCAGCGGCGCCGTTGGGCCACCCGCGTGACACCGCTATACACTATACAGAAATCAATGGCAAAAGTCAAGTGCTGGTTCAGATTCTAATCAAACCCTAATCTTTGCGCACCTTATCTTTGCACTCAGGGTTATATGGAGTAAAATTGTAGCCGAAACGTCTGGGCGGGAGGCGTCCGACGTTTCTTTCTGTGCTCGAATGCAATTCGGGCGGAGGCGCGGGCCGGTCTCTGTTCTGTCCGGACGGCTCTTTGCCCGAGAAAATTCTTGTCGAGGAGGCGTTCGTATGGATCTGTTGTGGCTTGGCAGTCGTCACGGCTTGAATGGCTTTGAGCAAATCGTCATTCTGGGCGTGTTGGCGACTGCGTTCATCAGTCTTCTGTATGCCTGGTTGCTGCGAGGCAACGTCCTGAATAAGGACAAAGGCACCCCCAAGATGCAGGAGGTCTGGAACGCGATTCGGGTGGGGGCAGACAGTTACCTCAATCGCCAGTTGAAGACCATCCTGCCTTTGATTCTCGTTCTGACGGTGGTGTTGTTCTTGAGCGTGTATGTTGTCCGCCCCACGCCGGAGGCAGTGGAGGAATTTGGTGACCGCGCTCAGATCGCCATCGCCATTGGGCGGACCATCGCGTTCATGATGGGCGCGACGTTCTCGCTGCTGGTTGGTCAGTTAGGGATGCGCATGGCAATTCAGGCGAATGTGCGCGCGGCTTCGGCGGCGCGGCGCGGCTTGAATGAAGCCTTGACCATCGCCTATTACGCCGGCACGATTACCGGCATGTTGACGGACGGCCTGGGCCTGTTTGGCGGGACGGTCATTTTCATCGTCTTCGGCAAGGCCGCTCCGGATGCATTGCTCGGCTTCGGCTTTGGCGGTACGTTGCTGGCCCTCTTCATGCGCGTCGGCGGTGGCATTTACACGAAAGCCGCGGATGTCGGCGCTGATCTGGTCGGCAAGGTCGAGAAGGATATTCCGGAAGATGACCCGCGCAACGCCGCGGTGGTGGCGGACCTGGTCGGCGATAACGTCGGCGATTGTGCCGGCATGGCGGCTGACATTTTCGAGTCCTATGAAGTCACCATCGTTTCGGGCCTGATCCTGGGCCTGGCATTGATGGCGATTGATCCTACCCACAGCCTGAAGTGGATTGTCTATCCGCTGGCGATTCGCGCGATTGGCGTCATTTCTTCGATCCTGGGCACGTTCACCGTCCCGGTCTGGCAGCGCATGCCAAAGAAAGGGCTTTTCGGCTTCCTGCACGCGCGCGATGCGGAAGAAGCCATGTTCCGCTCTTATGAGGTCTCCAGCGTGAACACGGTTTTGTGGTCGTTCTTGCTGGCGATTCTGTATGCCCATGACTGGCGGCTGGCTATGCTCACGACGATTGGCGTGGGGCTGGCTGTTTCGTTCAACCCGCTGACCTCGTACTTTACTGCGACCAAGCACAAGCCGGTGCAGGAGATTGTCGAGGCGACTCGTACCGGCGCGGCGACGACGATTCTCTCGGGCATGTCGGTCGGGATGGAGTCGAGCGTTTGGGCGCTGGTGGTCATTGTCATCAGTTTTGTTCTGGGCATGCTGCTGTATGGCGGCGAAGGCCCGACCTACGTCCTCTATGCCGTTTCCATGATCGGCATTGGGATGTTGAGCCATACCGGCAACAACGTGGCGATGGACTCCTATGGCCCTATCTCGGATAACGCCCATGGTATTGGCGAGATGGCCTGGCAGGGGCTGGACGATGAGGAGACCGAAAAGGCGCGCCAGATTATGGCCGATCTGGATGCCGTTGGCAACACGACCAAGGCCATCACGAAGGGAGTGGCCATTGCCTCGGCAGTCATTGCGGCGGTCAGCCTGTTCGCTTCGTTCTTCATTGATGTTGGGCGTGTTCAGGAAGCCGCGAATGCGGCGGCCAGGGCGGCCGGCGAGGCGTTGCCTTTTGCTCAACTGCTCAGTGACACAGGCATTCGCATCTCGGAGACGGCGGTCTTCGTTGGCTTGCTGCTGGGCGGAGCGTTGCCCTGGTTGTTTGGCTCTCTGTCGCTGAAAGCGGTCAGCCGCGCGGCCAGCCTGATTGTGCTGGAGGTGCGCCGCCAGTTCAAGATCCCCGGCTTGATGGAAGGCAAAGTCCAGCCGGATTACGGTCGCGTGGTCAGTATTTCCACGGCGGCGGCCCAGAAAGAACTGGTCCCGCTGGCGCTGATTGCCGTGTTGACGCCCCTGGCGGTTGGGTTGATGCTGGGCGTGGAGGCGCTGGCTGGCTTCTGCGGCGGGATTATTTTGAGCGGTCAGTTGTTGGCTGTGTACATGGCCAACGCTGGCGGCGCCTGGGACAATGCCAAGAAAGCCATTGAAGATGAGCCGCGCGATCTGGAGGCCAATACCGGCAAGGGTTCGGAGCGTCATAAGGCCAGTGTGGTCGGCGATACGGTGGGCGATCCGCTCAAGGACACCGCCGGCCCGGCCTTGAACCCGATGATCAAAGTGGTCAATCTGGTATCCCTGATTTCGGCGCCGGTCATTGTTCAATATGCCAATGTTCAAGGCGCCGGTCGGGCGGTCATCTGGGCGATTGTCCTGGCGTTGTTCGTTGGTGTGGGTTGGGCCATCAATCGCTCCAAAGGCAAAGCGAAATTGCCGGAGGAGGCAGGTGGTCAGGTGGCTGCTGCACCGGTCACACCACGCCGTTGACAACAGGCGAACCCGTAGTATAATTGATGCGCTCTGCCCCGGCAGTGAGTTGGCTGGGGCAGAGGCTTGAATCCCGGCTTCCCCGTCGCAGGGCATCCACCATTGCGTTGCTGACGGCGAAGCGAAGACCAGGAGAAAACGATGAAATATGCCATTCTTGAAAGCGGCGGAAAACAATATCGCGCCGTGGAAGGTGCCACCATTGAGGTCGATCGCCTGCCTCAGGCTGTTGGCGAACGTCTGAGCCTGGAACGGGTGCTGTTGCTGGTAGATGGCGAGCAGGTTGCTGTAGGCACACCGACGGTGAGCGGGGTTTCGGTCACCGCGATGGTGGTGGAGCACGTCAAGGGCCCCAGAGAGGTGACCTTTCGTTATCGTCCCAAGAAACGCATTCGCCGGAAAATCGGTCATCGGCAGGCGTATACGCGTTTGTTGATTGAGCAAATTGGTGGGGCGGCGTCTGGGAACAAAGAGCAGGCCGCTTCGCCAGCCTGATTTGTCGGAGAAAGTGAGGTTGGCATGGCACATAAAAAAGGTGGTGGTTCCAGCCGTAATGGACGGGATAGCGCCTCGCAGCGTCTGGGCGTTAAAGAATACGCCGGTGAATACGTGCTGGCTGGTCATATTCTGGTTCGCCAACGCGGAACGCGCATTCGTCCTGGACTGAATGTAGATCGCGGCAAGGATGATACCCTCTTCGCGACGGCCGATGGTGTCGTGGTTTTCGATGTGGTTCATGGCCGCAAGCGCGTGCATGTGATACCGGCGCCGACAAAACAATAATCGAAAGGAAGCAAGAAAATGAAACAGGGTATTCACCCGACCTTTTATACCGATGCACGGGTAGTGTGTGCATGTGGGAACACCTGGACGACCGGCTCGACTCGTAAGGAAATCCGCGTGGAAATCTGCTCGAAGTGCCATCCTTTCTTCTCTGGCGAGGCACAGCGTATCGTGGATATTGAAGGGCAGGTTGACCGCTTCATGAAGAAGTTGCAGGCGCGCCAGAGTTACATCGAAGAGCAGCGCGCGCGTGCCGAAGCCAGAGTCTCGCCTCTGCGCCCGATTGCCGATCTCGAGCTGGGTTCGCGCGCCACAGCCGCGCTGGAGAAAGCCGGCATTACTCAGGTCGGTCAATTCCTGGAGAGGTTAAGCCAGGGTGAGGAGGCAGTGCTGGCCATTGAAGGCTTTGGCCGCAAGTCGCTGATAGACATCAAACGGAAACTGCGCGCCCTGGGTTATACCTTGCCCGAAAGCGGCCAGGTGGCGGCAGAGTAATTCTTTTCTAGTCACCGGACAGTTTTAATAAAAGGTTGTGTCGAATCTCATAAAGTCGTATACGTGAACCTTAACAAAAGTCTCAAAAAGTCGTATTACCTGTCAATCAAGCGAAAGGAAAGGCAGGTTGAATACGATGAGCCACAAAGGGCAAGTAACCA